>Ga0164309_10000744_pt1 | contig 16999 bp, 15 predicted proteins | sample Whisoiple_247_MG_FD_109984 | JGI IMG/M metagenome (GOLD analysis project Ga0164309, IMG submission 109984) | Soil microbial communities amended with fresh organic matter from upstate New York, USA - Whitman soil sample_247_MG | ecosystem: Environmental > Terrestrial > Soil > Unclassified >...
CCGGCGGCGCGGCGAACGGATCGCAATCCGTCCGAACACTGCTGTCCGCGACTAGCGGGCAGTCACCTCACGCGTCCAAGAAGACTTCATGTCTCGGACCACCTCCTTCCCGTGTGCCTCGACGGTACGTCCGCCCCGGCGCGCGCACCAACGGATTTTCCCCACGGCGGAACCGGGTCGGCTGACCAGGAACAACGGGCGCGCCCTCCGGCGTTGGCCCGGCATGACCACGATCGGATTCATCGGCGCCGGCCACATCGGCGGAGCGCTCGCCCGCCTGGCCGTCCAGCACGGGCAGACGCCCGTCCTCAGCAACTCGCGCGGTCCGCACACCCTCGTCGACCTGGTCTCCGAGCTCGGCGACGGCGCGCGCGCCGGCACCGCCGAGGAGGCCGCGACCGACGGCGACGTCGTCGTCGTCACCGTGCCGTTCCACGCCTACGCGCAGGTCCCCGCCGAGCCGCTGGCGGGCAAGGTCGTCATCGACACGAACAACTACTACTGGGAGCGCGACGGCCACGTGGCCGCGCTCGACGACGGCTCGACCACCAGCGCCGAGCTGCTGGCCGACCACCTGGGCGGCGCCCGCGTGGTGAAGGCGTTCAACCACATCACCGCCGCCGACCTCGGGTCGAAGGGCACGCCCGCCGGGACGCCCGGCCGCCGTGCGCTCGCCATCGCGGGGGACGACGCGGACGCCAAGGCCGAGGTCACCGCGCTCATCGACCGCTGGGGCTTCGACGTCGTGGACGCGGGCCCGCTGTCCGAGGGCTGGCGGTTCCAGCGGGACACCCCCGCGTACGGTGCCGAGCTCGACGCCGAGGGGCTGCGCGCCGCGCTCGCCGCGGCGACCCGCTGACCCGACCACCCCGGCGCCCGGTGCGGCGCGGTGGCGGCGCGGCTCAGCCCGCGGTGCCGTCGCGCTGCTCCGGGACCCGCACCTCCGGCGTCAGCCGGTAGCCCAGGCCGCGCACGGTGCTGATCGCGGTCCGGTCCCCCGACCCCTCCGCGAGCTTCCGGCGCAGGTTCGCCATGTGCACCTCGATGCTGCGCCGGTCCGCATCCGTCGGCGTCGGCACCGCGTGCGGCCCGTGGACCGCGACCGCCACCGCGAGCTCGTCCTTCGACACCGGCTGACCGGCGCGCTCCGCGAGCGCCACGAGGATCTCGAACTCGCTGCGGGTCAGCGGCACCGGGCGGTCCGCCACGCGCACGCACCGCGCGGGCACCTCGACCACGAGGTCCCCGCGCACCAGCACCCGGCCGTCGTCGAGGCCGGAGTCGTCTCCGATCGCCATCGGCTCACGGTACGTCGACCCCTCGCCGCCCGCGCGGGCAGGCCCGCCACCAGCGGCCTCGGCCCGGCGGGGGTGCCAGCACCCACCCGCCCGACGCCGTCCCTCAGTTCTCCTGCAGCCCTCCCCCGGACCGCCGATGAGCCCCCCGTCCACGAACAACACGGGGGTCGCCCCCGTCCGACAGGGGGAGATCCCAGTGCACACTTCGCGCACGCGATCCGGGCGCCTGAGGCGCCCCGTCGCCCTCGCGACCGCCGCGGTCGTCGCGGCGATGCTGATCCCGGCAGGCGCCGCGGTCGCCGACGAAGGCGAGACCGACCCGAACGCCGTCGTCGAGACGCAGCCCGTCGCCGACCCGCAGCCCGCCGACCCGCAGCCGCAGCCGGACCCGCAGCCGGACCCGCAGCCGCAGCCCGATACCGAGGACCAGGGTTCGACCACGCCGGTCGAGCCGACCCCGGTCGCGTCCGGGTCGGGCTCCGAGCAGGACGCCTCGCCGACGCCGGACACGCCGGTGCAGGGCGACACGTCCGACACCGACGTCCCGGATGACACCACGCCGGTCGCCGACCAGCCGTCCACCGGCACCACCACGCCCGAGCAGGACGCCCCGGACACCGACCGGGGCTCCGGCGACACCGGTCCGTCGTTCTCCGCCGGCGGCTTCAGCGTCTCGGGCTACTCCCTCGACCAGCAGGGCAACCGGGTCGCCGTCGTGGGCCAGGCGCTCACGCTCTCGCGCACCGAGCCGACGCTCGAGGGCACCGAGTACTCCTGGGACTGGCGCACGGACGGCGGGTGGCGCGGGAACTCCGCCCAGTTCACCCCGACGACCGACGACGTCGGCAAGCAGCTCGTGCTCACGGTGATCGCGTACTCCGACGGCGGGTTCCACCCCGTCCTCACGGAGAACCTCGGCGTCGTGCTCGCCGAGGCGCCCGCCGCCGGCCCCGGCACGCCGCAGCCCACCACGCCGGTCGACAACGACCCGCAGCCGGACGACCGCGTCGAGGCGCCGGACGAGTGGACCGACTTCGTCTTCTCCGGCACCACCACGGACGAGTGGGGCGACCCGGTCGCCACCATCGGCACGCCGATCACCGTGCGCCCGACCACCAACTGGATGGCCGGCACCACCTTCACCTACGAGTGGCGGCTCGACGACTGGGACGGCCCGGTCGTCGGCGAGGGCACGACCTACACGCCTACGGCCCTCAACCGGATGATCTACCTGGTCGCCGACCCGACGTCGCCCGACGGCAGCACCCGCGGCGCCGGCACGATCGTCGCCTGGAACACGATCGACCCGACGATCCCGGGCGACTCCGACGACTCGGACGACTCCGACGACGACTCGGGCCTGAAGCCGATGCCCGAGGGCTGGTTCCAGGTCGACGGCGGCAACGGCTACGAGCTGGCCTACGGCAAGGAGTACACGGCGACGCCGACCGGCTTCGCGCCCGGCGCCGAGTACACCGTCCGCTGGACGGTCGACGGCGTGCAGGTCGGCTCGGGCCGGACGTTCACCCCGGCCGCCGGCCAGATCGGCCAGTTCGTCGACCTCGAGTTCGAGGTGCGCGCCGAGGGCTACGAGACGTACAAGTCGGTGCGCTCGGCCGGCTGGGTCCAGGCGCAGCCCACGGTCACCGTGTCCGCCCCGACGATCACGGCGGGCGCGGCCGCGACCGTGACCATCTCGGTCAAGGGCCCGGCGAAGGGTCCCCAGGTCACCGGCCCGGTCGACCTGTACGTGCACGGCTCCGGCTACAGCCAGCCGCTGACGGGCCAGCTCCTCGAGAACGGGGTCGCCACCTACCGGATCCCGAACCTCCCGGCCGGCTCCTACGAGCTCACGGCGTCCTACACGGGTGACCAGATGTGGGCGCGCTCCTTCTCGATCCTGACCGCGTCGTTCGGCGGCTACACGTCCGCGCAGGGCGAGGGCACCCTGAAGGTCCTGCCCGCCGCCGCCACGGTCACCGCCCCCGCCACGCTCACGGTCCCGGTCGCGATGCGCTCGACGTTCGACGCCAAGGTCTCCGTCCCCGGCTTCGAGATCCCGGGCAGCTGGACCCTCCGCGAGGGCGGCACGGTCCTGGGCCACGGCTCGACCCACGACGGGCGGTTCGCCGTCACGGTGCCGGTGCTGAGCGCCGGCACGCACACCCTCGTGCTCGAGGTGCCCGCCACCGCGTGGTCGGCGGCCGGCTCGACGACCATCACGGTCACCGTCGTCGGCGAGCCCGTCCGGACCGGCACCACGCCGTCCGCCGCGCTCGACACCCCGAAGGCCGCCACGGCCCCGGGGCAGCAGATGGAGCTCGTCGCCGAGGGCTTCCAGCCCGGTGAGACGGTCGCGTTCTACCTGCACTCCGACCCGGTGTTCCTCGGCACCGCCGTCGCGGACGCGAACGGCGTCGCCCGGCTGATGGCGACCGTGCCCGGCGACGTCCCCACGGGCGCGCACACGGTGTACGCCACCGGCGGCACCACCGGCCGCTGGGCCACGCTGGCGGTGCAGCTCGCCGTCCCCGCGCCGACCGAGGTCACCCCGGTGTCCGCCCCGGTCGCGGCGGCCCCGGCGGCCGTCACGCCGGCGGCGACCGGTGCCGGTGAGCTCGCGGTGACCGGCTCCGAGGGCGGCGCCCTCGGCCTGGCCGCGGCGTTCCTCGTCGCGGTCGGCGGCGCCCTGGTGCTCGTCACCCGCCGGGTGCGCGCCCTGCGCTGACGCCCTGCCGCACGACGGCCCCTCGACCCGCGGACCGGGTCGGGGGGCCGTCGTCGTGCGGCCTGGGTGCTAGCAGCCGCGGGCGCGAACGTCCCGAGCGGATTTGTGCTCCGGGCGGCACCGGCTGCCGATGGGGCCGTCGATCGCGACCCACCGACCCCGGGGACCTCATGCCACGCCTCCTCCACCGGCGCCTCCGGCGCCCCGCCGCCCTGACCGCGGTCGCCGCGGTCGCCGCGGTGCTGCTCTCGGCGCCCGCCGCCCTCGCCCACACCTCGTCGCTCTCCGTCGCCTCGGGCACCGAGGCGGCCGGCGAGCAGGTGACCTACCAGTTCTCCTGCCAGCTCGACGAGGGCGACACCGCGCGCGGCGCCGACTGGTCGCTCTGGACGTGGACGGGCGAGGAGACCGGCGTGTCCGGCGGGGTCACCCTGACGACCAACACGCCCACGCAGCGCGCCGGGACGTTCACGGTCGACTACGCCGACGTCGACCCCGGCCTGTACAACCTGCACCTGCGCTGCCCGTTCCGCGAGGACGGGTACTTCCCGGCGAACCGGACGGTCGAGCTCGACGGGCCGGTCCAGCAGGACGTCGCGACCACCACGACGCTCACCGCGTCCCGCACGGCCGGCGTCGTCACCGGCGACCAGGTCACCTTCACCGCCACCGTCCCCGGCGTCCCCGCGGGTGACGTCGTCTTCACCATCGGCGGCACCGAGAACGTGACCGTCCCGCTGTCCGGCGGCACCGCCACGACGACGCGCACGATCACCGGCCCGACCAGCGTCGTCGCGGCCTACACCGGCACCTCCGGGTACGCGCCCTCCGCCTCCGGCTACGTCGGCATCGACCCGGTCACGGCGATCACCCCGGGCGTCGTCGGCCTCACGAGCACGCCGACGGTCGGCGCGCCGGTGACGGTCGGCACCCACGGCTGGGCGCCGTCCGAGGCGGACGGGCTCACGCTCACCTACGCGTGGAAGAACGCGGACGGCGTCACGCTGGCCACCGGCCCGACGTACACGCCCACGCCCGCCGACCTGGGCACCGCCATCCACGCCGAGGTCACCGGCACCCGCGCCCCGCTGGCGCCCCGCACGGTCAGCACCAACGCCCCCGTCGTGCTGCCGGGCACGATGTCCGGCGCGGTCGCGATCACCGGCACCACGGACGGCGTCGCCACCGCCGGCAGCACCCTCACCTCGGTGCCGTCCGGCTGGCCCGCCGGCGCGTCCTTCGCGCACCAGTGGTACGTCGACGGCGAGCTCCGCTCCGAGCAGGCCACCTTCACCCCCGGCACCCGCGACCTGGGTCAGGAGATCTGGCTCGAGGTCCGCGTCACCGCCGCCGGCTACGGCCAGGAGTACGGCACCGCCTGGGCGACCGTGGCCCAGGCGACGCCGACCGTCACCGTCGGGTCCTCCACCATCGTCGTGGGCCGGGACGCCACCGTGCCCGTGACCGTCGCCGGCCCGAAGGGCGGTCCCGTCCCCACCGGCGGCGTGCAGGTCACCCTGACCCCGCAGGGCGGCGGCGCGCCGGTCGTCCTCGACGAGGTCGCGCTCGGCGCGAAGGGCACCGCGTCCGTCGTGGTCCCGGGCCTGGGAGTCGGCCGGTGGACCGCCACCGCGACCTACGCCCCCGCGAGCGACCAGCACAGCTACGCGCGAGCCTCCTCCGGCTCGTCGGGCCCGTACCGCGCCGCCACCGGCACCGGCACCGTGACCGTCACCAAGCCGGCGGCCACCGTGACCGCGCCCGAGCGGCTCGACGTCCCGGTCGCCACGCCGGGCACCTTCGAGGTCACCGTCGGCGGTTCGCCGCGGCCGACCACCTGGCTGGTCCGCGAGGGCGACACGGTCCTCGTCCGGGGCGACGTCCCGGCCGACGGCCGCGTCCGGGTCACCCTGCCGGTCCTGGCCCCGGGCACCCACACCCTCGTCCTGGAGCTGCCGGAGACCTCGGAGGCGGCCGCGACGACCCGCACGATCACCGTGACGGTCGGCGGCGAGCCCACCCGGGTCGGCGCGCTGCCGACCGCGACGCTGGACACCCCGAAGGCCGCCACGGCCCCGGGACAGCAGATGCAGCTGGTCGCCGAGGGCTTCGAGCCCGGGGAGACCGTGGCGTTCTACCTGCACTCCGACCCGGTGTTCCTCGGCATGGCCGTCGCCGGCGCCGACGGCGTCGCGCGGCTGCTCGCCGACATCCCGGCCGACGTGCCGTCGGGCGCGCACACCGTGATCGCCACCGGCGGGACCTCCGGCCGGTGGGCGACGCTCCCGGTCGAGCTCGCGGTGCCCGCCGCGGGCGCGACGCCCGCCGCCGCGGACCCGGAGCTCGCCGTCACCGGCGCGCAGTCCGGGCTCGTGATGGCCGGGGCGTGGCTGATGCTCCTGACCGGCGGCGCGCTCGTGCTCGTCGCCCGCCGGGTGCGCGCGCAGCGCTGACACGCCCTGCCGCACGACGGCCCCTCGACCCGCGGATCGGGTCGGGGGGCCGTCGTCGTGCGGGCTGCAGCCCGGCGCCCCTGGTCCCCGGCTCTTTCTCGCACGGTCGCCCGATCGATCAGGGTGCGGCGCGAGAACCGGGTGGGGATCAGCCGGGCCGCCGGCCGGGCGCGGTCCCGTCAGCAGGCGTCGAAGACGTGCGCCGGGTCGTCCGACGTGCTCAGGTCCCGGTCGCGGCGGATCGTCGACGGCGCCCGGTCCGGGTCGGCGCAGGCCGCCGCGAAGCCGTCGTCGGTGTACTCGATGTCCAGCACCGCGGCGCCGTAGACGTCCGAGTACGCCGCGCACTCGTCGTACTGCGCGCACTCCTCCGCCACCGCGAAGTCGAAGCCCGCCTCGTCCCGCCCGCGAGCCCCGAGCTGCGAGGTGTTCTTCTGCCCCGCCGCGAGCCCCGCGTCGTGCGCGACCGCCACCAGCCGGGCCGCCAGGTCGACCGCGCCGTCCTCGTCGAGCCGGCCGCCGGACCGGGTCCACGAGTCGAGGTTGTCGAGCTCGACCGCGACGAACCCGCGCTCGGCGCACGCCCGGACCTGCGCGCCGAGGAGGTCCGCGAGCGCCGCCCGGTTCGCCGCGGTCGTCGTGTCGAGCAGCAGCTCGTCCGGCCAGCCCTCGTCGACGACGGGCTCCCCCGCGTCGTCGCGCAGCACCAGGTCGGGGTGGTCGGCGAGCCACGCGTCGCGGTCGCCGGGCTGGGTCTGGAACCCGTTGACGTAGCAGGCGGACCAGAGGCCGGGCTCGGGCTCGTCGGTGACGTCGCGGACCACGCCGCCCACGCCGTCCGGGACGGGGTAGCCGCCCCCGAGCTGGTAGTCGACGACGACGCCCGCCGGCGGACCGCCGGGGTGGGGCTCGTCGGAGGCGGCGCGGGTCGGCTCGCCCGCGTCCGCGTCCGCCGAGCCGGGCCCGTCGGCGGCGACGTCGGCACCACGCGCGCCGTCGTCCGCGCCGCCACCCGCCGCGCAGCCCCCGACCAGCGCGAGCGCCAGCGCCGCGGCGGGTGCCGCACGGACCAGCCGGGCGAGCACGCTCACAGCACCGCCGCGAGCCCTTCGAGGGCCGCGAGGGGGTCCGGACCCGCGGGCGCGAGCACCACCGCGTCGGCGCCGGCCAGCGCGAGCCCGTCCAGCCGCGCCCGGGCCTGCTCCGGCGTCCCGACGACCGCGAGCCGGTCGACCCAGGCGTCCGGCAGCGCGGCCGCGAACTCCGCCCGGTCCGGGGTCCGGTCGCGCAGGTCGCGGAACTCCGCCGCGAAGTCCATCGGGTCGATGTGCGGCGCCCAGCCCGGGTCGCCGACCCAGGCCAGCGCGGGCCGCACCCGGTCCCGCGCGGCGGACGCGTCGGCGTCGACGGCCGCGACCTCGTACGCCACCACCCGGTGGTCCGGCGCGTGGCCGATCTGCGCGATCGCCGCGGCCAGGTACTCGGGACCCACCGGCTCCGCGAGCACGGTCCCGTCGGCGCACCGGCCGGCCGCGGCGAGCGACTTCGGCCCGCGCACCCCCGCCAGCACCGGCGGCACCTCGGACGGCGGGGTCTCCAGCCGCACGCCGTCCAGCCGCACGTACCGGCCGTCGACGGTCACCTGCTCGCCGCGCAGCAGCGCGCGCAACGCGGTCACGTACTCCTCGAACGCGGTCAGCGGGCTGGCCGGCCACGCACCGGCCTGCCGCATCCAGTCCGGCATCCCGTGGCCGATGCCGAGGTGCAGCCGGCCCGGGAACAGCTCCGCGACGGTCGCCGCCTCCATCGCGGCGAACGCCACGTTGCGCGCGCCGACCGGCAGGATGCCGACGCCGACGCGGATCCGCTCCGTCACCGCGAGCGCCGCCGCGGCCTGCGCCATCCCGCCGCGGAACCCGAGGTCCTCGACCACCCAGAGCTCGGCGAACCCGAGCTCGTCGGCGCGTCGCGCGTAGGGCAGCACCTGGTGGGCGGGCAGGTCACGGGGCAGCAGGACGCCGACGTCGAGGCTCATGCCCCGACCCTACGGGCGCGGCGCATCCCGGTGTGCTGTCCTGGTGCCCTGACCCGCGGCGTCGCGGGACCCGCCCACGCCGGGAGGTCGGCCATGGCCAGGCTCGTCTACTCCGCGATCACGTCGCTCGACGGGTTCGTCGCCGACCGAGACGGCCGGTTCGACTGGAGCATGCCGGACGAGGCGGTGCACCAGCGCGTCAACGAGCTGCACCGCGGCGTCGGGACGTACCTCTACGGGCGCCGGCTCTACGACGTGATGGTCGCGTGGGAGACGATGGAGACCGCCGACGAGCCGCCCGCCGTCCAGGAGTACGCCCAGCTCTGGCGCGCGGCGCACAAGGTCGTCTACTCGACCACCCTCACCACCCCTCGCAGCGCGCGCACCCAGGTGGAGCCGACCTTCGACCCCGAGGCGGTGCGCCGGCTGCTGCACAGCTCGCCGAACGACGTGCTGATCGGCGGCGCGCACCTCGCCGGCCTGGCGCTGCGCGCCGGGCTCGTCGACGAGGTGCACCTGTTCGTGTCGCCGGTCCTGGTCGGCGGCGGGACCCGGGCGCTGCCGCGGGACGTGCGCGTCGACCTGGAGCTGCTGGACCTGGAGCGGTTCGCGAACGGGGTGGCGCACCTGCACCACCGGGTGCACGAGGTCCACTGACCCCGCGGCGCCGCGCCGAGGTCGTCACATCGCGGCGAGGTCGTCAGACGTTCGTGACGACCTCGCCGTCTTCCGCCGACCTCACCGCCGGACGGGGAAGCTGAGGTGCGTGACCCCGCGCGACGGCACCACCACCGTGGGGTCGCCGAGCGGCACGGGCCCGCCGGCCTGCGCCGTGAAGTACGGCCGACCCGACCCGAGGAACACCGGCACCAGGTCGACGTTCACCGCGTCGAGCAGCCCGGCGGCGTGCACCTGGGACGCGATCGTCCCGGCCGCGACGCCGACGACCTTGTCCCCCGCGAGCTCTTGCGCCGCGGCGACCGCCTCCAGGACGCCCTCGTGCATGACCACCAGGTCGGGCGACCCCAGCGCCGCCGACTCCCGGACCGGCCGGTGCGTGAGCAGCACGAACGGCACGCCCAGCGGGTGCTTCCCGCCCCAGCCGTCGGTGAGGTCGAACAGCTCGCGCCCCACGACCAGCGCCCCCAGCTGTTCGCGCCACGCCAGCCAGTACGCGGCGCTCTCCTCCGTCAGCCGGAACGGCGGCAGGTCGCCGTGGTTCTCCACCACGACGTCGCCGGCGTCGTACCAGCCGAACAGCTCGTCGATCCCGTGGTCCTGCCGCGCGATGAAGCCGTCGAGCGACGTGGTCGCCGAGGCGATGACCTGGCCCATGCGCGCGACGCTAGTCCCGCGCCGCGCCCCGGAGAAGGGGTCAGACCTTCGCGTGCCGCGCCCGGCCGAACGCGTACACCCCGTACGCGGCGAACCCGAGCGCGACGAGCGTCAGCAGCACCGCGCCGAACGGCAGGTCCGCGAGCGCGTGCAGCGCCGCATCCAGGCCCTCGGCCTTCTCCGGGTCGGCCTGCACGGCGGCGACCACGAGCAGCACCCCGACGACCGCGAGCGCCGCGCCCTTGCCGATGTAGCCGACCTTCCCGGCCTTCCGCACCCACGGCGCGGGGCTGGACTCGAGGTCCTCCAGGAACTTCTCCTTCCACCCCTTCACGACGTGGTAGCCCGCCACGGCGACGACGCCCAGCCCGACGAGCCCGACGAGCACCCGCCCGAGCCCGGAGGACAGCAGCCCGGACGTCGCGCCGCCGGACCCGCCCGACGACTGGTCCGTCAGCACCGACACCGTGGTGAACGCGAGCACCGCGTACGTCACGGCCTTCGCCGCGGCCTTCAGCCGGTCGGCGGTCTCGCCCCAGGCGATCGCCTCGGTCGCCTGCCACAGCGCCAGCAGCACGAACCCGACCAGCAGCACCCACAGCAGCACCTGGCCGAAGCCGTTCCCGGCGACCTGCTGGAGCGCGCCCTGCTGGTCGGCCTGCTCGCCGCCCGAGGTCCAGGCGAGCTGGACGGTCACCCAGGCGAGGAGCAGGTGCAGCACGCCGCTCGCGGCGTAGCCGAGGCGGGCACCCTTCTCCAGGATCGGGTGGTCACCGGCGCGGGCGGCTGCGTGCTGGACGTCTCCGGTCATGCAGCGAGGGTGGCATCCGCTGGGGTTGGTGGCGACCGGGACCCCACACCTGCTTCAACTTGACGACACCTCGGGCTCGAAACCGGACGCGGCCCGAAGATCGATGCGCCGATGAGTAGAAACGGAGGGGTACGGGAACCGGCGCTGAAGGTCACACCACAACTAGTCAGGATGATCGCCAGGCCGGGCCCGCTACGCGGGGGGGAGTTCCGCAATGAAGTAGGAGCGGACGCTGTCTGCGAGCCACACCCTGTCGTTCCCGCGGTAGAACCTCGCACCTTCGTGGTGGGCGCGCTGAGCGTCGATCGCGAGAACCACCGGGTCCGGGGACTTGCGTCGACCCACTTCGCGAGCAGTCTCCCGATCCACCGAAAGATGGACATACTGGCGTTCCATGGGCCAGAGACCGTCTATTAAGATCGTCCTCGAACTTCGCGGCGACGTGCCATGGAACAGTAGATTTGGCGGGGCCGCAGGAGTCTTTGAGATGCGGCCAGGGACCGAATGACCATAGAGGGCACGAATTCGATCACCCTCGATCTCGTGCCGCTTCTTGGATGCGCCAGCGACCATCTCGACGACGCCTTTTACGTCTAACGCGGACCACGCCGGCTCTCGGCGCAACGCTTCGACCAAGGAATCGAGTGAAGTCCAACCATCGGCGTCCAATTCGAGCTCGAATACCCAGGGCTCATGGCGAAGAGCGTGAGAGACCGCGCGGCTCAGGTCACTCAAAGTCGATCAGGTCCTCGACGGCCTGGCGCAGCCACTCGTGAAATCCGTCATACTCCGCACGATCTTCCCACCCCGGTGATGCGAAGTCGTGGATAACCACGACACGCCCCCCGCGGTCTTCTGGCTCCCAGCACGCAACGTCGTCGGTGTCCTGTCGCCGCGCGAATGGGACAAGGTCGCGCGATGGAAAGCGTCGCTTCAAGCCCGAGCGGCGTTCGCGTAATTCGGCGCCCTCAAGAATGTGCCAGGGCTCGAGGTTGGTCAAGCCGAGTTCAACTATCCGCGCAAAAGAAGGCGGATACCAAAATCCGACTGGGAGCTCTTCAGTCGTCAATAGATCTGCCATCAGTTTCCTACCCAACCCGTGATAGGTGATCCATACGGGTTTGCATTTCTGAAGCCCGCGCTCTGATTCCCGATTCTGTTCATGACCGCTTCTCCCCAGGTCGAAGGAAGCGCACCCTTAGCGCCCGGAAAGCGGACTGCCTGTGACTCCGAGATGGCGTCTTCGAAGCCATGGACTTGTGCCCGAACGTCTATCCCAGACCGCTTCGCCGCGAATAGCCGGGTGTTGTCCACCGATGTGAGACCTCCATCCGGCATCCTAACGGCATCGATCGGATCGCCTGACCAACCGCGACTGCTCATGCTCGACTCGATCTTCGCGGCCCCATTTACTGAACTCTGACTGAAACGGACATTGGCTGAGGGTACCGACTTCGCCGTAGCGCGCCTGACCACCGTACGGGCCGCAGCCGCAACCGCTTGACCCGCCTTTGCTACTGCGGCGCTCGCTTGCTGAGCAGAACCCGCGGCGCGTGTAGCGAGGGCAGCAGCGCCCCGTCTGACGGCCGGCGCGACGGCGACCGCGGCCTTGCCGATCAGTCCGCCAGCCGCGCCAGCGATCGCCACGACGGCGGTGTCACGAGCGAGGGCTGCCCATGAGAATGCCTGCGTCTTCTGGACCTGCGAGCGCCACAGATTTGTTGCAGCGCTGGCAGCGGCGCCACCCAAGGCTGCACACCCGACGCTGCCCACGCCCCACGACGCCGCGAGGCATCCGCCGGTGACGACTCCCCCGACGATCCCGCCGACGATCTCCGCCTGGTACTTGTTCACGAACCGCGTCGTCGATCGCCAGGCCGAGCTCGCCTTCTGCTTGACCCACTTGCCGAACGAGAACAGCCCCGTCGGGTCCCAGTACGACACCGGGTTGTTGTCCGCGTACGAGTACGCCCCCCACTGCTGGGGGCTCGACGTCTCGAACACCGGGTCGACCGAGACGAACCGGCCGATCTTCGCGTCGTAGTACCGCGCCCCCACCTGCGTGAGGCCACTGGTGTCCTGCACCTTGTTCATGAACCCGCGGTCACCCGGCCAGGTCCCTGTCGCGGTGCCCCGGGCGTTCCCGTACGGGTCCGTCCGCCGCTGGGTCACGGCCTTGGTCGTGTTCGCGATGGAGATGGTCGCGGTCTGGTGCGGGTCCGCCACCAGCGAGCTCACCGTCGAGCCGGACATCCCGGTCCGCATCGCGATGTTCTGCCCGTTGAACGAGTAGTAGCGCGTCGCCGTCACGACGTTGGTCGCCGTAGTGAGGTTCAGCTCCTGGCCGCCGGGCAGGTACACCGTCGTGACACCACCCTGCCGGCGGATGAGCCGGTCGCCGTCGGCGGTGTAGAGCGCCTGCAGCACGGTGGCGGTGCCCTGCGTGATCGCCTCGAGCCGGCCCTCGGCGTCCCACTTGAGGGTCTGCCCTGCTGCCCCGGCGACGTTGCGGGTCGTCGTGTTGCCCGCCGCGTCGTACGCGAAGGTGCTGGTGGCGGCGCCCGCCACGCCGGCCTGCGTGACAGACGTGACGGCGTGCGGACGCGCCGCGCCGCTCGCCGGGTAGGCGTAGGTCCGGGTCGTGTCGCCGGTGCTGGTGTGCACGACCTCGCTCTTGCGGTTGCCCGCGGCGTCGAGCGTGTAGTCGATCCAGTACGGCGCCGGACCGCCGAGCGACGTGGCGGACCGGGCCGCCCCGCAGTTCGCGTCCGCCGGCGTCCAGGCGGACGTCAGCTGGCGCAGACCGTCGTACGCGAAGCACTGCGCGTCGACCGGGGCGGCCGGTCGGTCGATCGACGACCGAGGTCGGGTTGCCCATCTGGTCGTACGCGTACGTCAGGTCCATGCTGTTGCCGAGAATCTCGAGTGCGGCCCGCTCGCCGCCGGAGGTCCGGGCGAGCCGGACGGTCACCCAAGCCAGAAGGAGAGGTGCAGGACCCCGCTGGTGGCGTAGCCGAGGCGGGCGCCCTGCTCGAGGAGCGGACCGTCGACCGTGGGCGGCTCGCCGTTCCGAGAGCGGTCCTCACGCGAGCCACTCGACGACCCATCGGCTCTCCCGGAAATAGGATTCCACGTCAGGGAAGCTCTCCACCCACGAGTCGTACGCGTCGCCCGACCTGTCCACGTTGTCGTAGGTCAGCATCAGGAAACCGCCCGAAGACGACGTGTCATCCGAGACCTCTACGAACCGACCAGCGTCCTCGCCGGCGAGGACTCGGCCTACCATGCCCACCTTGATCGTCGTCATCGTCAGTCCAAGAAATAGAAGTGATGTGCTCACGGGGAAGTCGTGCACCTGAAGAGCACTAGCCCGGAATATCTAGTCCCCGCCGGAACGGATCCGTGAGGAAGGCTTCCGACGACGACAGCAGCTGCTCGAAGGCCCGCCACCCCTTGCCCCGAGCAAAATGGGCCTCACGGTGCGATATCGGGACCATCCACCCCACGAAGATGTCCCCGGACTGGTCTCGCGCGGTCTCGAAACCCTCGGGCAGGTACACCGGGGCCGCAACGTACAGCGCTTCCATCTCAGAACCAGGGAAGAGTGGGCCATACGGTCCGACCACTGTTCCCCTGGGAACGCCGCAACCGCTCTCCAGCGCCTCTCGTCCCACCTGCGCGAGTAGAGTCGCGATATTGTCGGGGTCGGGAACCGTGGAGACCGTCATCAGCAGCTCCTGACGCAGCTCAGCACCGGGAACGTGAGACCGGAGCGCGTGGCGAGAGAGTCCGACGGTCGCGTAGGTCACCCCTCCCCAACGCGGCTCGTCGGCGAACTGGACGACGTCGAAACCTGGATCCCTACCCTCGTCCCAGTTCACATGTGCTCGATGAGGGCCGAGAACCGCTTCGTAGTGACTGATGAGCGCCATCATCCTCCTGTCGACCCACATCTATGCATTGACACTGGACGCGCGGTAACACGTGTCGTTCTGTCGCACGCGCGACTACGAAGCGACACGTTTTTTCTAGAATGGGCGTGGATACTGATCGTCGAGCAAATAGACCACGTCCGCCGCGACATCCCACGCGTTGAAGACGTCCCTTCGCCGCGCGATTCTGACGAGTAGCCAGTACCCCCGAATTGCCTCCGAGTACACCGCCTCGCGCAGGTCATCACGCCCGGTATCGAGCTCGGAACGATCCGGGCGTCCAGCGAGTACGCGCCCGAGAAGATCGAGGCTCGACGCCACGTTCCCCGCAGGGATCACGTCATCTGCGATTGCCGCGATGATCACCGCGACAGCCGCGGGGGCGCACTCGAAAATACGCCCCTGTGACTCGATAGCATTCTCGAGCTGAGCATATGCGGCACTAGCCTGCGCGGAGTCGCCGAGTAGCAGCGCCTCAAGATCACGAGCAACTGACGAGCTGTCCCCTCGACCAGATCGCAGGTGTTGCCAGTCGATTCCTCGGATCTGGTCGTGGGTCAACGCTGCCGATCTCATCGTCCCCCCGCTCCTCCGGGTTGCCCCGGACTCGGCCTTCTCCCCGCCTGCCCCGAGGAGCTGAATGACACGCCCTAGCCGAAGACGTGCCGCGCGGCGTCCTCGTGCGTGCGGTAGAGCTCTCCCCACCCGATGATCTCCAGGTCCTCCGCCGCGACCGGGCTCTCGAGGCCGTCGAGACCCTCTCGCGGGATCGCGATGAAGACGAAGCACGGGAACTCCGAGACCGGGTCGACCGATGCGCCCTCGTGGCGAGCGGTCAGGACCACGGTCTCGACATCGGCGCCGCGGTTGACGTCCTGCCCGATGACGCCCGGCTCGATCCGCGCCGCGATCGCGGGTTTCCCGGTGTCGAACACCAGGGACCGCAGGACGTGGCACGCGCGCACGGGTCCGAACCGGGCGCTCTCGAGCGAGCTCAAGAAGTACGTCGGCCGGTCTGTCGGGGACGTCCGGACTGACACGCGATCTCCTCTCGTCCCGTCGTGCCGCGCGGCGTCGTGCGGTTGATGTCCAACCGACGGTGACGCGCGGGGGAGGCTGGTCCGCCGGGAGCAGCTCCGTCACGGCTCCGATTCGCCCGGGTAGGGAAGGTGCAGCCCGACGTCGCGCATCATCGCCTCGTACGCGCCGACCCACTCCGACAGCCGTTCGGCTGCGACGCTGTCGGGCGCCTCCTCCATCAGGTCGTCCAGCAGGGTCTTGAGGCTGTCCCCCTGGATCAGGAGTCCGGGGAACCTCCGCCCCTCGAGCTGCGCGAGCTGAAGGTTCCCGTCGCCGGCGAGCCTCACGATGCGGGTCATGCGCGACCTCCTCCAGGGAGCGGGGCGGCAGTGCGGGTCACGCGCGGCGTGCCGAGCCGCGCCGTCATACCTCGCCGGCCAGCGTCTGGACCTCGGGCGGCACCGGCAGTCCTCGCTCCGCGAGTGCCGTCGTGATCCTGCCGGGCGCGGTCCCGGGACGGAGTGCCCGCAGCGCCTCGTGCCGGCCGAGCGCGCTCATGCGCTGCTCGAGGTCGACGAGCGCCTGCGTGAGCATGGTCATGCCGCGGACCCTAGCCCCCGCCCGCACGTCGACGGAGGGAACTGGTGCCGCGTCCCTCGTCTGGACGAGCCCGTGCACCACCATCGGGCGCGCCCACGGCGCGGCTGCTCGCGGTCCGTCGCAGCACGCCGGCCTCCGCGACCGAGGCGTGCGTCACAGGCCACCTGGGCCGATGGTCGCAGCCCGGTTGTCCTTCTGGGGCTATGTGATCGGGTCCGTCGACCGCCCCTCGGGACGACAGCGCTTCCCAGGTTGCCCCCCGCCCCGGCAGCAGGAGCAGGGTGGGCCCCGTGCAGTCGGACGAGTGGGTGCAGCGGGACCTCCCGGGGCAGGACGGCGTGATCGAGCAGGCGCGGCACCGCGCGGAGGTCGTGCGCGACCACGTCGAGCACGCCCTCGACCTCGCCGAGCGCGACGGCGGCCCGTTCGACTTCCTGTCCATCGCCATCGCCGCGCACTGCTCGGTGACCTACCTGCGGCAGCACCGGGAGTTCGCGGCGCGGATCCGGGCGCTCCAGGCCACGCTCCCGCCCGAGCCCGCGGACCGGCACGACGCCGCGCTGCGCCGCCGGCTCGCGGACGCCCAGCACCGTGCGGCCGCCCTGGGCGACCGGGTCGCGCAGCTGGAGGCGGAGAACGCGCGGCTGCGCGACCGACTCGCGCAGACCCGGCGGGCGGTCCCGGTCCGGCTGGGCGCCGGTGCGCGTCGACCCCGCACCTCCCGGGAGGGCGCTACTCCGCCGCCAGCCGCGCCACCGCCCGCGCGACCCGCTGCGCCCGCACCTCC
>Ga0164309_10000747_pt1 | contig 16923 bp, 12 predicted proteins | sample Whisoiple_247_MG_FD_109984 | JGI IMG/M metagenome (GOLD analysis project Ga0164309, IMG submission 109984) | Soil microbial communities amended with fresh organic matter from upstate New York, USA - Whitman soil sample_247_MG | ecosystem: Environmental > Terrestrial > Soil > Unclassified >...
GGCTTGTCGTGGAAGCGCTGCGAGATGACGCGGTACTTCGGATCCTCCTTCAGGGCGAGGTCCGTGGTCAGCATCATCGGCTTGTGGGTCTTCTTGGGGTCGTGGGCATCGGGTACGTTCTGCGTGCCGGCGCCCTTGGGCGTCCATTGCTGGGCGCCACCGGGGCTCTTGGTCAGCTCCCACTCGAGATTGAGCAGGTTGGCGAAGTAGTCGTGCGACCACTTCGCGGGCGTCATCGTCCACGCGCCTTCGAGACCGCTGGTGACCGTGTCCGCGCCTTTGCCCGTACCGCACTTGTTCTTCCAGCCGAGGCCCTGCTCTTCGAGCGGTGCGGCTTCCGGCTCGGGGCCGATGCACTCGCTCGGCTTGTGCGCGCCGTGCGCCTTGCCCAGCGTGTGCCCGCCAGCGATGAGCGCCACGGTCTCCTCGTCGTTCATCGCCATGCGACCGAACGCGATGCGAATGTGCTCGGCAGCGGCCTTCGGGTCCGGCTTGCCGCCTGGTCCTTCCGGATTGACGTAGATGAGGCCCATTTGCGTGGCGCCGAGGGGCTTCTTCAGCTCCTTGCCATCCGCCGAGAAGCGCTCGTCGGCGAGCCACTCCGTCTCTGGGCCCCAGTTGATGTCGGTCGGCTCGTAGACGTCCTCACGCCCGCCGCCGAAGCCGAAGGTCTTGAAGCCCATCGACTCGAGCGCCACGTTGCCGGAGAGGATCATCAGATCCGCCCAGGAGAGGCTCCGGCCGTACTTCTTTTTGATCGGCCACAAGATGCGGCGTGCCTTGTCGAGGCTGGCGTTATCGGGCCAGCTGTTGAGTGGGGCGAAGCGAATCGTGCCCGAGGCCGCGCCACCGCGACCATCCGTCACCCGGTAGGTGCCCGCGCTGTGCCACGCCAGGCGAATCATCAGCCCGCCGTAGTGGCCGAAATCGGCGGGCCACCAGTCCTGTGAGGTCGTCAGCGTCTTTTCGATATCCTTCTTCACCGCTGCGAGATCGAGCTTCGAAAATTCCTTCGCGTAGTCGAACGCCGGATTGACTGGGTCGCTGATGGGGGCGTTTTCCTTGAGCACTCGCAGGTCCAAGCGATTGGGCCACCAGTCGTCGATGCCGTAGGGTTCGTTCCTCACGTTTTCGGGCGCAGGCGGCGTGTCCGTGGGCAACGGTCCCTGGGGCGCCGGCGTGGCGGGCGGCGGCGTCTTGGCCTCCGGCGTGCTCGAGCAGCCGATCGACCAAGTCGAAAGGGCCAGGGTGACGGCCGTCCAGCCGATGCGTGTGGTCGTGATCGTTCGGATCTTCGTTCCCATGGTCTCGTTCCCATCTGCCCAGCGCATGCTGGCGAAATGGCTCGACGTAGGTCCGTTGGCCGGCCCCCCGCCGAACTCCCCAATCAGCGCTGGCTAGCATCGATCCGACGGACCTGACCAGTGCGTAAACGAGCGGTGCCCAGGCGGTTCTCGTCTTGGCGGACAGTCAGCGTCGGGAGACGCAAGCCTCGTAGGCGCGGGCCTCGTCGAGCGCCAGGGAGAGCCACTGTGGATCGAGTAACTGGATGAATTGGGAGTTGGGATCAGGAGGTGTTCGTTCGAGGCCGGGGAAGTTCGGCGCTTGTGAGGGGTCGTTCGTGACCGCGAAGCGAAGGAGCCCCAGCGCGCCAATCGCCGTCTCGCGATCGCTCGGCCAGAACATCTCGTCGGTCGCGTAGTAACCGACGACGTACCCGCCGTAGCGCAGCTGTGCAGCTGGCAGGCCACCGTAGGCAGCGCGGCGGAGCAGCGGGAGGATCCGAGCGAGCGCTTCCGGCTCCGGGTGCTCGCCGGCCGCCTCGATCAAACGATTCGCCTCGGCGAGTAGACCCTCGGCCTCGGCTGCGGGCAGTCGTCCGCAGTCCATGGCGGACGCCTGGCTCGGGCCCTTCCCTTCGTGCGGCTTGCAGGCCGACACGTACGTGAAGGTGAGGCAAGCGAGCACGCGCACGACCTGCGGTAGGGGCCACATTGTGACCACTTTAGTGGCTCGGGCAGCGAAATGCGCCGTGTGCGGCGATCGGAGCGAGTGAAGGCGGCGCGCCCTCTAGTAGGAGAGTGGGAGACGGAAGAGCGTCCGACAGTTGATCCTCGACCGCCCGGTAGGCAAAATTGCACAGTGCGCTCCGCTCCTTTCTTCGGCCTCGTCATGGTGGCCGCTGCATTGTCTGCCACCGCCGCCTGTCAGTTTAACTACGATATGGTCGGCGGGCTGGAAGACGGCGGCGGCATGGCCGGCAGTGGCACCGACGCTGGGACCGGTGGCGACAGCACGAGTGGCGGCGGAACGAACGGCATCGGCGGTTCGGCGAGCGGTGGTTCGTCCGCCGGCGGCACGGGCACGGGTGCGTCCGACTCCGGCGGCTTCGCCGGCGCGGATACGGGCGGGTCGAACGCCGGCGGTTCCGATACCGGAGGCTCGGGCGGTGCTGGCGCGGGCGGCGCCTCCGGCGGCTCGGGCGGCAGCGGCGGCACGGGCGGCGTGAGCACGACGATCACCGTGACGACGGGCAACGACGAGCAGGATTCTGGTGCGACGCCGGCGAGCCCGGGTGGCGCGGGCTTCTCTCTGCGCGAGGCGATTCTCTACGCCAACCAGAACCCGGATCACTTCGAGATCGACTTCGTCTCGAGCGGGATCAACATCGGTTTGAGCTCGCCGCTGCCGACCATCACCAAGACGGTGCACATCCTCGGCAATCAGACCGGCATCCAAGCTGCGGGTGCCGGTACCAGTGGGCCCTGTATTTCCGTGAGTGGAGCCGACGTGGAACTCGACACGCTGTGGATCTTTGCTTGCCCTACCGCGCCGGTGGCCTTCCTTCCCGGTTCCGGGCCCGGCAACGTGCTCTCGAACAGCTACATCGCGGACAACGACGCGCCGGCCCTGATTGACGGCGATAGCCCGACCGTCCTCTACAACTACTGGGCGAGCAGCGACGCCAGTTCAGTCCTCGACGTGTATGCATCGAACGCAGACATCCTCGCCAATCAGGTCGTCGACCCGGCGGGCGCTGGAATCTACCTGCGCGATACGGCGGACGGCGCGTACCTCTTGGCCAACTGCATCATCAATGCCAGCCCGGGCATCGACTCGCAGGCGCTCGACGGCGCCACGTTCTGGCACAACACGGTCGTCGACGGCCCCGGCGATGGCGTGAGCCTGACCGGCACGACCAACGTCGACTTCCGCAACAACATCGTTTCCGGCAATAACGCGTTCGGCGTCGACGCCAGCGGCGCGACGTTCACGTTCTTCAACTACAACCTCTACTACGACAACACGTCTGGCAACGCGAACGGCGCCGCCTTGGGTGCGAACGATCTGACCGGCAATCCGCTCTTCACGAATCCCGGCTCCGACGACTACACCCTGCAGACGGGAAGCCCCGCCATCGACTCGGCCTTCGATACCGGCGACGACCGCACCCCCACCGATCCGGGCAATTACAACGGGGCCGGTCCGGATCGCGGCTTCGTCGAGAAGTGAAGCTCGCGGAGCCTAGAGCGGTGGACCTGTCAGGATGGCAGCGAGCTCGCCGGGGCGTTCGTTGTGGAGTGAATGGCCGGTCGCGTCGAACCAGCGGGCTTTGACGCGCGCAGCACCAGGAGCGCCTTGTCGTTTCTCGGCGAGCTCGAAGCAGGCTCGAGTGTCCTCGAACAAGGGCGCCGGAAAATACCGGTCCTCCTTACCCGCCATGAACATCGTAGGCACCTGCAGGGTTTCGACAGGGCTGAGACCTCCAAGCGTGCGCGAGCGGTGCGAAAGCGCGAGCTGAGCAGCGACGAGCTCCCAGTGCCAAGCGATACGACTCGCGTAGGTCGTGCCTGCCTTGGCCAGCAGGGCCCGTTCGATCTCGCGGGCCTTCTTGGCGCTCATCAAGGGGTAGTGGTCGCTTGGACCAAGCAAGTCACCCTCCGGCATGCGCAAGATCGGTTTGTGATGACAACGCGAGCAGGCGCCGTTTCCCTGCTTCTGGCACTCGGTGCCTGCATCTTCCCCCCAGCAGTCGAAGTACCAGTACCAGGGTTGCGGATACGTCTTGCCCGCGTGAGTGACTTGCTCCACGTACTGCGCGTGGAGGAAAGGCCGGATGTCCGCTTCCGACCACTCTCGCTGCGCTCGCTTGCGCGTAATGTACCCTGCGATGCGTTTCCTGATGCCCAGCCGCCAGGCCGAGCCAGGCGACCAGCAATAGGCTGCCTCGAGCCAGGCGTATCGGGGGTTCTGCTCTGCCAGGAGGAGCGCCAGGTTGCCGCCAAGGCTGCCCCCCGCAACTCGCACTTGGCGGCCTGTGCGCTGCAAGATCGGTTCGATGACCTCGAGTACGAAGGCGTCGGTGAGCTCACGGAGGTAAGTGAGCGCCTCCTTGCGGCGCGCCCCTTCCACGGCGGAGTAGGCACTGAGGACATCCTGGCGCACGGCGTTGGTGGAGCGTCCGCACGATGGCTGGTCGAAGGCGAAAACGACCGCCTTGCCCTCGAGCTCCCGCAACAGGTCATCGAACTCGGCCACACTAGAACCGTGCCCGTGCAGGAGCAGGATCACCGGTACATCGTCCGGCCCTTCCTGCAAGAGGTAGTGGATACGGCTCTCAATCCCGCGAACTTCGAGGTCGACTTCCACGTGCTTGATGGCCATCTTGGTTCGCTCGCCTTGCCGGCTAGCCAAGCCTAGCGCGTTCGCGTTACCCTGCCGCGATGAGTCGTTTCATTCGCGAGTTTGCGTCTGTTCTCTTGCTCACGGCCTGCGGAGGTGGAAAGCCCCCCGAAGCACCTGCGGACACGAGCGCTGCTCCGCCCGCAGCTGCCGGCGAGACGGCTCCGGGCGATGCGACCGAGGCGCCCGCGGCAGAAGCCGCTGACGGTGAAGTCGTCGAGCTTGCCGATGCCAAGGGCGTCAAGGAAGCCCACGGCGTCAAGGAATCCAAGATCCGAGGCAACAAGACCGAGGCCGCGTTCAAGCTGGTCGTCGTCGACAAGGACAAGGGCCCCATTTCGGGCATCGTCATCGCGCTGACCGGCAAGGATGGAAAGAAGTTCCACACCGCAGAGACTGACGCCGAGGGCTACACGGAGATCCTGGTGCCAATTGGTCAGGACTACGAGATCGTCTACCTCAGCTTGGGCATGCAGGAGATCGCGGCCACCGTCCCGGTAACGAGCGAGCCCAATCAGAACATCCGCCTCACCCTGCGCTACAAGCGCAACCTGCCGCCACCTCCCGATCGCGGCATCGTGCTCGACAACGTCCATTTCGATACGGGCAAGGCCACCATTCGACCCGAGTCGTTCCCCGAGCTCGATCGCGTCGCCGAGTACTTGACGTACAAGAAGGCCCTCAAGATCGAGATTTCCGGGCATACCGACAATGTCGGTGACGCCAAGAGCAATAAGTCGTTGTCGCAACGGCGCGCCGACGCTTGCCGGACGTACCTGATCAAGAAGGGCATCGATGGCGGCCGCGTGACGGCCGTCGGCTACGGTGATCAGCGTCCCATCGCACCCAACGACACCGTGGACGGCCGCCAGCGCAATCGACGTATCGAGGCTCAGGAGCTCTGACACGCATGCGACTCGGGCTTGCCCTGAGCGCGCTGCTTTTTGCCTGGGCGCCCGGCGCGCTGGCCCAAGCCAACTACGAGAGCGCCCTGATCGGCGGGCGGTCGAGTTTGATGGGTGGTACCGGCGTCGCAGCTGGGACGGATTCGGCGGCACCGCTGCAGAACCCAGCCACCACCACCGGCATCGAAGGGACGAGCTTCGTCTTTTCCACGTTCTTCTTGCAGCTCACCAATCGCAGCGTCGATGCAGACCGGAACGTGGTTGCAGAAGCGGATCGCGGAGCAGCCGCACTCGGGCAGATGCAGTTTCGGGTCTTACCGAACTCGACCTGCTTGTTTTTCGACATCCGCAAGGTGCCCGGTCAGGTCAAGGGGCACCACAAGGGCTCCATCTGTTTGGCCGAGCCGGAGACGAACTCGTTCGAGCTCCAGACGACCGTCGTGGGCGAGTCGGCGGCGGGGCGCAGCGGCTTTCAGCAGCGGTTCATCTCGCAGATCTACAGCAAGAAGACGTACTCGGTCGGCTGGGCAGTGGCTCTGTCCAAGCAAGTGAGCTTTGGCGTCACCCCCATGCTCGAGGAGGTGGGGTTTCGCGACATGGAGGGCATCGCGTCAGTCCTCACCGACGACGCCAGTTTGGCCGATGCCATCGGCTCACCAGGGCAGAGCTTGTCCAACGTCATCACCAGGCGAGCCAGCGCCTTTGCGCTGTCCGCTATTGCCGGGGTGAAGTGGCGATTGAGCGATGCTTTCTCGTTCGGGGCCTCGATTCATTCACCGAGTTGGCACATCACCGGCAGCTATGCGGGCACGCGCTCGTCGGAGGCGGCCTCGTCGCCGACCGAGCAGTATGCGCAGGAGCGGGGCTCGGCGCGGTTTACCTATCCGATGAGGCTGGCTCTGGGCATTGCCGGTCGCATCAAGGGGGTGCGGTTCGAGCTGGACGGCTACTACCACGGGGGTCGCGGGGATTTTGCCGAGGTCCAGGTGAATCGAACCGAGGTGACCGTGCAGAACGGAACCATCACGGAGGCGACCACCGTGCCAGCTCGCTACAACGAAGCCGTCCGGCCGGTCGCGAATTTCGGGCTCGGCGCCGAGATCCCGCTCGTACCGACTTGGTCGCTCGTCACCGGGATCCTCACGGATTTCGGTGGCCTGAATGCGAGGCAGAATGGTACCTTGGTGGATCAGAATCTGTTTCGCAGTCGGCTCGACGCCGTGCACGCGTCGCTCGGCGTCGCTTGGACTCCACGCGCCGGTAGCGTCTTGCTGGGGGTCCGCGGCTTCTACGGCCAGGGAGAGATGGCCATCACCGATACGCGCAACGTCCCGCCGGCGCGGCTGGCGTCTCCGCAGAGTCAGTGGGGGCTGTCGCTCGTGATCTCCGGTCAGCTGACGCTCGAGCTCTTGGCACAAGCCGACCCGACGGGCCTCGTAAAAAAGGCCGCAGGAACCGGCGACTGAGCCGTGCTCAGCCGCCGTCGGCGTAGAGACCGAGCGGCTCCGGGGCGAAACCCGGGAAAACGACTCGACGCGCGGACGGATCCAGGCCGAGGTGCAGCTCGAGGACCTCCGAGAGGACGGCGCGGTAGTCCGTGGCCACGGCGAGCTCTCGTCCTTCGTGGAGGGAGGCCCGGTCGAGGCCGGGCCAGCTACCGACGAGGCGTCCTCCGCGCACGCGCCCACCCATCACGAGCATGCACGAGGCTGCCCCGTGATCGGTTCCACCCGCCCCGGTTTCCGCGAGCGTGCGACCGAACTCCGTCAGCGTCACCAGAGTCACATCGGCGAAGGCGCCCTTGACGTCCTGCCGAAATGCGAAGAGATCCTGGCCCAGCCGAGCGAGGATGTTCGCGAGCAGACCGTGGCTGCCTCCCTGCGACCGGTGCGTGTCGAAACCGCCGATTTCCACCCAAATGACCTCCGCTCCCACGTTGGCAGCGATCAGCCGGGCTGCATCGCGCAACCCGCGACCCGCAGAGCTGTAGCGCTGCCCGACGCGCACTCGGCGAGCTTTTTCGCGGAGCTCTTCAGCCAGGTGCAGGGCCCGGCTCGCCGATCGAGCAAAGGGATCGGCGGATCCCTCGTACAGACGCTGCAGGGCATCCAGGTAGGCGGCATCGTCCTCGCCCCTGGGGAGATCGCGATCCCCGGCGGCCATCTCCGCTGGCGCCTCGCCGAGCAGCGCCATGGGCAGCTCGGGAGTCGTGGAGAACAAACGTGGGGCCCTGTCGTTGTCCGAGCGCGCGCGGGCGTAGCGGTTGGCCCAGCCATCGTGAGTGCCTCCGTGGACTGAGTCCAGCCCGCTGTGCATGGCGTCTCGGGCCGCGAAATGCGAACGCCCGAAGCGCGCGCCGCCCACCGCTGGCACGATGGCCAGCTCCCGCGCCAGATAGAGCTGGTAGAGTGGTTCGAGCTTCGGATGCAGGCCGAAGCCGTCGACCAGTGGGAGCGCGCCGTCGGGCTTTCCGGGCGGTGGTACGGCGATGCGCGGACGCGCGCGGTAGTACGCGTCTTCCCGGTAGGGCACGAGGAGGCTCGAGCCGTCCAGGCCACCCACGAGGTTGACGCACACCAAGACACGGCTCGGGCCCTCTCTGGACAATGCAGGCTGCGGCGCCAGCCAGGCGAGCGCAGCGCCACAGGTCGCCCGCAGGAAATGGCGTCGTTCGGGCGACCGCAGTCGCTCGCGGGTCAGCGCCACTGGAACTCCGGAGAAGAGAGGGCGAGCGCCACGCCGGCTGAAAACCCCGAGTGTCCGTCCGGGTCTGCCGACAGTGCCTGCTCGATGACGAGGCGGGTCTGCTCGCTCGCATGGCCACCGAGCAGCTGCTGGCACAACGTGGACGTCACGCGCTCGGTCTCTGCAGGGTCGGCCGATATCTCGGGCTCATCGAGGACAACCCCGGGCACGCGCCCGAACGCGACGTCGTGAGCGAAGCCGAGGCGCGCCAGGGTGAAGCTCTCGAGCCAGTAGGCCGTATCTTCGCGGCGACCCGTCGGGCTGGCCAAGGCGAAGGGGGCTTCTCCCAGGCGGGCAGCGATGCGTGCCAATTCCGTCGTACCAGCGAGGCGTGCATCCACGCCCCGCACTGCGCTGACCATGAATTCGAGGGGCGTCTTCAGTTTGGTCCGTCGATTTTCGGCCGCCCAGAATGACCGGCTGCCGAAGAGCGCTTGCAGAGTCGCCTTGATGCTGCCGTCCGTGGCCAGAAACGCCTGTGAGGTGACCTCGATGCACTCCGCGGGGGCCTGGTCGGCGACGAAGCGCACACACAGCTTGCGAGCCAGGTGCTCGGCCGTGGCCGGATGCCGCGCCAAGAGGCCGAGCAAGCGCACCCCCTCGTTCTCCTCTCCGCCAGGGGCGAAGTCGACGCCCAGCACCGTCTTTGCCTCTCGGTCGTGCACTCGCCGGTCGAAACGATACGCGTAGCCGCGACCGTCCCGACCGGGCTCGAACGTCCAACCCGTCAAAACGCGGGCAACGGCAATCACGTCGCTCTGCTCGTACCCACCGTTCACGCCGAGCGTGTGGAGCTCGAGCAGCTCGCGCGCATAGTTCTCGCTGACGCCGCGGCCTTTCGGTCCGTCACCCTTCACCTTCGCGCGGCTGGAGGCATTGTCGAGGTAGCGGAGCATCGCCGGATGCCGAGCGGTCTCGAGCAGCAGGTCCTCGAAGCGGCCGAGAGCGCCTGGTCGAATCACGCGCTGGACGTAGTCCCCCGCCAAGAGCCGGACTTCTTCCTTCTTGGCGTAGACGTTGAAGTGATTGGTCCAGAAGTCGACCATGACCTCGCGCAGTTGGTATTCGCTGGCCACGTGGCGCACGATTTCGGCCATCTGGAGCTCGAGCAGCAGCTGACGGGTCGACGTGTGGCGCACCAGTTCGCGACTCTGCTGCCAGCGATTCGAGTCAGCGTCGGCCTCGGGCGAGAGGCCCCCGTGACCGAACAAATCCGGCAGGCGCTCCGGTGGCACCAGCGCTCGACGGTAGGGCAGAACGGCTCGATCAGCGCGCGGATCAGGCAGCTCGTCGGCGCGCAGCTGATGCTCGAACCAGGCCTGTCGGCCTTCAGCCATGATGATCTCGACGTCGCCTGGTTTGGGCCCGAAAGCGAAGCGTTCCAGAAGGTGTCGCGCGTCGGCGGCCCTGTCCGCTGGTGCTTGGTCTGCATCGGTGCGGGCTGGCTCGACTCGGGCCGTCGACACGGGTGCACGGCCGGCCTCGATGGGGGCGGCGGGCGCTCGGGCGCAAGCGATGAGCACGGCTGGCCACAGCACGGCGGGCCACCGAGAGGGCGTGCGAGCCCAGGAGCGGCGCAGTCCTGCCATCGGCGTCAGCGTGGCGCCGGGCCTGCGAATCTGCAAGGAAGGGCCCCGTGGCCCTGTACTCGCTCCTGAAGATTGCCAAGTTCCTCGCGATCTTGGTCTACGTTGGCGGGCTGGGTGCTGCGTTCGTGGCTCGGGACTCGAAATGGCAGGCGCTCTTGGTCCACCGCGTGGCGTCCCCGGCCCTCCTGCTCGTCTGGTGCCTCGGCTATGCGCTCACCGCGGTGATCGGGGTGAGCCTGACGGAACTTTGGGTGCTCGGGGGACTCGGTCTGTCCTTGGCCTCGCATTCGGCGCTGGTGTTTACCGCCGCCAAGGGCAGAAAAGACCGCGTCACCTTGGCCTTCGCCACCATTCCTCTCGGCCTGACCATCGTGCTCATGGTGACCAAACCAACGTGGGCTGGACTTTTCGGAGGGTGACCGTCAGATGCGCGCGCTAGAGAGTCTTCGCCTTTGGAGTCGAGCCGAGGGGGCAAGCTTGCTGGCCCTCGTTCTCGTCGCCATGCCGCTGAAATACGGCCTCGACCTGCCGCTCGCCGTGCGCATCGCTGGCAGCGTGCACGGCATCCTGTTCTTGGTGCTCATCGTCGCCCTGCTGCGCTCGCTCTGGGAAGCCGGGCTCCCGCGCAAGGCGGCCCTCCAGGTGCTCGTTTTGGCCGTCCTGCCGTTTGGCTTTCTAGCCGCGGACCGCATCGTTCGCCGTGCGCTCGAAGTCGAACCCGCCTGAGCTCGGGGACGAATTGGAAAGGCCCCGCTGCGTGATGAGCGCAGGCGGGGCCCCGTCGTTTCGAGCGGAAGGTCTCAGGCGACGCTGCGGCGCCTGACCAGAGGCAAGGCCGCGAGGAGGGCGAGCACCCAGGCGAAGTCCGGAGGCTGATGGCCCCGGGCTACCGAGCAACCACCGCCAGCCCTGGTCCCGTCGGTGTCGCCGGGCGCGATCGGGTCAGCGGTGCTCTCCGGCGTGCCTGCGCCGTCCCCTCCGACGTCGAGCGCCACCGGGTTGCCGTAGTTGACGCCGAATTCACTGGACCACGCATCCGGTTGGCACACGCCCACGGCCGGCTCCCGCGTGCAGGTGACCTCGTCCGGGGCGTTCGCTGGTTCCGTCGACCCGTCACCGGCAGCCGGCGCGTCGTCGGCACCGGGCTCGGTGCCGGGCGAGCTCGATGTCCCGCCGCCCTCGCAGGTCTCCGTGTAGTTGCCCACGCAAGACCACTCGCTCGGGCAGTCAGCCGTCTCCGCGCACTCGATCTGCTTGGGTTGGCACTGCTTCTCGCCGCTGGGCGCGCACGGATCCGGACAATCCGGGTCGTCCTCCGCGCAGGCGATCAGGAGGCAGTTCATGAGCTCCACGCACTCGAACTCACGCGGACATTCGTCGTCCGTCGTGCAGGAGGTGGAGCCAATGGAGCAGTACTTGACCGGGTCGGCTTCGGGGCACGACATGCTCCCGTCGCTGCTCACGGCACAGCCGGTGCTGCCGCTGTCGAGGCAGGACAAGTACTCGCCGCAGTCAGCGTCGGACTCGCACGGGGTGGGCGGCGTGTAGCAATAGCCGGTCTCGGACTCGTGCGGCTCGCTATCACAGGCCGGAACGTCCTCACCCGAGCCATCGCTCGGCGGGGCGGCGCACGGGTCGACGACCATGCCCTTTTGGCAGATCTGTCCTTCTGCGCAGTCGGCGTCGGCGGCGCACCCGTCGGCCTGGCCAAACGCCGGCGTGGCCAAGAACAGTCCGACCGGGACGATGAGCAATGCGAGCTTGTCTTGAACGAGTCTTTTCATGGGGAGTTCTCCTCTGGGGAAGCGATGTGCAAGACGCGCGCCAGATGCTGTGCAGTTTACCATGACCCGAACCGGGCCTCCACCCGCGCTGAACAGCGAGAACGCCTCCCGGGCACTACGGCCGGAAGCTGCGAGATTGTGCCAGTTTTCGGGCGTGCTGGTCATAGCGCGAGGCTGCACGGCGCCGTGCATTTCACGCGCCTATCCGATCGAGCCAAGGGCTGAATGCACTCCAATGTGCAGTTTACCAAGACTTAGCTGCGGACACCACCGAGCCTCGGCCTCCGGGCAGCCGCCCGAGCCCATGAGCCGCTCCGGCGAATTCGCCTACCCTGTCTCGTGGTGAGCGAGGGAGGAGAACAGTGGTACCGGGCCCCGACCTTTTCGGACCCAGAGGCCACGCGCCAGGCGCGACTCCTGTTCCGCCTGCTGTGGACGATGTTCGGCCTCGTCTTCTTGGCCGCGGGCACGTCCGTGCTCGATGGGCGGAATGACCTTCGCGTTACCGGCGTGTTCTACGCCGTGGTGATGGCCTGGCTGTGGGTCGTGGGCCGCGTCGCGCGGACCGGACGCGTAGTCCTGGCCGCCTGGGTGTTCTCGCTCTTCTTTTGGAGTCTGATTGCGTACGTCACGCTCACCTTTGGCGGTATGCGTGGTGAGAACGCCTCCGTCTTTGCCGTGTGTGTGCTCCTGATCGGCAGCATCGTGGGCGGTCGCGCCGCCATCATCATGGCCCTCGCCACTTTGGCTTGGTGCGGGCTGGTCGCATACCTCGAATTTCGTGATCTGTTGCCGCGGCAGCTGGGTCCGTACTCTCCCGTCAACGCGTGGGCTGCGGTTGCCGTGACCGTGGCGCTCACCTCGATCCTGCTCCAGACGTCCTTGGACTCGCTGCGTCAGGCTCACGAGGCCGCACAAAAATCCGCCGACGAACGCGACGAGGCGCTGCGGCGTTCGGTGCAGGGTCAGAAGATGGAGCTGGTCGGCAATCTGGCCAGCGGCGTCGCCCACGACCTGAACAACCTGCTGACGGTCATCGTCAACGCGGCCGAGCTCCTGCGCGAGCAGGTCCCAGCCGACGACGACGAGACCCGTTCACTCCTCGAGGACTTGGAGGAATCCACCTCGAGGGCCGCACTCATGACGACACAGCTGCTCACCTTCGGCCGGACGCAAGCGAGCAAGCTCGAGCCCGTCGACGTATCAGGCGCGCTCGCGGTGATGGCCAAGATGTTGCCGCGCCTGCTCGGTTCCACCATCGCCGTCACCGTCACTGCTCAGGCCGACGTCTGGGCACTGGCAACCCGAACCGGGTTCGAGCAGATCATCTTGAACCTGGCGGTCAACGCGCGCGACGCGATGTCGGGGGGCGGGCGCCTGGCGCTGGATCTCAGGCAGGTCGATGGCCGCGTGCTCTTCTCGGCCACGGACACGGGCATCGGCATGACGTCCGAGGTGCAGGCGCGCGCTTTCGAGCCATTTTACACGACCAAGGCGTCCGGTACCGGCCTCGGCCTCTCCACCATTCGCCAGCTCGTGACGCATTTCGGCGGCACCATCGAGGTCGAGAGTGCGCTCGGGAAAGGCACGAGCTTCCGCTTTTCCTTCCCGCCGCTCGACCCGAGCCTCATCCCCCGAGCGTCGTCCGGGGCGATCCCGCTGGCCGCGGCTCCAACCTCCACGCGACGTGGGCGCATCCTGCTCGCCGAGGACGAAGCCCTGATCCGTCGCGCACTCGTGCGCTCCCTGACTCTCGAAGGCTACGACGTCACCGCTGTGGCGGACGGCGAAGAGGCGCTCTCCGTCGTGCAGTCGACCGACGACCTCGTTTGCATCGTCACCGACCTCTCGATGCCGCGCATGGATGGCGAAGGCCTGACCCGCAGCGTGCGGCGCCGCTTCCCGAACTTGCCGATGGTGCTGCTCAGCGGTAACCGCGAGCCTCCCGCCGACCTCGAGCTCGGCCCGCACGGTCGCTTCTTGAGCAAGCCCGTGGCCCACCGCCAGCTGATGGAAATCATCGCGGCGGTGACGGCCGAAGGCGACAAGAACGGGGGTTAGGGCGCCGGCTTCTTGCGAATGATCCCCACGATCAGGACCAGGATCACGAAGCCGAGGACGATCACCCACCACCAGGGGAAGCAGGGTGGTGGGGGTAGTGTCGGCGGCGTGGTTGGCGCCTTGCACGGCTCGAGCGAGCCGTCGGGGCACTTGCAGGGCTTCTTGGTTCCGTCTGGGCAAAGCTGGAGGGGTTCCTCGAGCGCCTCGACGGTGACGTTGACCTTGACGCTGCCTTCGCTTGGCACCCGAACCTTGAACCAGTTTGGGGCGTTGGCGATCGGATCCAGAACCGCGCCAGCCGCACCCACGAGCTCGTCAGCGAAACCGAAGAATTCGCCGTCGTGGTTCAGGTACAGGCCGAAGGGCACCATATAGCCGAGGACCGGCACCTGGGCGCCTTCGACATCGGTCTTCTTACCGGTGTCGTAGTAGGCAAACACTTTGTAGGTTGGCCACACAAGCTGCATCGCCTGCCCGGCACTCAGCGTGGGCACAGAGAGGGGATTCGATGCCGGCGGTGCGGCGACAGCCTTGGCAGCATCGGCCAGACCGGCAGGTGTGAACTTCTGAAAGCGCTGAGCTAGCTCAGCGTTGCGCCTTCTGCCTTCGGGATCGCCTGGGTCTTTGAGCTGGCGGGGGAGCGCCGGCGGCGTCTGCGCGTACTGCAGTACCGTCTGCATGGCCTCCTTCGGCAAGGTCATGCCTTTGCCGCGGGCGGGCGGCATATTGGTCCTCTGGACGTAGAGGTACACGTCGCGATCCTGCGCCACACCGGTGACGTCCTTTGCGCCTTGGATCGAGATCGTCGCCTCTTCCGAATGCTTGGAGAGGCCTACGAAATTCATGTTGCGGTAGGCGGACGCTGTCTGAAATACGTGATTCGCACCGGGTTCAGAGTCGAGTTGAACCAGCATGCAGTGGTGGAAATTGGTCGCGCTTGCGTTGCTGATCACCGGACAGTAGGCGTTGGAACCGGTGACCCCGCACTGGAAGTCGATCACCGGACCAGTCGAATTCCAGCACCAACCCGCGCCTGGGCAGGTGCCAGCAGCTGCGAACGGCGCGCTGCCTTCGATGTCTTCGAATGGGGCATTGGCGTGGTCCATGGTCGACCCCCAATTTGCCAGGCGGAAGCGAGCCCGGATGGTGTGGGCCACGCCGGAGATCGCGCTCGGGACCCCTTGTGGCTTGATGCGGAAACGATTCGTGGCGCCGGGGCAAGGTGGCGTCATGTTGCCACTGGAGCAGGCCTTGATCGTGCTCGATAGGTTCGTGGTGCCATCGTCCACGCCGATGTTGCTCCACCCGATGGCGATGCCGGCGCTGCACGCACCTGGTGCCGAGAAAGTGGTCCAATTCGCTTCGTCTGCGGGGATCGAGGTTGCAGTGCCTCCCACGCGCTCGGTAACGCTCGCAACGTTGGGAACCAGAATGGCTGACCCTGCGGTCGGCACATGCCTGGTGCCCACGAACAGCTTGATGGGTGCGGTGATGGGCGCGGCCGAATAGCCGAACTGCGTCAGGTCGATCTTCATCGTCATCGACCAGCCGTTGCCGCTGGCGTTTGCCCAAGTGGCTACGTCTTTCACCCAATAGCCTGCGGGCACGTCGTCGCCGATGCCCAGAGCTTGGGTCCAGTCGGACGCGACCCCCCCGTCTGCATCGGTTGCTTCCCAAACCGTCGCGTCGCTCGTTCCGGTTCCTGCGACGTGGGTCGGCGCGGGGAGTGGGTCGGTCCAGACGGACGCGTCGGGATTGGCAATCGTCGGCGAGGGACGCAAGCGGATCCGCGCCGCCTTTGCGCTGTTGTTGCTGCTATCGGCCAGAGCGATCAACACCGAATCGGCCGAGGTCGAGTTGTCGTCTGCCAGGTTGCGCACGGCGACGTAGAGCGTCGTGCCGTCGACCACCAGTCGGAACTCTGCCTGATCGGTGCCGCCCGAACAGGCGGTCAGATCGAGATTGTCGCAAAGGTGGATGAGTGGCGCGGATGCCCAACGGGGATCGTCGAATTGTGGCCGCCACTCGGCGGTGGACGAGCCGGGGCCGAACCAGTTGGGTGGACCGCTCAGCCACGGAAGGTGCATCGGCTCTGATGCGCAGAATTGAGCGTGGGCTGGTGTGCCGGCGCTGAGCGCGGCGAAGGCCGCAAGAACGAATGCTTTCCCCTTGATCATCCCATTCTCCCCAGGCCAAAAGGGCCCTTTTCGAGTATTCACTCACTCCAGGTCAGTGACGCCCATGTACATGCTGAGGTCACCGCTCACGCACGAGCCTTCGGGCGCTGCGGAACCGAAGGACGAGCCGTAGGTGTGCGCCCACGCCACGCATGCCGCTGCCGAATTCGCCTGATTGCGGAGCACCGTTCCGGCATTTTGGACTTCGAAAGCGATCCAATAGGTTCCGGGGGCCAGCGTGACGTTCAGCGACGACGGGTTGACCACGGTGATCTTCGTGTTGTCGCTCGAAGTGCTGAAAGCGACGCCGGCCGTCTGTGCCACCGGAGAGCCGACGGGCGACGTCCCGCTGGCATCGGATGCATAGAGCGCCATGCGCATCGGTGCGCTAGCCGTGTGGGTGCCCACGCCGAAGACGTCGAGGTGAGCCTGGTGGTCGAGCGGCGGCAATCGGTAGGCAAAAAGGTTGCCCGGGCTGCGACTCCACATTCCGGAAAGGAGCGTGCTGTTGCCAACGTTGTGCGCCGGATCGACGCACGTGAGGTCGCGACACAACGTTTCGGCGGTGGCGCTGCCCTCGGCCGGGCAGTCGCCGCTATCCTTGCACTCCACGCAGGCTCCCCCATCGCAGTAGCCGTCGTCGTCGGAGGTGAGATCACAACGTCCTGTCGAGGTGGGCACCTCCGAGCAAGTGTAGGTGCCACCTACGTCGCAATCGCCCGCGTGACACTCGTCCGTCGACGGGCAGTCGGTGTCGACAACGCAAGCCAAGCACACCCCCGCCTGGCAGAACGGTTTGGGGTCCTCGCACTCGTCGGTGAGGATCGTCTGCCCGTCCGCGCTGCAATCGATGACAGTGATGCCGTCGTCGTCGCAGGTCGGGTCGCTGCCGGCGACACACGTGTCGCATTGGGCGTTCACCTCGTCACAGAGGCCGGGATCGCAGGGTGTGGGATCCTCGAAGGCCGTCTGCGCTGCA
>Ga0164309_10000748_pt1 | contig 16909 bp, 16 predicted proteins | sample Whisoiple_247_MG_FD_109984 | JGI IMG/M metagenome (GOLD analysis project Ga0164309, IMG submission 109984) | Soil microbial communities amended with fresh organic matter from upstate New York, USA - Whitman soil sample_247_MG | ecosystem: Environmental > Terrestrial > Soil > Unclassified >...
TCGAGTCGCGCTGGCCGTTTGGTCTCGATCGCACTGCCCACCGAGTCAGTACATAACACGTGCCAGGTGCGCTCGTATCAGCCAAAATGGGCTGGTTCGAGTCAGTCGCTACTCGCACGCCCTTGTGCTCTACGCAGAGCGCGTGGCTTTGACCTTCACTCGAGGAGACCGAGCTCGCGATGGGTTCGATTTCGGTCGGCGACGATGTCAGCAAGACGCTCTTCGAGGTCTCCGATTCCGCGCTCGAGCACCCGACTCAGGTTCCGTCGTGCGATGCGCGCCCGCAACGTCTCTGGCTCTTCCTGCGACCAGCTGGCGAGGTCCAGCGCAGTCGGGTCGAGGAAAGTCGTACCCCCGGAGAGCTTGGAGTCGACGGCTGCGAGGGCCGAAAATCGGACGGCCTGGACCAGCGGATCCGGGCTGCGGCGGAGGAAGGGGATGAAGCGCTCGCCGCTCGCGGTGTCCGGCGCGGCCTCGGGGTGGAAGGCGGCCAGTGCGAAGCTCGCTACCCCCTCGCGCTCGGCCATCTCGGCGCGGAACCCGGCGAGCAGTTGGTCCATCTCCAGTCGGCCGATGCTGAGGCGTGGCATGACCAGGAGCACGAGCTCGATGTCGGCGCGCGTGAGCGAAAGCGTGGCGTCGCACTGGCGAGCAACTTGCGCGAGCTGACTCTGGTCGAAAAAGTCAGTGATGACGGATATTTGGACGCGATTTCCTTGCAGCGCCGCGGCAGCCCACGGGCACAGATCGAACGCGAGTACGACCTCGGTGACGTAGCGCTCGGTGAGGCGCACGGTCTGTCGCTCGAGCTCCCCCAGGTCGACCTCGTTCGCGTTCATGATGCTCCTTCGCCGCGTCCGGAGTGTGCGTCGTCACGAGCCGTCTGTCACCTCGTGCGTGGTCGAAGACGTCGCGAGAGAGAGCGCCTTGTCGAGCTGGGTCAGCGACGCCCACGCGGACGGACTCGCGCCGTCGACCATCGGATGATTGTAGCTGAAATCAGCTGACAAGGAGCGCTACGCGTGGTCGAGCATTGCCCCTTCGTGACGCCCTCTCCGGCCGTCGAGCGAGGACGGCGACGGACGTTCGTAACGGGTGTGATCGGGATGCGATCGAGTCACCTCGGACTGATCGTCTGCGAGCTCGCGCACGATCGATCATCACAAAGGCGACGTCTTCTTCTTGACGACGTGCACGACGCGAGTGCAACATACGCACATCAGTCGCTTCGAATACGAAGGACAGAAAGGACCCATGGCTGCGAAGAAAGCTAAGAAGAAGGCGGGCAAGAAGGCCGCCAAGAAGGCAGTGAAGAAGACTGCCAAGAAGGCCAAGAAGAAGGCCTCCAAGAAGAAGGTCGTTGTCGCCGAAGTTGCGGCACCCGAAGCACCTGCTGCTCCTGCAAAGAAGGCCAAGAAGAAGGCCAAGAAGAAGGCAGCCAAGAAGTAAGCGGCCCTCCGGGTTCGCGCTTGCGGGTCTCCTACTGCGCTCTTGAAGCAGTAGGCTCGCAGGGCCGAATAGCGGCGACCACATCCGTGGTTCGCCGCTATTGGCGCGACCGATTCCGCGGAAGCCGCGTGCCCCAGGGAGTAGGACGTGCGACTCCGCGGGCGCCCTGCTACTCTCAGAACCCGCCCCCGCCCCGCCAGACGCCGATGGCCGCAGAACGAAAAGTCACCACGCTCGATCTGCGCCGCCGCAAGGGGAAGGAAAAGTTGGCGGTCGTGACCGCGTACGACGCGACCATGGCAGCGCTCTTGGACAGCGCTGGCATGGATGTGCTGATGGTGGGCGACTCGCTCGGCATGGTCGTCCAGGGGGACGACACGACGCTCGGCGTGACGCTCGCCCACATGGTCTACCACTGTCGGGCGGTGACCAGCTGTCAGCCGCGCGCTCACGTGGTCTGTGACCTGCCCTTCATGAGCTATCAGGTCAGCGCCGAGCAGGCGCTCACGTCTGCCGGCGTCTTACTGAAGGAAGGTCGCGCCGAGGCCGTCAAGCTCGAAGGCGGCGTGCAGCTCGCGCCGACGGTACGGCGCCTGGTCGATGCAGGGATCCCGGTGATGGGGCACATCGGGCTCACCCCCCAATCAGTGCACCAAATGGGCGGATTCCGCGTACAGGGGCGTACGACCGACTCGGCACTCGAGCTCCTGGACGACGCGCAGGCCTTGGAGGAAGCGGGGGCGTACGCCCTGGTTTTGGAGGGCATTCCAGCCGAAGCCGCGCGGTCGATCACCCAGACCGTGAGCATCCCGACCATTGGCATCGGTGCTGGGCCCGACACGGACGGTCAGGTCCTGGTCTGCTACGACCTGCTCGGCATGTACCGGGGGCTAGCGCCCAAGTTCGTTCGCCACTTCGCCGAGCTCGGTGACGCCGTCGTCGGAGCGGCGCAGGCCTACGCGCAGGAGGTGCGCGCTGGCACGTTCCCCAGCTCCGAACACACCTTCGCGATGGAGCGCGGCCACACGGCGCCTCGAGCGCCGGGTCCAGCGTCGCCTGGCCCTGTGTCCCCTGCGGAGGCGGACGCGGCGGAGTCATGAGCCTACCGGTCTTCGCCCTGGTCGAGGACATCCGGGCTGAGCTCGATGCTTTGCGGCGGCGAGAGCGCTCTCTCTCGGTCGTGCCGACGATGGGGGCCCTGCATGCGGGGCATCAAGCGCTCATCCGCCGTGCGCGAGAGCTCGCCGACGAGGTCGTCGTCACCGTCTTCGTCAATCCGACGCAGTTTGGCCCGAGCGAGGACTTCGAGAAGTACCCCCGCAACCTGGAAGCCGACCGACGGCTTGCGGAGGAAGCCGGCGCCACGCTGCTCTTCGCGCCACAGGCTCGCGAGATCTACCCCACGGGAGACCAGACCCGCGTCAGCGTCGGCGCACTCGCGGAAGGACTGTGCGGGGCCTCGCGCCCCGGGCATTTCACGGGAGTCGCCACCGTCGTCAGCAAGTTCTTCGCCTTGTTCGCGCCGGCCACCTTCGTCTTCGGACAGAAGGACTATCAGCAGCTCAAGGTGCTCGAGCGTGTCGCCAAGGACCTGCTCTTTCCGCTGACCATCGAGGGACATCCGGTCGTTCGCGAGGCGGATGGTTTGGCCCAGAGCTCGCGCAACGTCTATCTCTCGGCCCGAGAGCGAACGGCCGCCCTCGGCATCTCCAAAGCGCTCGCCAGCGCTCAGGCGGCATTTTTGGCAGGCGAGCGTGCGCCCGAAGCTCTCGTCGCCGCGGCGCTCCGTGTGCTCGGCTCTCACGAGCTGGCCGTCGAGTACGTGGAGCTCCGGGACGCCGACACGCTCGGCCCCGCAGTCCCGAGCAAGAACGAGCCGAGCAAGAACGAGCCGAGCAAGAACGAGCCGAGCAAGAAGTGGGTCTTGCTCGTTGCGGCGCGCAGCGGGTCGACACGACTCATCGACAACACCATCCTGGGGCACGATCCCGCACTGCGAGGGCCCTGACGTGTTCGTGGTTCTCGAAGGCATCGACGGTTCGGGCACCACCACGCAGGTTGCGCGCCTGAAGGCGGCGCTCGAGGCGCGGGGAAAGCAGGTGCACGCGACCCGTGAACCGAGCACGGGACCCGTCGGTCGACTCTTGCGCCAGGTGCTGGAAGGCAAGGTTGGGGATGACAGCGGTCCGATCCGCCTGGACTTCGGCACGCTCGCCTTGCTCTTCGCCGCAGATCGGATGGACCACGTCGCGCGGGACATCGAACCTGCCCTGGCGCGGAAGGAGATCGTCCTTTGCGATCGCTACGATCTGTCCAGCCTGATCTACCAGTCGGAGACGGCGCCGGACCCGGCGCAGGCCTTGCCTTGGCTGACGGCGCTCAACGCCCGCGCTCCACGGCCCGACCTGACCATCGTTCTCCACGTCGACGCAGCCGTCGCCCTCGAGCGCCGGCGAGCACGCGGGGGGCCCGAGGAATTGTTCGAGGTACCCGAGCTGCAAACACGCTTGGCCGCCCGCTACGCCGAGGCGGAAAGGTATCGTCCGCAGGATCGAATCGCGGTCCTCGACGCCAGCGCTGGTGTGGCCGAGGTGGAAGCCGCCGTCTTGGCCAAAGTCCTGCCGCTGCTCGGGGCCCCGGCCACGCGCTGAACTTGCCAGGCTGGGCGCGCTCCGCCGATAGTTCCGGCATGGTTCGAGCCCCGTGCACACCCTGGCCCCGGCGCCCCACCGTCGCGCTTTCGCTCGGCCTATCCCTGCTCGGCATTTCTGCTTGTGGTCACCCCAAACAGGCGGAAGACCCGCACGTGGTCGAGTCGGCCGGCCTCGAGCAGGCGGAAGTCACCGCGCCGGTTCTGGAAAGCGTCGACACCCCCATTACGGAGCTCGAGCGCGCCAAGGTAGCGGCAACGATCGACGACGGCTTCGGTGCGTTCCTGCAGCGTGTCGAGGTGGAGGCGAGCCTGAAGGAGGGCCGTTTCGAGGGCTTCCGCATCGTGCGCTTCGCCGCGCCCGAGGATTGGCGGGGCGTGGGCCTGCTGGTCGGGGATGTGATCACCAGCATCAACGACCAGCCGATCGAAAGGCCCGAGCAGGCGCACGCCGTTTTCGTGAGCTTGCGTACTGCGAAGGCGCTCGAGGTGTCCTACTTGCGCGTTGGCAAGCCCATGCGGCTGTCTCTGCCCATCGTCGGCGAGCTGCCCCCGGAACCGCCGGAGCCTTCGCCCGCCGCTGCCCAGCCAAAGCCTGCCGACAAGGCGCCTTGAGGGTCAGGCCGGCACGCTCGGCGGCGATGACGAGGGCGACGACGCGGGCGCCCGGCTGCCCAGCAGGAAGTCCGCGACGCGGTCCATCATGCGGCGGAACTCGAGCCGCGTCATGTGCGCACCGCTCGTGAGCCAATCGGTGTGGACCGCTGGTTTCTGGTCGTCTTGAAAATGGCCGAGCGTATCCAGGTGGTCCGCTTCCGTGGCCCAGAGCAGATCGCCCCACAGCATGCTGAGTGTCGGCACGATGCCGTCGCTGTCACCTCGCGTCACGTCGTCACCCGTCGCGTCCTTGATCGTCAGGAGCTGCCCGCGCGTCGGACTCGCGTAGTCGTAGCGCTCGTGCACCTGTCCCGTGAATTGGTAGAGCGTGGTGTACAGGGCCGCCGAGAGCGCCATCGACGGGGAGCGCACGCCTTTGGCCGGACGCAATGAGCCCGGCCTCGGTGCAGCCGCGACCACCGAGGCGTAGCGCACGTGGTCGGCGTTGACGACTGCGGCATTGAACAAGTCCATGGCTTCCGGGGCAATTTGAATGATGGCCCCTTGGTCGACTTGAACCTTCGAGAGGTAGCTCTTGATCTCGGCGCGGCCCTCCGCATCCACGAAACGCAGGATGCCGCCGGTCACGCGTGAGAACAGCTGCAGATCGCCGCCGAACAGGGAGTCGATACCGCCGAGGCCCGCGAGCAGCCGTGAGAACAGGGCGAGGGAAGGCTCGCCGAGCTTGAGCGACACCACGGTGAGCAGGCTGATGGCATAGAGCAAGCGCGCCCCGGACACGGTGGCAAAATAGCCGGCGAGCGGCGTGCCGAAGTGCGGCGTGTTCAGCGTCACCAGGGTCCTGACCCGCGGGATCCAGCGGCACAGATCACGGTGTGCCCGCACGTTGGAGTGCGGAGAGAGAGCGAGACGTGCATCGAGACCCCCGGTTGAATGGCCCAGGATGTGGATGGGACCTTCGGAGCCTGCGGTGTGGGCGATGGTCGTGGTGAGCACGCGGGCTCGCTCGCGCAAGGAGGACGTCGGCGGAGCAGGGACGTCGTGAAAGATGGCAGTGATGCCCTCCGCTGCGAAGCGCGGGGCCAGGCAGCGCTTCACATGCTGGAAGTAGTCGTAGCCTGCCAGCTGCCCAAACCCGAACATGCCGGGCACGAAGTAGACGCGGTGGCGCGGCTCGGTCACTCCGCGCCCGGTGAGCGGCCCGGCAGCGCAAAGCCGATCTCTCGAGCCACGGAGAAGTCGAAGCGAACTTCGACCATCGAGGTGTCTCCCGGTGCCGCACTGGCTTCGGCCCGGACGCGATGCAGGGAAAGCGTGCCTTTCGCCCCGCTCTGGGTGGCTCCGCCGAGAGCCCGGGCGGCTTCTGCGAGCGAGAGCGTGCCGAAGCCGTCGGCGTCCTTGAACGTGCAGGTGTAGGTCCGGTCGTCCCAGCGCAGACGTACGGCCATCAGGTCGAGGGTGCTTCCCGACGGCATCCAGGTGAAATCGAGGTCCGATTGCGCGAGCTCTTCGAGCTCAGCCAGGGGGATCCCGCCCACGCTGGCTCCGCTCGGTACGGCTGGACTCGCGTGAACGGCGCTCGTCGTCCCCAGGCCCTCGGCCCCGCGCAGGACGATTTCGTACTTTTCTGCATCCGGGAACGAGCCCGCGGTCTGGTCCCGGCTCGTGTAGATGACGCCACGGATGGAATCGCTGATCGACGGGAATGCGTGGGGTGCGAGCGCATGCTCGCCGCCGGGAGTGAGCACGAGCACCGCGTCGGCGGGGACCAGCTCCACACTGGCGATCTCGGCATTCTCTCGTGCGACGAGGTCGCCGGCCTGGCACTGGCCTGCGCCGGGGAACGCCTCCCGCAATCCGGCCAGGCTGAATACCTCGGCCGGGTCGGCGCTGTCGGGGACCCGGATGAGGCCGGCTAGGGCGTCGGCTCGGGAGTCTCCGCCGAGTGTTTCCGTGCGCCTCACCTGGACCAACGCATGAACGACCAGGTGTTCTTCCGCGCTCGCCTCGGTTTCTGCCGCGACCGAGCAGGCCGTGAGCGGGACGAGCAGAAGGGCCAAGAAGCCGCCCCTCGCTGCTTTGGTCCAGCCGGGCTGCGCCTGCCCGAAGGGTGGCTGCTCGAAATCGTCGCGCACGTCCGGATAAGCGTAGGAGGGAGCGCCGGATCGGGCAAGGGAACCGCGAGCGGGTCTGGCGGCCAGGCGGGGCCGGATTCTGCCAACGGTTTCGGCGACTTCACCCGGCTCAGCCAGGGGTTGCCGGTTGGGCTTGGGCGCGTTAGGTCCGCCCGGCATGATCCTTTCCCTCGTTTTCCGCCCCCGAGGGCTGGGCCTGGTGCTTCTCGCCTGGGCTTCGGTCGGGTGCTTACCGAAGATCGGCGACGACTGTCGGGTCGACTCGGATTGCTCTCAGATCGGTGACCGCGTGTGCGACACGAGCCAGTACCAAGGGTACTGCACGCAATTCAATTGCACGCCGACGAGCTGCCCGGTCGGGGAGGGCATCTGCGTCAGCTTTGGCAGTGAGCCATCCTTGGTCAAGGGCTGTCAGGACGAAGGACGGCCCTCCCCGTACGCGCGCTCCTTCTGCATGAAGCCCTGCACCCGGAACGAAGACTGCCGATCCGGGTACGAGTGCATCGATCTCGAAGGCGTCGACCCCTGGGCGGCGAACGTCATCCAGAAACCCCCTGCCACAAGCAAAGTGTGCCTGGTGCCGCAGAGCGCGGGCATGGTCGACCTCGATCTCCTCTCGGACCTGGAGGAAAACGTCTGCAGTTGGCCGACTCCTGCCCCTGTCGGCGAGGGTGGTGGTGGAGGGGTCGGCGGAGCCGGGAACTAGTGTTTCAGCTTGCGCCCCTGCCCCGCACCCTCGAGGCCGCCCGTCGCGATCTGTCGAGCCCCAAGGCGCATGTAAGAGCGGACGCGGCGCACGATCTGGGTCAGCAAGGGCGGACGGCGGATGCGCCCGCTCGCATCGAGCTCCTCGTTCGCGCACTGTCGGATCCCGCTCCCTTGGTCAGGCGCCGCGCGGCCGTATCGCTGGCCGATCTCGGCGCCGAGGAGGCGCTGCCCCTGCTGGTTGGTCTCTTCGCCGATGCGGATCTGCGGGTGCGGCAGATGGCCGTGCTCGCCGTCGGCGAGCTGGCTCGGGACGGTGACCGGGAGGTGGAGGGACGCCTGCTCGGGCTCACGCGCGCCGGGGACCCGTCGATCCGCTATCAAGCACTGGCTGCGCTCGGTGGCCTCTTGGGCCGAGGCGTCCAGAGCGAGATCCTCGCCGCCGCGCTGGATACCGACGCCGAAGTGCGCGAGCTGGGCGTACGCCTGGCCGCCGAGCACTTGACGGAGGCGGGGCACGTGGCGCCCGAAGTGAAGGCGCTGTTCGAGCAAGGTGCGAGAGATCCGGTCGCGAGGGTGGCCCTGGCCGCCGAGATCGAGGCGCTCGAGCTCGGGCTCGACGTCGGCGTCGCGCGCATCTTGGATTTGCTCGCCGGCCGGCTGCGCGGCTCGGAGGCGGCGGACGAGCGACGCGCCATCGTCCTGTGCGCGCGGCGGGGCATCGAGCAGGCGGTGCCGATTCTGACCAAGCGCGCCTTCGGCTGGTTCGGGTTCTCGCTCGATCCGTATCGTTGGCCCGTGCGCGGTGCATTGGCGCGCCTCGGCGAGCCGCGGGCGGTGCGCATCATCGGCCGCGGCATTCAGCACGGGCGCTGGCTCGCACGCACGCTCGCGGTCGAGGCTGCTGGCGAAGCGGGGCTCGAGCAGTTTCGCAATAGCCTCGTCGCCCTCAGGGGCCGCTCGGAGCTGGTCGATCAGGACGTGCTCGAGCAGGCGCTATCAGTGCTGCCCGAGGCCCTGGGCAGCTAGCGTGTTCGCTCGCGCCCCTTTGCAGACGGCTTGGCGTCGGCTAGGTGAAGCGCATGTCGGATCAGTTCGAAGCCATCGTTTTGGGTGGAGGCCCTGGCGGCTACGTGTGCGCCATTCGCTTGGCGCAGCTCGGTATCAAGACGGTTTGCATCGAAGAAGAGGAGTATGGCGGGGTCTGCCTCAACTGGGGCTGTATCCCGTCCAAGGCGCTGATCGCCAACGCCCACTTCTACGACAAAGCGCAGAAGATGGCGGCGCATGGCATCGAGGTCAGCGGTGTGAAGGTCGACGCGCCGAAGATGCAGGAGTGGAAGGACGGCATCGTCAAGAAGCTCACCTCTGGCGTGCGCTCGCTGCTCAAGTCGAACGGCGCCACCATCATCGAAGGGCGGGGCAAGCTGGTCGCCAAGGACACCGTCGAGGTGACCGAGAAGTCGGGTGGCAAGCGGCGCGTCGTCGCCAGCAAGGCCATCGTCGTCGCCACCGGCTCGGCCACCATCCAGGTGCCAGGCTTCGAGTTCGACGGCCAGACGGTGATCGGGGCCCGTGAGGCCGTCAGCTTGCGCAAGATCCCAGGGCATCTCGTGGTCGTTGGCGGCGGCGTCATCGGTCTCGAGCTCGGCATGGTGTATCAGTCGTTCGGCGCCAAGCTGACCGTGGTCGAGCTCACCGCTGGCCTCTTGCCCGGCATCGACACCGACTGCGTCAAAGTGGTCGAGAAGAACATCACCAAGCACGGCGGCACGATCCTCAAGTCGGCGCGGGCGGAGAGCATCGAGAAGAAGCCGGGCGGCGGCGCCAAGGTCAGCGTGAGCATCGGCGGCAAGACCGAGGTCATCGAGTGCGATCAAGTTCTCGTCGCGGTCGGCATGAAGCCGCGTTCGCGCGGCATCGGGCTCGAGGAGGTCGGTGTCGCCATCGACCAGCGTGGCTTCGTCACTACGAACGAGCGCTGCGAGACCAACGTACCCGGGATTTACGCGATCGGTGACGTCAGCGGGACGCCCATGCTCGCGCACAAGGCGTCGAAGGAAGGCGAGGTGGCCGCCGAGGTCATCGCAGGTCACCACGGCGCCAAGGATTGGGTCACCGTGCCCGGCATCGTGTTCACCGACCCGGAGATCGCCACCGTGGGCCTGACACAAGAACAGGCCAAGGAGCGCGGGCAGAACGTGAAAGTGGGGCGGTTCCCCTTCTCGGTCTTGGGTCGCGCGATGAGCATTGCGGAGACGGACGGGTTCGTGAAGGTCGTGACCGACACGGAAAGTGGTCGAGTGGTGGGCATCCACATCGTTGGCCCGTCGGCGAGCGACTTGATCAGTGAAGGCGCCTTGGCGCTCGAGATGGTGGCGACCGCGGAGGACATGGCCATGACCATCCATCCGCACCCAACCTTGGGTGAAGCCCTCATGGAAGCCGCGGCGGCGTCGATCGGCCAGGCCGTCCACGTTGCTAACAGGTAAGCGCCTGCTAACAGGTAAGCGCGCTTTGCTCCTCGGGCCCAGCGTGGCATCCTGCCATTCCGATGAGCGGAGGAGGCACGGGCAGGCGGATTGTCGTCCAGGTGCGCTTCAGCCCCTCGCTCGAGCCCGACGGTGCCGGCTCCCTCGCGCAGAAGTGGGCTGAGCTCGCGCCGCCGCTTTTCGAGCGGGCCACTGCACTCGGGGGCCGGGTGGTCGGCTTCGGTGACCACTTCCTGGCCATCGATTTCCCCTGGGATGCCTTGTACGACGCGATCGACTTCCTGGTCGATGCGCCGCTCTTCCCGGAGTTGGCGAGTGGCTTGGCCCACGGTCACATGAACCTCATCTACGAGGGTCCACGCATGGCGCTGGTGACTGGCGAGGTGATGACGCGTGCTGCGCAGCTCTCGGAACTGGCGCGCCCCGGCGAGGTCTTGGTCGAGCCGTCGCTCGTGAAGGCCTGTGAGGGTCGGCTTGGTAGCATCGGCGAGGCCGGCAAGCGTCCGGGTCGCCCCGAGATCGACGCGCTGATTCTCGATCCGGAACATCCGTTCGACAGCACGTCCGTTCCGCCGTCGCCATCCCTCAATCTTCCGCTCGAGGACTTCGATTTCGACGTAACCACACGCGTTCGCGCCGAACAGGCGGCTCGTCTCGCCGTCGCCACCGAGGCCGTGGGGCGAGAATCCGACAGCACGTTTCCGGTTGCCCTGGCGCAGGCGCTCAAAGATCGCTCGCCGGAGGCTCTGGCCAAGTTGGCTGAGCGCGTGAACGCGAGTCCTGCCTCGCCGGCCACCGAGCGCCTCTTCGCCATGACCGAGCTCCTCCAAGGCCGAAGCGGCGACGCCATCCGACGGCTGCGCGAGGCGCGTGATCAAGGCGAGGATGGCAGCGCCTCGGCCCGTTGTCGCGCGACGCTCGCTCTCGCCGTGGCCTACGCCGCGGTGGGGCGCACGCGGGAGGCGATCCTCGAGGGGCTGGCCGGGCTGGCACGGGCACGGGAAGGTCAGGACGAAAAAGGCGAACGCGCATGCGCGCGATTTCTGGCCAACATGGCGGAAGCCACCTCGGATCTCGATTCGGCCGCCGCGTGGAACGCTTTGTGCCACTGACCTCCCCGAGACGACGACTCCGAGCTGTTCGTGGACTTGAGCCTCACCTTCTCTGATTCGCTGGCCGAGATCGGGGCCAGTTTCTGGTCTGAGCTCGAAGGTCCTGCCGACTTTCCTTTTCTCCGTTTCGAGTGGCTCTCGGCCTTCGAGCGCAGTCAGTGTGTGGGCGGGTCCACCGGTTGGCTGCCCCGTCACGTGCGGGTGAGGACGAGCGGGGGCGAAACCATTGCCGTCGCCCCGGCCTACGTCAAAGCCCACAGCATGGGTGAGTTCGTGTTCGATCACATCTTCGCCGAGTTTGCCGAGGGTCGGCTCGGCGTTCGCTACTATCCCAAGCTCGTCCTCGCGATCCCGTTCACACCTGCCTCGGGTCCGCGCTTGCTCTTTCGGCGTGGACTGAATGACGGCGACCGCGCGGCGGCGTGGGATTGCTTGGCCCGCGAGTTGCCGATGCGTGCCGCCGCCTTGGGCCTCGGTTCGGTTCATGTGCTTTTCCCGGACGACGAGCAGGCCGACGCACTCGAAGAGCGAGGCTGGGCCTCCCGCCTGGGCGTGCAGTTCCAATATCACCGCGGCTCGCAGCGGACTTTCGAGGACTATCTGGCCTCGTTTCCGGCCAAGCGCAGGCATGCCATCCGTCGCGAAAGGCGCAGTTTGGAGCAGAGCGGCATCGCGATCGAGAGCCTGACCGGCGCGGGACTCGATGCTGGGCGCGCGCGGCTGGCTCACGAGCTCTACCTCACCACCGTCGACAAGTACGTGTGGGGACGGCGCTATCTGAACGTGGCCTTCTTCGAAGCCGTCATGGACAGCATGCCCGAGGCTTTGCAGCTGGTCCTGGCCACGCGCGGTGGCGAGACGCTCGGGGGTGCGTTCAACCTGATCGGACGGCGGGCGCTCTACGGTCGCTACTGGGGAGCCTTGGCCGAGGTGCCCTTCTTGCACTTCAACGTCTGCCTGTACCGGGGCATCGAAGAGACCTTGCGTCTCGATTTGCCGTCTTTTCAGCCGGGTGCAGGCGGTGAGCACAAAGAAGGGCGCGGCTTCGCACCGACGCCAACGCGGAGCCTGCACTGGTTTGGCGAGCCGCGGCTCGACCGGGTCGTGCGTGACTACCTGGCCCGGGAGCGCGTCGCCGTTTTGGACCGGGTCGGAGGCGTCGCGCACGCGGACGACGACTGAGCAAAGAGCTCAGTCCGAGGCACGGCCGAGCACGAACCACTGCCATTCGAGGTTCGCCCAGAAGGCGCCCACGAGGTCCGCGCCGAGTCCGGTGTCCAGTCGCCCGCCGAGTCGCAGCCAAGGACCACCGGCCTTGGCCAGCAGCGGCAGGCCCGCGCCGAGCCCGAGGCGAAAGCCCGCGCTTTCGCAGAAATTCCCAGCCCGGGGCTGGGCGCAGAAGGCGCCAGCCGACACGGAAATCGAATCGAGCGCGAGGTCCCAGAACGCGTGGCCCCACTCGTGGTCGCCCGACCAACGCAGCAGAAAGACGGGTTCGACGAGCAGGCTGGCTGCCAGGCTGCGTTCGAGGGGGTCGGTCGAGGTCACCGCTTGGGCCAGTGCGAGGTTGAGGCCCACCGACTGGTAGAAGCGCCCACTCAAGGCGGCCGTCGGTCGGACCACTCCGGGAGTCGGCACCGCCTCGAGTCCTACCCCAAGCGAGAGCGCAAGCGGTCCGTCGAACCTTCCATAGACGCCGTCCCCGTGCCCGTCGCCTTCAAGGCTGTCCGGCAGTGGCCCGAGGGCCGCCTGCTCCTTCGCGAGCGTCAGCGTCGGCTGGCCGAGAATCGCTGCGCACAGCCAAAAGGCCCGCGCTCGCCGACCGATCAGCCGCCGCCTCACGAGGCGTCGTTCTCCAGGTTGGCAGTAGCGGGTCGACCGAACGCATCGTAGACCGCTGCTCGAATCTCGACCGGAATGAGCACGCGCGGGCGCGACAGCACCTCGCCGTGCAAGCGACCGAGGAGGAACGACACCTGGCCAGGGGGCCTTTCACTGCCATCCGGGAAGACGACGGTGATCGGGTCGCTCTTCGGGTCGAACGGGATGATCGACGGGCTATCGAGGCTCACGTAGTACATCGGATCGAGGCCCGCGCGCAGAGCGAGCGAATTCGCGATCGCTAGGCACCGCGACTGGCCCTCTGGGGTCGCATCCTCGCCGTAGAGGTCGATCGTCTTCAAGAGCTGGCGACTGAAGAGGCGGCTGGTCAGGTCGGCGAGCACCGGGTCGTTGCAGGTTCGATAGCGCGAAAGGGCCGTCCACAGGCCGGTGTCGTCGAGATCGAGGTAAGCGCCCAAGGTCGTGTCTCCCTCTAGAGCCACGTCCGACACGGCGACCGGTGTGGCCGGAACCTCCTGTCCCTGCTGCAGCAGGTGCCGCACCCGAGACAGGATGCGGGAGAGCAGGTGCTCGCTGGCGCGGCTCGCCTTGTGGAAATAGACCTGCTGGAACATGAAGAGGCGGGCCAGGATGAAGGATTCGATGGCCGGCAGACCTTTCGCGCCGTCGATCGCGAGAGCGGGGACGGCGCCCGCTGCCTTGGCCTTGGCCAGGCAGAAGGACCGCAGAAGCCAGTCCAGGTCGAAGGCACCGTAGCTCACACCCGTGAAGTGCGCGTCGCGCAGCAGGTAATCGCAGCGGTCGACGTCGAAGGTGCCGCTGACCGCGCGCGCCAAATACGTCAGCTCGTGACGCCCGTGGATCAGGGCTTCCACGCGCGCGGGGAGTGCCGGATCCCAACCAGCCAGCACTTGATGCACCTCGGTCTCTGGACCGAGCACGATGCGTGAAGACCACGTTTCGTGGCGTGGCGCGTCGGGCATGGAGTCCTCGAACAGATGGGAGAACGGGCCGTGCCCGACATCGTGCAGCAGGGCGGCGGCGAGTGCTTCCACGACGTGAGCGCTGGTCAGGCGGTGCTCGGCTGGGAGGTCGCCCTCGAGGTTCCGTAGACGGCTGATCAGACGGGACATCACGTGGGCGGTGCCGATGGCATGCGAAAACCGCGTGTGATCGGCGCCAGGATAGGCCAGCGAGGTGAGCCCGAGCTGCTTGATCCGGCGGAGGCGCTGCACTTCCGCGGTGGCCAAGAGCAGGGGCACGATGCGCTCTTCCGGCGTTTCGAAGGAAACGAGGCCGTGGACGGGATCGCGCAGAATCATGGGGTCGTGCTCGAGATGTACAGCGGAGACGCAGCGGGCATAGAGGGCCGAGGTACCAGGGCTCCCGGCCGGGCGTGAGAGCGTGCGGGAAAAAGCAGCCGGCCAAAAGGGCCGCGCGCAGCCTTTGAACCGTTGGTGAAACCGACCGTTTGTGTCCGAGAAAAGTGATCTGCGAAACTGCACAAGGCAGTGCCGCGAAACACTGCGCCGGAAAACACCGCACCACGCCGGGAAAGTCAGCGTCGCGCGGCAAGAAAATCGGCCTTGCGCGGCGGTCCCTCCGATCGGCCCCCCTCCTTCTGCTGGACAGGGGCCGTGGGTTGAGCTTTGCTGAGGACTACCTTTGCCCGAGGTTCCCCCCCTCCGGGGTCGGGCTCCCTCTCCGCCTGGTTTTCTCCGGCATTGTCGAGCACGCCCGTGTCAGAAGAATCTCCCGAAATCGAATTCAAGGACGAAGGCCAGGCGATCGGCCTGGTGCAAATCCTTCGTTCTCTGCCGAAGAAGGAGTTCGCGAACCTCGTGCGCCGCATCGACGTGGCGGTGGACCCCGCCAAGCGCATCGACGTTCCTGCCCAGGTGGCGCGGGCCCTGCTCCTGTCGGCAGAGCTGCGCGATCCGGCCCGGCTGGGCGATTCGGCCGCCGAGCTCCTGTTTCGCATCGCCGAGTCGGGTGGACGACTCAGGGTCGACGCGCCCCCTCCTGGCCTCGACCTGCTCTTGGCGCGCGGCTTGGTGTTCACCTGCCAATTCGACGGTTCCCCCCCGTCGAGCCGCGGGGCGCTCGAGCTGTGCTTGCCCATCGCGTTCATGCTCCAGCTCAAGAGCTGGTCGGGTGAGGACACACGCTCGGCCCGAGCGCTCCTGTCGCAGGTGAGTCAGGAAGTCGCGACCTCCATCGCATCCCATTACCTTGGCCGGACGGCTGCCCCGCCCTTGTCCTTGGCGCTCGAGGACGCGTTCGTGGTGCTCACCACGCCGGAGAAGCTCTCGACGGAATTGCAGAACCTGCCGCCACAAGAGCGCAAGCTCTTGCACTCGGTGGAAGAGGTCGGTGGCGAGGTCGACACCGAGGAACTGCTGGAGATGGAACGCGAGCCCGTGCGCTTGCGCGGTGCAGCAGGCGCGACGCCGTCGCGCAGGGGCGTCGGCTTCTCGCTCGAGCGTCGGGGCTTTTTGGTTCCCGTGCATCCCAATCGCCACATCATTCCGACCGAGGTGGCGCTGCTCGTCGGAGCGGAGCGCCTGGCCGAGCGCGAAGAGCTCAGGCGTCGTATTCGCGACCAGGTCGCGCGCGAGGACTACATCCCCCAGCGGGCGCGCTTCGCCCACGACGTCACCCCGCTCGCCGTCGGGTTGGCCATGGCCGTGCAGGCCGGGGAAGGGGAGATTCGACCGGGCGTTGGTACGCCCAAATCGCTGATTTCGAAGATGTCCACGCGCTTCGGGCGCAGCCCGGACAGCATCGCCTTGACCTCGGCGCTCAGTCGCATCGCCGGCCTGTGGGGAGAGGCGTCGCTGTCACCCGACGCCCCGCCTGGCTCGCTGCGTTTGGGCGAGGTCGGGCACCTGCTCTACAAAGTGTGGCGCCGCGGTGCTGCGTGGGACGAGTCGAGGCCCAACGGCGAGCTCTTGCGCGTGCAGGGCGAAGCACGTGAAGCCGGCGCAGTCGGTGTCGTTCGGTCCATCGTGGTCGAGGCGCTGCAGGAGCTGGGCGACGGTCAATGGGCCCCGTGGGGCGCGTTCGCACAATATTTGGCAGCCGACGGCCGCACGCCCGGGCTGACGCGCCTCCTACAAAAACAGGCGCAAAAGCTCGGCATCGAGCTGGCCGAGCCGATCGAGATTGCGCGCCGCATGGCGCTCGAGACATTGCCCGTGCTGGGCGTCGTCGACTTGGCCGAGCCCGACGAGGGTGACCAGGTGGTCGGACCGATGGTCCGAATCACGCCGCGCGGTCGCGCCTGGCTCGCGGGCCACGTCCTGCACGTGGATGATGGCGGTGGCAAGTTCATCGACAGTCAGACGCTCCGCGTCGGCAACTCCGCGCGCCTCGCTTACGTGATGGAGCTCAACGCGCTCACCGAGGTCGGCAACGTCGAGGGTGATCTCGACCTCATCATGACGCCGCGAACGCTGGCTCTGGCCATTGGCACCGGCATCGATCCGGCCATCTTGCGCACCCGCCTCGAGGCGATCGCGACCTTGCCCGATCCCATCGAGCGCCAGCTCACCCAGGCCAGCACGGTGCTCGGCCGCGCCGAGTTCGTGGAAGCGGCCGGTTTCATCTGGATCGACGATCCCGAAGTGCGGCGCATGCTGTCGACCCGACGGTCCACCGCCGACCTGTTCGTGAACCCGTCGCCACCGAGCGGCCTCTTGGTCGCGGCGGGTGTGGACCTCGACAAGCTGTCCCGGCGGTGCCGGACGCTCGGCGTGGAGATCCTGCAGGGCGGTGAGGTGCACTACGCCCGTTCGACTCCACCGTCCCGGCGGGGTCGCAAGACCGACGCGCCGCCGTCGAGCAGTGGCGCGGTGAGCTCGGTGCGTGCCGAGACCACGCGCCGACGCCGCAGTGTTATTTGAA
>Ga0164309_10000750_pt1 | contig 16889 bp, 33 predicted proteins | sample Whisoiple_247_MG_FD_109984 | JGI IMG/M metagenome (GOLD analysis project Ga0164309, IMG submission 109984) | Soil microbial communities amended with fresh organic matter from upstate New York, USA - Whitman soil sample_247_MG | ecosystem: Environmental > Terrestrial > Soil > Unclassified >...
CCGGATTGAGCGGCAGCAGTGGGCGTACATCGAGCACGGCAAGCAATCGCTGCTGATCGAGCGACTCGCCGAGGTCTGCGCGATCCTGCAGTGGACGGCCGACGACCTGCTCGGTATCGCGACCGCAAACGCCGAGCAGCAGCCCGAGCTGCAGGCGGCGGCGTGATTCATGCCGCGCATCTCACTTGATGACGGCCTCGGTCGCGACCCTCGCCTCGATCACCTTGCCGAACTGTGCGGCTGGTCGCGACGCGAGGCCGGCGGGTGCCTAGCCCTCGACGTTTGGCCAATCTGCTACGACCGCGTGACACCGAACATTCCGGCCCGCGATCTCAACATCGCTGCAGCTCGGTTTGCGATCACCCCGTGCAAGCACCCGCAGGGCTTTGTCGGTGCGCTCATCGAAGCGGGCTTCGCGAGGCCCGCAACGCGCGCCGACATCAGCTTCGAGTGGGTCCGGAAGGGGCAGCCGACCGTCGTTCTGTACTGGCACGACCGCGAATGGCGCGACCGTATCTACATGAACGGCGCCGCAGAACGCATCGCGTACCTTGTGAAGTCTGAGGAGTCAGGAAGGACCGGCGGTCTCAATAGCGCGAAAACGCGAGGCAAAAAGGTGAAGGCTCCCTCAAGGGACCCTCAAGGCAGCCTCAAGGGTCCCGTAACGGACCCTCAAGGGTCCGGGAACCCTCCGGATACTGCTACTGCTCCGGATTCTGCTTCTGCTTCTGCTCCGGATACGCCTACGGCTACTGCTCCGGATCCACACTCTCCGGATAGCCCCTCCGGGGCCGAGAGGGTGGTCGTCACCTGGGACGATGTGCTCGGGAACTTCACGGAGCGATACAAAGCCGCCTACGGCGCGAGCCCGATCTGGGGGCGACAGCTTGGTGTTCTCAAGCAGCTCGTCGTCGACCACGGCCTCGCCGAGGTGTACCGACGGACGAACATCCTGTTCGAGGCCCCGCCGGAGTTCCTGCGCAAGAGCCCCTGCGACATCGGCACGCTCAAAGCGAACTGGAACAAGTTGGTCAGGCCAACCGAGCGGAAGCCGTCCGGTGGTGACAACTTGGCATACCTGGAACGCATGTCGCAGGAGCCCGCGTGACCAAGCCGGAGACCTACAAACTGGTGCGCGTCATGCTGGCGACCACCGGACAGGCCGCCAGACACGATAAACAGGCCCTAGAAGCGATGGTAGTCGCCTACCACGCCCTCCTGGCCGACCTCGAATACGTGCGTTGTAACGCAGCTGTGCGCGCCCTGCTGGCTGTCGATAGCCGGTGGGTGCCTCCCGTGTCCGAGATCCGCCGGGTGGTTCTGGAGCTGGAGCGCGGTCCGGTCCGACCAGGTGGCGAGGCCTGGGGTGACGTGCTCAAGGCGATTGGTCGCTACGGCGGCCATCGCGCTCCAGGCGTCGACTTCGAATTCGACGATCCCGAGGTTGCGCGGTGCGTCAAGGCGCTCGGATGGTCGAACATCTGCAATTCGGACATGGACGGCCAGCGCGCCGATCGCGCGAGGTTCATCGAGCTCTACGGCGCGAAGGCAGCGCAGGAGCGGCGCGAGCTGCAGTCGCCGTTGCTGAAGGACGCCCGCGAGCGCCGCGAACGCGGAGAGGCGTTTAGCGCAGGCGACCTCGTGGCTGGACTGCTGCAGTATGCAAAAGAGCAGCACGAGCAGCACGCCGAGGACGCCGATGATCGACCGGATTGATTCGCTACTGATCGCACTCGGCACGATCTTGTCGATCGTCGTGCTCGGATTCGTGCTCGCGCTGATCGGCAACACCATGGACAAGGACGACGAGTGAAGAACGAACGGGCATGGCGCGACGAGTTCGTGCCGAAGGACGAGCTGAAGTGCGCGTGCGGTTGCGAGCTGCAGCTGTCGAAGGGCGACCTTGCCGATGCGATCCGCGTCATCGCGATGTTTGGCGGTAAGCCGCGCGTGTACGGCGTCGACATCAAGCCGAAGGTGACGGAGGAGCGCCGCAAGCTCGAGGCCGAGGAGCCGGTCGAGAGTCAGCCGTGCCCGGGCTGTCGCATCGTGATGGTTGCGATCCCGGTGTTCGCCGTCGGCCTGCTGCAGCACAAGAAGTCCGAGTGGCCGCGGTGTCCGCCGTGCAAGGCGCGACAAGAGCGCGAGGCGCAGGAGCGCAAGGAGCCGCCGCGCCAGCAGAGCTTCAAGGCACGACCGAAGCGTCACTGGCGCGAGGTGCTCGGCGAGGCGATGCGGTGGCCGCCGTTCGGCAACGCGGACCTGCTGCTGCTCGCGCGGAAGCGGTACCGCGACCTCATTCAGAAGTTTCATCCCGATCGTGCCGGCGGCGACCACGAGCGAGCTGCAGAGCTGAACGTCGCGATGCAGGAAGCCGAAGCGGAGCTGTCGTGATTATCAGCGCACGATTCGTGAAGAAGCCGCGCAAGGTCTACCGCTGCGACGGCGGGCAATGCACCGAGTACAACAACCGCTCGATCCTCGGTGAGCACATCGCGATGTTCGGCGCAGCGGAGATCGGCGACCCGCCGTACACGCTGCGCGTCTGCATCCCGTGCGCGAAGGGATTCGTGTACGACGCCCCGCATCGCGATCACAAAAAGATCAAGGCCGCGTTAGAGTCGGCGTCGTGAGCGAGTTCTTCGAGATCGTCGGCCTCGTGTGCTGCGTCGCGTGGGCGTACTGCTTCGTTGCGGTCGCAGTCTACTTCGCGATCAGACCGATCGTGTATCCCTTCGAGCGGCTGCGATTCGCACTCCTCTGGCCGTTCCTGCCGGCGATGCTCGTCGCTCGTCACATCCGCACTCGGCGCCGAATTCGGCGAGCCATGCAGACTCACATCCCAACAGCGAGGATTGAACGTGGACGACAACCAACTTGGCCTCGTGTTCGAGGCCCCTCCGATCGCCGAACCGACTGACCCGAAGGAGCGCGCGTCGATCGACGAACGCTTCGCGCAATTCCGCGCCGCGTACCCCGAGGTCATCGAGTACGTGCGCAAGCTCGCGCTCGAGGCGGTGCGCGCCGGTCGCATGAAGCTCGGCATCGCGCAGCTCTGGGAGGTCGCGCGCTGGAACCTCTGGAGTGCAGCTCGCGAGGGCGGCTTCAAGCTCAACAACGACTTCCGCGCGCCGTGCGCTCGCTGGTTGATGGCGACCGAGCCCGAGCTCGCTGATGTCTTCGAGACGCGCCGCCGGTCGTCGTGCGACGATGAATGAAATGTGGACGATCCTTCTTGCTGCAATCGGCTTGGTTGTCGTCGACATGTTCACGCGGCCTAGCGATTCGTCGTCGGTGCCGAAGGTGCTCGATCTGACAGCGTTGATCGGTAGACGCAAACGCTGATAGCGTCGCCGTATATGGCGAACGTTTTCCTGAACATTCCCGTGCCTGCTGCTGACGGTGCCGGTGCTGCTGTCGATGTCAGTACGATGGGAAGAACGAAGACGTTCGTTATCGGCGGCGGGTTTCGCGCGACGGTGAATGTCGAGTACGCCGTCGACGCGGCGGGAACTATCTGGGCTCCAATCGGAACCTTTCACCAGTCAGGCAACCTGACGATCGACGTCGCGTGCCTATGGATCCGTGCCGTGACATCCGACTACGTAAGCGGCGCACCGAACCTCGACGTCGGCGCCGACGACGCCGGAGCGATAGCTGCCGCGCTGCTCAGCGACGGAGCTGCAGTCGATATCTCGACGCTGCCGAGATTCAAGACAGTCGTCGTGCCGTACAACTTCGTCGGCACCGTCGACCTCAGCGAAGACGGTGTCGTGTGGGCGCAGATCTTCAGCTTCCCTGCCCAGCAGCCAAACACGCAGAGCAGGGAGATCTTCGGGAAGTACGCGCGCTGTATCGGCACCGTGAACGGCGTGGCCGCCGGCTGCTCGATCGCGGGCGCCGACAACGACAGTGGCGGCGGTGGTGGCGGCGCGAACGCTTGCGACATCAACATCCAAGACTACGGCGCCGTCGGCAACGGCATCCACGACGACACCGAGGCGGTCCAGAACGCCGTCGACGCCGCGCTCGCGAGCGGCAAGGACTTACTGGTGCCGTCTGCGACCGACGCGTACAAGCTGACGTCGGTCGTCACGGTTGCGGCGACCGAAGGCTTCCGCATGAAGGGGTGCGGAGCTCGCGCGAAGTTTGTCTATCCATCGGCGACGAACGTCAATGCGTTTCTGTTTAGCGCCGGCAGCAACAAGGTGACGGTCGACAACATCTGGTTCGAGGGCGACCACAACGACGACAAGGACGTGAATTCCGGCGTCGCCATCTACATGGATCAGGCAGCGACCGACCTCGACGTGATCGGATGTCGCTTCGACTACTGTCGCCCGCATCAGGCGTCGGCGAACTACTCGACGGCGGGTCGGTTTCAGTTCTTGACGTGCCGTGTGTTCAACGCGCCGCTGCCGATCTCTCCGTCCGGCCACACCCTTATCAAGGGCTGCTGGTTCGTGAACGACGAGGTCGTAGCGACGCGTTGCCAGGCTGTCTACATCTTCGGCGCGAACGAGGCATGCGACATCGAGGGGTGCGTGTTCATTAAGATCGCCGAAGAAGCAATCCAGTGGCGCGCAGGATCGTCGCGCTTCGATCAGAAATACGGCCTGTCGGTGCGCGGCTGCTACTTCGAGAGCATTCCGCAGTACGCGATCTGGGTCGGCTCTGACGACACGACGAACGTCGGCGCCGCGGTGATCACGGACAACCGTTTCCGCAACGTCAACGGCCCGATTCAGTCGCAGGGATGCCGGATGCCGATCATCGAGTCGAACAACATCTGGTGGGACTGGGAGTACCCGTTCACGATCACGCCGGGCAGCGGCTTCGGTATCAACGCATCGGCGGGCGGACTCTTCGCGGGTCAGCTCGGTCAAAGCACGTCGGTGAGCATCAAGAACAACACGCTCACGCACCGTCATCCGTTCTGGGGAAAGTTGACGATCAATGCGCTGCCGGCGCCCGGCGAGACGATAACGGTCGGCGCGATCGTGTACTTGTTCGTTGCCGGCGCTCCGGCAGCCCCCTACGAAATCCAGATCGCCGGAGACACTGGCGGTCAGGTCGAGAACATCCAGGCCGCACTGCAGGGGCGCGACAGCGTGTCGTCGCCGATGAATCCGGCGTTGCGCGATCCGTCGGACGCGTTCTCGAATCAGTACATTCAGAACGACGCGCCCATTAACGAGCAGATCATCGCCGGCAAGTCGACCTTCGCGCTGTCGACGACGTCGGCTGGCATTGCGGTGACGGCAGTGATCGACGCGCGCTACGCGGCAACGTACGGAATCAACGTCGACAGATCACAGTGGCCGTCGGTCTCCGGCAACGTGATCACAGACTTCACGAACGCCATCGCGATGCAGCATTCGTATTGGCCGGTCGTCGACAACAACACGATCAACAACGGCGCGCCCATCCTCGGGATCGGCAACACTTGGTCGACCTACAGCAACAACCACTTCCTCGCGATTCAGCAGGCCAACGGCTTCCGGCCATTCCGGCAGCTCATGCTCCAGGACGGATTTCCGCTCTGCTACAACAACGGCCTCGTCACCCCGAACGAGTACACGACCCTCGAGCTCATGGGAGCGTACGGCACGGTCACCGTCGGCAACGGTCGGGCTCGCACGTTCATGTGCTACGGCAAGGAGTACTTCACCGACGAGGCATCGAACACGCTCAACTGGCGCTGGAACGACGGCGACCAAGTGCAGCTCCGCGGTCAGGGGATGACGGCGGTCGACCTGACGTTCAAGCGAACGGCTCCGGGTGTGGCCGAGTTCAATAGCGCGACAGACCTCATCGCGAAGATTAACGCGACAGGAGATTGGTCTGCCGCCTTCGCGGCGTACACCGACGTCGGCGGGACTCCGAACCCGGAGATGATGATCGAGGTATCGGTGACGGCGCCTGGTGAGCCGCCGAACCTGGCGGATCCTCCGCGTCTCTACGTCACGACGGCATCGCTCATCTGTGGTCAGATCATGAAGGACGACAGCAAGGACTACGCCGAGCTGCTGGGCGGGTGCAACGGTGTCGTCGCGGGCCTTGGCGCGACGAAGACGGCGATCTTCTCGCGCATCATCAGCCAGACGCTCCCGCCGACTGTGCGGACCGTGCGAGCGGACAACACCGTCACCGAGCTGAATCCGACCGTCTACGGGGACGATCTGATCTACGGGTACGCCGCTGAGGTCACGCACGATGCGACGGTGGATGCGACGGTGCAGTTCGCGTTCGCCGTTCCGAATCAGTAAAGGTTCCCCTTACCGCCCGGTCTGCTGCAGCAGCGACGGGATGACGGTCTCGTAGGCCTCCGGGTCTCGACGTTTGGACCCAGCGGCGGGGACTACGACGTTGCCCTTATCGGGCCAAGACGCGATCACGGTATCATGGAGTCATGGCCGTGTGCGGTGTTTGCTCGGAGACGATTCTGCAGGGTCAGCAGTTCGTGCTCGAGGGAAGCGAGGTCTTCCACCGGCCGTGTGCCGGCATGTCGTATCGGTCGAAACTGCGCATCGCTGAACAGTCGGTGCAAACGCTTGAGCAGCGTCTCGCCGACACCCGGCGGGCTGCAGCTCGCGCCGAGTCCGACGCCAATACTCAGCGGAATCTCGCGAACGTTCGCATGGCGCAGGTGGCGCAGCTCCAGGGCGACATGCGTGCGATCGAAGGCGCGCTGCGCGCAGCCGAGGACGTGGCTCGCGCGGCGGCTGCCGAGATTACCGCCCTTCGCGCCGAGCTCGCCGCCCTCCGCGCCCCCGCGCCGGCCGAGGAGCAGGACGCAGACGCGACGGTGCAGCGATTCAAGATGCTTGAACTGGACTGACAGACTGCTGTAGTACAAGAGACTCCCTGGACGTTTATGAGAGAGATACACGTTGAACCGCTCGGGCCCGCGAACGACACGCCGACCGAGGTCACGCAGGAACTAGTTGCGCTGTGGTTTGTCGAAGACGCGGACGCGCTCGACCCGCTGCATCAAATGTTCTTCGATGGGCTGCTAGACAAGCAGCCGCCGAATGACCCGGTGCTGCTCTCTATCTGGCAGAGCGGCGCATTTGCTGCCGAGCTGCAGAGCGAGATTACACGATGACTGTGACACTCAGAGGCAGTCACACCGCCACGTGCGCGAGTGGTGATCGTGCCGAGAAACGCGGTCCTTGCGACTGCGGTGCCGGCGAGCGCCCGTACCGCGTGCGCATCGTCGACGAGCAAGACGCCGACGGCAAGCGCATGCTGGAGATCCAGGTCGACGGACCACTCTCTACGGCCGAGGCCGGGCTGCTCGCGATCATGATTCAAGAGGCCGGTCGCGTCGAAGGCGAGCGGTGGTCGCGCGAAGAGTGCAGGAAGTCGAGGAAGAAGTGAGCAACGGCAATCTACAGAAGGGCGCGCTGCCGCGAGCGGTCGCGCAGACGATCCTGAACGGAGATAAGGCGTCGCTGAAGCGCCTTGCGTGGGCGTACGGCTGTGCGAAGAAAGACAGCGACGAGGAGCGGCAACTGCGCGAGCTGCTGCTCGCGAAGGCGCGACATCCAGCACCCCCGTGTGGAACCTGCGGCGGCGCCGAATCTACGTGCAATTGCCCGTGCGGCGACCACTACTGCGGGTGTCCCTGCCATCGAGCGCCAACATGAAACCGGACGAGCGCAAGGGCGTGTTGCTCGCGGTGGCGCTCCTCGAGCGCGAGTTGCTCGTCGGCAACCACGACGACATGGCGACCACCGAAGAAACGAAAGCGGGCCGCGAGTGGCTCGAACGACAGCTTGACATCGACGATCGCCGAAGTACGGCGAGAGGGAAATACAGGAGGACACGATGACGGTGCATCAGATCTACGCAATGAAGGACGGCATCTCGATCGGCTCATGCGGCCACCGGCATCGCTCGCGCGTCACCGCCGAAGAATGTCCGTGGCGCCCGACGAACGAGGCCGGCGAACCGCTCGCGTTCGATCGGCTGATATCGTTCTCGTCCGAGCGCGGGCCCGTCGCCGGCATCGACCGCGGGGCGGTGTCGGTGTCGGGCAGCGGTTTCGAGCTCATCAAGGCGGGCTCCGAGCAGCTCAATATGAGCATGTCGCAGCTCGTCGAGGAGGCGTGCGAGCCTGTGCTCGCCGAGTTCTTCGGGTCGCCGACCCGAAGGGGAACAAGGCTTTCCGAGGAGACGCGGCGTAAACTGTCGGAGCGGTACCGGGAACGCACGGCCAGGAGCGGGTGAGACCTGTAACCCGTTGATTCGGCGTCGTCCCGAGGATAGGCTGATCGTCGGGTGGTTCTCCGGCCGCTCAACCGGAGAGGCACATCCGCATGAGCAAGCTCGCGAAGTACCGCAAGGGACGTAAGAAGGCGCCGAAGCGTAACCCCGCTCCGAAGCGCAACCCGCCGATCGTCGGCGACGTCGTCGAATACATCCTCCCAGGCTTCGCAGCATTCGCAGCGACGCGCGTCGCGACGAGGATCGCCACCGGGCAGATCTCGAAGCGGTGGCCGAAACTGGCCAAGCATGCCGGCGCGCTTGCGTCGGTCGGTGCCTTCGCTGGCGCGTGGTTCGGCGCGCACCGCGTGAAGTATCTCGACCGGTACCACCATCCGATCGTTGTCGGCGCAGGCCTCGCCGCGGTGCAGAACCTCGTGCAGCTCTACCTGCCGAAGCTCGGCGCGCTGCTCGGCGACCCGATGCCGGCGGCGCTGCCGGCTGTCCCGACCATGCGCGCGCCGATCGCGACGCAGCAAGTGCCCGAGCTCGCCGACTACCAGCCGGCGCAGGCGCGCGTGCCGGCGGGCTTTAAGCCGACCACCGCGAACGAGTGGTACACGTACAACGACTCGTTCGACGCGGGCGCGTACAAGGGCAAGGCCGAACCCGCGCAGGCGCCGGTTCCCGGCCAGGCTGCAGCTCAGACGTCCGAGCCGGACGAGATGCAGATCAACGACCTGCTCGACAACAGCGACCTCATCGACGAGGGCGCAGACCTGGGGAGCTTCTCGTGATCGGACCTCGCCGCTTTCACGCTTCGCTCTCGGGCGTCCAGAGCACGCCGCGCATCATGCGTGGTGCGCCGGTTCGCCGCGGGTCAATGGTCGACGTGCCGCTCGTCATGCGCGACAAGGCCATCCTGCAGCAGCAGGGTCGCCTTGGCTCGCTGTCGGGCAGCACGCTCGGCGACATCGACTTCGACGACGGCAGCCTTCATGAGTGCGCTCGTGCCGGCGAGGTGATGGACGCGAATGGCAACTGCGCGCCCGACGCACGCTCGCCCATCAATCCGTACTCGAACCCGGCAGAGGTTGTCGCGGCTGGCGTCAAGCTGCAGACGGCCGTCTCGGCTGCCGCGAAGAAGTCTGGCATGCCGTCGACGCAACTCCTCGTGCTCGGCGCGATCTGCGTCGGCGCGATCCTCTACTTCGGGAGGAAGTGATGCGCGCAATTCGTTCTTCGCTCGGGCCTCGAGGCCGCACCGCGCTCGGCGCGCGGCTCATCCTGCCGGGCGAGCTCGCGAAGCACGGCGCCGTCGGCGGACGTCGTCACGTCTTCTCTGGTCCGCTCGGTGACGACACGACGCTCTCGCCGTCGGACCCGGTGCCGCCGCCGAGTGCGGAGGACTTCGCGGTGCTGAACAAGCGCACCGATGAAATCCTCAAGCGCCTCGACGAAGACGCGAAGGCGCGCAAGTATGCGCTGATGATCGGCGCAGCGAGCGCGCTATTCGCGGCCGTCAAGCTCGGCCTGATCGCGTTCCCCATCCTTCGCTCCAAGAGGACTGCATGAGCTACCCCCAGCCCGACGCCGACCTGTACGCGATCAACGGCTATTCGTTCTTCCGTCTGAACACGACGCTGACCACCGACGGCGACATCTACCAGAGCGCCCAGGGCACGCACGCGTTTGCGCTTGGGCCGGATAGTGACATCAGCCGCGTAGCGATCGGGTACTTCGACAAGCAAGTCGATCGGTACATGGATCAGTTCATGCTGACAGCGGACCGCCCGTTTCTCGGTTCAATCGCTGCGCAGAATGACGCGCAGTATGCGCCGAGCAACGTTCCCGGTCGCGTGCTCTTCTGGCCGGACGAGCTCTACAACCCGACGTGGCGCCCTACCGACTGGGACACCGCCGAGGTCCGCGTCGACTTCGTGGCGCCGGTCATCGACATCATCCAGTACTTCTCGCCGGTCCCGGTTAACAACGGCCAGCGCAACAACAAGGCGTACCACTACGATCGTCTGCCATTCAGCAACACGATCGAATTCTACTACCTCGTCATTCCGTTCTACGGTCGACGATACGCGTCGATCAAGTTCGGCAACCAGATCCCGGGCGTGAACATTTCCGGCCTCGATGTGTACGGCCTCAATTACCGGCCGACGTCGAATCCGACGGGCGCGCCCGAGGATTCCGGTCGCCTCATGGAGACCGTGCCGTCGTCGGGCGTCATCAACTCGGGATCCTTCTACGCCACCGTCATCAAGGCGTCGACGTACGGCATGTTTGATGCGCTGGCGATCCGAATCATCCCGGGCGTTCCCACGCTGTCGGTGGCGTCGAAGATCTCGCTCGACATCATCACCTCTGATCGCGAGGACGGCTAAGCCATGAGCGTTGTTGCATTTGACCTTCTCGAAGCCGCATCCCTCTCGGCCACGAATCTTGGTCCGTTGTGGGTAGCGGATACGATGAAGACGAAGATGATCGCGTTCGCGGCGGCGCTCTACTCTGAGTTCCCGGAATCCGCCAAGAACAACGCCCCGATCGCTAACTGGCTCGCGGTCATCGGCGCGTTCGCTCCGACGATTCAGGATTTCGTGCAGGATACCCAAGGCCTCACGACAGCCGGCGTGAACACGATCGCGACATTCGAGTCCTCCTGCGACTACGTCTATCGGATCTGCAAGTTTGCGTACTACTACACTCTGATCACCAGCGATCAGAAGGACGCAATCCTCGCCGCGTACAACGCGCAGTTCACCTGAGCCATGGCGCAGTATTGGAATGGCTACCAGTGGCGCGAGCTCGCGGAAGACAGGCCGGGCGAGCCCGAGCTGCGAGTCGATGCCCCGTTGTCGACGGCGTCGATCGCCGCGGAGCAGAAGGGTCCGTTCGTGATGACGCCGCCGGCATCGAACGAGTCGCTGCTCGCGCGATCGATGAAGCCGACGCGGCGCGAGCTGCACGTGCACACGTTCGTCGACGACGTCTGCGCCTGCGGTGAGACCGAGGACTGATGGCGCGCTGGCCGTCAGGTCCGTACTCGACGCACCGCACAGGATGCTACGGCTGCAAGCGGCTGAGCTCGGCCGACGGAGCGTGCGGCACGAAGCCGTACCCGTGCACGCACTACGGTGTCGACCTGTTCGCCGTCGACCCGCACATCTGGGCACCGGAGGCCGGTGTCGTGGTCGCGTCGACCGATGGCGTCGCGCCGCCGTTCACCGGCTACAACCCGGGCGTCGTGCTGATGCGCGGCGCGAGCGGCGTGTATCACCTGTTCGGTCACCTCGCGACTCGAGCTGTCGCCCAGGGCGCGCAGGTCGCCGAGGGTCAGCTGCTCGGCATCTTCGACGCCGGCATCGGGCATAGCCACTGGGAGGTCCGCAAGGCACCGACCGGGCCGTCCGACACAAACACTATCGACCCGAACGCCTGGTATCGCGCTCAAGGCGGTGGCAGCCCCGTGGCGACGCTTTTGCTGCTCGGGGCGCTCCTTGGCGCGGGCTGGTGGCTCGCGCGTTCTGGCGCCCTCCGTAAGCTCGGCAGCTAGCGACGCTGAGCGACGTTCGTGTATGGTGGCGCGATGTCGCCGTACGACGATGGCTGGTTACTTGATCTGCTCGCGGTCGAGGTCAAGGTGAATACCGCGCGCTCGGTCGCGTCAGCTCCGGTAGACCATCACCGCGTGGTATCCGACCGAGTGCAGCATGCGCCACGCAACGAACTGCTCCCACGCGCTGTCGTCGGTCGCGCCGACGAGCGGTAGCTCAATCCACGGCGTGCCCTCGAACGCCTGATACTTCACGCGCCACATTCACTTCTTGTCGCACTTCTTCTCTGGCGGCGGTGTCTCGCCGTTCCGAAGAAGACGCTCGACCTCGTGGATCAGCATCTGATCCTGCGGCGACCGCCACTCGTTCGAGCCGCGCTTGACCATGCCGAGGAGCGCGAGCAGCGCGGTCTTGTAGGTTGCGATCGCCTCCATGAGTTCGATCGCCGACGGCGGCGCAACCTCGTGGACTGCGTGCCCGTTCGTCCCGTTGACCCCACTCACGAGAAGACTCCGGTAATAGCCATCACGTACATCGACCTCATAGTGTCAGATCTTCTCGATGGAAGTAATCAGACCGAGCAGTCGCGATTCGAGGCTTGCGGCTTCGTGAGCCGCTTGAGCTGCGGCGCGTCTAGCGAGCTCGGAGGTCTCGGCACCCTTGCGCTTGAACGCATCTCGCTGTTCCTGCAGCTCGGTGATCGTCTGTCTGTTAGCCAGACAACCACGGCACAGACTTGGTGAGCCAGGCTTCGAACTGCACGCGTAACAGGGCACAAACTCGTGCCGCTCGAAGTCGCGCTGTTCGTGCTCGGGTAGCGATGCGGTAATCAGCGCGCGCCAGTTTGCGCGGCTGTCGTCCTCGGGTCGCGGTGCTTCTTCGATCTTCATGTCCAGGGTCTCCTCTCAGTAGCTGTAGTGAACGTTGCGTACTCCCAGGCCCTCCAGGTGCACCCAGGCGAGCGGAGCGGGAAGCACGCCGGCTTCGGTAGCCAGTCTGCGAAGCGCGCGCGTCGGGGCTTCTGGGGCGGTGAGCGTGACGCTGATGTTCTGCCGCACCGGCACGACGATGACGCGCCCGATCTCCTTGCGCCACGGCAGTACCTTGTCGTCGCCACCGACGAGGTGCTCGGGTTCGCCAGTGTTCTTGTTGACGGTGATCGTCGGGCGGTGACTCGGTCCGAGCGCGGGCCCGTCCATTAGGTCGTGGAAGTTCATCTCGAACATCGGCTTCTCGCCGACGATCACCTCGACGCGCGCAACGTGCGACCACTCCTCGAGCGCGCGGGCGAGCGGCGAGCGTTCCCATGTCATCGCGCGCAGCATCGTGCCGATCGCGTCGGCGTCGTGGCCGTCGACGAATAGCTGCTTGAGCTGTGCAATGCCGTCGTCGGTGAGACGCGGGCGCGGCCCAGCGAGGTTCGTGCGCGTGTAGACGTTCGCGATCACGAACGACATATCGCTGTGCAGTTGGCCGGCGACGAACATGTTCGTCAGTTCGCGCTTGCCGATGTTCTTGTTGCCGAAGAGCCGTTGGTACTGGTCGAGCTCCATCAGGTTCGCGGCGTCGTACAGGTTCAGGTAGAGGCGTTCTCGGATTCCGTTGATGCGGGGCACGTTCACTCCTTCGGGGCGGGGTTGATGTCTGCGTAGCGCAGCACGACAGGCATGCGCTCGATCGCCTTCTTCTTGCCGGCTTCGCCGCGGCGATCGTAGATGGCGGTTGTCTTCACGTCGCTGTGACCCATGAGCTGCTGCACCATGAGCAGGTCGGCGCCGTTGTCGAGCAGGTCGGTCGCGAATGATCGCCGCAGGTCGTGCGGCGTGACGTCCTTGACCTTCGCCTGCTTCGCGATCGACTGCAGCACCTTGTCGACGCCCTTGCGGTTGAGCCGGTCCATCGTCGGCCCGAGGTCGCGGTGCCACCGCACGAACATCGGCTCGCACTTGCGCTCGCGCTGGAACGTGATCCACGGCCGCACCCACTCGCGGTAGCCCTCGGGCAGGTACGTCACGCGGTACTTGCCGCGCTTGCCCTTGCGGACCGTCAGCGAGCCGTCGGTGTCGCTGTAGCTGTCGGTGTCGAGCAGGCTGACTTCCTGCCGGCGGATGCCGCCCGCGTACATCACGATCAGCAGAGCTTGGTTGCGGAGGTTCATCGGCGGCTTGCAGCTCGCTGCAGCGCGGAGAAGCGTTCCGGCTTCGACACCCTCGATCACGCGCCCTGCCGGCGGCAGGCCCAGCGTCGACACGTGCCGCAGATCGATCGCGCGCATGTAGTCGTCGGTCGACATCTGCTCCATCTTCCACGCGGCCTTCAGTACGCCGCGGATCGACGAGATCATGCGGTTGACGGTGCGCGGCTCGTACCGCTCGAGGAGCGCGGCGCGGATGGCCTGCGTGTGCTTGAACCGCAGCTCGTGCCACGGCAGCTCGAACGCGCCAGCGCCCTTCCGAATCATGTCGGCGATCACCTTCAGGCCTGAGAGCATCGCGGGGCGGCTGTCGCGTGCGAGCGAGGCGAGATAGACCGCGACCGGGTTGTCCTCGGCGCGCAGCTGGCGCGGGACGTCGAGCTCGGTCGACTCCACGACGCGCGGCGTGTGTACTAGCGCCGTCGGCGGCGCGGATTCGTTCTTTTTTCGCTTAGACATCGTGGCTGTGGTTCCAGTACGTGCGGCCGTACTTTGTTCGAGGTTTGCGGCGCCAGTGGTACCCGCGCATGTGCAGTAGCGTGCGGCTTCGCGCCTTGATCTGCTTGCGAGTCGGCGCGAGGAAGTCTCCCCATCGACGCGCCTCGATCTTGCGCTCACGCTCGGCGGGCTGCGCCGCGATGAAGGCGTCCATCGACCGTGTAAGCTTACGCGGCTTACGGCTGACCTCGGCGCGGATGCGTTGATGTCCGCGACGGCGGTTGCGCTTGTTGCTCATTGGATGTCACCCACGGCGAACACGAGATCGTCGCCGTCGAAGAAACGCTGAGCCTGCGCGAACTGCGCCTTCGCCAGCCAGAGCAGGCCGGGCAGGCCGGGGTACGTGTTCGGCGTCAGCTCGAGGATGCAACGCAGGTGCGCCTGCGCGTGCGCGCGCGAGCACAGCACCCAGCCGTCGTACGGGCCGCGCCGGTAGTCGGGATTGATGTCGCGCGCAACGCGCCACAGCCGGTCTTCGATGTGAGCGAGGAGCTTCACGATCGCCACCAGCCTAGCGTGTATGCGATCACCGAGAGCACGAATGCGGGAACGCTGCAGAAGAAGATCCACGCGCCGAGATCCTGCACCTGGTCGAGCAGCGTGTAGTCATCGTCGTCGGTCATCCGTTGTTCTCCGGGTGCGCTTCGCAGCGGTTCGGGTGCCAGCGCAGCATGCAGGTGCAGGTCTTGCCGGCGACGCCGTCGGCCTGGTGTCGCTTCTTCTCGCTGTGGCCCAGCTCGCGCTGGCAGCGGCGGCCGTCCTCGGTGGTCCAGGTGCATCGAGCGCGCAGGACGGTCATAGGGTCTCCAATTCCGAGATCACGTCGAGGTGGTACTGCTCGTTCTCTTCCTGGGCCTCGGCCTCAGCCCAGCCGCAGCAGCCGAGGCGATCGTAGATGAAGTTACGGAGCGCGACAGCGTGCTTCTTGCCGACGATCGCGGCGCAGGCCTTCGTCGCGTCGCGCCCGCAGCACAGCGAGCGTTTCTTGTTCTCCTCGGGTCCGATCTTGAAGTCGTACGCCGCGACGAACGCGGATGCGATCATGGATCGGTGCTCGTCGGTGATCTGAAGCTTCATGGTGGTGGCCCTGCTAGTTCGTTGGCGGCGGCCTCGGCTTCTTTGCGAGGCATGCCGCCCATGAATTCAAAGACACCAGCGCGCTCGCGGCGCCACTCTTCCCAGTCGGCGCGGTTGCGATACGCGGGACGCCACGGCCCGGGATCGACCTCTTCGTCATCCCCGTCCTCGAGCGGTGCGTTCGCGAACGCGAGCTGCTGCGCGCGCCGCAGGTCGCCAGCATCGAGCGCGGCCTGGATAGCCTCGACGCGTCCCTTCGGTCCGACGAACACGCGCGGGCGACCGAAGCGGCACTGGTGGCAGAACAGCGAGCCATCGCTCGTCTCCGACAGGTACCAGCAGTGCGTGTCGCCGCCCTCTCCGCGCGTCAGGCACGGCTTCCACCAGAGCTGCTTCTTCGTCGGCAGCAGGTGCAGCGGCACGAGTGGCGTGAACCCACCGAGCGTGGTCACGAGTTCTCCCGGGACACGAGCGCGACGTCGCGAACGAGCTCGGCCTCCTCGTGGAACTTGTTCCTGTCGAGCGCGCTCGCGAACATCTCGATCACGGTCCACATCGCGGTGCCGGTCGCGAGAATGCTGTCGACCACGCGCTGCAGTTCGGCCTGCTTCTCTTCGCCGCGGGTCATTTGAACCTGTCGAGGGTTTCGATCGACTGCCGCACGTGCGCGGCGCTGTTCACCATGTCCGCGTGCAGCTCGCGAATGTTGAGACGCTCCTCGTCGGTGCCGACGAGCGCCGCCGATGGCATCGCCTTGTTCGCCTCGCGCAGCGCGCTCTCGGCGGCCTCAAGGAGCGCGCGGACCTTGCCAAGGCGGTACGCCCGCTCTTCTGGTCCGGTCATCATGTTGCGGGCCCCTTGATCCAGCCGCCACCGTGACCCTTGACGAGGTGCGCGTCGCCGTTGCGCTTCAGGCGTTGCAATTCGTCGCTGACGAGGTTGTAGAAGTCCCAGATCGCGCCCAGCTCCTCGTCGTGCCGCTTGGCGACCTCGACGATCTCGGCGAGCCGAATGCCGGCGCCGTTCGGATCGAGCGCCTCCTTGACTGCGGTGTGCAGCGTGGCGGCCTGCATCGGCGACAGCTGCGTGCGTCGTCGCTTGTCCCGCATTACTTCGGCTCCGTCGGCAGCGGTACCCACCCGAGCAGGCGCGACTCCTCGATCTGGCTGTGACCGTCCGCGAATCGGTAGAACCAACCACGGAACGGCGGCTGCTCTTCGCCGCCGCCCTGGGCCCAGTGCACTGGCAACCACTGCTTGTTGCCGTAGCGATCGGTGGTCCACGCGAGCACCCACGTCGCGGTCTTCGGCGCGTCCTTTATTGGGCGCAGCTTGTTGCGCTCC
>Ga0164309_10000751_pt1 | contig 16881 bp, 10 predicted proteins | sample Whisoiple_247_MG_FD_109984 | JGI IMG/M metagenome (GOLD analysis project Ga0164309, IMG submission 109984) | Soil microbial communities amended with fresh organic matter from upstate New York, USA - Whitman soil sample_247_MG | ecosystem: Environmental > Terrestrial > Soil > Unclassified >...
ACTGGCGTGGATGGACCGGGAATGGAGCAGCCAGCCGCTGGCGCCCGACCAGAGCGGATGGGACTGGCTCGCGCTGCATCTGAAGACAGGCGAAAAGCTGATGCTGTACCGGATCCGCCAGACCGACGGCCACAATTACAGCACCGGCAACTGGATTTCATCCGACGGCAAGCCGCAGCAAATTCTCCGGTCCGGCATCCGGATGATGCCGACAGCCACCACGGAAATCGGGACGCGCAAGCTTCCGACAACATGGCGCATCGAAATTCCGGCACACGGCATGGCGATCGAGTGTACCGCCCTCAATACGAAAAGCTGGATGGGGATCAGTTCTTCTCCTTATTGGGAAGGGCCGATCAATTTCACCGGCAGTCATGCCGGCGTCGGCTACCTCGAGCTAACCGGCTATTGAGAACGCCGCAATATCCCGGTGGCAGGGGACAAATCCGGTCTTGCTCGCCAATCCTGCCGCGCAAGCCTGTCAAGGCGCCTCACTTCGTCAGCGGGCAACCGCTGTCCTTTGCGGACGGAAACGCCTTGTCGCCGGGCACGACTGCGAGTTGCTTGTAGTAGTCCCAGGGCTTCTTGGACTCCGACGGCTTCTTCACCTCGAACAGATAGAGGTCGTGCACCATGCGGCCGTTTTCCAGCACCTTGCCCTGCGCGAAGGCATCGTCGACCGGCATTTCCTTCAGCTTCTTGACGACCGCATCAGAATTCTTGGTGCCTGCGGCCTTGACCGCCTTGAGATATTGCAGCGTCGCCGAATAGGTGCCGGCATGGATCATGCTCGGCATCCGGCCCGTGCGCGTGAAGAAGCGTTCGCCGAAAGCGCGCGATTTATCGTCGCGGTCCCAATAGAAGCCTTCGGTGAGAACGATGCCTTGCGCCGTCTGCAAGCCGAGGCCGTTCACCTCGGCGAGCGTGACCAAAAGGCCGGCGAGCTTCTGACCACCGTGGACAATGCCGAATTCGGCAGCCTGCTTGATCGAGTTGGTGGTATCGAGACCCGCATTGGCAAGGCCGATGATCTTCGCTTTCGAGCTCTGCGCCTGCAACAGGAACGAGGAGAAGTCCGACGAGTTCAGGGGGACGCGGACCGAACCGAGGACCTTGCCGCCATTTGCCGTGACGATCTCGCTGGTGTCTTTTTCCAGCGAATAGCCGAACGCGTAGTCGGCGGTCAGGAAAAACCAGCTATCGCCGCCCGCCTTGACCAGCGCCCCGCCGGTGCCGACCGCGAGAGCGTGGGTGTCGAAGGCCCAGTGGAAGCCGTAGGGCGTGCAAGCATCGCCGGTGATGCGCGAGGTCGCAGCGCCGACCACGATGTCGATCTTCTTCTTTTCCTTTGATAGCTGTTGCACCGCCAATGCCACCGACGAGGTGGTCAGTTCGGTGATCATGTCGACGTTTTCGGTATCATACCAGCGCCGGGCGATGCTGGTGGCGAGATCAGGCTTATTCTGGTGGTCGGCGGTGACCATTTCGATTTTTTGGCCGAGCACTTCGCCGCCGAAATCCTCGATCGCCATGCGCGCCGCTTCGACGGAATATTTGCCGCCGTAATCCGCATAAACTCCCGACTGATCGTTGAGGATGCCAATCTTGACGCCCTGCGCCGAAGCCGGGCCCGCGATCAAAAGGCCGCCGATCGCAGGAGCCGCCAGCCACATCAATTTCATCTCTCGCTTCCCCAGTTTCGAGCTCGCACAATATTTTATAGCCCTGCGGCCGCCTATCGTTTCAATGAGGCCAATCGTATCAGGAGCGTGGCCGCGGGTCGGCGAGGCCGCGGACCACCATGTAGAAGATCGGCGTAAAGATCAGCCCGAACAGGGTGACCCCCAGCATCCCGAAGAACACGGAGACGCCGACCGCCTGGCGCATTTCGGAGCCCGAGCCGCTGGACACCACCAGCGGCAATACGCCCAGGATAAACGCAAACGACGTCATCAGGATCGGGCGCAGCCGCAAACGACAGGCCTCGATGACGGCCTCCAGCCGGTCGCGGCCCTCGTTCTCGATGTCGCGGGCGAATTCGACGATCAGGATCGCGTTCTTGGCGGCAAGCCCGACCAGCACCACGAAGCCGATCTGGGTCAGGATATTGACGTCCTGTCCCATGATCCGCACGCCGATGGTTGCGGCCAAAAGGCACATCGGCACTATCAGGAGGACGGCAAAGGGCAGCGTCCAGCTACCATATTGCGCCGCCAGAACCAGGTAGACGAACAGCACGCAAATCGGGAAAACCGCCAGGCCCGCATTGCCGCTGGTCGTCTGCTGATAGGACAGGTCGGTCCATTCGAAGGCAAAGCCGCTCGGCAACGTGTCCTCTGCAAGCTTCTTCATGGCGGCGATTGCGGTCGCCGAGCTGGTGCCCGGCAGACCCTCACCCTGCAGCTCGGCTGCGGGATATAGGTTGTAGCGCGCGACCCGGTCCGGCCCGGAGACGTCCTTAAAGTCCACGACGCTCCCGAGCATCACCGTGTCGCCATTGGCGTTGCGGGTGCGCAGGCGCAAAAGATCGGAACGCTCTTTCCGGAACGGCAGGTCGGCCTGCGCGGTGACGTGATAGGTGCGACCGAACAGGTTGAGGTCGTTAACATAGGTCGAGCCGAAATAGGTCTCGATCGTGTCGGTGATATTCTGGATGGGAACGCCGAGCTTCTGCGCCTTGACGCGATCGATATCGACGAACACCTGCGGTGTGTTGGCCGAGAACGGCGAGAACACGGTGGGAGCGAGCAGCTGCGGCGACTTGCGCGCCGCGGCGACAAGATCATCGGTTGCGGCGGCGAGCAGCTCCGGCCCGCGGCCCCGGCGATCCTGGATGCGCATGGTGAAGCCGCCACCGGTGCCGATGCCCGGGATCGGCGGCGGCGGAATCACGATGATGAACGCGCCCTCGATCGCCGAAAGCCGCTTGCGCAGATCCGCCGTAACCACCTGGGCGCTCAGACCCTTCTTGAGGCGAACTTCCGGCTCTTCGAATACCGGAAACAGCGCGGCCGAGTTGCTCGCCTGGGTGCGGGTCGCCCCCGACAGGCCGGCAAAGACCGCAATATGGGAGATGCCAGGCGTGTCCAGCGCGATGCTCTCGATCCGGCGGACGATCTCGGTGGTCCGCGCCAGCGAGGCCGCGCCTGGCAATTGCGCCGAGATGATGACGTAGCCGCGATCCTGCGCCGGAATATAGCCTTGCGGCGTGGTGGCAATCAGCCAGCCGGCGCTGCCGATCAGCACGGCATAGACCAGAAGCATCACCACGCGGTGACGGATTACGAAGCCCGCGAGGTTGCCGTAGAAATTCGAAAGCCAGCTGAAGCCGCGGTTGAACGACCCGGTGAACCATGTCCAGCCGCGGGCAACCAGATTCCAGGCGGCGGGCGGCCGCGTGTCCGCGTGGATCTCCAGGATCTGCGAGGCGAGCGCAGGCGACAGCGTCAGCGAGCAGAAGCAGGAGATCGCCGTCGCCACCGCGATGGTGACGGCGAATTGCTGGAAGAACTGGCCGGTGATTCCGCCGAGGAACGCGGTCGGCACGAACACCGCGCACAAGACCAGCGCGATCGACACCAACGCGCCGCCGACCTCTTCCATGGTCTTCAAGGCCGCATCGCGCCTGTTCATTCCGTGCTCGAGATGCCGCTCGACGTTCTCGACCACGACGATGGCGTCGTCGACCACGATGCCGACCGCGAGCACGAGGCCGAACAGGGTCAGGTTGTTGATGGCATAGCCAAGCGCCGCCATTGCCGCAAACGTACCGACCAGCGAGACCGGGATCGCAATGATCGGGATGATCGCCGGACGCCAGCCCTGCAGGAACACCAGCACCACGATGACGACCAGGATCATCGCCTCATAAATGGTCTTGATCAGCTCGTGGATCGACTGGGCGATAAACTCGGTCGGGTTATAGCCGATATCGTAGTCCAGCCCCTTCGGAAAGCTGGCCTTCAGCTTCACCATCGTCTCGGAGATGCCCTTTGCGGTCGCGAGCGCATTCGATCCCGGCCGCTGGGTCACCAGCATCGCGACCGCGGTCTTCCGCAGCTCGAAGCTGTTGGTGGAATAATCCAGCGCGCCGAGCTCGATCCGGGCGATGTCGTGCAGCCGTACGATGCGGCCGTCTGCACCGGGTTTGACCACGATATCCTCGAATTGGGATGGGTCCTTCAAACGGCCGGTGAAGGTCAGGTTCGGCTGGAACGCGCGGTCGGCGATCGGCGGGGCGGCAAGCTGACCGCCGGTGATCTGCAAATTCTGAGCGCGGATCGCGGCGATTACATCGCCCGCGGTCATGCCGAGATTGGCGATCTTGTCGGGATCGAGCCAGAGCCGCATCGAATAGTCGCGCGCGCCGAACATCTGGATGTCGCCGATGCCGTCGAGCCGCAGCAACTGGTCGCGAACCTGGAGCAACGCGTAGTTCGAGATGTAGAGCTGGTCGAGGCTGTCGTCCGGCGACAGCATGAACACGACCATAAGGATGTCGGGCGAGTTCTTCTTGGTAACGACACCATTGCGCTGCACTTCATCCGGCAGTTGCGGCTGCGCGATCGCGACGCGGTTCTGCACCAGCACCTGCGCCTTGTCGAGATCGGTGCCGAGCTTGAAGGTGACGGTGATGGTGAGCTGACCGTTCGACGTCGCCTGGCTGTACAGGTACAGCATGTCCTCGACGCCATTGATCTGTTGCTCGATCGGAGCGGCGACCGTGTCGGAAATGGTCTGGGCCGAGGCGCCGGGATACTGCGCCGTGACCACCACGGTCGGCGGCACCACTTCGGGATATTCGGCGACCGGCAGCGTCCGGTAGGCGAGCGTGCCCACGATCAGGAGCACGATCGACAGCACCATCGCCAGAATAGGCCGGTTGATGGAGAGCGCACCGAGGTTCATGTCTTGTTACCGGAAGGCGCGGCCCTGATATCGGAAGGTTTAGCCTCATGCGGACTGACCTTGGCGCCGACGCGCGCCCGCTGTAGCCCGTCGACGATCACGAGGTCGTCGGGCTTGAGGCCTTCGCGGATGACGCGGAGCCCGTCGTCGAGCGGGCCCAGAGTAACCGGCCGCGCTTCGACGGTACCGTCGGACTTCACCACGAACACGATCTTGCGCGATTGATCGGTCGCGATCGCGGTATCGGGCAGCAGCAGCGCTTCATAGGGCGAAGATCCGATCAACCGTACCCGGCCGAACTGCCCGGGCAGGATGGATAGATCATGATTCGGCATCACCGCCCGGCTGCGCAGCGTGGCTGTTGAAACATCCAGCCGGTTGTCGAGGAAATCCATGTGGCCCTCGTGCGACGGCTTGGTCTCGCCGGCCAGGGTTACCTGCACCGGATTGGCGGTATCGCGCGAACTCGGCCGTTTGCCCTCGAACCAGAGCTTGTTGTTCCTGAGGTAGGTTGCCTCGTCGACGTCGAAATAGATATAGATCGGATCTAGCGACACGATGCTGGTGAGCAGGGTTGAAGTGCCGCCATCGCTGCCTTGCACCAGATTGCCGACACTGACGAGATGGCGGCTGACGCGGCCGGCGATCGGCGCCAGTACGTGAGAGAACTCAACGTTGAGCTGGGCGGCCTTCAGCGCGCCTTCGGCGACCGACTCCGCGGCGTGCGCCGCCTGCAAAGCCTGGCGTCGCTGGTCGACGACCTGTTCGGAGACGGCGCTGGTCTGGACCAGGTTCAACCCGCGATCGAGCTCGCGCTTGGCAAGCTCCACCTTGGCGCGCGCATCCGCAAGCTGGCCGTCCGCCTGCTCAGCGACGGCCTCAAAGGGGCGAGAATCGATCAGGTAAAGCAAGTCGCCGGCATGAACCATGTCACCGTCCTTAAACTCGACATTGGTGACAAAACCGCCAACCCGTGCGCGGACCTGGACCTCTTCGACGGCCTCGAAACGCCCGGTGAATTCATCCCACTCGGTGACAGTACGCTTGACCGGCTGCGCGACCGTCACTGGCGGCGGCGCCGCCGCAGCCCGCGGCGCCGGCTTTTCGCTGCAACCAGACAAAGCAACCGCCAGCAATACGGCCAGTGATCCAAGCCCGTAGCGTAAAGGGAGCTTAAAATCTATGGTTTGAGCCAACCTCTCCGATTTTGGCGTCGCGCTCACTTGCATCTCCCCTGCATTCTCGCCGCGATGGCGGCGGCCACCGAAGCTGCTAGATCAAGATGAGATTGGCCTTCAGTCTGTTCAAGAACCAACGGGTAGCAAGCGAAATATTTGCGTTATCGGCTGCGTTTGACGTCGCTTTTGCAAAGGTTACTCACCGGCATTGAACCTGGCTGAATTCGTACACGCGCCTTGGTGAAATAGGCGATCTGCGATGAGCCGAGATCGAGACGCGCGCCGGCAGATGCGACGACGACAACGCAGCGGTTCTCAATGGAACGGCGGCCAGTCGTTCGTCGCGATCACAGAACGACTCGACTACTCGATACGATTGCGACGCCAAACATTGCTGCGATAACGACCATCTGGCGGCGAACTATTTCGGCTGCTACGCCACCGACCAGAGGGACCTCACCGAAAAATGAAAGCTTCCCGTCGGCGGTCGCCGGGACCTGTATGACGACGCAAAGAACATCACCAACGAGCGCTATTTCGTCGCCCGCCAACGGCGCCGGTTGGTTTGTCGGCGAGGGCCTGAGCGCCTTCCTGACCGTTCGCTACTACGAGTGACGCATCGCTGACACGCGCAATAGAGAAGGAGCAGTCGGCCGGAAGGCGTTCAGAGCGGCCGGTCTCGATCGCCGACATCGCGCGACTTCCTGAACGCTGAGCGGAAGGCAGTTGAAAAAACCGAACGGATTTTCGGCAGCGCAGGCGAATAGCGCCCGCGCTGTACGCCCGGCGCCAAATCGATCATGCCCAGATCCACGAGCGTGCGGTGGAAACGGCGCTTTCGCTCGGAGGCAGATGCAAAGTAGGTTTCGCGGCATTGGTCCAGCAAGCTGGCGCGGGTGGCAAATATCGGATCAAGCGGCAAGCCTGCCTGCTGCAGGGTGACCGTCCCCAGAAACGCGATATCCAGATCCACGCCCGGCCCGCAGGCACGACGATCGGGAATATTCAGCGTTTCGATCGCATAAAATGTGCGGAACGCGCGCCGTTCATCGTTGCGGAGCTTGAGTTTCCGGCCGATCTGCCTCGCCAACACGGGCTGATGATCGCCGTAATGCACGATCAGCATCGGCCGTTCGGGAAACTGAGCTGCAAGCTCCGACCTGAGCCGTTTCCAGGTCGAGGCGGTTTCTGCAAGTCTGGCATAATATTCGACATATCTGGCATCATCCAGGCTTGATGCGGCAAAGGCGCGTTCGTTCTCAAACTGCCCGGGAACTGCCAGTCTTCTGGTATGAGGTCCGTGATTGAAGTTGGTCAGCGCATAGACAAAACGAGGGGTGGGATCGTCGGCAATGTTCCGGGTATGAGCCGCCAGCGCCGCCTTCAGGAAAAAGGCGTCGGAGTTTGTCGTCTCGAACAGGCCCACGTCGAATGGCGGAGGAAAATCGTCCGTAAAGATGCGTTCGCTGACGCCGATCGACCGGTAAAATTCATCGTAGTTGAGGAAATTGCGACGGCAACTCGATGTGAGCATGGTCTTGTATCCGAGCGCCGACAGCGAATGGGGCAGACTGCTGTGGAATCGGCCCGCGCCCCGCTTGAAAAGATAATAGGCTCTCGAACCGAAGCTTGCGCTTGAAAGACCGGTAAGCAGGCTGAATTCGGACTGCCACGACCCTCCGCCAAAAATATCGACATTGAGGATTCCGTGGAGGCCATTCTTGGGCGACAGGAATTCCTCGACTGTCGGTTCGACAGGAAGGCCGAGAACGCGGGGATCGAAGATCGATTCGTGCTGGATGATGATGATGTCGGGATAGTTGGCGGTGCGGGCCGGTATCGCCGCCATCAACGGCAGCGGATCATCGGCAATATCGCTCAGAGCCAAACCGCTGGATTGCCACCAGGAATGCGGGTCGATCAGCGAGGCCATGAAGGTGGAGTAAAAGCAGCGCCGCTGGGCCGTGATACGCTGGAAGGAAACGGCGCCGCCGCTGGCCCTGTAGGTTATTGCAACGCAAATAAGCGCAAGGCCAGACAGGAAAATCCGGACCTCCGGAGCAAGCGGCGGTCCGGTCCCGTAGATCAGAACCGCGATGGCAGCCGAAACCAGCGCGGCAGTTCCAGCAACAGCCGCCAATACGGCCCGCGGGTACTGCGCGATGAAAAACGGAACCGTGCCCGCAAACAGCAACGGCAAGTCGGTCACGACCAGCTTGAGCGCGCTGTGATTATACTTGATGGTTGATGCTGCGGTGATGGCTGTCGCCAGCACGCAAGCCAGCAACATCGCCCTATCGAGATCCGTAACGATCAACAGGAACACCGCCGCGCTGAAGCAGAACGCCGCGATCGCGAACCGAAGATGCTCGGCGCTGCGCTCCGCGAGCACAAGGGTGCCAATCGTCGCCAAAACAATCAGGATCAAAATCATAAAATTAAAGCCGACAAGTAATGGAATGGAATTCAATACCTGCGACGGCATCGATGCAAGCAAAAGATATCGAGCGCTCGGCGGAATATTCGAACTATCAATCTGTTACGCCGATACGGCAGGCGCCAAATGCGCCGAGACCGCGGCGATTTGAGCGCCTCGGCCAGGCGCTGTCGCGCTCACCAGTTCGAATCCGAGATCGACCTGACGCGCGCCATGGCAGCTCAGGATTGGTCCAGCCGCGGTTCGCTCGATCGCATCGGACAGTCGAAGACACAGCGCAATCAGCCGGCCTATTGCCGGATCGCCAGGGCCGACGACGACCGGCCGTTCCGATGCCGGACCGCTGCTAAACCACAATCCGGCGCCGGCGGACTTAGTCCGAAGTGCCAATAGCCGCATCCGGCGTTGCTGGTTGCCTGCCCGCCTCGCCATGCTATCTTTTGACATTAACGGCCCACGATGAGGCTGGGCTTCCGAGGGAGGTGTTCATGCGGAGCGTGCGGGCGCTGGCCGTTGCGGTGTTGTCGCTGCTGTCGGTCTGTCAGGTTGCGTCCGCGGCCGAGCCCAAGCAGGGCGGCATCTTCAGGATGTATCACCGCGACAGTCCGGGGAGCGCCTCGATCCACGAGGGAGCGACCTATTCGGTCAACATTCCCTTCATGCCGGTGTTCAACAACCTCGTCATCTACAACCAGAGTATCGCCCAGAACAGCATGGACACGATCGTGCCCGACCTCGCGGACAGCTGGGGCTGGAGCGCCGATAACAAGACCCTGACCTTCAAGCTTCACCACGACGTGCAATGGCACGACGGCAAGCCGTTCACCTCGGCCGATGTCAAATGCACTTTCGACATGCTGATGGGCAAGTCGCCGCAGAAATTCCGTCAGAATCCGCGCAAGTCCTGGTACGAGCAGGTCAACGACGTCACCACCAACGGCGACTACGAGGTGTCGTTCAACCTGAAGCGACCGCAGCCGGCGCTGCTGGCGCTATTGGCCTCCGGCTATACGCCGATCTATCCTTGCCACGTCTCGCCGGCAGAAATGCGCACCCACCCGATCGGCAGCGGCCCGTTCAAATTCGTCGAGTTCAAGGCCAACGAATCCATCAAGCTGGTCCGCAACGAGAAATACTTCAAGAAGGGTCTGCCGCATCTCGACGGCATCGAGTTCACCATCATTCCCAACCGTTCGACCGCGATCCTCGGATTCATCTCCGGCAAGTTCGACATGACCTTCCCGACCGAGGTGTCGATCCCGCTGCTCAAGGACGTCAAGTCGCAGGACCCGACCGCAATATGCGTGGTGGAACCGAACAACGTCTCCACCAACATCATCATCAATTCATCCGCGCCGCCGTTCGACAATCTCGACATCCGCCGCGCGCTGGCGCTGGCGCTGGATCGCAAGGCTTTCATCTCGATCATGTTCGAGGGACAGGCCGATATCGGCGGCACCATGCTTCCGGCTCCGGCCGGCCTGTGGGCGATGCCGAAGGAAATGCTGGAAAGCATTCCGGGTTATGGACCGGACATCGAAGCCAACCGGGCCCAAGCGCGCAAGCTGATGGAAAAGGCAGGCTATGGCCCCGACAAGCACCTCGCCGTCAAGGTCTCGACCCGCAACATTCCGGTCTACCGTGACCCCGCGGTGATTCTGATCGACCAGATCAAGAGCATCTATATCGACGCCGAGCTCGACGTCGTCGATACCGCGCAATGGTTCCCGAAGATCGCGCGCAAGGACTACGCGCTCGGCCTCAACCTCACCGGCAACGCGGTCGACGATCCCGACCAGTCATTCTACGAGAACTATTCCTGCGGCTCGGAGCGCAACTACACCAATTACTGCAACAAAGACATCGAGAAGCTGTTCGACCAGCAATCGGTCGAGACCGGCGTCGCCAAGCGCAAGAAGCTGGTGTGGGAGATCGACAAGAAGTTGCAGGACGATGTCGCCCGCCCCATCATCTTCCACAGCCGGACCGGAACGTGCTGGAAGTCGTATGTCAAGGGCGTAACCATCATGGTGAACAGTTCGTACAATGGCTATCGTTTCGAAGACGTCTGGCTGGACAAATAGCGTCCGGCCAGGTTCCGAGCGGCTTCCGTAAAGAGAGCCAAGGGGAAACGTCAGGTGTTTGCTTATATCGTGCGGCGCCTCGCGCTGATGCTCGTGACCCTGATCGGGATCTCGATCATCATCTTCGTGCTGCTGCGCATCGTTCCCGGCAACATCGTCGACATCCTGTTCGACGCCGCCGGTTATGTCGATCCGTCCGACAAGGCCAATCTGCAGCGCGACCTCGGGCTCGACCAGCCGATCGCCGTGCAATATCTGCACTGGATCTGGGGCCTGCTGCACGGCGACCTCGGCTATTCCTACGTGTCGGAGAAGCCGGCGCTCGACGAGATCCTGCCGCGAATTCCGATCACGGCGCGGCTCGCGGGCCTCGCGCTGACGTTCTCGGTCTCGATCGGCATTCCGCTCGGCGTCCTCTCGGCGGTCCACCAGGGCACGCGTCTCGATTATATCCTGCGGGTCGTCAGCCTGAGCGGGCTGTCGCTCCCCTCGTTCTGGCTTGGATTGCTGATCCTGATGGCGTCGGTGTCGATGTTCGATACCATGCCGATCTTCAATCCGAATCCGAAAACCTGGTCGGAGGCGATCGCCATCTATTGCGTGCCGGCAATGGCAGTCGGCTTTCGCAGCGCCGCGCTGACCATGCGCATCACGCGCTCCTCGATGCTCGAGATCCTGCGCCAGGATTATATCCGCACCGCCCGTGCCAAGGGCGCCTCCGAATCCGCGATTCATTATCGCCACGCGCTGAAGAACGCCATCCTTCCCGTGATCACCGTGATCGGGATCGAGGCAGCCTTCCTGATCGGCGGCCTGATCGTCACCGAAACGGTCTTCAACATTCCCGGCGTCGCCCGTTTCCTGGTCGAGGCGCTGCGCTGGCGCGACTATCCGATCGTGCAGAATCTGGTGATGCTGATCGCGGTGGTCGTGGTGCTCGCCAACTTCACGGTCGACATGCTCTACGCCGTGATCGATCCGCGCATCCGTTATACGGACTAGGGAGAACCGCGACTTGGCCGTGGTCAACTACGATAGCGAACTGAGGCACGCCGGCGCTCATGCGACGCATGGCTGGCGCCGGCTGACGTTCCTCGCGCGGCGCTACCTGCTCGGGACCGCCGGCCTCACCATTATGCTGTTGTTCGTATGGGTGGCGATATTCGCCGATTTCATCTGTCGGTTTGATCCGCTCAGCGTCGATTCCGCGCACCGCCTGGCCTCCCCCAGCCTGCTGCACTGGATGGGCACGGATTCCTTCGGCCGCGACGTCTGGAGCCGGATCGCGCATGGCGCGCGAATTTCGCTTGCGGTCGGCATCGGCTCGACCGTATTGGGCTCCTCGATCGGCGTGCTGATCGGTCTTGCCTCGGGTTATCTCTCGGGCTGGGTCGACCTGGTGTTCCAGCGCCTCATCGACATACTGCAGGCGCTGCCGCTATTGGTGCTGGCGCTGGTGATGACCGCGGCGCTGGGACCATCGCTGCCCAACGTGATTCTGGCGATCGCGATCCCGCTGATACCGACGGTCGCCCGCGTCATCCGCGCCAACACGCTCGCGCTGCGTGAGCTGCCGTTCGTCGAGGCCGCCAAGTCGATCGGCATGAGCGAGACCCGCATTGCGTTTCGCCATGTGTTGCCGAACACCATCGCGCCCCTGATCGTGCTGGCGACCGCGCAGCTCGGTTCCACGATCCTCACCGAAGCCTCGCTGTCGTTTCTCGGCCTCGGCATTCCCGAGCCCTACCCGTCCTGGGGCCGCATGCTGTCGGAATCGGCGGCGGAATATGTCCGCATCGCGCCATGGCTGGTTATCTTTCCGGGCATTGCGATCAGCCTTGCGGTGTTCGGTACCAATCTGTTCGGCGATGCGCTGCGCGACATCCTCGATCCCAGGCAGCGCGGCTGATGAGCGAAGCGCGGCCGACACAGACGGTTCTGGACGTGAAGAATCTGCATACGGTGTTCTTCACCAGTTCGGGGCTGTTCAAGGCGGTCGACGACGTTTCGTTCATGGTTCGCCGCGGCGAGACTCTCGCGATCGTCGGCGAATCCGGCTGCGGCAAAAGCGTCAGCGCGCTGTCGATCATGCGGCTGGTGCCCGATCCGCCGGGCCGGATCGTCGCCGGCTCCGTGATGCTTGAAGGCAACGACCTGCTCGAGCTCGATGAGACCGAGATGCGAAAGGTGCGCGGCAATCGTATCTCGATGATCTTCCAGGAGCCGATGACCTCGCTCAACCCGGTGATGCGGATCGGCGACCAGATCACCGAAGTGGTCCGGCTGCACCGGGAGATCACCGCCCGGGAGGCCTCGAAGCAGGCCGTCGACATGCTGCGCCTGGTGCGAATTCCCGAACCGGAGCGGCGGGCGCTGGAATATCCGCATCAGCTTTCCGGTGGCATGCGCCAGCGCGCGATGATCGCGATGGCGCTGGCCTGCCGGCCGGCACTGTTGATTGCGGACGAACCGACCACCGCGCTCGACGTCACCATCCAGGCGCAGATCCTGGCGCTGATCGTCGACCTGCAAAAAACCCTCGGCACCGGTCTGATCCTGATCACCCACGATCTCGGCGTGGTTGCCCAGACCGCGCAGCGGGTGGTGGTGATGTACGCCGGCAAGAAGGTCGAGGAAGCGACCGTCGAGGCGCTGTTCGAGAAACCGAGGCATCCCTACACCCGCGGCCTGATGGCCTCGATGCCGGAGGTGATTACGCTGGACGCCAAGACCGATGCGCGGCTGACGGAAATTCCCGGCATGGTGCCGTCCCTGACCAACCTGCCACCGGGCTGCGCCTTCGCTCCGCGCTGCAAGCTCGCGATCGACCGCTGCCGCGCGGAATATCCGCCGCTGCAGGATTTCGGCGGTCATCTGGCGGCCTGCTGGCGCGCCGACGAACGGGTGACGGTGCCATGAACGGGACAATGACTAGGTCACGCCCGCTGCTGGAGATCTCCGACCTCGTCAAGCATTATGCGGTTCGTGGCGGGGTGTTGCGCCGGCGGATCGGCACCGTGCATGCGGTCGACGGCGTCAGCTTCTCGCTGGCGACAGGCGAAACGCTCGGACTGGTCGGCGAATCCGGCTGCGGCAAATCGACGGTGGCGCGCAGCGTGCTGCGCCTGGTCGAGCCGTCAAGCGGCAGCATTGTCTTGGACGGCATCGATATCACCCGGCTCGGCAAGTCGGAATTGCGTCCGCACCGCCGTTCGATGCAGATCGTGTTCCAGGATCCGTTCGCTTCGCTCAACCCGCGCATGACGGCGGGCGATATTGTCGGCGAGCCGCTCAGCGTGCATGGATTGGCCTCCGGCCGCCAAAAGCAGGAACGGGTCGTCGAGCTGTTCGCGCAAGTGGGCTTGCGGCCCGACCAGATGCGGAACTATCCGCATCAATTTTCCGGCGGCCAGCGCCAGCGCATCTGTATCGCGCGGGCGCTGTCGCTGCATCCGAAGCTGATCGTGTGCGACGAGCCGGTCTCGGCGCTCGACGTCTCGATCCAGGCCCAGGTGATCAACCTCTTGATCGACCTGCAGCGCAAGCACGATTTCTCCTATCTCTTCATCGCGCACGATCTTGCCGTCGTGGCCCATATCAGCCACCGCGTCGCGGTGATGTATCTCGGGCGCATTGTCGAAATCGCGGAAAAGCGCGAGATATTTGCCCATCCGCGTCATCCCTATACGCAAGCGTTGCTGGCCTCGGTGCCGGTTGCCGACCCGAGGGCCCGGCGCCTTGCCCCGATGATCGACGGCGACGTGCCGAGTCCGATCAATCCCCCGTCCGGCTGCGCCTTCCATACCCGCTGCCGCTACGCGATGGACCGCTGCAAGGTGGAGCGGCCTGTGCTGGCCGACAGCGGTCCGTGGCATCAGGTCGCGTGCTGGCTCAATGAAGGGACTGGGCGAGAGGGGTAAACGCGGTTCGCAAGCGACCCAACTCCCTTCATCTTCTGAATTCGCGGCAGGCGCCTCTCACCGCGACCTTCTCAGAGTGGGCTTCGCTCGTCTCTCTCCCCGCACGCGGAAGAGCGAGCGGTGCACGATGCGTTGTGGGTTCAGCGCCCAGCAAATCTACCCTGGCAGGAACATCGCGAACGGCTCATCGATGGTCCGCTTGAGATGGGCGCGATAAACCGCGTAATTGGCATCGCTGGCTGAAATCCGTCCGAGCGTCGGAGCCGCAATCATCCTGGTCGGCAAATAGGCGATCGGCGCCGCGATCGGGGTCAGCAGCGAACCGCGCCCGGCCAGCAGCGTGGTCAGGATGCCGTACATCTCGCCTAGGATAGTCGGACGCGATACCGTAATCAGGCGATGCTGGCCGTGCCGGTTGGTGACGAGATAGATGAAGCCCGACTGGTTCGGCACCGCGACCTCACCGAACTGGGTGTAGTTCGCGTCGGTTCTTTCGCCTTCACGGAACACCAGCGATGAGGCGGTGGGATCCCACACGATCTCGGTGCGATAGGCGTAGATCGCATCATTGTCGCCGAACGACGGACGCAGCGTGATATAGGCGCCCTCCAGCCACGTTACCGCGCGGCGCGAATAGGCGCCGAGATGATCGGGCGCGATGTCGCCGTTGACGGGACTCACGGCGGCCGGCGCCGCTTCAGCTTTACGCAAGGAGACGCCGAGCGCCTGCTCCAGCCGCACCGTGGTCGCCAGCGTGAACGGACGGCGTCCGCCCAGCACCTTTTCCAGGGTCGATAGGCTGAGCTTGGCCTGTTCGGCCAGCGATTGCCTGGAGATGCGGCGGCGCGCGATCTCCTCGCGAATGGTTTCCGCCACCTGCCGGCTTTGCTCGGCGGAAAGCTGCTTGTCCGGCGTCGGCATCGTTACCCCTGATTGGTCTCCATTTATTGAGGCATGATCCGATCCGAAAACCGGTGCCCACGTTTCGTGATCATGCCTGCCGCCATTGTACCAGACGTACATCCCGGCACAAAACCGCACAAAGCCGCTTTCCAAAGCGGCGCTGCCTGCTGGTTAACGGCTGAACAATGCCGATCATTCTGCTCGCGCCACAGCTCGCCGTTTCGCACAACTCGGGGGAGACGACACTATCCCTCCGGAGCGACAAAATGACCATCTGCGACGAGACTGAATCAGCGAGCCGATTGGCTCTGCTGCGAATCATGAAACTGATCCTGCTTTTGCTGATGCAAGGCGCCACCGTGATCCTGGTGGGATTTGCCGCCTTGTTCGTTTCCTTTGGACCGGCGTGGTCCGCAGAGAATGCGCAACCCGATTTCGTAAGACCTGGCGACGCACGGTCCGGGTCGCTGCTGTTGAAAACCGAGGACGGCTACGCCAATGCAACCCGGCTCGGCGTCGATGTCGACCTCACCGTGTCGGGTCCGACCATCCGCGCCCGCGTCACGCAAATCTTCCGTAATCCGACGCAGGACTGGGTCGAGGCGACCTATGTCTATCCGCTGCCGGCGGGCGGGGCGGTCGACATGCTCAAGATGGTGGTCGGCGATCGGGTCATTGTCGGCGACATCAAGGAACGGCAGCAGGCCCGGGTGATTTATGAACAGGCCCGCGCCACCGAACGAAAGGCCGCGCTGACCGAGCAGGAGCGGCCCAACATCTTCACCAATTCGGTCGCCAATATCGGCCCCGGCGAAACCGTGCTGGTGCAGATCGAATATCAGGAGCCAGTGCATCAATCCGGCGACGAATTCTCGCTGCGCGTGCCGTTGGTGGTCGCCCCGCGCTACAATCCCGCGCCAATCGTGCAGAGCGCCGACATGCGCGCGGACAGCGGCGGCTGGGGATCAACCTCCTCTGATCCGGTGCCGGACCGCGACCGCATTACACCCGAGGTGTTGGACCCCGCGCTCCATGGGCCGGTTAATCCGACCAGCATCACCGTACATCTGAACGCCGGCTTTCCGCTTGCGGAAGTGAAGAGCCCGCATCACGCCGTCAAGATCGACCGCCCCGACAGCACCACGCGCGTCATCCGGCTCGCCGATGGCCAGGTCCCGGCGGATCGCGATTTCGAGCTGACCTGGAAGCCGGCGGCCGCGAAGACGCCGTCGGTCGGGTTGTTCCGTGAGCATGTCGGCGGTGCCGACTATCTGCTTGCCTTCGTCACGCCGCCGACCGTCGAACAGGCCGACCGCAAGCCGCTGCCGCGCGAGGTGATCTTCGTGATCGACAATTCCGGCTCGATGGGCGGCACCTCGATCGCGCAAGCCAAGGCCAGCCTGATCTTCGGGCTCAGCCGTTTGCAGCCGAACGACCGCTTCAACGTAATC
>Ga0164309_10000752_pt1 | contig 16880 bp, 15 predicted proteins | sample Whisoiple_247_MG_FD_109984 | JGI IMG/M metagenome (GOLD analysis project Ga0164309, IMG submission 109984) | Soil microbial communities amended with fresh organic matter from upstate New York, USA - Whitman soil sample_247_MG | ecosystem: Environmental > Terrestrial > Soil > Unclassified >...
GCTCGCGGACGGCGCACGCGCCGCCGGTATCGACGTCTATGTGCACGAGAACCCGCATATCGTGCCGCTCGAAACCATCGCGCCGGAGACAGACCTCATTGTGACCGCACATAGTCACGCCCGTGTCGCCCACGATGCGGTCGCAAGCGCGCGGCTTGGCGGCATCGGTTATCATCCCTCGCTGCTGCCGCGCCATCGCGGCATGGCGGCAGTCGAATGGACGGTCAAAGAGGGCGATCCCGTTGCCGGCGGCACCATTTATCACCTCGCCGACAAGCTCGATGCGGGGCCGATCGCCGCGCAGGACTGGATTTTCGTAAAGAAGGGCGAAAGTGCGCGCGAACTCTGGGAACGCGCGCTAGCGCCCCTCGGCTTGCGCCTTATCATGGAGGTGGTGCGCCATGCGCGCGATGAGGGCGAGCTGCCGGCGACCCCGCAGGACGAGCAATTCGCGACGCGCGCGCCACGGCTTGATTGAAGAGAGCGGAGCGGAACGATGCGGCTCGCCACTTATTTCCTCGAAGGACGGCCTCATTACGGCGCTGTTGTTGGACATGGGATCGTCGATCTGACGCCGCACATCGGTGAGGATTTTCCGACGCTGAAGGACCTGATCGAGCACGATGGCCATGCCCGCGCTATGGATGTTGCAGCGGCGCACCGGCCCGATCTCGCGTTCAGCGACGTTACGTTTTTGTCGCCGATCCCCGATCCGCAAAAGCTCTGGTGCATCGGCGTCAACTACAAGGACCGCAACGAGGAATATAGAGACGCGTCCGACCTGCCGAAATATCCAAGCTTGTTCGTGCGCGCACCGACATCCATCGTCGGCCACGATCAGCCGATCGTGCGTCCGCGCGTATCGGAACAGCTCGATTATGAAGGCGAGATCGTCATCGTCATCGGAAGAGGCGGGCGGCGGATTCGGCGCGAGCGCGCCTATAAGCACATTTTCGGACTGACGCTGTGCAACGAGGGCTCCGTGCGCGATTGGCTGCGGCACGGCAAATTCAACGTGACACAGGGCAAGAATTTCGACCGCTCCGGTTCGGTCGGCCCATGGATAGTCACGTCGGACGAGGTTTCTCCAGCCGAGCCGCTCGAAATCGTGACGCGCGTCAACGGCGAGATGCGCCAGCATGATTCGACCGACCGCATGATGTTCCCGTTCGATTTCCTGATCGAATATCTCTCCACGTTTGCAACGTTGATGCCCGGTGACCTCATCGCCACCGGCACGCCTACGGGCGCCGGGGCGCGCTTCGATCCGCCGAAATGGCTCAAGCCCGAGGATGTTGTCGAGGTCGAATCGCCGTCGCTTGGCATTCTGCGCAACACCGTCGTCGACGAGGAATTTTGATGCTCGACGATAGTACGCGCCGAATTGGCGCAGCGCCTGCAGAGAGCGGAAGACGAGAAGCAGTTCATCCGCATGTTTTCGCTCGAGCATCCGGACATGACCGTCGAGGACGCCTATGCGATCCAGCGCCCTGGACGGCGATCAAACTCAGCAAAGGGCGCGTGGTGAAAGGCCACAAGATCGGCCTCACGTCGCGCGCGATGCAGAGCGCGGTTGGGATTGACGAGCCGGATTATGGCGTGCTGTACACCGATATGTTCTGGAACGACGACGCGGTGATTCCGTTCGAGAAATACCTGTCCGCACGAATCGAAATGGAACTTGCTTTCGTGCTCGCAAAACCGCTTGCCGGCCCCGACTGCACGATTTTCGATGTGCTCGACTCCACATCCTATGTGACGCCGGCGCTCGAAATCCTGGAATCGCGCATACACCGACTGGATCCCGAGACGAAGGCCACGCGCAAAGTCACCGATACGATCGCCGACAACGCCGCAAATGCGGCGATCGTCACCGGCGGACGGCCGTTCCGGCCACAAGACGTTGATTTGCGCTGGATATCGCCCGTCGACGTGCGGAAAGGCGACACATTTCACGCCGATTACGGTGTTTACGGATCAGTGTCGTGTCACTTCGCATGATGGCTTTCGCGAAGCGCGCGATGATTGCAGGCGTAGCGGCGCTCATCGCAGTTTCTGCGACTGCCGCGCCGAAGCTCGCGCCCGCCGAATCCCGGGATGCAGCAAGTTCTCAAGCCGGGGAGTTCCAGCAATTCTTGGAGTCGATCTGGCCCAGAGCGGAAGCAGCCGGCGTTTCCCGCGCGACTTTCGATAGCGCGATCAGCGGCCTCACGCCCGATCAGGCGATCCTGACAAAACCGGCGAAACAGGCGGAATTCACAATCACTGTCGCACAATATCTGGCGCAATCCGTCACGCCGAAACGCGTAACGCAAGGCCGCAATGTCGCCGCCGAGCTTGCCGGCCCGCTCGAGAAAATCCAGGCGCGCAGCGGCGTGCCCTCGGAAATCCTGGTCGCGATCCTGGGGATCGAAAGCAATTACGGGCCGAGCGGCGGCGGCAGCGATATCTTGCGCGTGCTTGCGACGCTCGCCTACAAGCAGCACCGGGGCAGCTTGTTTCTCGACGAATTCGTCGCCGGCTTAATCATGCTGGAGAAGGGTTACGTGACGCGCGGCCATCTGGTCGGCTCCTGGGCCGGCGCAATGGGACAGCCGCAATTCCTGCCCTCCGCTTACTTGAAATATGCAATTGCCTACGAAGGAGCGCACCCAGCCGATATCTGGTCGTCCAAGACCGACTCGCTCGCATCGATCGCCAACTTCCTGCAAAAATCCGGCTGGGTCGCCGGCCTGCCGTGGGGCGTCGAAGTCATTATCCCCGATTCATTTAATTTCGCTTCGCTTCGCAATTCATTCGCCGATTGGCAGGCGCAAGGCTTTCGCACCGCCTCCGGCAAGCCGCTGCCGAAGGTGGGCGATGCGCTGTTGTTCATTCCGGCTGGTGCGAAGGGTCCGGCCTGGCTGATCACCGACAATTTCTTTGTCATCAAGCAGTACAACACGTCCGACGCTTACGCGATTTCGGTCGGGATGTTGGCACAGCAAATCGCCGGCGAAGGCGGGATTCATACGCCTTGGCCGAAAGATTTGAAGCCGCTCTCGATTGCCGATGGCCGGACGGTGCAACAAGCGCTGACGAAGCTCGGGCTCTATCAAGGCAATGCCGACGGCAAGATCGGGCCGGCGACACGTGACGCCGTGCATGCCTATCAGATCAAAGCCGGCATTCAGCCTGCGGATGGTTTTATCACGCCGGCTTTGGTCCAAAGATTGAAGAGCGAGGCGCAGCTTTAAGCCGCCTGGCTACGGCGCAGTCTTTCCGCCGTCGCGGCGTCGGCGGGAAAGAAGCTTTCCAGCGCCAATTCCGATAGCGTGATGTCGACCGGCGTGCCGAACACGGTCGTCGTGCTGAAGAAGGAAAGTACGCCGTTCTCCGTCGCCAGCCGAAACGGTACGGCGACACCGGCATAGTCCTCAGCCTTGTCTGGCTTGACGCCGGCACGCACCTGAGGCGCAGGAAAGCCGCGCAATTCCGCGAGCAGGTCGACCAGAACCGAGTCGGCGCTCACATCGATCTGATGGCGAAGCCGATCCAGCAAATGCGTGCGCCATTCCTGCAAGTTGACGATGTGCGGCGCCAATCCATTGGGGTGCAGGCTCAGACGCAGTACATTGACCGGCGGCTTCAGCAAAGAAGCATCGATGCTCGCGAGCAATGGCGCCACGGCCCGGTTCGCCGTCACTAGCGTCCAATGCCTGTCGACCGCCAGCGCCGGATAGGGCTCGTGTCCGGCAAGCACGAGGTCGACAGCCTTACGCGCGGCGCCGAGTGCCGGGTCTTGCAGCGAGCGTTCGGAAAAAGCCGGGGCGTAGCCGGCCGATAATAACAGCACGTTGCGCTCGCGCAACGGCACTTCGAGCCGCTCGGCAAGACGCAGCACCATGTCGCGCGAGGGCGTCGCGCGGCCAGTCTCAAGAAAGCTCAGATGCTTGGTTGAAATTTCGGCTTCCAGCGCGAGATCGAGCTGGCTCAAGCGCCGGCGCTGGCGCCACTCACGCAGGTGTTCACCGAGCGGCCGCACTGCGGTTTGCATCACGGCAGAATAGCGCCGCCGCGATCGCCCTTCCAATTACCTCGGAGTTAATCGACGCGGCGCGACGTAGCCTAAACTCCGGATTTGAGGCTCGCGGCGCGCGCTGCTACCGGCCGTAATAATAAGGCGAGCCGCCATACGGCTGGCTGTAATACCCTTGCCCGCCGTAATATCCCTGGCCGTAATATCCCTGGCCGGCATAGCCCCCACCATAGGTCCTGACCGGCGGCTCCGCATCGTAACCCATCTCGCCCTGGTCGATTCGTCTGACCACCTTCGGGCGCGGGCTTCTGGCAGGCTGTTCGCGGACCTGCTCACGCGCCGTTCGCGTCGGTGGGGCGCCCTCGATCTCCACCCGGGTTTTTGCCATTCCCTGCTTTTCCACGAGCGCATAAAGCGCGGCGGCATTCGCGGTGGATAGGCGCACGCACCCATGCGAGGCCGGCCCGCCGAGCCGCTCCGAGCTGCCGTGGATCGCGTGCCCGTGCTCGTCGAAAAAGATCGAGTGCGGCATGGGCGCGCTGTCGTATTCGTCGGAAAAATGCTCCTCTTCCATTCTGTTGGGCCGGAAGCTGCCGTTCGGGGTGCCGTAGCCGGCCCTGCCGGTCGCAACCGGCCAAGAGAAGCGCTGCTCCCCGTCGACCATGACCGTCATGCGCTGAGCGCTCTGATCTATATTGATGAGGACATTGGCCTGCGCCGGCAGGAGCGCGCTCGCGAACGCTAAGGACGAGAGTAGAAGGAGCTTGGTGGGCTGCATTCGAGGTGATCCTCTCCGAGACGTCGCGCGTCAGGCTTGACTTTACCCCTCAACAATCAGCTACGAGCCGGGTTCCGGCATTGCCGAGATGCGGTTTACGACGACGGTCGGCATGCCTCATTTTGACTGGAATGACAGGGCAGCGTTTTGTCTCTCATGCGCGGTCGAAAAGAGAATTGCATGGCGAGCTGGTTCAAGACGGTCGCGATCATAGCCTCAACGGTTCCGTGGGCGGGCGGAGCGGCAAGCGCGGCGCAATGTGGCCACTCGGGGGCGGGCTTCGAGTCCTGGAAGCAACAGTTTGCCGAGGAAGCCAGAGGACGCGTCGGCGCCGCTGGCATCGCGGCCCTCATGACGACCCACTATAATCCCGCCACGATCTCCGCCGATCGCGGCCAAAGAAGCTTTCATCTCTCGCTCGATCAGTTCCTCGCCAAACGCGGCGGCTCGGTAATCGCGTCCCGGGGACGCTCACTCAAGCAATCGAATGCGGCCCTCTTCGCCTCGATCGAGCAACGTTATGGGGTGCCGCCCGGACCGCTCCTCGCCATTTGGGGAATGGAGACGGGTTTTGGGGCCGTGCGCGGCAACCAGCACATGCTGTCCGCGGTGGCGACACTCGCCTATGACTGCCGCCGGTCAGACTATTTCACCGATCAGCTTTATGCCGCGCTGAAACTGGTCGATCGCGGCGTCTTTTCGGCGGGCACCCGCGGCTCGATGCACGGCGAGGTCGGGCAGACCCAATTTCTGCCGAAAACCGTACTTGAATACGGCACCGGTGGAAGCCTCGAGACCGCGTCCGGCGCGCTGACCTCTACGGCGAATTTTCTCAAGGCCCATGGCTGGCGCGCGGGCGCGGGCTATCAGCCCGGGGAAGCCAATTTCGCCGCCATCCAGGCCTGGAACGCCGCCTCGGTCTATCAGCGCGCCATTGCACTCATCGGCCGCCAGATCGATGGTTAGTAACCGCAGCGGGCAAAGCCGGTGTGGCCTGACGGCCGCGGCGCCGCGATCGACGCCTACACCTCGCGCTTGGCATCGGGCGACGCCCGCTTCCCGATCTCTTTGACGCGGGTGGAGAGCCGGATCGCCCGGCGCTCGCGCGGCGGGGCTTCCTTCGCCGGCAGCAGGAGGCGGCGGAATTCGTCGCGGCGCTCGTGAATGGACGCGATCACGTGCCCCATCGGAACCCCGATATCCACGAGCACGGCCTCCGACAATTGCAGGCTCGCCTCGATCGTCTCGGGGATCGCGTCCGTCACGCCCAGTTGGTACAGCACGGTGGCATGATGAGCATCGCGCGCCCGCGCGATGATCGTCAGGTCAGGTCGCGCTGCCCGTGCAGCGGCAACAATCTCCTCCGCCGCCCGCGGCGAGTTGATGGTCACCACCAGCGCCGCGGCCTCGCCGATGCCGCAGCGCTGCAGGAATTCGGGGCGCGCGGCATTACCCCAGTAAACATAAGCTCCAGCTTGGCGCTCGCGCGCCACCAGCTTGGGGTCATCGTCGACAGCGACGAACGAAACTTCGTGCCGACTCAGCATTTGGCCGACGAGTTGCCCGACGCGGCCATAGCCGACGATGATCACGCGCCCCGCCCCCACATCGGCCGCAGGTGCCAGCGCCGCCAGTGCCGCCTCGTCCGGCGCCTGCCGTGGACCCAGCTTGGCGCCGATAAGCCCGAGCAGCGGCAACATGAACATGGAGAGGGTCACGACGATCATGACCTCTCCGCCAAGAGGAGCAGGCACGACCCTGCCCGCAATCGCCGCCCCAATCATCACGAAAGCGAATTCGCCGCCCGGCGCGAGCACCAGGGCGACCTCGCCGGCCAGCCTTGAGCTCAGGCGAAAGCCCCGCGCCAGCAGGTAGATGATCGCGGCCTTGATCACGATCACCCCAATGACGAAAGCGAGAATGAGCCCGGGCGCCGCAGCCACCTGCGACAGATCGAGCCCGGTGCCGATCCAGACGAAAAACAGTCCAAGCAGCAGGCCTTGGAACGGCTCGATCGTGACCTCGATCTCGCGGCGAAATTCGGTTTCCGCGAGAAGCAGTCCGGCGACGAAGGCGCCAAGCGCCATAGAGAGCCCCGCCACGGCCGTTGCCACGCTCGTTGCCACGATCACGAACAAGCAGGCGGCCATGAAAAGCTCGGTCGAACGCGCCGCAGCAACCAGGTGAAACAGCGGCCGCAGGACGAGACGACCGAGCAACAACAAGGACGCCAGCGCAATGAAAGCCGGAGCGATCGTCCATAGCAGGTCCGAGATGATCGGTTCGGCGCCGGCGTGGAGATGCTGCACGCCGAGAATCGAGACGGTGAACAGGAGCGGCGCGACCATCAGATCCTGAAAGAGCAGGATCGAAAACGCGGTGCGTCCGGCTCCCGTATTCAGACGCCGCCGTTCCGCGAGCACGGGGATTGCGATTGCCGTCGACGACAGGGAAAGCGCTGTGCCGAAGATGATTGCGTTGCGCGGCCCCATGCCGATCCCGTACCCTAGCGAGGCAAGCACGGCCGAGCAGACGATCACCTGCGCAGCTCCGAGGCCAAAAATAAGCCGGCGCATGCGCTGGAGGCGCTCCCAGGAGAGCTCGAGCCCGATCATGAAAAGCAGGAAGACGACGCCGAATTCGCCGATGGCTGCCATGGCGTCGGGATTGGTGAGCGCAAAAAAAGAGACCCAACCGGCGGAATGGGCGAACTGCGCCAAGCCGTACGGCCCGAGCAGCACACCGGCCATTAGGAAACCGAGGACGGGGCTCAGATGCAGCCGCCGGAACAGCGGCACGATGACGCCGGCCGTGCCGAGGAACAGCAGCGCCTCTTTGTAAGTCTGCCAGTGAAAGGCTTCGGGCATTATATCTCCATGACCGAAGCATCGCATAAATGAGTGACGCGCGACACAAGCGGCACCGGCGCGGTGTTGCTCGGCCGGAAGACGGCTTCTACTGTCAATCGATGTTCGAGAGTCGCTTCCAGTCCTTCGATGTGCAAAGCGATCCGGGGCAGAGCAAACCCCGGCTTGCCGCCCTTCGCGCCGAATTGAAACGCGCGAAGATGGACGGATTCATCGTGCCGCGCGCCGACGAACATCAGAACGAATATGTGCCGAAATGTGCGGAGCGGTTGCGATGGCTCACCGGGTTCACCGGCTCGGCCGGGGCGGCAATCGTGCTCGCCAATAAAGCGGCCATTTTTGTCGACGGACGCTACACTTTGCAGGCGCGAAGCGAAGTCGATTCCGAGCTGTTCGCCATTATCGACATCACGCGAACGCCGCCCTCCTCCTGGCTTGCGGAGCAAGTGAGCCAAGGCCAGCGCATCGGCTATGACCCGTGGATTCACACGCCGGGTCAGCTCGAGGGATATCGCGAGAAGCTCCGTGCCAAAGGCGCCGAGCTCGTCGCACTCGACGCAAATCCGATCGATCGCATTTGGCCCGATCGGCCTCCGCCGCCCCGAGGCGCGATCACGCTTTATCCGGAGCGCTTTGCCGGCGAATCAACCGCCGAAAAAATTGCGCAAGTCCGCGAAAAGCTTGGGAGCTCCGAGGCGCTCCTCGTCAGCGATCCGCATGCGATCGCCTGGTTATTTAACATTCGCGGCAGCGACGTGCCGCATACGCCGCTGCCGCTCGGCTACGCGCTACTGCCGCGCGACGGCGAGCCCCGCCTCTATGTCGATGGCACGAAGCTTTCGAACAGCGTTCGCGCGCGATTGAGCGAACGCGCCGAAATCGAAGCGCTCCAGCGCCTCATCGAAGATCTCGCAAGCGGCGTCGGCGGAAAGAAAATTCGCTTTGACGCGGCGACGGTGCCTACGAAACTTGTCGACATTCTGCGCGAGAACGGCGGCACGCCCGAGGTTGCCGCCGATCCCATCGCCTTGATGAAGGCGCGTAAGAATGCGCGCGAACTTGCCGGAGCTCACGCCGCGCATCTGCGCGACGGCGTCGCGCTCGTGCATTTTCTTGCATGGTTCGATCGCGAAGCGCCGAGTGGCAAACTCACCGAGATCGGCGCCGCGTCAGCGCTCGAAGCTTTCCGTCAGGAGACGGGCAAGCTCCGGGACATTTCGTTTCCGACGATCTCCGCCTTCGGCGCGCATGCAGCGAGCCCGCATTATCGCGTCACGCGCGCCAGCAATGCCCGGATCGGACGCGGTCTGTTTCTCATCGACTCCGGCGCGCAATATGAAGACGGGACGACCGACGTCACCCGCACGATTGCGGTCGGCCGGCCGACGCGCGAAATGCGCGATCGCTTCACGCGCGTGCTAAAGGGCCATATCGCGATCTCGCGCCTACTCTTTCCGGCCGGTACATCGGGGGCGCAGATCGATGCTTTCGCGCGGCAGTATTTGTGGACTGCGGGTCTCGACTTCGATCACGGGACCGGTCACGGCGTCGGCGCATATCTCTCCGTTCACGAGGGGCCGCAACGCATTTCGAAAATAGGCCATGTGGCGCTCGAGCCAGGCATGATCCTGTCGAACGAGCCCGGCTATTACAAAACCGGCGAATACGGCATCCGAATCGAAAACCTCATGGTCGTGGCGCCGCGCCAGATCGCCGGCGGGGAACGCGAGATGCTCGGCTTCGACGTGCTGACGCTCGCGCCTATCAATCTCAGCCTGGTGCAGGCGGGCGTTTTGACGCCGGACGAAACGAAATGGCTCGACACCTATCACCGGCATATACGAGCCAAGCTGTCGCCCCACCTGCCGCAGGATGTGCGTCGCTGGCTCGTCAAGGCGACGCGTCGATTGGCTGAGGTGCGCTAAGTCAAGCTCCAGGTTGGGCTGGAATGTCACGCCAAAGCTGCTATGACGCCGCTGGGCCAGCGAACATCAAGCTCGGCCACCCCTCCGGCGGGCATGCCTGCCAAAGTGACTTTCAGGCCCGGACCGATCGCCGATCCGAATGTACAAGTTTGTCGCTTTCGGCCATAGCCACATCGTCGCGTTTGCGAAGGGCGCCGCGCGATCAATCCTGAGGCGCGCGTCATTCTGACCGTCTCGCCCGTGCCGCTCATTGCGACGGCGGAGCCGCGGCACGTGCTCGTCTCGACTGTTGCATCTAAATCCATCCTGCGGGTCGCATGCGAGAAGATCGTCAGGACATGCAAGAACGTCGTTTACTTCCCCTCATACGAAATCGTCACCGGCGGGTTTGGCAAAACATCGTATTTCGCCGAGGATTGTCGCTCCGTGACGGAAGAGGGCGTTGCCCATGTCATGCGCGTTTTCATGCGGCACTACGTTCGCAATTTCGGCGCGCTGCGCGCGCTGAAGGAGCTTGTCGGCGGCCTGACGCCGCGCGCCGCGCCACAGCCGAGCGAGGTCGAGCAGATGGCGCAGGTCGTGCGCGTCATGTGCGAGGAAGAGGCGCTGGACTTAGCGAATCTACCGCAAGGCATAAAGAGGTAGAACTTAGTACACGTCGGCCTGATAACGCCCGGCCTTCTTCAGCGAAGCGACAAAGGCGATCGCCTGATCAGTTGAGCGGGCGCCGTGCATCGCGACAATCTCGACCAACGCCGCCTCGACATCCTTGGCCATGCGTTTGGCGTCGCCGCAGACATAGAAATGCGCGCGGCGCGCGAGCCATTGCCAGAGCTCGGCGCCCACTTCGCGCATCCGGTCCTGCACGTAGAATTTATCCCTGCCGTCGCGCGACCAGGCAAGCGAGAGGCGGGTAAGCACGCCTTTTTGACGCAGGTCGTGCAGCTCGTCGCGATAGAAGAAATCGCAAGCCGAGCGCTGATGACCGAAGAACAGCCAATTCTTGCCCGGCGCGCCGGTCGCGTGGCGCTCTTGCAAAAAGGCGCGGAACGGCGCAACGCCGGTCCCCGGTCCAACCATGACGATCGGCGTAGCCGGATCACTGGGCAGGCCGAAATTATGCGCCTTCTGCACATAAACCTTGATCGGATCGCCCTGGTGGGCCCGCTCGGCGAGATAGATCGAAGCGAGGCCGAGGCGCTTGCGTTTGCCGACGATGTAGCGGACGGCATCGACGGTCAGCGAAACGCGACCCGGGCTCGCCTTATGCGAGGATGAGATCGAATAGAGACGCGGCTGCAGCGGCTCTAGCGCCTCGATCAGTGCTTCCGGATGCGGGCGCACGCTCGGAAATTTTTGGAAGGCACCAAGCACGTCGATCTGCGCAGCGTCACGATCCGGATCTTCGCCGCGTGCCAGCGCACGCGCCTTCTCGCGCACTTTGCCGCCGGACACGTAAGAGAAAAGCTCGTACAGCGAATCCGGCGCAATGCCGAGGGAGACATCCTCGTGCAGCACGTCGCGTAAAGTCCGGTCGCGTACCGGCGTGGTATGCGCGGCACCAACCATGGCGATGATCTGATCGACAAGGCCGAGATCATTCTTGGCAAATATCCCGAAGGAGTCGCCGACCTCGTGATCGATGCCGCTCTCAGCGAGGTCCAAATCGATGTGCCAGGTTTCCTTCTGCGAGCCGGGTCCATTCAGTAAGCGCCGACCGAGAAGTTTTGCCGTCGTGGGCTGCTCGCGGCTTCTGCCGAGATTCCCAGCATCGATGACGGCGGGTGCTGCAGGCGCCGCGTCCAGGGCAGGCGCAACAGGCGCTTCCGCCGACAGCGCCTCCGCAAGCTTCTTGACCATGCGCGCCGTGTCTTTGCCGCCCGGCGCGCAAAGATTGAGCCGTTCTTCCTTGCGCAGGAAGATTGCGTTGGCGTAGTCGGCGCAATTGTAGCCGCACTGGCCGCAATCCTGTTGCGCCATCGCGGCCATCAGTTTCGGCGCGAGCGGCTTCTCCGCAGCAAGGTTCATGCGCTCGTCGAGCGGCATGGCGGGATCGTGCCACGGCGCCTCGTCGTTGGTGGCAAGGGGAACGGCCGGCTTGGTCTCGCCAAGCATCGCCCCCGCCTCGCCGGCCGACAGCGTGGTCGCGCCGGTCGCGTCGGGGCTGACCAGCGCCGCCATGAATCCGGAGAGCCAAGCCCGCTGCTCCGCAGTGAACGGCGCATTTTCCGGAATGAAAAAGGCGATCGGCGGCGGCTGCAGGCTCATGCCGATACGCACTCCGGCGCGAATTCCTCGGCCATCCGCTTCAGCTCGTCGATGTCGCGGCGGTTAGCGAAGACGTAGAAAGTTTCGTCGGCGCTCGCGCGGTGTTTCATGTACGCCGCGAGCAGCCGCTCGATATATCGCGGCGTCTCATCCGCGGTGACGTTCTCGTAAATCAGCCGCGCGATTTTTGCATCGCCGCCGAACCCGCCGCCGACGTGGATGTGATAGCCTTCAACTTGGTCGGCATCGTCACTATTATCGGCCGGTACCTTTGCCGCGAGCAGGCCGATATCGCCGATATAGTGCTGCGCACAGGAATTCGGGCAGCCGGTGAGATGGATATTGACCGGCTGATCGATGGTGAGTCGCGTCTCGATGTGATCGACAATCGCCGCGCCGTGGCCTTTCGTGTCGGACAACGCGAACTTGCAACCGCGATTGCCGGTGCAGGCGACCAGTCCGGCGCGCACAGGGGTCGCCTTCCAATCGAGGCCCGCAGCCGCGACCCGGCATTTCGCTTCTTCGATGTTCGCATCGGCGATCCCGGAAATCAGCAGGTTCTGCCAGACGGTCAGCCTGATGTCGCCGTCGCCGAGATCGCGGGCGACCCCCGCAAGCGAGCGCATCTGGTCGGCCATCATTTTGCCGACCGGCAAGACCACGCCGATCCAGTTTAGCCCCGGCTGCTTCTGCGCATGCACGCCGATATGGGCCTTGCGATCGTAAGGATGCCGCGGGTTCACATGCGCGGCATCGACGCGCGTCAGCTTCCATGCAAGCTTCTCTTCGACGGCATCGAGAAATTTTGTAAAACCCCAGTCGTCGAGCACGTATTTGAGTCGCGCCTTGGTGCGATCCGTGCGGTTGCCTCTGTCGACGAAGACGTGGCAAATCGCGTCGGCGACCTTAACGGCGTCGCTTGTTTTCAGAACGACACCGGTATCGCGAGCAAAATCCTTGTGACCAGTGATGCCGCCGAGCGCCAAACGATAATAGATGCCGGGCTCGACCGGCGCGCCCTCACGGATTTCCACTGCCTGAAAGCCGATGTCGTTCGTGTCCTCCAGCGTGTGGACGATGCCTGCACCGTCGAACGCGACATTGAACTTGCGCGGCAGGCCGTAGAGCGAACGCGTGTTGAGAATATGATGGTGCCACGCCTTGGCATCGGCGCGCGTATCGTGGAGTTCGCCGGGATCGATTCCAGCGCCGGCCGATCCCGTAACGTTGCGGATATTATCGGCGCCCGCGCCCTTGGTAATGATACCGACTTCGGCGAGGCCCTCGACCACGGCCGGCCCGTTCTCGGGCGGGATTTCGCGTAGCTGCAGATTGGCCCGCGTCGTCACATGCGAATAGCCGCCGGCGAGCTGCTCGGCGAGATCCGCGACCGCGGCGAACTGCCAATGTTTGATTATGCCGTTCGGGATGCGCAGCCGGCACATATAGCTCGTCTGCGCCGGCGCGACATAGAAGAGCCCGTGATAGCGCCAGCGGAAATTGTCTTCCGGTTTCGGTGGGTTGCCGGCGAGCGCCTGCTCGCGCATCCGCTCATATGCATCCAGCGGATGCTCGGCGCGCTTCCATTTCTCCTGGTCGACGAGCTTTTTGCCATCGGCAGTAAAGCGGTCCTGCGCACGGAGCGCTGGCGCGTCCGGGCCGCTGGGCTCCGCCGCCGCGCCGGCCGTACCGGCTGCAGCGTCCCCGCGTGAGAAACCGGGAAGACCGCGGATTGCCGCGGCCCCCGATGCAAATCCTTCCAGCCAGCGCTTCTGCTCCGGCAGAAAATCCCCCATGCGGCCGCTCGTCTATTCTGCCGGACGGGTCTGCGGCACCGGCCGTGCGAGGAAGCCGCGCTGCCGGGAGGCCGCCCAGTAGGCGCCCGCCATCAGGCCGGCGCCGGCGATCGTGTTGCCGATCGTCACCCACAGAAGATTCCAGAACATGCCTGCCCAGGTGACATTGTCGGAATGTTTCGAGAGCAGGGCGACCCCGAAGATCGTCATGTTGGCGATGGAATGCTCGTAGCCGGAGCCGATGAAAGCGAAGAGACACCACGCGATCGCGATCATGCGGCCGGCTTCGCTGGTGATGCGCATCGACATCCATACCGCAAGACATACAAGCCAATTGCACAGAATGGCGCGGCAGATCAGTGGGAACGCATCGGCATTCATTTTTGCCGCGGCGACCTTGTAGATGAGTTCGCTTGCGGCGCTTGTAATAACCCCCCCGCCGCCGCCGACAAACAAGGCCGCGAGGAACAGCGCGCCAATGAGATTGCCGAGCCAGCTCACCGCCCAAATGCTGAGGACACTGTTCCATGACGTGCCGCCCTGCAAGCCGGATATCGTCAGGCTCATCGTGTGGCCGGTGAACAAGTCGGAGCCGGCAAACACGACGAGGATTAGTGCCAGACCGAAGCTCGCGCCCATGGCGAGCGGCCGTACGCTCGGATCCAGTGCCGAGCCGATGCTGAAGATCAGAAGAATGCCGAATCCGACATAAATGCCGGCCATCATCGAGCTGATCCAGAACCCGAGCGGATTATCGCGCAGAAAGCGCGCCTTCTGCTCGCCCACTAGCGTGAATTTGTCGATTGTGTCCTGGAACATGATTGCCATCGCCGAGAGCCCGGCGAAACGCACGCGCTTCGCCTTCCCATCCACGTGCAAAGCAACCGATGTGCCAGACTGACCACCAGCGGATTCCGCAGGGCATTCGTTTGATTCAACAGAACAATCTGCTGCCTCGATGTGCGAAGAGCCGTCGAGATGTGCAGATCGCTTGCCCGACAGCCTCCTAGACGGCAGCACCATCCGCGCTTGTGACAGAATGTCGCTACCCCGGAATCACGACTTCTCGTGAGAGTGGCAGGCTCGCTCGCTATGCTGGAAGAGGACGCTGGCCGCCCTTGAGCTTAAGCCATTTTGCCTTGAGTGCCTGACGCGCGACGGTCCAGCGGAGGCTCAATCTATCGTTCGGCACGATGGTCATGAACCGCTCCGCCAGTTCGTAGATCACAACGTCAGGTCGCGCCCGCTTGATGTAGGCCCAATCGAGATTGCTCGACCAGATGAACTCGACGTCGTGCACCGTCTCAGCCAGCATTGCAGTCAGCGCGTCGGGGCGTTCCGACGCATAGGAATCGCCGAAGATAACAATCTTCTTGTCCGCGGCCGCGGCGCTGTCATTTTTATAGGCAACCTGGGAGCCGACGTGAACCAGCGCATTCGCTGTGACGGTGTCGACATATTGCGCGATCACGTTGCGAAGGTCCGCTGCGATTTCTCCCTGAAATCGTATAGTTTCAGGTGCTCGTAGATCAGCGGCTCCATCTTCAGCCCGAGATCGAGAACGCTGTCCACTTCGTGAGCCGGCCGTGCAAGTAAGGTCGCATCGGCGCGAAGGCCGAGTTTCTCGCATAGGAGACTGTAAGCAAGGAAGCATCCCGCCGGATTCCAATGCGTGTCTGTCTTGTATTAAAGCTGCGTGTCGTCGCGGGCGGCGCGAAAGGGATCGATCAGATCAAGCCAGACATCCGCATGCTGCGAGTGCCGCAGCATCTCGCGCAGACGCATTGCCGGTGAGAGCCGCCAATCGACGATTGGTGGATCGTAAAGCTTGTTGTCATAGACCGTCAGTTTCTCGGGGATATTGATGTGGACATATTGGATGCCCATCGCCTTCAGACGATGAGCGCGTTCTTCGATCAGCTTCAGCCATTGCTGCAGCTTCGCCTGATCCAGGAGAGGCGCATGTCGATCGTAGAGCGCGCGCCGATCGAATTGGAACCGCCGGTCAGAAACAGCCAGCCATCCCATCCTTCATAGATCCAGGCGCTCAATGACCCCTCCGCAGCGGCCGCCGTACCGCGCGAGCGATCTTAGCATTACCGGGCGATCGGGCGATGCAAGGAGGGCGTAGAAATTACCGCGCCGCGTCCGGGCTGGTCTTGCCGGCGCGGCTCTTATTCGCCGCGGTCGCATCGGGATCGGTGCTGCGGCGGCGATCGCCGACTTCAACCTTGTCTTCCTGGTGCTGTCGGCTTTCCGCGCTATTGCCGGAGACCCCGCCTGCGACTTTGCCGGGCCGCGGAGATTTTCCCTTGTCGGGATCGATGCGCTTGTCGAGCTCGGCCATGGCTCGCCCCCTCAACCCTGAAAATGATCGGGGACGCCAATGGTTTCGGCGCGCTTCGCGCCCGCGCCTTGCGGCGGGGCGGCAAAAAACCTATAGCCGAACCCGCCTCTTGAAGGCGTCGGAGTGTAGCGCAGCCCGGTTAGCGCACTTGTCTGGGGGACAAGGGGTCGTGGGTTCGAATCCCGCCACTCCGACCATTAAGGCCACTAATCCATTCCAAATCATAGGGTTAATACTCGAAGGCCGCGGGCGGTCTTACTTTTAGTCTTACTCGGACGCCCCCGCCCGGGCTGTCGCTCGGCTGCAACACAGCTGTCGTGTCACTCGCCAGCAACACGGCTGGTGCTTCTGGGTAAGCTCTACGGCCGGTTTAGACTCGCTGGTGCGTTTTGTGGGGCAGGGGCGCTTTCCCCAAGCCCATGCCGGACAATGATTGACCAGCGTCGTTGGCGGCGGGTGTGCAGGTGTCACTAGCCGCCGCATTGCTTTTCCGCCGGGATGCCGCCACGCCTATTGCGTTGAGTTGCTGAACGCCAGCCTATCGCTCACGCACCCAGGACAAACTGCAGCCCGACCTGCGATTCCAGAGTGGCACCTGCGGCATGCAGCGAGGCTCCCCAGGTATTGTCGCCGACGATGCCGTCCACTTTGACCTCGGCCCATTTCTGGAAAGCCTCGACCGATTTCTTTGTCTTCGGCCCGAAATCGCCGTCGACGCCGCCCGGCGTGATGTTCCATTCTCCTTGAGCACCGTTCGTCAGCACGCCCTGCAGGCTTTTGACGACGGCGCCTGTCGAGCCTTCCTGCAACACCGGCATCGGCCGCCCATCGGGCAGCGCCGCCCATGTCTGCGGACCGACGACCCCGTCGGCGGTGAGGCC
>Ga0164309_10000753_pt1 | contig 16839 bp, 8 predicted proteins | sample Whisoiple_247_MG_FD_109984 | JGI IMG/M metagenome (GOLD analysis project Ga0164309, IMG submission 109984) | Soil microbial communities amended with fresh organic matter from upstate New York, USA - Whitman soil sample_247_MG | ecosystem: Environmental > Terrestrial > Soil > Unclassified >...
CGTGCAAGTGGGTTCGGCCTGGCAGCTGATGCTGCAGCCGTCGAACGGCTGCCCGTCGGCCGCCTCGCAGGTTTCTGCGCCTTCTTGCACGCCGTCGCCGCAGACTGTCGCGCGGCAGGTGCTGGCAGATGCGCCAGCGGGAACTTCGCAGGTGTAGCCGATCTCGAACTTGCAGGTGGCCGAGCAGCCATCGCCGGCGCTGACGTTGCCGTCGTCGCACTGCTCGGGCAGGTTGACCGCCCCATCGCCGCACTTGGTGAACGGTCGGCAGGGCATCCCCTCTTCCGGACAGACGAAGCCGGGTTCGATGTAGCGGCAGTTCGCACCGCAGCCGTCGCCGCTGACCATGTTGAAGTCGTCGCAGGCTTCGTCGTCGTCGCGGATACCGTCGGCGCACGAGGCGGTTGGCGGTGTGTTCATCTCCTCCGGTGTGATGCCAGGGATGATGCTGTTGCCCCCGCCGCTGCCGTTCGGCCCACCCGTTCCACCGGTGCCGACCGAGCCATCGGGACCGGAACCATCCGGACCGATGGCGCCCGCCATACAACCGGCAAAGGCGATCGACACGATCGAGAGGAGCAGCGAACTCTGGAGGAAGGACTTCGTGCTGAGGTGCATGGCCGTCTCGGTGGTCGGTCTTCGAGCAAGTCGAGGAGTGGGGAACTGTCGGGGTCTAGGGCACGCTTACTTCACCACGAGCAGGTGACACCCGGCACAGTTCGAGGGCTTGTTTGGGTCGGCGTCGTCGCATTCTTCCTGTCCTTCCTGCACAATTCCGTCTCCGCAGTATTGGCCAATGGTGCAGTCCGCGTTGCAACGGTTGTGTCCGCCCGTGTTGCCCTCCGTGCCGTCGTCGCACTGCTCGCCGGCCCCGATGATGCCGTCGCCACACACTGGCAAACATTCGCTGCGCGCAGCGTTGAAACCCGAGAGCGTCAGCTTGAAGGACGAGCCGGTGACCTTGCGCTCGGCGTGGAACACGCGCACCTCGTAGACGCCGCCGTCTTCGAGTCCGAAGTCGGTCACGTCGCCCGTTGCCCGCACTGGCTGGCCTCCCGTGTCGAGGCCATGCACCATGTTCACGGTGCCGTTGGCTGCGATGGCGAACGAGCCTTCGTGCGGCACGTGCAGGCCACCCAGGTCCACGGCTAGGCGCCTGTTGACGTAGACCCAGACGTCGTCGTCACCGACGAAGGTCAGGTTGGCGGTCATGCCATCGGTGTACTTGAACCAGTAGGCAATCTCGGAGGTGAAGTGGAAGTTGTGCAGCGGGGCCGTGCACTCTGCCCCTTCGTCGAGCGTCGGGTCCTCCCACTGCCAGCCGCCGCCGTACACCTCTTCCGGGATCTTGGCGCAGGACATGCCGCCACCCGTGTCCGGGAGCGCATTGGGAGCGTCGTCGAGCGGCAAAAAGAGCGGATTGCCGTCCAGCTCGGTGATGGTTTGCTCGCAGCCAGCCGCCGGATTGTACGTGCACGGCTGGCAGGTGGTGTCGTTGGCTTCGCAGCAGTTCCAGGGCTCGTCTTCGAAGCCGAGCTCCGTGCAGCAACCGGCTTCCTCGCAACGCTGCGACGAGGTCTGGTTCTCCTTCGTGATGCGGGGCCACGGTTCGCCGTTCGGGCCCCAGCGATTGACGAAGCCGCCATCGCCGTTGTCGTAAAGCTTGATGGTGCTGACGATCTCGGCGTTGTTGTCGCTCTTCGTGTACCACTCGGCGAACGTAGCGGCGGATTCGATGCAGACGTCCGAGCCGTCCTTGAGTACCGGCTTGCCGTCGGCATTGAGCAGGTCTTCGGCCACGCCGTCGACCTCCGCGCCGCAGCTCACCCCGAAGTCGGGGTGAGCCGAGCTGAAGTCCCGGAAGATGATCGGGAGCTCGAGCACACAATCCGCGCCCGAACAGGGCTCGGCCTGGGTACACACGTAACCAGCCTCGGTCTGACAGGTGTCCGAGCAGCCGTCACCGGAGGTGGCGTTGCCGTCGTCGCAGGTCTCGGTGCCGATGACCAAGCCGTCCCCGCACACCGGAGCGCAGCCGTTCTCCGTGCAGACGGGTTCGGCTTGGCAGGTCAGGCTGCAGCCGTCGAAGGGCATGCCGTCGGCGGCTTCGCAGGTCTCCGCACCTTGCTGCATGCCGTCGCCGCACACCGTGGGGGTGCAGGTGCTCGGTGACCCGTCACAGGTGAAGCCGACCTCGAATTTGCAGCTGGGCGAGCAGCCGTCACCGGCTGCGCCGTTGCCGTCGTCGCATTGCTCCGGGAAAACGACGCCGCCATCACCGCACTTGGCGAACGGGATGCAAGGTTTGCCCGCGTCGGGACACACGAAACCGGGCTCGACGTAGCGGCAGTTGGAGCCGCAGCCGTCATCGCTTTCGGCGTTACCGTCGTCACAGGCTTCGTCGTTGTCGACCACCGAGTCGGCGCAGGAGGCCGTCGGAGGCGCCTCGATGACGTCGATGGGGACGCCCCCGGTACCGATCAGGCTCCCGCCGCTGCCGACGTCGATGCCAGAGCCACCGCTGCCCGTGTGCCCACCCGCGCCATCGGGGTCCATGGGCGCCGCCGTGCAAGCGAGGAAGGCGCCAGCGACGATCGTCGCGGCGCACAAGAGGAAGTACGGACGTAAGGTCATGGTGGCTCTTGTCAGCAGGTGGTGGCCACCTTCACGCGAATCGTGAAGGTCGTCGTGATCGCTGCAATGAACGTGCCGCAGCGACACGAGCTCACCGTTCAATCTGACCTCTTGCCGCCCTTCGGGAAAGCTGAACGCCCCGGAATTCGGCAGCGCGCGCTATCCAAGCTGCGGGCGGGATGGAACGTTGTTTCTGCGCTGGAAATCGCTTCCAGTGCACCAATAAGTGCTTCCGCGTCTAGTGCACGGCCCCGTGCACCGGCCCCCTATTCCGGCCCTATCTTCCCGGACAGGTGACCGGGTGTTCGTCCTGCGCGGCGGTCAGGCGCTGAGCTCGAGCATCCGTTCGAGCGGCGCCCGGGCTCGCTCGCGCAAGACCGGATCCAGGTCGAGACGCGGCTCCAGGTCGCGCAGCGCCAGGTACACCTTTTCTGGCGTATTCAGGCGCATGAACGGACATTCGTTGCAGCTGCAGCTCTCCTCTTCTGGTGGGGCCGCAATGAGCTGTTTGTGGGGGGCGACCTTCTGCATTTGATGCAGGATGCCGCTCTCGGTGGCCACGATGTACGCCTCCGCTGCATCGGTCTCGGCGTAACGGAGCAGCGCCGCCGTCGAACCGATGAAGTCGGCTTCGGCCAGCACCGCTTCCTCGCACTCGGGGTGGGCGATGATCTTGGCCCCGGGGTGGCGGACCTTGAGCTCGAGCAGACGGCGCAGACTGAACGTCTCGTGCACGATGCAGCTGCCGGGCCACAGGATCATGTCCCGGCCCGTCTTCTTGATCAGATATTTGCCGAGGTTCTTGTCCGGAGCAAACAGGATCGGGACGTTCGCCGGCACCGACTGCACCATTTTCTCGGCATTCGATGAGGTGCAGATGAGGTCGCTCTCTGCTTTCACCGCAGCGCTGCAGTTGATGTAGCTGATGGCAAATCCACCCGGATGCCGCGCCCGCCAGGCGCGAAAGCGTTCGGCCGGACAGCCGTCGGCGAGCGAACAGCCGGCGGCCATGTCCGGGACGAGCACGATCTTGTCCGGGTTCAGAATCTTGGCCGTCTCGGCCATGAAGTGCACGCCGGCGAACAAGATGACATCGGCGTTCGTCCGCTTGGCGGCCTGGGCGAGCTGCAGCGAGTCGCCCACGAAATCGGCGAGCTCCTGAACCTCTCCCTCTTGGTAGTAGTGGGCCAGCAGCACCGCATTGCGCTCTCGTTTGAGGCGCAGGATCTCGGCATCGAGGTCGAGGCCGGCCAGGTCACTTCGGGCCAGGCCAGCGCGGTCGAGAGGTGCGTTCATGTCGTCCGGGGGTCAAATAGCAGGACCTCGCAGAAAGCACCCGAAATTCTGGCATAGTGCGCCCGGCATGTCGGACCGCGGCCTGATCCTCGCCCGCGTCAGCGCTCTTTTGAGCGCGCTCTTCGCCATGGCGCTTGGCCTTTTGGCCTACCGACTGAAGAGCGAGCTCGCACTCGCTCAAGCGTCCGACAGTCTGCTCGACGTCGTCGGCGCTCTGGTGCTGTCCTGGGCCGTAGCCGTCGCCCGCGAGCCGCGTGATCCGGGACACCCGATGGGCCATAGCCGGGCCGAGGCGCTCGGTGCGCTCGCCATTGCCGGTCTCTCCACGCTCCTGGCCTTCGAGGTGGCGCAAAGCGCGGTGCTGGCCCTGACGTCGGGGCGTCCCCCTCGGCTGGAGGGATGGCTACTCGGGGCGTTCGTGACCAAGGCGGTCGTCAAGACCGGCATCTGGCTGCGCGCGCGGCGCGGTACGACGCCGGCCTATCGCGCCCTCAGTGTGGACGCCAGAAACGACGTTGGTGTCGGCTTGGTGGCGATCGCTGGCTACTTCGGGGCGCGCTATGGGGCGCCGGCGCTCGACGCGTGGCTCACCTTGCCGCTGGCCGTTTGGATTGGCTGGGCCGGCATCGGACTCGCGCGCGAGAACGTGCAGTTGCTCATGGGGGGTGCACCTTCGGCGGAGCGGCAGGCCGAGCTCTTGGATCGGGCGCGGACCATTCCCGGCGTCGTCGGGGCGCAGGACCTGCGCGCTCAGTTTCTCGGCCACGCGCTGTCCTTGCACGTCGAGATCCTGGTGCCGCCGCGCTGGAGCGTGGGTGAAGGCCATGAGCTCGCCGAACGGGTCCGCCGTGTGCTCGAGGCGGAGCCCGACGTCCTCTTTGCCAGCGTGCTGATCGCTCCAGTCGCCGAGCGTGAGGTGCCGGCGTGAACCCGAGGTCCCTGCTTCGCGTGGGCGTCCTGAGCGCTGGCTTGTGGGCCGTGGGCCTTTCCGCGTCGGCCGAGCCGCCACCGCCACTGCGCTTCTTTCCCGCGGCGGCCTTCGAAGGTCAGGGCGATTCCATCCAGAGTGGCGTCCGGGTGAGTCGCGCCCTCGATGGCAGCGTGCGCGTCGCTCAGGAGCGTTTCGATGCCGGGGGTGTGGCCCGCGGCGTACCCGTCCCACCGAGTTTGGGTGGCGGTTTCGTGTTCTTCCAGCCGCTCGGCTCGACTGGCGGTGCAGCAGGCACGGGCCTCTTTCGCGCCGCCACCTGGACCGGGGAGATGAGCCCACTCGCCACGGTGCCGTTCGTCGTGTCCGATCTGCGGGTCGGCTTCGATCGCTTCTACCTCTTGGGCAGCGGTCGGGCCATCGCACTCGATCCGGACACGGGGACCTACTTGCCGCTCGATCCGCTGCCGAAGGTCGCCACCCTGCTCGAGCTGGGTTTCGACTCCGAAGGCCGCGCGCGGCTGCGGGCGCCCATCCTCGGCGCAGTGGAGACCGCCGACGCGGGCCTCAGCTGGCAACGGCTGGGCGAGGAGGACGGTCTCGCTACGGTAAGTCCCGAGGACGAGCTCGGCCTCGAAGCCGGGCTGCCACGGCAGGGCCGACTGCTGCAAGAGCTCGTGGTGCGGGCCGGGGCCCTGCCCGGTGGTTCCGTCGTTGGGCTCGTGGCTGGTGAGCGCGTGACGTTCGATCCGGACCGTGGCGTCCTCGTGCGCTCGCTCGAGCCCCAGCTCGACCCGCGTGCCGATTGCCGGGCGCTGTCCCCTGGTCGCCTAGGGGAGCCTCGGGACCCATCCGCCGCCTCGCTGTTGTGGTTCGCCTGTCGAGCTCCTGGCGCCGAGCTGGAGCTGCGCGGCTACCAGTGGGCAGAAACGAGCGGTGCGAGCCCGGCGCCTGAGCTGTCCATGTTGCGGCGTGAGGTGTTCCCGGGGCAGGTGCGCGTTTTGGCGGCGGGTCGGCTGGGCGTCTTGCTCGACGTGCCGTGCGCTGGCCCGCAAGCTGCCAAAAGGCGCCTGTGTCTGCTCGGCCGCTCCGGCAAACTGGCGGTCGAGGCGCCGCCGGGCGAGACGCGCGGCCTCGAGACCTTCGCCGTGGGCGGGGCCTCCGTGCATCGCATTTCCCTGGGCCCAGACGGTGGCATCGTGAGCGAGCGTCTCGACGCGCCCGGACGCCCTAGCGTGTACCGCATCCACCACGAGACCGAGATCGAGGGGCTGGTGTTTGGCGGGACGTGGCTGCCCGGGGCGACGGTGTTCGAGGAAGGCATCTCCTTTTGGGCGACCCGCGGCGAGTCCTACGTGGGCGTCAGACTCGAGCGCGATGGCACCTCGGCGCGGGTCGGAGCCATTCAGCGCCCTTTGCGCCGCGCGTCGATCAGCGGCAGCCATGCACTGGCGTGGGGGGCCTCCGGGTTTGCCCGTGTGAGCCGTGATGGCGGCATGACGTTTGCGGAGATTGATTATCCGTTCGTGAGCGGCGACCAGGATCCGAACGGCATCGTCAGCGCCGATCAGGCGCTCGAGCTCGGTTGCGGACCGGCCGGCTGCTCCTTGGGCACCTGGGTCTCGGTCGGCTGGGGTGAGCTGGGCCACGCCGCCTCGGTCCTAGCAGCGCCACCGCGGGTACCGATTCCTCCGCTCGGTGGTGGGCGCTTCCGCTTCACCTGCTCGGCCGTCGGGGAGATCTCGGCTCCCAGTCTGCCCAGCCAGGAGAGAAGCGGCCGAGCCGACGAATCCTCCCCCGGTCCCGACTCGCTGTCGCCGTTCTGGGATCGTCCGGCGCCACGCCCGGGGCCACTCGAAGTGGCCTATTCGGTTGGGGACCATCGGGGCCTGGCCCGGATCTACGCACTCGGACCCAAAGAGGGTGCTTGGGGTAGTCGTGGCCGGGTCATGGTGGCCTTCCGTTCGCCATTCAACGCGAAGCAGAATTCGGAATCGCTGTGGTCGGCCGATTTGCTCAGCGACGGCGCCGAGGCCCAGACCCTCCTCGGCACCACCGACCGCACCACACAGACTGCCTACACGGAGCTCGACCCCGGCGGCGAAGGCGGCGTGATCCTGGTTCGAACCAGGCAGGAGACCACGCTGCTGTCCTTCGGACACAAGGCGCACGTGCGGCGTTACGCGGTGCCTGAGTCCTTCGGCCTCGGGACCCTGGCGGGAGCCGTGTTCTCGCGCGAGAGGTGGTTGATTGGCAGCGTTGCGGGCGGCCTTTTTCGCATCATCGAGCTCGGTGAGAGCGGCCTCGAGGAGCTGGCGAGTTTCCCGCTTGGCGAAACCGGGCCCCGCGAGGCGCTGCTCACTCGCAGCACCGCAGGTGATCTGGGCATTGCCATCGACGGGGATCTCGGTCTTTTGGTCTACCCAGTGTCGAAGCGCGGTGAGCTGGGCGACGCGCTGTTCCAGACGTTTCGCGGTTCGCGTCCCCCGCAGTGCAGCGCCGAGGCGGCGGGGTATCTCGTCGTGCGCGAGTTGGGGATCGCTCCGTACGTGGAGGGATCCGATGGCGAGCTCGACGTCAGTCGGGTGACCATGCGCCGCGTGGTCGGTTTCGGACCCGAATGCATCGATGCTCTGGCGGCGGATGCTCGGGGAGAGCTGGACCCCGCGCTGGCCCGGCCTGGGCGCGCCGAGCCCGGGAGCACGCCTCTGGTCATCACCGATCGGACCGACAGCGGACGCCGGGTGCGGCTGTCCTGTCAGTGAGCTCGGGGGCTAGGCGCCCGATAGCTCTTTGGAGCGCGCGGTGGCCGCAACGACTGCCTCGATGAGCGCCGCGCGAAAGCCTCGCTGCTCGAGTGCACGCAGGCCCGCGATCGTCGTGCCTCCGGGGCTCGTGACCGCGTCCTTGAGCTTGGCCGGATGGGTGCCGGTTTCGAGCACGAGCTGTCCCGTGCCGCGCACGGTTTGGGCCGCGAGGCGCAGTGCGACCTCCCGCGGCAGACCCGCATGGACCCCCGCGTCGGCCAGCGCTTCGATGGCGAGGAGCAGGAAGGCTGGTCCACTGCCCGACAGTCCCGTGACCGCATCGAGCATCGCTTCGGGCAGGACCTCCACGATGCCGACGGCCGAGAGCAGTCGACGAGCCCGATCGACGTCAGCCGGTTCGGCGAAGCGACCGGCGGCGAGCGCCGTCGCGCCGGCGCCGACCAAGGCTGGCGTGTTGGGCATGGCCCTCACGACGCGTGCATTTCCCCCGAGCGCCGCCTCCAGACTGGCCGTCGTCACGCCCGCGGCCACGCTGAGCCAGAGTCGGCCAGCGGCGTGCGCCGCGAGGCCACCGAGCAGGCTCTGCACTTGCCCGGGCTTGACGGCGACGACCACCACCGACGACTGAGCGGCCAGGTCGCCCGCACTGGCGCAGCTCTTCGCGCCGACCTCGGCGGCCAGCGCTTCGCTCCGCTCGCCCAGCACATCCATGATCGCGACCTGGGCTGCCGGCAGTCCGGCCCGCACCGTCCCCCGCACCAAGGCGGCCGCCATGTTGCCCGCCCCCAAGAAGCCAATCGTGCCGTCGCCCGAGAAATCCGACATGTCGCTCCACCATACCACATGGCAGAGCAGCGCCGTTTGCCCCGTTTGGCCGCGGGCTGCTTACCGAGGGCGGCTCGTGTACCCTCGCTGTTCGTGGACGCGGACGGCCAAGAGAAGCGAAGCGGGGAGCGCACGCCGATCGAGCTCAAGGTGAGCTACAAGCGGGTCAACTCGTTCTTCGCCGACTACACGAAGAACATTTCCCGGGGCGGTACGTTCATCGGCACGGAGCGCCCGTTACCGATGGGGACGGAGTTCGTGTTCGCGCTCGACGTACCCGGCTTGGATGGACCACTTCGCATTCGCGGTAAGGTGATCTGGATCACCGAAGCGGTCGATGCGACCAAAGCCAACCCAGCGGGCATGGGCATCGAGTTCCAGTACAAGGACGACCGCGACAGGCGCGATACCGAAGCCGTCGTGGAGCGCCTTTTGACTCGCGAGCTCGGTGACCACCTGGCGACCGGCCTCTTGGGTCGGCGCCCGCAGGTGTGAGCTCAGAACGCTGCGCTCTACTCAGAACGCTGCGCTCTGGGGGATCGCCGGCAGCTCGACGTCAGCCGGGAAGGCGGGACTCTTGCGGCCACTCGACTGAGTGAGGAGGTCTTGCGCCATGCGCACTTCGACGAGATCGATGGCCGGGCCGCGGGCGACCTTCTCCAGCAGCTGCTTTTGCTCGCCCGGGTCGGCCACGGACAGGGCTTGGTAAAAGCCCGCTTCCGCCTGCTGTGGCATGCTGCGAGCCAGGCTCGGCAGGGCGGAGGCCTGGAGCTGTCCGAGGGCGAACTGCCTGAGCACGGCCACCCAGCCGTCGACATCGCTGGCCTCGGCGAGCAGTTGGCCGGGCAAGGGGTCGTGCTTCTCTTCCAGCCGGGTCTCGAGCAGGGTTTGCCAGAGCGCGATGTAGACCATGTCGTCGCTCGGCAGCCCGAACTGCTGGGCCCCTTCCGTCGCGCGGCGCGCCAAGCGCAGATCGCCGCTCGTGAGGGCCGAGCGGGCCATCTCGGTCAGCGTGATGGACAGCTCTTCGGCGCTACTGCGGCTGGCCAAGAGGGCCTGTTCGAAGGTCGCGCGCGTTTCGCGGAGTAAGCCGTAGCGCTCCAAGATCCGTGCGAGCAGGCGATAGGTGGCGGCTTCTGGGATCTCCGCCAGCTTCATGTCGCGGGCGGTCAGCGTGCGGCGCAGGGCGACGTCGAGTGCCACCTGGGCGCGGGCCTCCTCCGCTTGCTCCGCCTCGAGATCGTAGGAAAGCTCGGCGGCGCGCGCTTCGAGCAGCACGTCGCCGCTCTTCTGTGAACGCGCGGAGACTTCGGCGAGCGCCTCGCGAGCCAGGTCGAGCTTGCGCTGCTGTCTGGCCACTTCCGCCAAGCGCAGCCAGGTCTCAGCTGGCGCGCGTTTCTTGGTGGCCGCGCGCAAGAGCTCCAGAGCCCGGTCCGGGTAGCCCGCCCGAATCTCGAGCGCTGCCATGACGTCGTGCGGGGCGCCGCTGCCACGAGCCGTCGCGGGGCTTGCATCGAGCAAGGTCAGCAGCGGCTGGGCTTCGGCAAAGGCCAGGCGCGCCGCCTCGATCTGTTCCGTTTCTCCGAGATCGAGCAGTGAGCGCATGACCAGGGACACCGACCAGGCGACGGCTTCGGGCGGGGTTTCCGTGGTCGCGCACTTGCCGAGCACGCGGGCGGACACCTCCGGCATGCCGAACTCCGCGAGCAACATGGCCAGCGGCATGACGTGCTCGAACTCGCTCGGACTCGAACGATAGAGAGAGATCGCAGCCCAGAGCGCGCCCGCGTCGGCGACGTAAGCCGGCAGCGCCTGCGGCTCGTCTTCGCGCCGTCTGGCTTCGTCGAGCAGTTGGAACAGGGACAGCCAAGCGCGGGGCGAATTGCGCTTGTCGGCGTCGACGAGCAGCCGCCGGATGTCTTCCGGCAAGGCGCGGGACAGGTCGGCTTCCTTCAGCGTCGCGACCAGGCGGCCGGGCTGGCGGTGGCGCAGCGCAAGGGCCATCAAGGCAGGAGCACCCGTACGGATGGCGCGATAGGTTTCGAGGGCGTCTTCTCGATCGTCGTTCGCTGCGTCCTCCGCGCTTTCGGCGGACGAGACGTGGGCGACTGCCGCCTGGATCCATGCGACCACTGCCTGCTCGGCCACGCCGAACGCGGCCGCATTCGGTTCGATCAGCGAAAACGACAGTTCGTGACGGGCCTTTTCGCCGAGCTTCTTGATCGGTGAATCCGTCTTGGCCAGGCCAAACTGGGCGATGGCGCTGAGGTGATCGTCGATGTCGACCTGGACGGCGGCTCGGGTGTCGAGCTCGCGCGCGCGCCGGTAGAGCGCCTCTGCGCGTCCGGAATCGCCGAGCCGGGCCGCGCGATGCGCGCCCTCGAGGAGAGCCTGACTCTGGCCGCGCAGGGCCGCGGCCACTGCATCGTCACTGCCGAGGAGCAGCATCGCGCCAGTCAGGGCATCTTCTCCTGCGTGGTCGTGGCCGCGCTCGAAAAGAATTCGGGAGCGCTCGAGCTGGTGTTGAACCACCCCAGCTAGCCGAAGCTTGTCGACCTGCTCGCGCCCCGCGCTGAGCATGGACACCTGGGCCACCTCGGCGAAGTCGGCATCATCGATCACGAGGGCTTCGGCACCATCGGCGACCGGGGCGCTCGGCGGAGGGCGCGAATGACCGGCGCAGCCCAGCGTGGACAGGGTCAGTGTGGAGAGGCCCAGGAGCGAGAGTGCAACCGCACGTCCCGCTCTGCCCCACCTGGTTTCGGAGCCCTCGGCTGGCCGAGTCAGCCCAAAGTGCCCTGCCCGGTCGGTGTGTCGCACCGGGCGCTTTTATCGCGCAGGGATTGCGGAAACCAGTTCCTACGCTGTGCGCCTGGGTAGGTAGGCCGGCGTAGGTCCGAGCCCCTGGAGGTGATCCGAGTCGCATTTTTGGTAGAATCCCAGGCTGGATGAGCGAGGAAGGCCCAGAGGTGCCCCCCTCCGGGGACGCTGAGCGACCCGAGGGCGAGGCGGAGCACGCTGCGCCGGCGACTCCGGCCGCGGCGGCCGAGGCCGATCCCGCGACGGGCACTGGCACCAGCACCGGTGCCGCGGGTCACCGCACGGGGACGCCCGACGGGACCACGGGGTCACGCCTGACGAGCGGTAGTGAGTCCGGGCGTGGCGCGAGTGGTCGGCGGCCGCCGTCGCTGCCGAATGCACCGAAGCAGATTGGGGACTTCGAAGTCGTACGTCGGCTGGGCACGGGGGGAATGGCCGAGGTCTTCCTGGCCAAGAAGCGCGGAGCGGAGGGGACCTACAAGCTCCTCGTGCTCAAGCGCGTGCTGCCCGACTACGTCAGCAGCCGTCGCTTCCGCGTGATGTTCGCCGACGAAGCGCAGCTGGCCACGCGGCTCAATCACCCCAACATCGTTCAGATCTACGACTTTCAGGACTACGGCGACGAGGGACAGCTCCTCAGCATGGAGTACGTCGACGGTCCGGATCTGCGCGCGCTCACCAAGGCGGCCAAGGCCACCGGCGAGCGGCTACCACCACCCGTGGCGGCTTACATCGTGCTCGAGGTCGCCAAGGGCCTGCACTACGCCCACGAGCGCAAGGACGAGCGCGGCGCACCGCTCGACATCGTTCACCGCGACGTTTCTCCGCAAAATGTCCTGCTCAGCTACGATGGCGCCGTCAAAGTAGCGGACTTCGGCATCGCCAGCGCGAACCTGTTCCGTGAGGAGGAGGGCGTGCTCAAGGGCAAGACCGGCTACATGTCGCCCGAGCAGGCGGCCGGGCAAAAGGTTGATCGGCGCACCGACATCTACTCGCTCGGTGTCATCCTGCACGAGCTTCTGACGGGTCGGCCATTGCACGGACCGCTCGAAGGCGACGCCTTGCTCGAAGCCGTGCGGGTCGGGCGCGTCGAACCACCCAGCACCTACGCGCTCGGCATTCCGAGCGAGCTCGACGATCTGACACTCAAGGCACTGGCGGTCGATCCAGCCAAGCGCTTCCAGACTGCGCGTGACTTCTCGGTCGCACTCGGGCGCGCCCTCTTTCAGATGGGCGAGATCGTCGATGCGCACGTTCTGGAAACCACCATCGTCAGCCTGCTCGGTGAACGAGCGCCCGACGGGGGCGCGGAGGCGCACGGTCACGAGGGTACTGGCGAATCGCAGGGTGGCAGTGCGCCGGTCGACGCAGCCGAGGGCACGCCGGTCGAACCGCTCCTGGCGGGTCGTGAGGCGGGTCGCGAGGTCAGGCACGTCGCGGTGGTGTCACTCGGGCTCACCGGGCAAGCCCAGCTATCGACTCAGCTGGGCCGCGAGGCCGCGCTCGCTGCCTTCGAGCGCCTGGTGTCGACACTCGACGCCATTGCCTTCAAGCGGAACATGCGCGTGCACTGGCAAAGGGACGACGTCGGTTTCCCGACCCACGCCCACGCAGTGGCGGGCCTCTTGTCGAATCCCACCAGCGCCGCGGCGGATGCCGTGTGGTTCGCCGTCGACGTGCACGATGGCGTGGGCGCCGCTCGGGACGACCTCGATGCCGAGTTCCGCGCGCGGATCGGTATCGTGCGCAGCTTGGCCAGCGGCCGTCGCGATCCGTCCGGACACCTGATCGATCACGAGCTGCCGGAAGGCGCGCTCGTGCTGGCCGAGCTCCTGCGCCGGCGCGCGAGTCCAGGCGTGAGTCTGGTGGCGGGCGGTCTGTATCGACTCGTGCGGCGCGACTTCTTGTGGGGTGACGCCCCCACGATCGAGCCCGACATGGGCGACGTGCCCGATCTGCCCCCCCGCATGCGGGTCTACCAGCTCTTGCGCGGTCTGACCCGCGAGGAAAAGCTGGAAGAAGTCGCCGCCGCGCCGAACGAGCTCATCGGTCGCGACGCCGAGATTGCCGACTTGCACGCCGCGTATTTCCGCGTGGTCGGTCAGGCGCCCGGCGAGGGGCAGACGTCGGCGCTCGTCGTCTCGGGCGAGCTCGGCATCGGCAAGAGCGCACTCGTCAACGCCTTCGTCAACGAGCTTCCGCCCGACGCACGCGTCTTGCGCGCAGAGTGCAGCAAGAGTCGTCAAGACGTGCCGTACGGCATCTTGGCGGACATGCTGCGTGAGCTCACTGGTACGACCCCTGATCAGCCGTTGCCCGACGCGCTTCGCCAGGTGGCCCAGGCGCTCTCTTGGGACGAACATGGCGAAGGGCACGCCATTCTCCTGCGCCTGTCGGAGCTCTGTACCGGGCGGCTCGGTGAGGTGTACGACGACGTCGAGGTCGGTCACCAAAGGCAGCAGATCCTGGCCGGCTATCGCGAATTCGTCGCTCGCGCCAGCGACGAGGGGCCGCTCGTCATCGTCGTCGACGCGCTCGAATGGTGCGACGAGGGCAGCCTGTCGGTCCTGGTCGAGCTCGGGCGCTCGGACATGCGGCTGCCGGTGCTGCTCTTGTTCGTGACCAGGCCGGAGAAACGCATCACGCCGTTCGTCGACGGTCTGCTCAGGCTCGATCTGGCGGGGCTGACTCCGGAAAATCAGGCGCGCCTCCTGCAGGTGCGGCTCGGTGTCGGCCCCGGCGTCGAGCGCGGTTGCGCCGACGTGTTCCCGCGGGCGGCGGGCAATCCGTACTTCCTGCTCGAGATGGTGGACGCCCTGCTCGAACGCGGCGTCTTGGAAATCCGAGAGCAGGACTCGGGTCCGCCGGCTCTGGAGCGCATCGACGTCGCGGGCAGCGTGGTGACCTTGCCGACGACGCTCGAGCAACTGCTGGCCGACCGCCTGACCGAGCTGTCCGAGGAAGAGCAGCACCTGCTCGATTGGCTGGCAGTCGCCGGGGCCGCCCTGCGCCTGGCCGACCTTCGGCAGTTGTTCGGCCACCTGACGGACGACGTGCTGCGCCGTCTGGGGGAGCGCGGCTTCGTCGAAGTCAAAGACGAGATGGTCGACGTCCGCCACCCACTCGCGCGCGATGTGGCCTACCGCTCGATGTTGCCCGAGGTGCGGCAGCGCCTGCACCGAGGCTTGGGCGAGTTCTTGGCCGCCAGCGGTCAGAATCGCGGGCTCGGCGCGGCCGCCGTGGCTCGCCACTTGGCCAAAGGCGGTAACAACGACCAAGCGGCCGAGCTCTACCTGGAGGCAGCTGGCGTCGCGCGGGCCAGCTACCAAATGGACATCGCCACCCGCTCCTACCGCAAGGTCGTGGCGATCTTGCCCAAGGACGACTTGCGGCTACTCGAAGCGCACGAAGCGCTCGAGGCCATCATGCGCAACGATGGACACTGGAAGGAGCGTCGGCTGCACCTGGATCAGCTGCGGCTGCTCGCTGCCAAATCCGCCAAGGGTTATTGGGTCGCCACCGCGCTCTTGCGCAGCGCCCGGTTCGAGCTCGATACCGGGCACTTGGCGCGTGCGGCGGAGCTCGGCCACTTGTCGGAAGCGGGCGCGCTCCAGGCAGGTTCGCAGGTCGTCGCTCTGCAGGCGCGCAGCTTGCTCGCCGAGGTATTGCGGGACCTCGGCGACATGCAGGGTGCCCTTTCTGCTGTCGATCGTGCGCTCGCCGATGCCGATCATCCGGACGTGACCTCGCGTCTGCGTGCCGAAGTCTTGCGCGCCAAAGGCACGCTCCTGCGCCGGGTCGGCCGCGTCGTCGAGGCACTCGACGCCTACGCCGAGTCGATCGCCGTCTTCCAGCAAGTCGGGGCGCGGCGTATGGAGGCTCGCGCGAAGAGCTCCATGGCCTTCGCCCTGTACGCGCTTGGGCGCTACGAGGACGGCATCCTGCTCGCCAACCAAGCCATTCAGATCGACTCGGCCATCGGCGGGCGCTTTCAGACGGCCAAGACGCTGGCGAACAAGGGACTCTGCTACGCCGGGGCCGGCGATCACGAGACTGCGCTCCAATATTTGACCCAGGCGCGCGAGGCGCACGAGCGCTATGGCGAGCGTGATTCGCGCGCCGACACGTTGTTGTCCACGGCGGAGGTCCTGCTCGAACGCGGCGACCTGGACCAAGCCGCGCACCTGGTCGGCGATGCGGGTGCACTGATTCGGCTCACCGAGAGCCGCTACGATGCCATCCACGAGCGCCTGCTGCGGGCCCTGCTCGCCGAGGCGCGCGGCAATTCGCGCGAAGCCGTGCAACGCGCCATGGAGGCCAGGCAGGGCGCCGAAGGTCAGGCTTACGCGTCGTTTCATTTCTACGCCATGGCCATCGAAGGCAAGGCGCGGGTCGACGTGGGCGAGGAACACACGGGCATCTTGCTCGCGACCACGGCGCTGGGCGCGCTCGAGACGCTGCAAGGCTCCGAGTACTCCCTGGACACGCGGGCACTCGCCGTGGCGGCGCTCGAGCGGGCACGTTCGCCGCAAGCGGGCGCCATGCGGCGGCGTAGTGCCAAGGTCGCGCAGGAGCGCGCTGACGGCATTCGCGATCCCAATCTGTGGCGGGCCTTCTTGGAGCGGCGCCCCGTCGTGCAGCTGCTCGGACGGCGCGGCGATCCGCCGGCGATCGAGCCCCGCGGGAGGCTCTTCACTTGAGCGGAGCAACGCCGCGGCTCGCGGTCGTGTTGTCGGGCGGTGGCGCACGTGGCGCCTACGAGGTGGGGGTCCTCTCCTACTTGTTCGAGGAGTTCGCGCCCTCGCGTCAGGTGCCGGTGCCGGTGAGCATCGTGTGCGGCACCAGCGTCGGCGCCATCAATTCCGCCTATCTAGCCGCATCTCTCTCGCAGCCTCGGGAAGGCCTGCGCAAGCTGGTCGAGCTGTGGGAAAACCTCGAGATCGATCGCGTGCTCGGCTTCGGCTGGCGCCAGGCCGCCGGCCTACCGCGCTTCTTGCTCACCGGGCGTGGCCACGGCCTGTTCGACGTCAGCCCCATGGCGCGCCTCATCACCCGCGAGGTGCCGTGGCGCGAGATCGGGACCAGCCTGCGTGACGGGCACCTGCGAGCGCTGTCCATCACCTGCACGGAGGTCATCACGGGGCGCACCGTGCTCTTCATGCAGACGGGTCCGTCGACCGCTCTGCCATCGCACGCCCCGCCGCGCGCCTTGATTCGAGCCGATCGCATCGGGCCCAACCACGTGCTCGCTTCGGCGTCGCTGCCCATCCTGTTTCCGCCCGTGCGGGTCGGGCAGGAGCTCTACATGGATGGCGGTCTGCGTCAGAACACGCCTGTGGCGCCCGCTCTGCGGCTCGGAGCCACGCACGCCCTGGTGGTCTCGACGGCCCGGCCTATGGCTGGTGTGCGTATCGGCAAACCCGGTGAGGAACCGACCACGGCCTTCTTGCTCGGCAAGATCATGAACGCGCTCCTGCTCGACCACCTGGAGAACGATCTCGCCAACGTGGGCCTCATCAATGACCTCCTCCAGAACGGCGAGGCCGCCTACGGTCCGGACTTCGTCGA
>Ga0164309_10000755_pt1 | contig 16810 bp, 14 predicted proteins | sample Whisoiple_247_MG_FD_109984 | JGI IMG/M metagenome (GOLD analysis project Ga0164309, IMG submission 109984) | Soil microbial communities amended with fresh organic matter from upstate New York, USA - Whitman soil sample_247_MG | ecosystem: Environmental > Terrestrial > Soil > Unclassified >...
ACGGCTCGGCGTTTCTCTCGCTCGCTACTACGCGGCCATGAACGCCGTAGCGCTCGTGGTTCAGCTGTTCGTGGCGATGCGCGTCCTGCAGCGCATGGGGACGGTCTTGGCCCTGACCATATTGCCGCTGGCGATCTTGAGCGCCGGGGCCCTCGGTCTGGTCTTTAGCGCGCCTCTCTTGTTCGTGCTCATGGCGAAGAGTGCGGACGGAGTCCTGCGCTTCTCACTCCACCGCGTCTCGACCGAGCTGCTCTTCCTGCCGCTCGATTCCGAAGAACGCGCGCGCACGAAGACCCTGTTCGATTCCGTCTTGACCCGCGTCACGCAGGGGCTCGTCGCCTTGGCCGTTTTCCTCGGCACCCGCTTCGCTCATGCGAGCGACCTCACATTTTCGATCGTGACCGCGGGGCTCGCGCTTTCCTGGATTGTGCTCGCCTGGTCGCTGCGCAAACCCTACCTCGAACGCTTTCGCGCCATGCTGGGCAGGCCGGCGCGGCGTTCCGCCTTTGCCTTCGACGAGCTGAACCTCGACAGCCTGTCCGTTCTGGTGGAGGCCCTGTCGAGCCCCGACGAGAATCGCGTCTTGGCGGCGATGCAGCTCTTCAAGGAAGGCAAGCGCACCAAGCTCGTCCCGGCCCTCCTGCTCTACCACCCGAGCTCCCGGGTCCTGGTGCGCGCTCTCGAAGTCCTGCCGGAAAAAGGTCGCGAGGACTGGGTCCAGCTCGCGGAACGACTCCTGGGCCACGCAGACGAAGCGGTCCGTTTGGCAGCCATTCGTGCGCTCGGTTCGAGCGGTCACCTGGCTCGCGTCGATCCCGCGACTTTCGGCGACCACCCTGCCTTGACGGCGGCGGCAGCATTCTTCCTGGCCGACGCAACCGAGAATCCGGCCCGCCATCCGGCGCTCCAGGAGCTGCTCTCCGAGCGTGGCATGATCGTCGGTCAGATCACACTGCTCGAAGCGATCGCTCGCTCGAGCGCACCCGGCTGGGCCGATGCGGTGATGAGCCTCGAGGCGCTGGGGCGACCTGAGCTCGACCGCGTGCTGCCGGCTGCGATGGCAAGAACTGGCGATCTGCGCTTCGTGGATCCGCTCATTTCGAGGCTGAGCCGTCGCGAAGGACGAACGGAAGTCCGGCGCGCGCTCGTGGCATTCGGAAATCCTGCCCTCGATGCGCTCGAAAGGACGCTCTACGACCGCCAGACGCCCCCGACGCTTCGCCTGCACATTCCGCGGGCGATCTCCCGTTTCGACAATCAGCGCGCTGGAGAAATCCTGCTCACGTCCATGGAACGGCACCTCGCCGGCGCACTGCGCTACAAGTCCCTGCGAGGTCTCGGCCGACTCGTCGCCCGGCGCGCCGCCTCGGCAGACCCGGCTCGAGTCCTGCCTCTGATCGAGCGGAATCTGACCGAACACCTGCGGCTGGCCGCCGCGCGCCGAGCCCTCACCCTGCGGCTCGATGCGCCGCCCTTGAGCGGACTTTTGCTGCTTGGGCTGCTGGAGGACAAGATGCGACAGGCCCTCGAGCGAACGCTACGCCTGATCCAGATCTTGCACCCGCGCGAGGACTTTCGTCGCGTCTACCACGGTCTCTTGTCCGAAGACGGGCGAAGCCGCATTGCCGCCACGGAGATCCTGGAAGTGACGAGCCTCGGTTACGGAGAGCAGATCCAGGGTCTGCTGCGGCAGCTCGGAGATCGGAAACTGGCGCCGAGCGCCGAGCCGCCGCACACCGAGCTGACGAGCCTGAGCGATCTTTTGACTGATCCCGATCCCTTGATCTCGGCGCTCTCGGCCGCCTACGCCAAGGATCTGGGCATTGCAGAGCTCGAGACCGCCATCGAGAGCGCTTTTGGCGAGAACGCTTGGCTCACCGAAGGCTGGGAGGACGCTGCGCCGTGAGCATTCTCGACTTCTTGGATCCCAGCACGACCAGACACGACGACGCCCCCGACCTGGAGCGCACCCTGTGGATTCGGTCGTTGCTCGATGCAGGCGACGAGCTCACGGCGGGCGACGACCTGGCCAGCCGCATGCGCGAGACCTTCTTCGAACGAGGCGAGCATCTCTTTCGGCAGGGCGGTTCCGCCGATCGCATCTATTTCGTCTTGAGCGGCAAGGTCGGTCTGGTGCAGCCAGGAGGCGCATTGCGCGAGTTCGGTCCGCAATCGGTGCTCGGCGTGGTCGACACGTTCCTGACCAGACCGCGCGCCTTCGACGCGCGCGCGATCGAGGCGACGACGACACTCGAGCTCGATGCGGACGAATGGTTCGAGTTTTTGGAGGACAACTTCACCCTCACCTGCCGCATCATCCGGCGTGTGGCCCTGAACTTGCCGCCGATCTCGCTGCCTCGTCCGCATCTGTCGGACCAGAGGGCCAGGCAGTCTCCGCACCGCGACGAAAAATGGTCCGGTGCCGACCATCGGGCCCGCCTCGGACCAACGCTCGACCTGTCGTTCGTCGAACGGCTGGCCGTTTTGCGCGCGTGCCCCTTGCTCGCCCGTGCGCGCATTCAAGCGTTGGCGCGGCTCGCCCACTTCTCCGAGATCGTCAGCCTCGAGGCGGGAGAGACACGAAAGCTCGTCGCCCCGGCGCTCCACGTGGTCGAGGCGGGGCGCGTGCTCACGACGACGCGCAATCGAGAGGGTCAGACTTGGCAAAGCGAAGCCCGTCCAGGCGGCGCAGCAGCGGGCGTCGGCTTGCTCGATGCCGGCCTCTACGAGTGTGAGGTCACGGCGGCCACGCCGAGCACGCTGTTCCGGATCCCGACCGAGCGGCTGTTCGATGTGATGGAGGATCACTTCTCGGTTGCCGCGTCCCTCTTCGCTTATGCCTCGGAGTTACTGGAGGCGGTTGCCCTCGCCGACCAGGCTCACGCCCCGGCAGACCCCCCCGGAGATGGCGCCCCTGTCGGTGCATCTCCCCCAATGCGCTAACCTCTCGTCCCCATTCGGGTCGCACTGGCCCGTTGACCGCAGGCTGCGCTTCCACCACGGTGGACAGAATGGCTTGGCGGACAGGGAGCACGGTGACGGCCGGGGTATTGGCTGCTCTGGTGCTGGCCGGCTGTGGTGAGGCGGGGCTGACGGGCGGCGGAACCGGCGGGACGACGAGCGGAACCGGAGGCCAGGACCCCGGGCTCGGCGGCGGTGGCACGGACGGTGGGCCGGAGCTCCCGCCCCCGGACTTCGCGACGCGCGTCGCGCGCCTGACGCACGCCCAGTACCAGCACACCATCGAGGATCTGTTCGGGATCGACGATGAGGTGGCCCAAGGCTTCGTGCCGGACGCCCTCAACGGGTTTGCCTTCGACTCCAGCATCAACCTGGTGGTCGATAGTCGCCTCGCGGAGCAGTACCGGACGGCAGCGGAAACGCTTTCCGTGCGCGTCGTGGGCGACGACGCGGTGCTTTCGAACATCGTGCCCTGTGACGCCCTGGAGGCGGACTGCCCCGAGACCTTCCTCGCCGAATTTGGCCTGCGCGCGTTCCGGCGCCCGCTCTCACCCGCTGAGGTCGAGCGCTTCGGGGTGCTGTTCGACGCAGGAGCGGAGCTCGTGGCGAGCGGCGACGCGTTCAAGGACGGCGTGCAGATCACCATCGAGGCGATGCTGCAGAGTCCGGATTTCCTCTACCGCGAGGAGCTCGGAACGGCCACGAACGAAAATGGCCGTGTCCTCCTCTCCGGCCATGAGCTCGCTTCGCGCCTCTCGTACTTCCTCTACGACTCGATGCCCGACGATGAGCTCTTACGGGCCGCCGGCGCGGGCGAGCTGTCCGACCCAGCGCAGGTCCGTGCTCAGGTCGAGCGACTGCTCAGTGACGCCGGCACCCTGGCCCGCGTGGTGGAGTTTCACGAGCAGGCCTTCGACTTCGAGCGCTACGGTCGCATCTCGGTCGATACCGACACGTTCCCGAGCGCTCCCGAAGATTTGCAGAGTCGCGCCCTGAGCGCTTCGCGGCTGTTCCTCGAGGACGTCATCCAAAGTGGAGGAGGCCTCGGGGAGCTGCTCACGGCGCCGTACGCTTACGCCGACTCCGAGCTCGCACCGCTCTACGGAGCCGAGGTGGCCGGCGATTTCGAGCGCATCGATTTCGACCCGACCGAGCGCGTGGGCCTGCTCAGCCAGGTGGGCTTCTTGGCCTCGCACGCCTACGCCAAAAAGACGGACCCCATCCACCGTGGCCTGTTCGTCGTGCGGGACCTTTTGTGCCAGACGATCCCCGATCCACCGCCGGGCGCCAGCCAGACGCCGCCGCCCGCCGACGCGCCCGTGCCCAAAACGACGCGGGAAGAGGTCGAGATCCTGACGGGGCAAGCGGGCTGCATCAACTGCCACCAGGTCATCAATCCGCCCGGTTTTGCCTTCGAAGCGTTCGATGCAGCCGGCGGCGTGCGCACCGATGAAGACGGCAACGCCGTCGACACGACGGGCACGCTCGAGATCGACGGCGCAGAAGTGGCGTTTTCCACCGCGAGCGAGCTGATGGAAGCGGTCGCGTCGAGCGACGCGGCGCACACCTGCTACCTCGGCAAGTGGGCCGAGTTCGCCCAGGGCCGGCAGCTGTCCGCGGAGGAGCTGACCTGGACCTCGGAGGTACCCTCCCCCATCGGCATCCTCGAGCTGCTCCCGCTCATCGCGACCGACGAAAGTTTCATGACCAGGCCAGCCAGCGAGGTGTCCCCATGAGTAGCCCTACCGCTCGCCCCACCGTTCGCAAGCCCCTGCTTTCGCTGCCAAGGCGCCGCTTCCTCCGCGGCCTCGGCACCATCGCGGTCGGCCTGCCCTTCCTGGAGGCGCTCGCGCCACGCGGCGCGAGCGCGCAGAGCACAGCCATCCAGCGCTTCTGCGTGTTCTTCTGCTGTAACGGCGTCAACATGCAGAATTGGTTTCCCAAAGGCGACTTCGGAGCGCTCAGCTCGGATAGCCTGATTGGCACCACGAACGAGCCGATTGCCGCCTTCGCCTCACGGCTGACCTTCCCGCGCGGCATCCACATGAGCCCACGTGGTTGGGGCATGGACCCGGGTGGCGGGGACGACCACGGCAAAGGCATGGCGGCCAAGCTGACCGCGAACTTCGCCACCGATGACGAATGGCTCGCCATGGGCGAATCCGTCGACCAATACCTGGCGCGCTACATCAATCCGGGCGAGGAAGGCGCGCGCCGCGCCCCACTCAACCTGCACGTCGGCCAGCGTTACGACTACAAAGGGCTCGACTACATCTCGTACCGCGGACCGGCGGACGCCGTGTCCCCCATCGACAATCCCTGGAACGCCTACGCCGATTTCATGAACCTCGGCGGGACGCCGGGCGAAACCGCGGAAGCCACCGAGCGCATTCTGAAGCGCCGCGAAAGCGTGCTCGATCTGGTGGACGAGCAGCTGGCCGACCTCAAACGCGGCCCCCTCAGCCAAGCGGACAAGGACAAGCTCGACGCCCACTTCACGGCCCTGCGCGGCCTCGAGACGGCCATGGGTCAGATGAACAGCATCGTCTCGTGCATGGACGCCGACCTGGCCGAGCGGGCCAGTCGCTACGACACCGAGCCGGATCTCGTCGCTGACGAAGCCGAGTACCCGCTCTTGGCCGATCTGCAGGTGGACATCGCGGCCCTCGCACTGGCCTGCGACGCCAATCGCGTTGCCACCCTCCAATTCGGTGGCGGTGCCGGGGGACCCACCTTCAAGTGGGACGGCATGAACCACGAGTACAACCACCACAAGCTGTCGCACGGGAAAGTGCGGGACGATTGCTTCGGCGACAGCACGGAAGACGGCTGCGACGACGTGGCGGGCTACCAGGACATGCTCACCGCCATCGATCACTGGCACCAGAGCAAGTTCGCTCGCCTGCTCGAGCGCCTCGACAGCTACGAGGAGGCCGACGGCAAGACCGTGCTCGACAACTCCGCCGTGCTCTACACGAACGAGCTCTCCGACGGCAAAGCGCACTCGTGGATGAACTTGCCGTTCATCCTGGCCGGTAGTGCGGGCGGCAAGCTCAAGATGGGCCAGCACATCTTGCTCGGCGCTGGCGGGGACTACGATCCGGAGCAGGCGCCGCACAACAAGCTCTTGAACACCCTGATCAACGTGCTCGGCGTCGAGTCGGACTGGTTCGGCGCGGAAGAAGGCAGCGGCGGCGCCACGATGCAGGGCGGCGTGTACGAAGATCTGCTGGTCTGACCTCGCGCAATTGCTCAGTTGACTAGTCGTTTCGGCTGAATGACTCCGAGGGCGCCCACGCGCTCGCGCGAAGACTTCGCGCTTCCTTGACTTGGGCCGGTCCCGAGACAACTCTCTCGCGCAAGTCGTTCTGGGCTCATCGATTGCTGGTGCGATCGAGTGGCCGAGCCGGATCCGCTCTCGCAGCGTCGATGCAACCCTCTGCTCGCTCCGCGCAGAGGGCTACCGCATTTCGCGCCTGAAAAGAGCGAAACACGATGCAAGGGAACGACGGAATGGCGGATCATCGAGAGAGCCCGGGCAGCCCATCCGCTACGGACAGCCCGCCAGACGCACCTCCTTCTCCTCTTGGGAGCGGGCGCATCCTGATTCTCGTCGTCGAGCGCGATCCTCACATCCGCGAGCTCGAAGCCCATTTCTTGAGTGAGGCTGGCTATGCCGTGGAGTTTGCAGCCGACGGCAAGGAAGCCCTGCAGCGTGCGCAGCTGCTGCTGCCGGACATCATCATCACGGAGATCTTGGTGCCGAAGCTCGATGGTCTCGCGCTCTGCCGAAAGCTCAAAGCGGACGACAAGACGCGCGGGATCACCGTGCTCGTCTTCAGCATCTTGGCAGCCCAGGGGCGCGCCACGGAGGCCGGCGCGGACGCCTTCCTGATGAAACCCCTCGCCGAGCATCGCCTGGTCGGCACGGTGAAGACCCTCATGGCCTCCCGGCTGGAAGGCGAAACACGAATATGAACAATGGAAACAATGGTCACGGTGCAGACGGTGGTCGGCGGGAGCTCGAGCGCTTGCGCACCGGCAACCCGGAGCTCGACAGCATCTTGGGGGGTGGCTTTCCGGTCAACTCCATCAACATCCTGATGGGCGAGCCGGGCAGCGGAAAGACCATCCTGGCCGAGCGCTTGATGTTCGCCAACGCTGACGAAAACGGCCGACCGATTCTGTTCTTGACCACGTTGTCGGAGCCGCTCGACAAGGTCGTGCGCTATCTGCAGCAGTTTTCCTTCTTCGACGGAGCCAAGCTCGCGGGCAGCATCGTCTACGACTCCATCGGTGAAGAGCTGGCGGAGCAGGGCGTTGCGATGCTGGTGCCGCGCTTGAAGGAGCTCATCAAGGAGCAGCGACCGAAGATCATCGTGATCGACTCGTTCAAGGCCATCCACGATCTCTCGACCTCGGTGCCGGAAATGCGGCGCATGCTCTACGAGGTCGCGGGTCTACTTACCGCCTATGAAACGACAGCGTTTTTCATCGGGGAGTACAGCACCGACCAGATTGCCGTGTATCCCGAGTTCGCGGTGGCTGACGGTATGGTGGAGCTGGCTCGCAACAAGCTCGGCACGCGCGACGAGCGCTTTCTCCGCGTGCTCAAGCTCCGCGGCAGCGGCTACCTCGAAGGCTTGCACGCGTTTCGCTTGACGTCGAACGGGCTCGAAGTCTTCCCCCGCCTGGTGAGTCCCGACGCGCCGCCGTCCTACGACATTCTCGCCGAACGCGTTCCGACCGGCATCAGCGGCTTGGACGAGATGCTCGGAGGCGGGTTCGTGCGCGGCCGTTCGACCTTCATGCTCGGGCCGACGGGCTCGGGCAAGACCACGTTGAGCCTGCAGTTCGTGCTCGAAGGTGTGCGACGCGGTGAGCAATGCATGTACGTCTCCTTCGAGGAGAACCCCTCCCAGCTCGATTCACAGATCCAGGCTCTAGGAGTGGACCCGGCCGAGGCGCGGAGAAATGGCCTCAGCTTTCTCTACGTCTCGCCGGTGGAGCTGCAGATCGACAGCATCATCGCCACGATCTTCCGCACCATCCAGAGTGGCGACGTGCGGCGACTGATCGTCGACGCCGTGGGCGACCTCTTGGCAGCCGCCAACAACGCCCAGCGCCTCCATGGCTATCTCTATGCCTTGCAGCAGCACTTTGCGGTGCGAGGAGTCACCAGCATTTTCCCCTACGAGACGGCCGACGCCGGTGACGTCGAAACGCGGCTGAGCCCCTTGGCCGACAACATCATGCTCCTTGGTCTGCGCATGAACGCTGGCCGCGGCCAGCGCACGATTCGCGTGGTGAAGGCGCGAGGCATCGGACACGACCTCGACCAGCGCGAGCTGCGCATCACGGGGCAAGGCGTCAAGGTCGAATAGTGCCGCCGCCTCTCCTCCGAGCAGATCGACGTTGGCAGCAGCTGCGCAAGCTGACCGAGGTGAGCCGCGCGCTCACCTACGCCGTGTCGCTCGAACAGGTGCTGCTACTGGCGGTCAAGCGGGCGGCCGAGCTCCTCGAATCCGGCAAGGCGGTCCTCATGCTCGTGAACGCCGATGGATTGCTCTCCGTCCGCGCCTCGCACGGGCTCGATCAGGCGACCTGCGAGCGTTTCCGCGAGCCACTGCAGGAAACGCTCATCACCCGGCTCCAGGGCCTCTTGGGTACGCCCGGGGAAGACTTCCTGGGTGTCCCCCTCGTCGTCGGCGGGGAAGTCACCGGACTGCTCGCCGTGGCGCGCCCTCCGAGGGAGGAAACACTCGAAGAGGACGAATGGCTGCTCTCCGCGCTTGCCGACCAGGCCGCCGTGGCGCTCGAAAAGACGCGCCTCGACGAGACGGCGGAGTTTCGCGAAAGGCTGATCGGCATCGTCAGCCACGATTTGCGTGATCCGATCTCGGCCATCGCCATGGCCTCCGAAGTCCTGCTCATACGGGAGAATCTCGACCATCAGGCGACCACCACCGTCGTCCGCATTCAGAAAGCCGCCGGGCGGGCGACTCGTTTGATCGCGGACTTGCTCGACTACACGCAAGCGCGCCTCGGTGGCATTCGGGTAGACCGCGTGGCGGCCAATCTCCATGCCATCGTGAGGCAGGTCGCGGACGAGCTCTCGCTCGCCCATCCGGAGCGGACGATCGAGGTGATCCAACACGGCGACGGACAAGGCGAGTGGGACCCGGACCGCATCGCGCAAGTCATTGGCAACATCGTCTCGAACGCCATCCACTATAGTTCTCCAGGCACCGCGGTGCGGCTGACTGCCCACGACGAGGGGCCAAGCGCTATCGTCACGGTGCACAACGAGGGCAAGCCGATCCCCCTCGAACGCCTGCCTCAGGTCTTTGAGCCCCTGCAGCGCGCAGCTACCGAGCTGACGCAGACGACCCGCAGCGTCGGTCTCGGCCTCTACATCGTCAAACACATCGTGGAAGCTCACGGCGGTACGGTATCGATCGAATCCTCCGCGGAGCTAGGTACGACGCTGACGGTCAGGCTCCCACGCTGGAGTCTGACGAAGTTGCCGTGACCCCGAGGGTTCGGTCACGGCAAGAGTCGTAGTAGATTGCGCGGGATGCCGGCTCCTTTTTCCCGCTACTTGCTGCGCACGACGGACGTCGCTGCAGCCACTGCCTTTTACGACGCCGTACTGGAAAGCCGGGGCGACGGCATCGTCGCCCTGCATGAGGACGCCATCGCACGTGGTGCGCGGCCGCACTGGCTGGGCCACGTTCGGGCGCGGGACCTCGGCGGGTCGGAGGCCCTGGCGACTCGCTTCATCGAGCGCGGCGCCACGCGTCTCGGTCCGCCGCCGGGACGCGGCGACTTCGTCGTCTTGCGCGACCCGGGCGGAGCGCTCGTCGGCCTGACGGACAGCGAGGCGGACTCGGCCGCGAGCGTCGTTTGGCATCAGCTGAGCACCCAGGACCCGGACCAAGCGGCCGAAAACTACGGAGCCCTCTGCGGCTGGTCGCTATCTGCACCCTTCGAGTTGGACCAGCTCGGCCAGCACCGGCGCCTCGCTTACGCAAAAGGAGATGCGAGCGTTGGGCTTGTGTCCGGCATCGAGGGGCGTCCGCAAGTTCATCCCCATTGGCTGTTCTTTTTCGCGGTCCCTTCCCTCGATGCAGCGGCCCTTCGCGTCCGCGAGCTCGGCGGCGTCGTCATCGGACCGATCGAGCTGCCCAGCGGTGGACGCGTCGCCGTTTGCGATGACCCACAGGGCGCAGCGTTTGGCCTCATCGAGCCAGACGATGCCGCGAAGCTCGCGCGACAGTGACGCCTCCATGGACCTCGTGGCGCGTGCATCGGTCGTCATTCGAGCTCCCCGCCGGGCCGTGTGGAGCGCGCTCCTGGCGCCCGCCACGATTCCGGAGATTTTGCCCGTGTCGGAGGTGGTCCAAGGCTGGCGGCTCGGCGAGCCGTTCGTGTGGGTCTTCTCGCTCGGAGACATCGAGTCGCGGGTCGAAGGGCGAGTCGTTGCCGTTGTCGAAGAGCGGCTGCTCGAATACGAGTACGTCGACCCGCACGCGCGTGTCGTGCAGGGCACCCACAACGTTCACCGGGTCACGATCGAGCTGTCGGACGACGACCTCGCCACGCGCGTTTCCGTCGTCCAAGACGCGAACCTCTCGCTCGAGGCGCAGGCCCATGCCGAGGGCGGCTGGCGGCTGGCCTTGAACAACCTGAGGACTTTGGTCGAGAAAAACTGGTAGCCTCGGCGTATGGTCAGGCTTGGGCCGGTCTCGCGCGGAGCTATCGCTCTCGGCATTTTCTCGCTCGTCAGTGGCTGCACCCCCAAGGCTCCGCCGAGCGAAGGGCAAGCTCCGAGCGGCCGTTTCCTCAGCCCGCCGCTGATCACGAGCCTGTACACGGCGGACCCGTCGGCGCACGTCTGGGGCGGCCAGCTCTACGTCTACCCATCGCACGACATCGAAGCGGGCGTGCCGCCGGACGACCTCGGCAGCCATTTCGACATGAAGGACTACCACGTGCTCGCGCTCGACACGGCCCTCGGTCCTGCGCGCGACCTCGGCGTTGCGCTCGACATCTCAGAGGTGCCGTGGGCGAAAAGGCAGATGTGGGCGCCCGATGCAGCGGAGAAAGACGGCAAGTACTTCCTCTACTTCCCAGCCAAGGACCAAGCGGATGTCTTCCGCATCGGCGTGGCCGTTTCCGATCGCCCCCAAGGCCCGTTCAAGGCGGATCCGGAGCCCATCGCCGGCAGCTTCAGCATCGATCCGGCCGTGTTCAAAAACAGCGACGGCGCCCACTACCTCTACTTCGGCGGGATCTGGGGCGGGCAGCTTCAGCGCTGGAGGTCGGGCACCTACCGCGCGGACGACGAAGCGCAGCCCGACCCGGGCGAGCCGGCGCTCACGCCCAAGGTCGCGCGTTTGTCGGCGGACCTGCGTTCCTTGGCCGAGGCGGTGAAGGACGTCGTCATCCTGGACGAGGCCGGAAAGCCGCTCCTGTCGGGGGACACGAAGCGCCGCTTCTTCGAGGCGTCGTTTCTGCACCTCCACCAAGGCACGTACTATTTCTCGTATTCGACCGGTGACACGCACTTCATCGTCTACGCCACCGGAACGTCCCCGTACGGGCCGTTCACGTATCGCGGCCGCCTGCTCGAGCCGGTGCTGGGCTGGACCAACCACCACTCGATCGTGGAATTTCAGGGTAAATGGTACCTCTTTTATCACGACTGCGAGCTCTCGGGCGGGCAGACGCACCTGCGCAACGTGAAGGTGACCGAGCTCTGGCACGAGGCGGATGGCAGGATCCGCACCATCGACGCCTACCAGGAGTGAGACAGCACGATGATCATCCTCGGCCTTTCCTTGTGCGGCGCTGCGGCGCTCGTCCACGTCTACATCTTCTACCTCGAATCGATCGCGTGGACGGGGAAGACGGCGCGAGCGGTGTTCGGCATCAAGACGGTAGAAGAAGCCGAGACAATGAAGCTCTTGGCCTTGAATCAGGGCTTCTACAATCTGTTTTTGGCCGTCGAGATTGCGTTCGGCACGGCGCTCTGGCTCGCTGGTCAGAGCACGGTCGGCGCGACGTTGGTCTTCGTCGGCGCAGGCTCGATGGTCCTCGCGAGCCTGGTGCTCCTCGTCTCGAGTCCAGACAAGGCCGCCGCGGCGCTCAAGCAAGGACTGCTACCGCTTCTCGGGCTCCTGGCGCTCACGGTCGGGCTCTGGAAAAGCTGAACCAGCGCAAGGGCGTTTTAGGGCTGCTCCCGAGCGCCACCCCAGAAAACGAACGTTCGTTCGTTTTTTGGCGCGAGCCGCTCAGGGGTCGGCCGCGCCTCGTGCGTCGAACGCAGCCGTCCAGCCCAAGCCACCGAGGTACGTCGCGCGCGGTTCAGATCGGCAACGACGAGCGTGACCAAATGCAAGCGCGGTTTCATGGGCGCCTTCTACCATGGCCCTCACCTGCCGATGGCCCCGCCGATTGCCGAAGGGCCTGGATCGGGCGCAAAGTATGGCCTCGCCATGGGAAATACCTCTCAGAAACCTTCCGCCGCGCTGGACCCGTCCGCTTTCATCGATCAGAAGATCGCCGGGCTCGGCGATTGGCGAGGCAAGACGATGGCCCAGGTGCGCGCGATCATCCACCAGGCCGACGCCGCCATCGTCGAAGAGGTGAAGTGGATGGGCACGCCGATCTTTTCGCACGGCGGCATCGTGACGACGCTCGAGACGTACAAGAGCGTGGTCAAGCTGACGTTCGCCAAGGGCGCGCAGCTGCCGGACCCCAAGGGCCTGTTCAATTCGAGCTTGGACGGCAATGTGCGGCGGGCCATCGACCTCCACGAAGGCGAGAAGATCGACGCGGCCGCTCTGAAGGCCCTGATTCGCGCAGCGGTGGAGCTCAACTTGGCCGGGAAGACCAAAGCCAAGGCGCCCGCCAAGACGAAGACGAAGACCACGGCCCAAAAAACCCCGACCCGGGCGCGTCGCAGCCCTTGAGACCGGTCTTTTTTCGAGGGTCGGCTGTTTTCTTGCGGGCCCGCTCATAAGCGAACGGACGAATCCCCACCCACTGATTCAGGGGATAGGTGCGGGCTTAACTCTAGTTCTTCCTTGCTTTTTCACTAATCCGCCCCATCTGCCGAGGCCTCAGTAGTCCGCAAACGTCGCCCAGGTCATTTCAGCGGCGAAGTGCGGCCAGCCGTGGTTGGTGCCGCCGTACTCCGGGTCGTTGTGGTTGCACCAGTAGACGGGGAAGCCGTCATCGCAGCCCTGGAAGAGGACACAGTTGGACATCGAGTCCGTGTAGCCGTCGACCGGATCGGACACGTCGGTGCAGTGGTTCAGCTCGCGATAGAAATCGCGTGTGAGCGGGCCGTTGGTGGTGCCCACCTGATTGTCCATGGTGCCGTGGATGACGATGGCAGCGACCTGGCCGCTGCAATCGCGCGCGCCAGCATTCAGCTGGTACTCGGGCACGTTCTTGGTTGCGCACGGCGCGATGGCGCGCACCTTGTCGGCATGCTCGCAGCCGAGGATGCTGACGAAATCGCCGCCCGAGCTCTCGCCAGCAGCGAAGACACGCTCCTGGTCGACGCAGTAGTCGTCCAGGATCTTCTGGTAGAACGGCTCGAAGAACGGCACATCGCCCGCCACCCAGCCGCTGGAATTGCTGAGCGAGGCCGGGTAGACGCGAATGGCGTCATCCTTGGCTGCCGTGCTCTCGTAGCCGGAATTTTGCTCGGCCCAAGTGATCGGATTGCCGGTCGGGTGGAACATCATGAGGACCGGATACGGCGTGTTCTCGTCGTAGTTGGTCGGGAGCTTCACGTAGTAGTCGTGATTGGACACGTTGAGCGTCTGGGACGACGTGCCCGTGGCCGGATTCGCCTTGCCGCAGCCGGCGCTCGGATCGGGCGGCGGTTTGCCGCCACCACCACCGCCACCCGTGCCTGTGCCGCCGCTTGCGGCGCCACCACTCGGCGCGCCGCCCGTCGACGTTCCGCCGCTCGCATGGCCACCACTCGCCGCGCCGCCGCCGCTGCTCGGTGACCCTCCCGAGCCCAGCGTGCCGCCCGCGGCCACGCCGCCACTGCCGCTCGGGGCGCCGCCGCCACTGCCCGGCGCACCGCCGCTCATCGCGCTCGAATCCGTGGGGGTGCTCGAGCCGCAGGCCATCGCCGTGAGCACGCACATCGCGAGCACGCACATCGCGAGCCAGGAGAGCGACCCAAACGACTCACGAAGAAACTTCATGCCTTGACGTGTACGGATCGGGCGGCCCCGCGCGAGCCGTTTCGCCCGTTTCCCCGGCACCTGGGCAGAAATCACTGCCCGGGGGCTAGAAGATTTCGCCCTCGCCAAACGAGCTAGTTCACCGAGCCGAGCACGTCGGCCAGCTTGGCGCCCAGGGCGGCCCGGCTGAAGGGCTTGCTCAGGTACTGCTCGCCCGCGGGAAATTCGCCGTGATGGGGCAGGTTCTCGGCGGCGTAGCCGGAGATGAAGAGCACGCGCAGCTCGGGATTCTGGGCGCGCAATTCGGTGGCCAAAGCCGGCCCCCCCATGCCTGGCATCACGATGTCGGAGATGAGAAGCTCGAACTCCCCGGCCCTTTTCTGCGCGAGCTCGAGCGCCGCGGTGCCGTCGTGTGCTTCGACCACCGTGTGGCCCAGCGACTCGAGAATGCGCCGCGTGGCGACGCGCACATCCGCCTCGTCCTCCACCAAAAGGATGTGAGCCGAGCGTGCCGCAGCGGGCCTCACCGACGGGGTTCGGCTGCGTGAAACGCGCTCGTGCGTCCGAGGAAAGAGCACCCGGAAGGTCGAGCCGCTACCGAGCGCCGTCTCGACCTCCACGTGCCCTCCGCTCTGCGTCACGATGCCGAGCACCGTGGCGAGGCCCAGCCCCGTGCCCTTCTGACCGCCCTTGGTCGTGAAAAACGGCTCGAAGATGTGGGTGCGCACCTCTTCGGACATACCGGCACCGGTATCGCTCACCCGGATCTCCACGTACTCCCCCGCCGGCACCCGCCGTTGATTGGCTGCGGCATGCACCGTGAGGTTGTGCGTCAAAAGGGTGATCGTGCCCCCGCCCGTGAGCGAGTCGCTGGCATTGGTGACCAGGTTGATCAAGACCTGCTCCAAGTGCGTCTCGTCGACGGTGACGTGGCCGGTTTCCTCGTCCGCGAGGACGACGAGCTCGGAGCTGCTCGGCAGCAAGCGCCGGAGCAACGGGTGCAGTCCATGCACGACGTGCGCGGGGCAGAGCACGACCGGCTGCAGGACCTGCTTGCGACCCACCGCAAGCAGCTGACTGGTGAGCTTGGCGGCGCGGCCTGCGGCATCCTCGATGCGATCGACGTCGCCTTGGAGGTGGGGTCCGAGCTTCGCCCGACGCAAGAGCTCGACCTCGCTCAGAATCACGGTGAGCAGGTTGTTGAAGTCGTGCGCGACCCCGCCCGCCAGCCGCCCCACCGCCTCGAGCGACTGCGAATGGGAAATGCGCGCTTCGAGCTCCTCCCGGGCCTCTCGTGCCCGAATGCGCTCGCCTTCGAGCAAGAGCGACTGGAGTGCCGCGTGGCTGATGGCTCGCAGGGCCGCGCCCGAGATCCAGGCCACGGCGACGAGCTGAAACGACATCTCCGCCCAGAGCTGCAACGGGGGCATGGCCGCTGACTGCGGTCCCGTGTAGGTCATCCAGCCGACGACTGCGGAGGACAGCGCCGCGACCAGAACGGCGCCGCGCGCGCTCCAGCACAGGGCGGAGAAGACCACGAGCGTCACATACGAGGTCATCGCTGGCGCATTGGTCACGCCGCCACGGACCGAGGTCAGGATCGTGACCAGAACGAAGGCGCCCAGCGAGCACAAAAGGCCGGCCCAGGTCCGATGCCGGTCGCGCCAATAGTGGGCCAACGCGAGGAGGCCCAGCAGCGCCAAATAGCAACCGTAGACCAGCTGTGGTTCGCCCCGCAGCGGAGCGGTGAGCAAGAGCACCAAGACGAAGCCACCGGCTCCGACGGTCGCAAAGCGAATGGCCGTGGAACGACTCGCGGCGACCACATCGTCAGACGGGACAGAAGGCTCGACCACTCGGCCGGCAGAGTACGGCGGAGGCCGCTGCGAGCCAAGCGCCAAGCCCCGCCATGGCGCTGGCGGCGCGATCGCCAGGCCCCTTCAGTTGGGGAGCTCGACGGTGAGGCCTCCGTCGGCGCTTTGCTGGATCGGATAGACGGCTATCACACAAGTGCCGTCGCTGCAGGTGCCGGTGGTCAAGTCGAAGACCTTCTCGTGGAGCGGGCACACTAGGCTCGAGCCACCAACGATGCCGTCGGCCAAAGGACCGCCCTTGTGCGGGCACGTGGCCTGGGTCGCGTACACGGCGCCCGAGCGGGAGTGGAAGATCGCAATGTCGGCCCCGGGAACCGCGATTTGGCGGCCCTCTCCGCGGGGGATCTCGCTGACGAGGTGTAGGGAGATGGTTCGCTTCATGGCTCGTTACCTCAAAACTGGCAGGGATGTTCGGAACTGGTTCTGGGTTTTCGGCACGTCTCGTTCGCGCCACACGTCATAGGTTGCATCGACCGACGCTTGCATGTCCCGATCGAGGCGCTCGGCGATGCCTTCGCTGTCGTCCAAGAGGACGGCGCGCAGTTTCTCCACGCCGATGCGAGGCACGAAGCTGTACGTGCGCTCCTTGTACTTGGCGTTCTCGCGGTAGTACTGGATGAAACGGCCGGCGATCTTGACCACCTCGTCCTCGCTATCGAGGATGCAGAGACGGTCACCCTTGCGGATCTCCGCGCCCGCCGCGCCGCCGACGTAGAGCTCCCATTTGCCACCTTCCACGGCCACGGCGCCGACGTCTTTCAC
>Ga0164309_10000756_pt1 | contig 16795 bp, 12 predicted proteins | sample Whisoiple_247_MG_FD_109984 | JGI IMG/M metagenome (GOLD analysis project Ga0164309, IMG submission 109984) | Soil microbial communities amended with fresh organic matter from upstate New York, USA - Whitman soil sample_247_MG | ecosystem: Environmental > Terrestrial > Soil > Unclassified >...
AGGGGACAGCCGTGCAGATCAGAAACAAAACCGCCTCGATCAGCGCGATCCTGGTGCTTGGGCTAGCTGCTTGTGCCAAAGCGCCGGAACCCGTTGCGCCCGCGCCTGCACCGCCTCCCGCAGACGCAGCCGCACCCGCTCCGCCACCCGCTCCACCCGTAGTGCCCGCTCCGGCCGACCCGCTGCCGTCGTGGAACGACGGACCCACCAACGCGGCGCTGACGAGCTTCGTCGCACGTGTCACCAAGGCAGGGTCGCCCGACTTCGTTCCCGTAGCCGAGCGCATCGCTACCTTCGACAACGACGGCACGCTGTGGTCAGAGCAGCCGATCTACGTGCAGCTCGCCTTCGCGCTCGACCGGGTCAAAGAGCTCGCGCCCCAGCATCCCGAGTGGAAGACGAAGGAGCCCTTCAAGTCGGTGCTGGCCGGGGACTTGAAAAAGGCCCTCGGCGGCGGCGCCAAGGCTCTGGATGAGCTCGTGCTGGCGACGCACTCCGGCATGACGAGTGAGGAGTTCAGCGGCATCGCCGAGCGTTGGCTGACGACTGCGAAACATCCAAAGTACGGCCGGCCTTACACGGAATTGGTGTACCAGCCGATGCTCGAGGTGCTCTCGTACCTACGCGACAGCGGCTTCAAGACGTTCATCGTCTCGGGCGGCGGGGTCGAGTTCATGCGCGTCTTTTCCGAGAAGGTCTACGGCGTCCCGCCCGAGCAGGTGATCGGCTCGACGGAGGAGGTGAAGTATGAGCTCCACGGCGACACGCCTGTGCTCGTTCGAGTCCCGAAGATCGGCGTCGTCGACGATGGCCCCGGCAAGCCCGCGAGCATCCAGGCGCACATCGGGCGCCGCCCGCTTGCGGCGTTCGGCAACTCGGATGGTGACCTGCAGATGCTCCAGTGGACGGCGGCCGGACCGGGCGCGCGTTTCCTCTTGCTCGTGCATCATACAGATGGCGCGCGCGAGACGGCCTACGATCACCCGTCGGCAATCGGCCAGCTCGACCAGGCCTTGGTGGAAGCCAAGGCCAAGGCCTGGACCGTGGCGAGCATGAAGGACGACTGGAAGACGATCTTCCCGGCGCCTTAGTGGACGCCCTTGCCGAGCTGTTCCATCACGTGCTCGAGGTTGAAGGATGCCGCCTTCTGCCTGGGAGGGAACTCCTTGAACGTCTCCAGGAACTTGCCTGCGTAGGCTTGGGCCGGGACGAGCAGGAAAGCATGGTCGAGGCACCAGTCGTAGTAGGTGTTCGAGGTGATATCAGCCCGCTCGTACGGGTCCGTCTTGAGGTTGAACATCTTCGGCATGCGGAGGCTCGTGAACGGCTCCGCCCAGACTGCGAGTGTTCCGGGCATGCGTTGCTCCATGAACACGAGCTTCCAATTGTCGAAGCGTAGACTCGTGAGATCTCCATCGTCCGAGAAATAGAAGAAGCTCTCCCGCGGACTCGTCTGCGTCTCCCCCGTGAGGTAGGGCAGGAAGTCGAAGCCGTCGAGGTGCACCTTGAAGCGCTTCTTGCCCGCCTGGTGCCCCTTCTTCATCTTCTCGCCGATGTCGGTGACGCCCGCCGCGGCCAGGAACGTGGGGAACCAGTCCATGTGGGACATGATCGCGTTCGACACGGTTCCCGCGGGGATCTTGCCGGGCCAACGCACCATGGCGGGCACGCGGTAGGCGCCTTCCCAGTTCGAGTTTTTCTCGTTGCGGAACGGAGTCATGCCGCCGTCCGGCCAGGTGTTCATGTGCGGACCGTTGTCGGTGCTGTAGACGACGATGGTGTCATCCTTGATGCCCGCCTTCTCGATCGCGGCGAGCACCGTGCCCACGTTCTTGTCGTGGTCGATCATCGCGTCGTGGTACGGGCTCTGCCAGCGGCCGGACTGACCGGCGCTCTCGGGTTTCACATGCGTGCGCAGGTGCATGTGCGTGAAGTTGACCCACACGAACATGGGCTTGCCCGCCTTGGCGCTGTCCTCGATGAACTTGGCCGAGCGCGCGGCGACGTCGTCGTCGATCGTCTCCATGCGCTTCTTGGTGAGCGGGCCGGTGTCCTCGATCTTGCCGCCAGCGAAGCTGTGAATGACGCCGCGAGGGCCGAACTTCTTCCGGAACTCGGGATCCTTCGGATAGTCTGGAAGCTCGGGTTCCTCCTCGGCGTTCAGGTGGTAGAGGTTGCCGTAGAATTCGTCGAAGCCGTGGTTCGACGGCAAGAACTCGTCCTTGTCGCCCAGGTGATTCTTGCCGAATTGACCGGTCACGTAGCCGAGGGGCTTCAGCGCCTCGGCGATGGTCGGGTCCTTGTCGGACAGACCGATGTCAGCGCCCGGCAGGCCCACCTTGCTCAGGCCCGTGCGGAACACGCTCTGCCCGGTGATGAACGCCGCTCGCCCCGCAGTGCAGCTCTGCTCGCCGTAGTAGTCGGTGAAGATCAGGCCTTCCTTGGCAATGGCGTCGATATTCGGCGTCGCATAGCCCATCAAGTCCTTGGAGTAGGCGCCGACGTTGCTCTGGCCGATGTCGTCGCCCCAGATGACGACGATGTTCGGCTGCTTCTTCTCGCCACCCTGGGCGCCGGGCGTCTTGGCCGCGACCTCGAGCCGCGTTGGGTAGTAGGCCTTCAGCAGGGGACTCGGCGCTTGGGCAGGCTTGATGCCCGCCGTGGCGCTTGCGGACGGCTCGCTGTCCGCCTTCGGATTTTCGGCAGGTGGCGCGCCAGCAGCGCAACCCGCGAGCACACTCGCAACCAGCAGCCACTCGATCGATCGAAGTGTCTTCATTTCGCCATCCCTCGTCGGCGTCCCCCGACGGCCTTTCTCCGACAACGGGCATAGCACGCCCTACCCCGCTGGCTCCATCCACTTCTCGGGCGCCGGGCCGTCGCTGATCTGAATGTGCGTGGTGAGGTGCGTTTTCCACCACAAGGATGCGCGCTCGTCCGTCCAGGGCGTGGGGAAAGCCAGCGCGCGCAGCAGGTCCATCACCTCGCCCGCTGACTGCGGGCGTTTGTTCGGGTTCTTCTCGAGGCAGCTCATGATGATCGACTCGAGTGCCGGCGCAATGGACAGGCTCACGCGCTTGGAGGGCAAGATGGGCTTTTGGTGCGCGTGCATGACCAGCATGTCGGCGCGCGTCGTGGCCTCGAACACACGATGGCCCGTGAGCAGCCAGTAGCCGACGCAGCCGACGGCGTAGATGTCGGCGCGAGCATCCACCGGTGCCTGGAAGCGCAGCATCTCGGGCGCCATGACGGAGGGCGTGCCGACGAAGCGCTGTTCGTCCTCGATCTCGTCCGCGGTGGGGGCTCGGTCCAGCACGAGGCCGAAATCGAGCACCTTGGCGAAATCGAGCTCACCGCCGAGCGCGCAGGTGAAGATGTTGGCTGGCTTCACGTCGCGGTGGACGAAATTCTGCAGGTGCGCTTCGCGTAGCGAGTGGCAGACCTGAAAGAGCAGGTGCGCGACGCGTTCGCTCGGCTGCGGGCCGAAACGCTCGACCAGCGTTTGCAAGTCCATGCCGTCGAGCAGCTCCATCACGAAGTAGAAGGAGCCTTCGCGATTGACGCCGAAATCGTAGAGCACGATGGTGTGCGGAGAGCTCAGCTGGGCGGTCGTCCGGGCCTCGCGCGTGAACAGGCGGAGCAAGCGCTCGGCTTCGATCGGTCCGTGTTGCACGAGGACCTCGGGGCGAATGAGCTTGATGGCCGCAGGACGAGCCAGCATCTTGTGTTCGGCACGCCACACCTCGGCCATGCCCCCCACACCCAGGCGGCGCACGAGTCGGTAGCTCCCCACGCGCTGTGCTTGCCTGATGCCTTCCGTGAGCTTGTGCACGGCGCCCGAAATCTGTCGCGAGACCCAGGCGACACCGAGCGCCAGGGCCACGAGCGCGGCGAGCAGGAGTGGCGAGCTCTTCGGCGCGGTCAGGCCGAAGGCGAGCGGGTCCATGAGCGCCGCGGCCAGAGAGATGAAGAACACCTTCTGCGGAACCGCCGGCACCAGGGCGGCGAAGGTCAAAATAGGCAGGACGCCCAGGTAGACGACCTGCAGCGGCTTACTGGGCGGCAGCCCACCGGCGTGGCGTAGAAAGCCGAGGGCGAAGCAGAGCAGGAGAAGATAGGCATAGCCGAGAGTCGTGATCGCGGCGGCGTCCAGGCGCCGAACCCAAGTGAGGCCGAACATTGCCGAGGAAAGGAGGAGCGCCGCAGCAAGCGGTAGGGCCGCCCCCATCCAAGCAGTCGATGGCAAGGCCACGAGTGAGATCCCGAGTAGAACGAGTCCCCCGCCCGCCGCCGTCAGACTCAGTGCACGAATGCGCAGCACCGCCGGCTCGAGCACATCCTTGCGCAGGCCACGTTGGGCAGCCGTGCGCGTCGCGGCGCTCTGATCCCATAGGCTCGCGTCGATGCTGAGTTTTTCGGCCATGCCAGAGCTATGAGGCCTTTGTACACCGGAACGAGCCCAAAACGCCCACGAGCCGACTCATCCGAAACATTTCCGCCTCCGGACCAAAAGCCGATATGCGGCAGAAACATTCCGCACGGCAGAGTCGCCCCGGTTAGACCGGTTCGAAGCTGTTCGGGGCATTTTCGCCCCCGGCAATCGGGCCGCCAAGGACTCCATGAAATCACTCCTCTCCACTTTCCTGCTATTCATGGCCCTGTGCGTGAGCCTGCTTTCGGTGCCCACGCTCGCCTACGCCGATGAGGCCGCGGCGGCCCCCCCCGATCCAGCTGCACTAGAAAAGCGCATCGCGGATCTCGAGGCCTACATCAACAACGGGGCGCGCGGCGACGAAGCCACGTCGAAGATCGCGGCTGGCGGCCCCGGTCACAGCGGCTTCATGATGGTCTGTGCGGCCCTGGTGCTGTTCATGACGATGCCGGGTCTCGCCCTGTTCTACGGCGGCCTCGTGCGGAGCAAGAACGTGCTGTCGATCATGGCCCAGTGCATGGGCATCGCAGCGCTGGTGGCGGTGATGTGGTGGGCCTTCGGCTACAGCGTGGCCTTCGCGCCAGGTAACCCGTTCATCGGCGGTTTCGACTACGCCATGCTCGCTGGCGTCGGCGCAGCACCCAACACGACTTACTCCGTTTGGGTTCCGCAGGACGTGTTCTCGATGTACCAGCTGATGTTTGCCATCATCACGCCGGGCCTGATCATCGGCGCCATCGCCGAGCGCATCAAGTTCAGCGCGCTCATGCTGTTCGTGGCCTTCTGGATGGTCCTCGTCTACTTCCCCCTCGCCCACATGGTTTGGGGCGGCGACGGCTTCATGAACGGCGTCTGGAACGCCAGCGCTGGTATCAAGGCCATCGACTTCGCAGGCGGCACCGTGGTGCACATGTCCTCGGGTTGGTCGGCACTCGTGCTCGCTCTCATCATCGGTCATCGCAAGGGCTTCGGTAAGGAGAACTTCGCTCCGCACAGCCTGGTGCTCACCATGATCGGCACGGGCATGCTGTGGGTCGGCTGGTACGGCTTCAACGCCGGTAGCGCAGTCGCTGCTGACGGTGTCGCCGCACAGGCCTTCATGACGACCACCCTCGCCGCCGCCATCGCCGGTGGCGCCTGGGCAGGCATCGAGTGGATCACGCGGGGCAAGCCCACGGTGCTCGGCTTCTGCTCGGGTATCGTCGGCGGACTCGTGGTGATCACCCCGGCCGCTGGCTTCGTCAGTGCGAACGGCTCGGTCATCATCGGCATCTTGGCTGGTGTGATTCCGTTCTTCGCCTGCACCACTCTCAAGTCCATGCTCGGTTACGACGACGCCCTCGACACCTTCGGCGTTCACGCCGTCGGTGGCACGCTCGGCGCCTTCCTCACTGGCTTCTTGGCAACCCCGGATGCCAACCCGAACCTGCTCATCAACCTGAAGGACATCGTCGGCAAGACGCTGTGGCTCGAGCAGCTCAAGGCCATCGGCTTCACGCTGGTGCTCTCGATCGCCGTCACCGCGGTGCTCGCGTACGCGCTGAAGTTCACCATCGGCCTCCGCCCCACGGAAGAGGACGAAGAGACCGGTCTGGACATCACCGGTCACGGCGAGCGCGGCTACCATCCGACCTGAACCTCGGATCGAGCCAAACCAAAAGACGGACCTGCTGCTCCTCGGAGCAGCGGGTCCTTCGCTTTTTGTGGCTCCGCGGTGCGCGGCGCTCCTTCTGCGGTGCGCAGCGCTACTTCTGAGGCGCGCGCCGCGGCGAGCGGCCGGCGGAGCCCGAGCCATACTGGGCCAGCGCGGCCGACAGCTCGGCTTTGACGCGCTCCTTGAGCTCGGGCGGAGCGACGACCTTGGCGCGCTGACCCCATTCGAGCACCCAGCTGGTCACGGGCAGGAGACTGCCGACGGTCATGGTCAGGCGAACGCCGCCGCCTGGCAGCGGGCTCAACTTCTGGGTTGGGTGGACCGTGCGCATGCGGGCGTACTCGGCCCCTTGCGCATCGAAGTCGACGACCACCCGGTGGCGCTCGCCGCTCTTGAAGACGCCCAGCTCCCCTTGGAAGTACTCGTCGATGTCGAAGTCTTCGGGCAGCTCGAAGTGCTCGGTGTGCTCGATCTGCGTGTCGCGCATGCGATCGAGGACGAAGGTGCGCACCGCCTCCTTCGTCACGTGATAGCCGACGCAATAGATCGAGTCGCGGTGCAGGACCATCGCGTAGGGGTGGATGGTGATGCGCTCCTTGTCGCCTGCTCCTTTCTCGCTATCGCGGCTCTTGTAGCGCAGGCTGAGCGGGCGCAGGTCCGCCACCGCCTGGAACAAGTCGTCGAGCTCCTCGGTGTGATCCTTGTAGTTCTTCGGCGCAAACGGCAGGTAAAGAAAGCGGTCCTCGAGGCGTGCATCGGCGCGGCCGGCATTCGGCCCGCGCCCAGGGCGGCGCGATACGACGAGCAGCTTGTTGATGGCCATGTCGATCTCTTCGTAGAGCGTCGAACCAGCCATGGGCGCGAAGAGCCGCCGAGCCGCCAAAAGTGCATACGCTTGGGTACGCCGGAGCTCGACCTTGCGCGGGAGCTCGCTAGCGGGGATCCGCCAGCGCAGGGCCCCACCGCCGCGTGTCTGCACGCTGGTGAGCTCGAACTCGCGCAACAGCTCCTTCATGTAGCGGCGCATGGTGCGAGGCGTGACCTGAAGCACCTCGGCCATCTCGTACAAGGTCATGCCACCCGGTTGCCGGGTGAGCAGCTCCCGCAGCCGATCCATGCGCCGGTGCTGGGTGAACTTACCCGTGGGGCGACCGACGCGAGCCATCGAAGGCGACGTCTATCACGCGAGCCCGCTACTTGACGATGTCCCCAGGCAGAATCTCGCCGCACTCGGTGAAGTCGAGCGTGGTCTCGACGCGAAAATTGGAGCCCGTGGGGCAGCGTTCGGCCTGAAACAGGTCGAACTCGTAGACCTCGTGCAACGTGAGCCCGAGGTCATCGATGAGGATCGTCCCGGCCAAGGGCGTGTGGAGCCCGCCCAGGTCGACGGCCAGCTCACCGTCGACGAAGACCCAGACGTCATCGTCCCCGCGGAAGGTGAATGACTCCCCACCCTGGTATTCGAACCGGGTGTGCAGCTCCGTCGTGAAGCCGAAGTTGCGGGGAACGCCATCATCGTCGCCCTGCATGTCGTCCTCCGTGGTCACAGAGTCGAGGGGGAAGAAGCGACTCGAGTCGAACACGAACTGCTCGCCTTCCGGCTCCAGCCATAGATCCACGACGTACGGCACGTTGGTGCCCTCGACGTTGTTGTACCAATCGTCGAACTGGATCGCCGCCTCCGGGTCAACGTCGGTGCGCACCGGCTTGCGGTCCGTTCCGAGGTCGGCTTCCACGAGGTCGAGCGTGTGGTTTCCCGGCGTACCGAAGGCAGGATGATCGTAGGTCGTGAAGTCGCGGACGAGCACCCGCAGCACATTGGCGCAGTCCGGATCGCCACCGTCTCCCACCTCCGACAGGGGCCCCACCAGCTCATACCCGCCGCGCAAGGTGTCCTCGTCCGAGCCATCGGCCGCTCCTTCGGCCGCAGTGAAGCCGGCCGGCAGCTCCTCGATCACGGTCACACCCGAGCCGCCCAAGCCACCGGGCAGGCCACCCGTGCCGCCCGTGTCATCCAGGATGAAGCCGCTGCCCCCGGAGGCGTGCACGATGCCGCCCGAACCATCCGCTCCACCCATGTTGTCGCTGTCGGACGAGGAGCTGCCACACGCACTGGTCACCGCACCCACGACGAGCACCAGACCGACCAAAGCCAGGGGACGCAGCGTCTGCATGCACCCGAGGGTATCAAATCGCCATTTGACCGGCTACTTGACGATGGCATCCGGAATGATGACCCCGCAATCGGTGAAATCGAGCGTGGTTTCGATGCGGAAATGGGACCCGGCGGGGCAACGCTCGGCCTGGAACAAGTCCAGATCGTAGACCTCGTGCGTCGTGAGCCCCAGGTCATCGATCAGCACGGTCCCTTCCAGCGGCCCGTGCAAGCCACCCAGGTCGACCACCAACTTACCGTCGACGAAGACGAAGACGTCATCATCTCCACGGAAGGTGAACGACTCCCCACCCCGATATTCGAACGAAGTATGAAGCTCCGTCGTGAAGCCGAAGTTGCGGAGCCTTTCGTCGTGGTCCGGCTGCTTGTCGTCGTCCGTGGTCACGGAATCGAGGGGAAAGAATCGACTCGAGTCGAACACGAACTGTTCACCCTCCGGCTCGAGCCAGAGATCCACTACGTACGGCACGTTCGTGCCTTCGACGTTGTCGTACCAATCTTCGAATTGGAGTGCCGTGTCGGGAAGGACATCCGTGCGTACGGGCTTACGATCCGATCCGAGCTCGACCTCGACGAGGCCTTCCGCCGGGCCTTCGGTCACCCCGAAGGCTGGATGCCCATAGGTCCTGAAGTCCCGCATCAGCACCCGGAGGACGTTGGAACATTCCGAAGCGCCACTGTCCTCGAGCTCCGCCAGCGGGCCGACGAGCTCGTAACCACCACGCAGGTCGGCTGCATCGGAACCGTCGATCGCCCCTTCGGCAGCGGTGAAGCCCGAGGGCAGCTCCTCGATGACCGTGGCGGCCGAACCTCCCAAACCGCCGCCACCGCCCACATCCTCGTCGACGATGAGGCCACCACCCGACGCAAGCACGATCCCGCCGGAGCCATCGGAGGACGAGACGCCACCGGACGAAGTCCCTCCCGTGCCACCGAAGTTGCCGGCATCGGAGTCTTCGCTAGCGGGGGGCGAGTTCTCGCAAGCGGCTGCTAGCGCCAGACTGGCGGCCACGACGCTGGCGATCACGACGGAACGGTTCGTTTGCATGGGGCCCAGCGTAGCTTCGCTCCTGCAAAGAGCCGGCTGTTTTTTAACGAACTCGCTGACCTGGTTTGGCTCCGGACCGAGCTGCTCGATCGTCCGGTGGTAACACGTACAGATCCTCGCCACCTGCTCCAGCACAGAGCACCATGCCCTCGCTGAGGCCGAACTTCATCTGACGCGGCGCGAGATTCGCCACAATGACCACTAGCTTTCCTACTAGGTCGCCGGGCTCGTACGCGGCTTTGATTCCCGCGAAAATCGTGCGGCGATCGTCTCCACCGAGCGACACGGTGAGGCGAAGTAGTTTCTTCGCTTCAGGCACGTGCGCCGCCTCGAGAACTCGCGCAACGCGCAGGTCAATCTTGCCGAAGTCGTCGATGCTGCACACCGGTGCCAAGGGTTCTAGAGCTAGCGCTGCACCATCGTCGAGCGCGGCTGCGCCTGCCGTTGGTGCGGCGGCATTGAGCAAATCGGGTTCCTTGCTGTCTTCGATCATTTTGGTCACTTGGCTTGGGTCGACTCGCTGCATCAAGTGCTCGAACGTTCCGAGCGTGCTGCCGACCAGGGGTGTCTCGGCATCCGTCCACTTGCTCACGGAGCCTCCGAGGAGCGCCTCGCTCCGAATCGCCAGACTCGGCAGCACGGGCGCAAGGTAGACGACGATCTGCCGGTAAAGATTGAGTGCAATGGTGCAAATGTCGGACAGTTCCTGACCGCGGCTCGGATCCTTCTTGACCTTCCACGGCTCAGCGCGGTCCAAATACTCGTTCGCTCGATCGGCCAGGGCCATGACGAGCCGCATGGCGCGAGCGAAGTCGCAGCTCTCGTAGGCGGCCGCGATCTCCTCACCGGCCGCGCGGGCTCGCTCGAACAGGCCGCCGTCGTCCGGGTAAACGGCGGAGAGCGTGCGCACGAAGCGAGCCGTGCGACTCGCGAGGTTCACGACCTTCCCCACCAAGTCGGCGTTCACCTTCGCCTGGAACTCGTCCAGGTTCAGGTCCAGATCGTCGACCGAACCGTTCAACTTGCTGGCGTAGTAGTAGCGCAGATAGGCCGGATCGAGGTGGTCGAGGTACGTCCGTGCGCGCACGAACGTGCCGCGTGATTTGCTCATCTTCTCGCCGTTGACGGTGAGAAACCCGTGCACCTGGACGCGCGTCGGTAAGCTGTAGCCGGCGCTCTTCAGCATGGCCGGCCAAAACAGCGTGTGGAAGTAGGCGATGTCTTTGCCGATGAAGTGATGGATCTCGACTGCCTCGGACTGCCAGTAGTCGGCAAGTCGTTGGCCGTTCTTTTCGCACCACTCCTGCGTGGCAGCGACGTAGCCGATGGGCGCGTCGAACCACACGTACCAATAGTTGCCCGGCGCACCGGGGATCTCGAAGCCGAAGTACGGAGCGGGCCGGGACACATCCCAGTCGCGCAAAGGTTCGGCCAAAAAATGCCCCTTGATGTAGTTGGCGATCTCGGCCTGGAGCGGCCCGCCCTGACCCGGTTCGAGCAAACCCTGCGTATAGGCAGCCAAGAACTCGTGCAGCTGTTCGATCTGCACGAAATGATGGGTCGACGCGCGGAGCTCCGGCGGAGCACCACTGTAGACACTGCGCGGTTCGATCAGATCCGTCGCAGCGTACGCGGCCCCACAGCTCTCACAGTTGTCGCCGTACTGGTCGGGAGTGCCGCAGCGAGGGCACTTACCCTTCACGAAACGGTCGGCCAGAAAGACGCCCTCGGTCGGATCGAAGAGCTGCGTCACTTCACGCACGGCAATCAACCCCGCCGCCTCGAGCCGCTGCCAGAAGATCCCACACAGCTCCCGATTGGCATCGGAGTTGGTGCTGCCGTAGTGATCGAAGGCGATGCCCATGGCCGCGAAATCGGCGATGTGCTCCTCACGCATGGCCCGGATGAGGTCGATCTCGGTTTTTCCCTCGCGCTTGGCCCGCATCATGATGGCGGTGCCGTGGGTATCGTCGGCGCAGAGGTAGATCGCCTGGTGGCCACGAGCCTTCTGGAAGCGCACCCAGATGTCAGTCTGCAAATACTCCACCAGGTGGCCCAGGTGGATGGGACCGTTCGCGTAGGGAAGCGCGCTCGTGACCAGCAGGCGGCGGGGCGAACGAGTGGTAGCCATCTCGGGCTCAGGCTCCTAGCGCGAATCGTGGTCCGCCCAAAACGGTTTCGCCCTTTGGCCCACGTCGGTGTAAGGGGGGCGCAATGAACGCTGAGGCGAACGACTCGGGTCTGCTCCTGGAAGGACGCGTGGCGCTGGTGACCGGCGCTGGACGTGGCATCGGCCGAGCCGTCGCGCATGCGCTGGCCGAACAGGGCGCGCGCCTGATCGTCAACGACCTCGGCTGCGATAGGGACGGGAGCGGAAGAGACCCGAGCGTTTCGACCGAGGCGGCTCGAGAGCTCACGGAAGCGGGCTTCGAAGTGGTCGCCAGCCATCACGACGTGACCAGCCAAGCCGAGGTGATCGAGATGGTGGCACTCGCCCAGCGCTACGGGGCGCCAATCGACGTCTTGGTCAATTGCGCCGGCATCCTCAAGAACTCCGCCTTACTCGACCTGACCGAAGAGGACTTCTCCTCGGTCTTGCGCACGGACCTCGTCGGAACCCTGCTGGTCACACAGGCAGTCGCTCGCGAGCTCAAGCAAGCCAAGCGCCCAGGCAACGTCGTGAACATGACCAGCATCTCGGGCCTGCTCGGGAATCTCGGGCAAGCCAATGAATCGGCCGCCAAGGCGGGCGTCTACGGCCTCACTCGCACGTCGGCCATCGAGCTGCAGAAGTTCGGCATTTCGGTCAACGCCGTCGCCGCCATCGCCCGCACCCGCCTGACCGAGGACCTGCCGATGTTCGAGAAGGTGCGAGGCAGCCTGGAGCCGGAGCACGTCGCGCCCGTGGTCGTCTTCCTGGCCAGCGAGCTCTCGGCAGGGCTGAGCGGCGTCGTGGTCAGCGTCGCCGGAGGGCGCCTGGCCACGTTGTCCTTGACCGAAAGCCAGGGCCGGCTGAAGGACGAGGCCGACGGCCCCTGGACGGCGCGCGACATTGCCGAGCATTTCGGTTCGATTTCACGCAAATAAGGGCCGTGGGGGGCCCTGGGTTACTTTTCCCCTGAACTTGTGGTCCAGGGGGCTACCTTAGAAGGTAGGATTCCGCATCGCCGGCCGCGCTGGCCTGCCCGGGCCCATTCATGCGTCGCGACCCCACCATCCCCCTCTTTCTCTGGGTGGCCACAGCCCTGGTCGTGCACGCGATCGGCGGCGGTGGAGCTACGGAGGTGGTGCGCGTCCTGGAGGAGAAGGCCGGCATTCGAGATTTCGCCCACGCTGTCGGTCTGTCCGCGCGGCGGGCGGCAGAACCTCAAGAGCTGACGCTCCTGGATCCGACCGAAGAGCCTGCCACGACGGAGCTGGTCCACGAGGACGCCCCCGAGGCGGACGAAGAGCAGCCGACGGAGGAAAAGGCACCGGAACCCGAGAAGGCCAAACCCGAACAGCCCAAGCCCGAAGAGAAGAAGGCACCCGAGGCCAAGCCGGAAGAAAAGAAGCCCGCCGACGAAGAGAAGAAACCCGCCGACGCGACGCAAAAGCCCGCGGTCATGCAGCTGGACAACCGGCGGGTCGCGGTGTCCCAGCAGGTTCGTCCCGATCAAGAAGACAATCCGAACGCGAAGTTCGCGGCTGAGCAGGCGAACCACGTGGACGAGGAGACGCAGGCGCGCATTACGGCCAGCGACCAGAACGATCCCAATCCGACCCCGGGGGGCCACTTCGCCGGCAGCCATCCGGAGCCCGGCAACTCCGAGGAGAGCAAGGTCGCCCAGAGCGAAGAAGTGCGCGGCGACGACCGATTGGCCCCGGGTTCCGAGTCCGGCAGCGACGCCAAAGACCAGACCGAAGTCGCTGCTCGCGTGAACCAAATGGAGGTGGTCCAGCAGGCAGTGCGTCCCGCACAGGCGCCCCAAGCTCCCCCCGAGGCGGCCAGGCCGTCCGCGCCGGCAACGGCCGCGTCGCCGGACGTGATGGTCGCGGACGGCGGTAACGGCACCGTGGCCAGGCCCCAGACCGCGCAGGCTGCGCAGCCCGCCTACAAGCCCCGGCCATCGGCCAAGCCGACGGACTTCCTGGGCCTCGGCGCCGGAGGAGTGACCAGGAACGGCGTCAATCTCAATCTCACCTACTCCGCCGCCCAGGCCATGCTGGGCCAGGACGAGCTCGCGCGCATGCGGCGACGCGCTGGCGAGAAGCGCCTGGCGCAACACCGTGGCTCCTGGACCAACTTGGGGATGGAACGCTGGCGAGCGTCACTCGAGAACTACGTCGCAAGCGTGAAGCCCGGCAACCAGACGGCCCTCAATGCCGCTCGCGTTCCCTTCGCGGCGTACCTGAACCAAATCCACAATCGTCTGCACTTGACGTTCGCTGACGACTTCTTGGCGTCGCTCAGTGGCCTACCGCCCAACCATCCACTGAACAAGCCGGACATGAGCACGCACCTGGAGATCGCGCTCAGTAAGGAAGATGGGCGCATCGTGCGCATCGGCATCACCAAGAGCTCTGGCGTGACCATGTTCGACGTGGGCGCCCTGGAGGCAGTCTCGAAGTCTGCTCCGTACGGCACACCACCCGGATCCATCGTGTCGAGTGATGGGAACGTCTACCTGCATTGGGAGTTCCACCGAAACCCCGAGTGGGCGTGCTCCACCTATTTCGCGCGGCCGTTCATCCTGAACCTGGGGCAGACACCCGCCGCGCCGCGCGTTGAGCCGCCGCCGCCACGAGACTACGATGCGAAACCTTCCGATGAGCGCAGCGGCCGGATCGAGCGAGGGCGAGACGAAGAGCACGGTCCTGGGTGACCGGTTGCGGCTGGATTTGCTCGGGCTGGACCTGCTCGGGCTCTGGGCTCTCGCCCTGTTGATCGGCCTGGTCGCCGGTGCCGGCCTCTCGCCGGCGCTCAAGGGCAGCCGCGGCGGCCTCGACTGGTGGATCGACCGCGTCGACCTCGCGGCGGGCATCACCGGGCAGTTTGCGGCCATGGCCACCTGGCTCTTGACCATTCAGCTCTTGCTCGCGAGCTTTCGCGCCAAAGGTCAGCGCCTGCTGGCGACGTCGTTGGCGATCCTCGGGATTTGGCCCATCGTCTCCTTGATGGGCGCGCAGCGTCTGCCGCTGCCCCCCGAGCTTTGGCTCGGTGCGGTGGGGATGGCGGGCGCCGGCTGCCTTTTGACGGGCGGCGCCAACCGCCAAGCCAGGCCCTCGCTCGCGTTCGTGCTGACGTTCGCTGGCGTTAGCCTCCTCTTGGAGCTGATCTTCGTGACGAGCTCTGGCTGGCTGGAGCACGCGCCCGAAGCGCTGCCGCGACTGCGCTCGACGCTCGGCCTTGCCTTGGCGGGTGTGGCTCTGGTTCTGCAAGCGCGCCAGAGCTCACGCGGCTATTTGCTCTTGCCCGCGGCGGTCGGCGCTTGCGGCCTGCTCTTCTTGACGGCCCTTCGCGCCGGCCAGCCCGAGGCAGCCACCTGGATCTTGATGGTCGGACGTACTCTGCAAAGCATGACCCCAGACGCGCCGTGGGCTCTCGGTGGCTGGGCCCCGTCGCTCCAACTGTGCGTGGCCCTGTTGGCCTTGGGCTGGGCGGTCGTCCTGCGGATGCTCCCAACCAGGGACAAACCCGCGGGGCCGCTGATCGTGGCCGCATGCGCGTTCGTGCTCGCCGTACCGGTCACGCCCCTCTCGGTGGCCGCCCTCACCTTGCTCGGCGTTGCGGCTCTCCCCCTGCGCGCCTGAGCCAAGGGAAAGCACCGCACTGCTCAGGGCGCGCCCAGCGCCAGCGTGCCGAACAACACGACGAGGTGCGGCATCGAGGCGAAGAACAGGGTGCGCGCTGCCTTGTCGGGCACCGCGGCGGACAGGGCGCGTGCGGCTAGGACGACGAACACGAGGCCGGTCGACAGGGCAATGCCCCCATAGGCCAACGACGAGAGGCCGAGCAGCGTGGGCATCAGGCTCGTCAGGAGCAGGGCGAGCGCCATCACGAGCGCGGTGCGCTGCGCAAACCGCACCCCGCACTCCATGGGCAGAACGCGCAGCCCAGCCCGCGCGTACTCGTCACGGCGGAAGATGCTGATGGCCAGAAAATGCGGCACCTGCCACACGAACATGATGAGGAAGAGCCACAGGCCAAGCCCATCGACAACGCCGGTGAGTGCCGCGTAACCGATGGCCGGTGGCAACGCACCAGGCACCGCTCCCACCAGGAGCGAGAGCGAGCTGATGCGCTTCATCGGCGTGTAGACCAAAACGTAGGAAATCAGTGCCAGCGCCGCGATGCCGACGCTGAGCGCCGTGGTGCTGGCGGCGAGCACGCCCAGGCCCAAGAGCGAGAGCAGGATGCCGAAGACGAGCGCAACGTCGGCCGACAGTCGGCCGGTCGGCAAAGGACGCGTGCGTGTGCGCGTCATGAGCGCATCGCTGTCCTTCTCGAGCAGCATGTTGAGAGCGTTGGCGCCGGCCACCACGAACGCCGTCCCGACGAGCGCCCCGAGCGCGACCAGCCAGTCCACCGGGCCGGGAGCAGCGACGGTCCCGAGGAACGTCGTGACCAGGACCAGGCGCGTCACCTTGGGCTTGCAGAGCTCTACGAGGGCGAGCAGCTGCGCCCGGGCGGCGACTGGAATCTCCGCGTCCGGAGCAACGTCAGAGGCACTCATCTCAGGATTTCTGCTGCTTCTCGTCGATGACCTTCGCTTCGGTCACCGCTGGGGGGTCAATCGCGGGGGGTGCCGCGTCGGGCTTGTCGTCGTCGGTCAGGCCCTTCTTGAAGTTCTTGATGCCCTCGCCCAGACCCTTGCCAATGTCGCCCAGCCGACTGCCGCCAAAGAGAAGCAGGACCACCAGGGCCACGAGCAACCAGTGACTGATCGACATGGTGGAGGCTCGCTACCACGCTGACCGAGGGCCAGCAAGAAGCCCTCCCTGGCTCGGAACACCCGGTGATTGCCATGGAATTTCCCCTCGGGACTGACGCCAGTATCCTTGCCTCTCGATGTTCTCTCTCCCGCTCCACCGCGTGCCGGGCCGACCTCGAGGGTCGCGGATGGCCCGTTCTACCCGAGGGAGAATTGTCCGCTTCGTGCACCTGAGTCTCGGCATGCTCCTATTTTTGGCCGCCGGGCCGCGTGCCGCCTGGGCGCAGGTGGGCACGGAGGCGGCACCGTCCGGGATCCGCGGCACGGTCGGCGGTATCTTCGTCGGCGCGGAGACCACCATGCTCATCGAAGGCGCCTTCAAAGTCCGCCCCTGGTGGGCCTACGCGCTGGGCAGCGGGCTGGGCGGCATCGCTGGCGGCGTCGGCGGGTACTACCTGGATGAGGCGGGCAACACCCCGGTATCCATGACGCTTTTGGTGGCCGGCCTGCTCCTGGCCGTCCCGACCACGATCGTGGTGCTCAACGCCACGAGCTACCACCCGCCGAACAT
>Ga0164309_10000757_pt1 | contig 16787 bp, 22 predicted proteins | sample Whisoiple_247_MG_FD_109984 | JGI IMG/M metagenome (GOLD analysis project Ga0164309, IMG submission 109984) | Soil microbial communities amended with fresh organic matter from upstate New York, USA - Whitman soil sample_247_MG | ecosystem: Environmental > Terrestrial > Soil > Unclassified >...
CCCCCTATGGGCATGAGTCAATCGAGAAAACAAAAACGAAAAAAGAAAAAGAAAAATATAAAAAAAACTTGATTGCAAAGTTCGCCGGTAGCGTTTCGTTTGGTATTAAGAGAACACATAGTCTACCGTAATAGATATGACTTCACCCGTTAAGGAGGTAGAACGAGTAACCGTGTATTGGTGTGAGATGTGCAAGATTGCACAGAACGGAACACCAATGGAGTGTCATGACTCAGTAGTTATAGGTTGGTTCGAAGAACCGATAAATAAGTAAGACCTATTAAACACGGCCTCGTACAGCAAAAATATGAGTAATAAGGCTTATACAGACCAGCAAAGGGCTGATTTCCTAGAACTAACAGTTGAAATCGGTATCACAAGGGCCATGCGTAAGTTGGGTTATCCAGATGCATGGGGCACAGCCAAGCGCTGGTGTGACAGCGCCGGTATTGAAGTACCGATTGATGAAATCAAGGCACAAGCCAAGGCACATCACGACTGGTACGAGACAGAAGACCTCTTGGTAGTAGCCCAAGAAGGAATCAGGCGTGTCCATGAAGACCTACAGCGCTCAGACCTCACACCAGACGAGCACAAGAAGATGAGTGAGGCGTTGCAGAAGTACAGCAACACATGGCTGTTACTACAGGGCAAGGCAACCAGCGTGAGTGAGACGCGCACCAAGGACAACACAGACATTGCCCTGATGGAACTACTCAACGAAGAGAAGGCACGTAACACACTCATTGAACAGGAGGCTAATAGTCTACAAGACCAGTAAACAATGGTTCATGTGTGGCCTAATGAGACCTACATAAGACAGGAAATAACTGTTTGCCCAGGTCAGAGGCCATGATGACGAGCCATGTGTGGGCGGTAGTATGGGTTCCCTTTTAATAGGGGTAAAAAACTAGGATTAGCAGCACAACGAAACAAATTTCACGTCTAAACCTGCGGCTCCTGCTGTTTTATCTCCACTACACATACATTTTTTACTACCTGAAAAGTACGCTATTAGAACAAGTTGCAGTTACTACAAGCACTACGAGAGGTTGACCCTCGACTATTAGAGACAAGTGAAGGCCGTAGGGCCATTACTAAGCACGACCCGCTTATGTTTGCGGCTATTTATATGCCGCACATGCTCTACAACGAGTCCCAGGGTCAGACTATTGCTGACGTAAGCCTCAATGACTTCCATCTAGACGTTATTGAGTACGCAAAGTCATGGGCGTTCCCTTTGGACCCCAAGAACAAGCGCCATGACTCGTTCATTGCCCCCCGAATGTGTGGCAAGAGCACATGGATTTTCTTGATTCTGCCTACGTGGGCTGGTGCCCACGGGCACAAGCGATACATCATCGCCTTCTCTAACTCGGACACTCAGTCTAAGAACTGGTTGCTGAACTTCCAGAGTGAGATTCAGACCAATAAGTTGCTGGCTGAGGACTACCCCGAGTTTGTTGCTGCCAAGAGGCTAGGCAACTCCACGCGAGACATGTTGAACAACAGGAACATGACTCAGCGTGCTAACAACTTTGTGTTCCAAGTGGCCGGTGCTGACAACGCCGTCCTTGGTGCTAACCGTGAAGGTGTGCGACCAGACGTCATCCTCTTTGACGACATTGAGCCTGACGAGTCCAACTACAGCGCCCACGAGGCTGCTAAGCGACTCAACACCGTTCTCAACGCCCACTTCTACCTTAATCCCTTCGCTATCAAGGTCTTTGTTGGTACTACCACGATGCCTGACGGCATCACAGACCAAATTAGGAAGGTAGGAGAGGCACGGGAGCGCCACTTAAACGAGTTCGGCTCTCTAGAGGGCTTCTACAACGTCCTAGACCCTGCTTACAGGTGGGTTGAGGACAACAACATCAAGTGTCACTACTTCCCAGCAATCATCACCAACGATGACGGCTCCGAAGAGTCTCTTTGGCCTGAGGTTTGGTCTATGGAGGTTCTAAATAGCACCCGCCATACCCGTGAGTTCGCCATGCAGATGATGAACAGGCCGGTAGGTCTAGATGGTGGCTACTGGAACGAAGAGGACATTGTTGTTGATGAGTTGGAAGAGTACGGAAACACCATCATTAGCGTTGACCCTGCCGTCACCACCAAGAGAACCAGTGACTACACCGGCATTGTGGTTATCTCTAGGGGACCGGACGGGCTATACGTCCGCCACGCCGAGAAGACACGTCTGAACTCCGAAGACCTAAGGGCGTATGTGGAGGAATTGATTCCACGTTACGGCGCAAAGGTTGTCTATGTGGAGACCAACCAGGGTGGTGACCTTTGGAAGCAGGTCTTTAACGGCATCCCTGCCAAGTTCAGGGGCGTACGACAGACAGAAAAGAAGGAAGTCAGGGCCGGTCAGGCTCACGACTACTACAAGAAGGGCCGTGTGAAGCACACGCGCCACTTCCCAGACCTTGAAGAACAGATGTTGGCCTTCCCAAGAGTCCCACACGATGACTTGGTGGACGCTTTGGCTAGCGGAATCTTGTACTTCAACACGCCTGGCAAGAACGTAAGTGTCAGGCAGACAAATTACATAGGAGCGGCGTAATGAAGCGTATGCCAATCAAGGCAGATGTTGCCTACTACGAAGGACAGGTCAAGATTCACTTCTGGCTTAAGGGTGAAGAGTTCGCTTTCATCTTTAGTCAGGCGGAACTAGACGAACTACAACACGAGAGAGGTGAACCAATCAGATACTTAGAGTTCTGATGAAGGTACATGCAATTAAAGAATGAAGTTATTGCGCTCTTTGAGCGCCGAAAGGAATATGAAGAGGCAGAGGCATACTACGAGGGCGTAACGCCTGAGGTTTATGCCAGTGAAGGTCTCCGTAGGGCCATGAAGGCCACCGGATACAACGCTCACTTGAACTTCTGCCGTCCGGTTGTAGACGCTGTATCGCATCGCCTAGAGATTGCTGCGATTCAGGGAACGTCTGACGCCGGTACACAAATCATCAATGACACATGGGAGTTCAACGAACTCTTTATTGATGCCAACGAGATTCACAGGTCAGCACTTGTGTACGGAGAAGCGTACGCGATTGTGTGGCCTGACGAAGAGGGCAACCTAGAGATTTCTTGGAACTCCCCTCTTACAACCAGCATCCTTTACGACCCAAACGGGCCGGTAGGCCGTCAGAAGTTGCAGGCCGTGAAGATGTGGGAGGACGGAGAAGGCTATACACGCCTTAACGTCTACGGGCCGGACACCATTGAGAAGTACCGCGCACAGGGCACCGCTGTTACAGAGGGAACCAACTGGACGCACCTAGAGACGATTGAGAACCCATTTGGTCAGGTTCCAGTCTTCCACTTCCGCACCCGTCGTCCTTATGGACAGCCGGAGCACCGCGACGGCTACGACGCACAGAACTACATCAACAAGCAGTTCATTCAGTCCATGTACGTGGCTGACTACCAGGGAGCGCCGCAGCGTTACGCGCTGAGCAAGGCCGGTAGTTCGTCTGAGATTGCCGACTTCAACGAAGGCGACACAGACAGAGAGAACATCGGTTCTCTTAAGAACGGTCCGGGCGAATTCTGGTACGTGAACAACGTTGACCAAGTAGGCCAGTTCACACCGGCTGACCCAGAAGTCTTCTGGTCACCAATCAAGAACACCGTGCGCTCTATGGCGTCGTTGACTAACACGCCACTGCACTACTTCGAAAAGACAGGCAACGTGCCGTCCGGTCAGGCTCTCCGAGTCGCTGAGGCACCGCTTATCAAGAAGGTCAACGAGCGCAAGGCTTCCTTTGGTCAGGCTTGGCGCGAGATGTTCCAGTTCGTTCTGTTCGCAAACGGCCTAGACGAAGACGTACAAGTCAAGTGGGTAGACATTGAGTCCCTTGACGAGTTGGAGCGTCTAGACGCTGGCTTGAAGAAGAGAAACATTGGCTTCTCTACCGCTCAGGTCATGCGTGAAATGGGCTATGACGAAGAGGTCATTGAACGCACTTTGGCAGAAGCCAAGGAAGAGCGTGATACCGGCCTAGCCGCTGGCTATGGCCGTGACCCAGAGGTACGCACGCAGCCTCAGAACGACGAACGCAATGTGGAGAACCAGAATCCACAGGACGCAGCGTGACGCCTAAACAGCGATTGGTTGACGCTCTGGCGGTAGCCCGCCAGAGCCTCACCCTAAAAGAGATTACAAACGTCCTTGCCGAGTGGCTAGTGGCCCAAGCGGCAAGAGAGAAGGGCGTAAGCCCACAAGAAATTCACAGGAGGATTAAAAGATGACGGACAACAACACCGCAGAAGAAATCAGAGACCCACAGGGACTACTAGCGGCCTACGAGCAGGCAAAGGCTGACCTAGTGGCCCTACGCGAGAAGGAAAAGGAAGCCCGCGCTGAGATTGAGCGCATCAAGGCTGAGTATCTGCCGTCAGAGGGCGCAGACGACAAGTGGCGTACCCGTGCCAAGAACGAGGCTGTAAAGAACGCTCTAGCAGCCCAGGGCATCAAGAACCCTGAGCGTGTCCTAAGGCTTCTCGACCTAGAGGACTTGGACTTTAACGACGCTGACGAGTTGGACGGTCTAGAGGACCGCATCACCAAGGCACAGTCTGAGTTCCCAGAGGTCTTTGACGCAAAGACACGCGCCGGTAAGTCGAGTGCTGACATTCATGCCCAGGGAGCGGCTAAGCAGCAGTTGACCGGTTCTCAGGCACAGGTAGCCGCATTGCGTAGAACACAATAGTTTTTGGCTTTTTTAGAACGCTTAATTTAAAATTGAAGGGACTGAACCACTAAATCCTTCGGACGATTGTTTTAGTGGTTCGACCCCGATAAGTAATGACAGGGCGCGGACGCGCCACCGCACTACCGATTGGAGGTCCAATCACTAAAATTTATTGAAAAGGATTTGAACTAAACAATGGCATTTACAGACCTAACCGTCGATAACGGCTGGATTCCAGTCCAGTACGAATCTGACGTATTGCTAAAGGAAGTCACTACTTCCGCAGTCGAGTCAGTTGCCCGCAAGGTCAACATGAAGACCGACCAGGTTAAGGTTCCTCGTTTCATTGACAGTGGAGTAAACGTTGTTGCCGAGGGCGCAACTATCCCACTTAACGACCCTGACCTAGACAGCGTCATTCTTGACGCTCACAAGTTCGCAAACCGTTTTGCGACTTCATCTGAGGACGACGAAGACTCTATCGTCAACTTCCTCGACACCGCTAAGAAGAACTGGCTAAGCAACTACGCAGTTGCTCTAGACAACGCTGTTCTTGGTGTAACCGGCACAGGCGGACCATACGAGTCTGTCTACCGTGCCGTTGGTTCTGGTAACCGTACCGCTACCGCTGGTGCGCTTACTTACGACCACTTGGTAGAAGCAATTGGCGAAATGGAGACCGCTCGCAAGGGTGGCCTTGTCGTCATCGCTCACCCATCCCTAAAGATGGCTCTCCGTTCTCTTAAGGACGCAGACGGCAACTTTGTTATTGACCCTGACACTCGTCTAGGTGAGGCAACCCCAACCCTATTTGGTCATCAGGTTGCTTGGTCATACGGTGCAAAGACCAACGCTACTTACAGCGACAACCCAAGCGGTAACGCTTTGCTTGTTGTAGCCGCTAAGGATGAGTTGATTCTTGGTGTCCGCTCTGGCCCAGAGAGCAAGGTCTCTACTGAGGAACAGTGGGCAAACGACAACATTGAGTTGAAGTTGCGTGCCCGCCGTGCGTTCGTTTTGGCTGAGGCCAACTCTGCTCGCGTCGTAGAAATTACGGCAGGGGCGTGATTCTAAATGGCTAGTAAGTTGTATGGAAACGTCTTCAAGGCAGCCTTTAACAAGGAGATTGACTTCGACAGTGACACCATCAAGGTGGCACTTATCGGGTCTGCCTACACGCCTAACCAAGACTCACACGACTATTGGGACGACGTAGTTGCCAACGAGGTAACCGGTACCGGCTACACCGCAGGTGGCGCGGCTCTTGCAAGCAAGACCGTCACTTACGACGCCTCTACCAACACCTTGAAGTTGGACGCTGCCGACGTTACTTGGTCTAGCAGCACAATTACCGCTCGTTACGCAGTCGTTTACGATGACTCAGGAGCAACCAACGGCCAGAAGGCTTTGATTGCTTACTTTGACTTCACAACCGACCGTGCGTCTAGCAACGGTGATTTCATTGTTCGTTGGGGAGCAGACGGAATCTTTTCCGTAACCGTAGCCTGATGAACGCAGTAGTGGAGGTAGAGAGCGCAGTAGCAGCAGCCCGCGTTGTACGTGTGGTGGCGCAAGCCTTCTCTGCCGGTGTATGGCCTTTGATAATTGCTCTGTCAGGCCGCGCCTCTACCTCCACTCTGCACATTATCTCTCAGGGTAGCCACAGCATTTCTGCTGTGGCCCCTGACCACTTTACTTTAGGAGGACCAGCCGTAGTGGTGGCGTGAGCCCACCCTACGGCTGTTTTTGTTTATGACCTACAACTCAGAAGTCTTAGCCGACTCCCCTATCCACTATTTCAAGTTGGACGAGACGAGCGGTACTACATTCGCAAACGCCGGTTCCAACGGTTACACAACCTCTTTGAACAAGGGAACCGGTGTCACGCTCAACGAGAGCGACAGCATTTCTGGCAAGGCATGTACTTTTGACGGCTCTGCCAACTCCAACGCTACGGCGTTCTCTTTGTACGGTCAGTACCCATCAAGCGGTACAACCATTGAGGTTTGGTACAAGGGCACGGACACGGGAACTATTGCCCGTTGGGGTAGCGGTAGCAGTTCTTGGGCCGTCAACGTTGTTTCCGGTGGTTACGTCCAATTCAATTGGGGCGTAACCGGAACTTACACGGCCTCTACCGGCGCAGTAAATGACGGTCAGTGGCACCACATCGTTTGTTCAGCAACCAACTCTTCTGGTACCTACCAAATCTGGGTAGACAAGACTAAGGTGCTGGACTCTGGCGCAGGCCAGAGCGTTGGAAACTTCTCTAGCAACGGTGACTTGTACATCGGTGACAACAGCACGAGTGCTATCGCCGGTAAGATTGACGAGTTTGCCGTCTACAACAGCGTATTGAGCAGCACACGCATTGCCGCGCACTACGACGCTGCCCCACTACCAACAAACGTCACCATTGACGTAGCAACACAGACCGCTACGGCACAGGCGAATGACGTAACACTTGGTCAGAGCATCGTTGACGTTGCGACAGCAACGGCAACCGGTACCGCCAATGACGTTTCACTTGGTTTGGGCAGCACCAACACGGTTGCAACCCTTACGGCTACCGCTGACGTTGCGGCAATGCCAACGAGGGCTTTTGCTACGCCTACCCGTGACGCATCGACGGACGAATCAGGAACAATCAACTACGGCATTTCAAGCGTCACGCTGACCGGCACTGGCGCAACCATGCTCTTGGTTGACTTTGACTTGCCTGCCGACTGGACAGACGCGGGCCAGGTCAAGACGTTCTTGCAATTGACCTTTAGCGACACTGGCGCGGGAACAATCAGCGTTGCACCAATTACGGCTGAGTACACCGATTCGGATATTACGCACACTCACGGTTCATTCGTTGCAGTTGGCAGCACACCAACCGGCACCGGTAGTAAGTCGTTTGACGTAAGCAGCCTTACCACTAAGCCGTTCTACGGCTTCTTGGTCAGGTCTGACCTCACGCGCATCGTGCAGACCAGCGAGGGAGCCAACGCACCAAAGTTGATTGCTGACTACGTGGTTGTCCCTCACTCGGAGACCATCGACGTATCTACGGTCACTGGAACGGCTCTAGCCAACGATGTAACCGTCACTGGTTCCGCACTGGCCTCTCAGAGCACCGCAACGGCCTCTTCTAGCGCCTACGACGTGACTGTGGTGGCTGAGGTCACCCCTGACTCTGACAATACGGTAGAGACCGTTACAGCGTCCGCTACGGCTAACAACGTGATTGTTGGTCTACCTACCACCGTTGACGTTACGGCAGTAACGGCAACCGCTGGCGCGTCTGACGTGACGGTAGAGACAACTTCTGGCGCAATCGTTGACGTTACAGGCGCAACCTCAACCGCAACTGTCATCGGTCTAACCGATGTTAACGGTGAGCCAATCGTGCCGACAGAAGAGGAAGACCCATACTTCCTCTCAACGATGTTCTTGAACCCAACTGTCTGGTTCCGTATGAACATCACGAGCGGCACCACGGAGGTACCGCGAGTCGGTAGCGAACTGTTCTCCGGTAAGTACATCAATGCCAACATCGGTCTCAACGGTGGTCCTAACGGACGTAAGTACGTCCACTTCAACGGCACAAGCATGTTTGAGCAGTTGGAAGCCAACGACGAAGGCTACGACTACAACGGAACCCTAGAGTTCTCTATCCGCACAACAAAGAAGAATCAGTTTGTTATGCGTATGGACGACTACCGCCGCGCCATTGTGGCCGGTGGTGCCAACAAGGACACGCCTTCTCGTGACCTCTACTTGGTTGACGGCAAGTTGCAATATCAGGTATGGAACAGCACGCCTGAGGGTCCAGTAGCCGACTACATGACCGTTGGCTTTACCGGCACAACTGACTTGGCTGACGGTGAATGGCACCACGTCATCCTTGCTAGCAGCATGGAGACGGGCACCGTTACCCGACCAAGCACCGGCAAGGTAGACGTTTACATTGACGGCAAGTTGGAAATCAGGCGTACCACTTACGGTTTCTCATTCCCTGACTACATCGGTGGCCGTCCTGGCTACTCATGGCCTGAGTACCTAGCCGTACCTGTGTCACGTTGGTTTGAAGGTGACATGACAGAAGTTGTGTACTTCGACCGTGCCCACTTCAACGAGGACCAAGTAAACCGTCAGAACGACACCATCTACGGATACGACCCTGTTTACGTAGAAACCGCTCGCTCTGTGGCTGAGATTGTCACTGACGCTTCTGTCAAGACAAACGCAAAGCGTGTCTTGACCATCAACATGGGCGTTAGAACGAAGACGCTTTACATGAGTGGAGCGCCGCAGGGCTTCTCGTTCGCTGGTTTGGCCTACGCCGGTAGCAACAACACGACCGGTATCAAGGTCGGTGACTATCAGGTCTTCCAGTACAACATTCAGAGGCCAGACAACGCGCCAGCGTTCACGGACTTTGTTACGGACGAATACCGTCTATTGGACCTAGACCAAGACCTAGACCTAGACGACTTCGACATTATCAACGTAATCAACTTCCCAATGTCTTCTGACGATTGGGACTACTACAAGCAGTGGGACAGGCCAGCCTTGTTCGGTGGCCTTACCGGTCGCCAGCAGGTTGAGAAGATGCTAGACCGCATCAAGCAGTTTGCCGTTGACGGTGGCGGACTGTTTGTCACTGACCCTGGCCTAGCCGTTTATCTCGGAATCGTTGACCGTATTGAGTACGTACCAACGCTACGTGAGCCAAAGAAGGCTGTAGACACAATCATTTCTAGGTCTACCAGCCGTGACTTGCGAGCAGCCAGGATTAACCCTTGGGGCAGCAACCCTAACGGTGCTAACTCAACCATCTGGGAACCACGCCCTACGCCTGGTCCTCAGCCTGGGGTCAACTACGACTATTTGGCTAACTACTACGATGACGAGCACGCAAACAACAACCAGCGTGTACGTAAGGCCATTGCTGGCCTTACCGACATTGCCGGAAGCGTGCTAGTTGACGCTATCGCCTTCTCAGCAGCAAACAACGCTGAGTTCTTCGCTGAGAAGTGGGACGACAAGCCGGACGGCCTAGCCGTTGGTGATGAGTTCAGGTGGATGGGAAGTGCCCACAGTGGCCGTGGTGGTTCTTGGTACGGCACGGCTTACGGTGGCGGGCCGGTATCGCCATTCATGCGTTACTACGGCACCGTTGCCGCGCCTATCGCAAACGTCAAGGCCGGAACGGTAGTCACTTCCTTTGGCTCAAAGGAATGGGTTGAAGACGTTCTAGTAGACAACCCATACAAGGACTACGCGCTAAGCATTGCCGTTGAGCCTGGTTCTACCTTGGGTGGTCAGGTGGTTCAGGGACGTATCTTTGTGAACTTCTCTGAGTCGTTCGCTGACCTTGCGCCAGAACTGATGCACGGTGTTAGGGACTTGATTCCTGAGAACACAGCGCCGTACTTCGAGACTGCTGAGTCCCGTGAATGGGATTGGTCAATGTGGCGTGGCGCTTGGGCCGGTAGTGGAAACACCGACAACGACACGTCCGTAACCATCGACAACAACGGAAATGTCACCATCAGCCAAAAGAAGGATGGTTTGCAGGGAATCACCTACACGCCTCGCTACCAGCAAGAGCGTATGCCTGCACCAACCATGCACTACAGAGGCTTGAAGTGGATTGGCGACAACATCGACACCGATGGAAACGCAGCCGTATCAGTTGAAAGCGTTACTGCTAGCGCCACAGCCATTGAGCCAAGCGCAGAGGCACAGCGTTCTGTTGCTACTGACTTGGTAACCGTCAGGGCCAATGCCAAGGCAGAGATTATGGCTGACCTAGAAGAGACAAGCGCAGACGTACTTGTCTTTACCGCTGAGGCGTCAGCCGCGGCCGGTTCATTCCGTGAGGTCATCGACCTAAGCACGGCAACGGCAAGTGCAGAGGCACACGGTGACTCTGACACCGCTTACTACGACGCGCAGGTAGTCGTTCTTCGATTCCCTACAGCGTCAGCACTACTACACATGGAGGATAGTTAATGATTACAGAATATGAAGTGGGTCAGATTCCACAGCAGCCGTTGGTTGTCACCGTCCTAGACGAGTTCAACAACGTGCCGAATCTAGCGGGCTACACCACATATGAGATTGAGTTACTTGGCTCAGACAACGAAGGCATTGACCTCACAGGGGTAACGCTCAATACCGAGAGTGCCCGCAACGGTCGCTTCCTTGTCCTCTGGCCTAAGACGCACAGTCTATTTACCAAGCGCGGTGACTACTTGCTACGCCTTGTCTTCAAGGACGACGCCGGTAGCCGTGACTACACGCGAACACACACAATCCGTGTTCGTGAATTCGGGAGGGTCAATTAATGTACACAACGATTGAACAGGTTAAGAGCATCACAGGCTACGACGTAACCAACGAAACCATTGCTATGGCTCAGTACATCATCGAGTCATATACCGGTCGAGTTGAACCGTCCGTAGAAGATGCTGAGGACTTGATGTTGCTGGGTAGGGCTACCGCTTTCCAAGCGGCCTACCAGAAGGACAACGACATTATGGTTTATGAACAGATGAACGTCTTCCAGACTTCTATGTTCGGTAACTCAATGATGTTCCAGCAGGGCAACACAACGTCACCATGGGTGTCACCGTTGGCAATGCTTGCGTGTCACCGTCTGTCTTGGATGCGTCCGCGCAGTATCAAGACCGGCAGTCTCTACGGTCGCCCACAGCGCAACAACGATTGGGTGACTGACTGATGAGAACCGACGCACTTTACCGTTTCACGTCGTCCGCTGAACTCTGGCTACCCGTCACGGTCAACAACCCTGACGGGTCTCAGACAATCACTTGGACGTACGAAGAGACCTTTGCATGTCTACTTGCCCCGAACATGTCCACAGTTATCTACATTTCCACCAAAGAGGCTTTGCCGATTGGTGCGATGGTGAAGAACATCAAGGACAAGACCGGTAAGGAACTAGTACAGCGCAACGGTGATGACCAAGAGTATTTCGTAGACCTGTCTCAACCTGAGATTACCGGCTACGGCAACCTTGTGGGCTGGAAGAGCGGCCTAAAGAGGCAGCGCCTAGAAGACCTTATCAACCAGCGTATTGACGACATTCTTGGGTCGGTAACACCAGTTGGCTGAGATTAGCCTTGGTGAAGCCAAGAATCTCATCTTGGAGTTGCTCTACTACGCTGCCGTTGATAGTGCCATGGAAGTTCTGGACAGTGCCACACCGGCAAACGCTGGACAAGAGACTCTTTGGGAGGGTTACGCCCACCCAGCCGCTAGCGACAAACTAAACGAGTGGGGTGGTCAGTGGCCCAACGTTAAGAGCCAAGAGGTTTACAACGCTGGGGTTGACTCTCACCCAGGAGTAGCCCAAACCTGGGGTGACACACTCCAAGAAGCGTCTGACGCTACTGAGGAATGGGTTGATACGGCCCAGATGGTTAAGTTCGTTTTCGATGTAATGGAAATCCTGAGTGCCTTCATGTAACAACACAAGAGGGCCGGTCGAATGACCGGCCCTCTTGCTATATGTCTATCAGAGTGCTGCTACTACTGCTGCCATTAGCCATGTTAGTGGGTTAAGACCCATGACCAGCAAGGCCAGGACCAAGCCCATAGCCATACCGCTGACCAACATGGCACGGAACGGCATCGTCAGTTAGCAGCGTCGTAGGCGTCAAAGACTTCCTGGGGGATGCGTCCACGGTCACCAAGCGTGGTGTCCTCGCCAGCGGCGTTCTTGAACGTGTAGCCGGTGGCCTGTGCCCAAGCACGCACGGCCTTGTTGTGCTCCTTGTCGGCACTAGACGCCTTGGGAGCCGCAGGGGTAGAGCGCGGCGTGCCCGTGACCGTCTCAGCGTTCTCAATGAACGGGTTCAGAGCCTCTAGCAACTTGCCGTGGTTCTTCTCCGACAGGTACAGGGCGTACGTGGTACGCCCAAGGCTCAGGTTGACCGGAGTCGTGTCGTCGGGGAGTTCCTTCCCGTCGAAGTCATCTAGCAGTACGTACTTGCGTCCCATCGCAACCTCACTTAGAAGAACTAATGACTACCGCACCAACTAATATCACAAAACCAATGCAGACCACAGGGTGTATCGCCCAAAGGATTACTAGACCAAAGAGAAGTACCGGCGTCAGGATGACAAGACAGCCCAGAGCAATGAGTGAGTTCATGGCGACGGACGCTAGGCAGCGCCGGTAGCCATTTCTTTGGTTGTACAGACCAATTGCACACACCAGCGTCACTAGGCGGTAGGGCTACGTAGGGCCTGAGCAGCGCTGAGAGCCGCTGTGAGGAAATTTCAGGGCGTGACCTAGGGCCTGAGCCTGTCGGCATGTGAACGGCCCTCAGACGGCCTGCCGTGACCTGACGTGTCCTAGCGAGTCCTAGGAACAGAAACAGGGACGGTCCCGAAAGACCGTCCCTGTGCCTAGTTAGGCGTGAAATCAGCCAGCACCCCCAACCGGATTCGAACCGGCGCTACCGCCGTGAAAGGTTTGCCCAGCGGCGTGGCGCTCTGCTGCCACGCTCGCACGGGCGGTGTCCTCGTCGCTAGACGGCTCTCCATGTGGCCTGACGTGACCTAGGAGCGTGTCTAGTTCGTCGGCTAGGCCGTCGTGGTCTGTCTCATACAGGTGCCCGTACCTGTCGAGTGTGAACGCTACAGACGAGTGACCGGCTGCCCTGCTGACTTCCTTGGGGTTACGACCAAGGGAGACCCACAGCGCTACGAACGTGTGGCGCAGGTCATGGAACCGCAAACCCTCCATACCGGCTGACTTGGTGGCGGGCTGCCAGTAGTGCCGGTACCAGTTGTTACGCATCAGGGACTTGCCCCGCTGGCCCGTGAACACCAGAGCGTCGGGAGAGGTATCCAACTGGTACCGGTTCAGGTGCTCCACCAGCGCAGCCATGACGGAGCGTGGCAGCGTCACAGTCCTGATGCTGGTCTTGGTCTTGGGAGGACCAAGCGTGAGTTCAGACCCGACCTCAACCAACGTCTGCTTGACGGTGATTGTGTTCTTAGCGGCGTTGACGTGCTTGCGCTGTAGGCCACCCAACTCACCAAAGCGCAGGCCACCAAAGACAGCCACCAGCACCATGGCCTTGAACCTGGGAGCGATGCAGTCAGCCAGGGTCATGGCTTGGGCTTGGGTCAAGAACCGTTGCTCGTGCCTAGGTTCCGCAGGAAGCCTCACAGCAGCCGCAGGGTTGCCCTTCAAAAGCCCGTCGTTTACCGCGTGGCCCAGGACCCTACGCAGGACGTGAACGATTTTCCTGACGCTTGCAGGGCTGTTGTGGGCCATGAGGCGCACAACCCACTCACCTACCGCCTGTCCAGTGATAGCCGTCAAAGGCAGGTAGCCGAACTCAGGCTCAATGTGAATCTTGTAGACGGACAGGATGCGTGCGCGTGTAGACACGCGCACGTCTAGCGTTAGCGCCGGTAGTGCTTGCTTTGCGTAGACAGCCAACGTGACCGTGCCTGCCTTGGGGTCGATGTAAGACCCGTTAACCAAGTCGCCTTCAAGGACAGCCTTGAAGCGTCGTGCGTCGTCTCTGCTGCGGAACGACTTGGACCGTTGCTTGCCGTCAGCCCACCACCTAACGCGGTAGGTGACCTTGCCGGGAGTCTGCTCCCGTCTCTCTAGAGTTGCCATGGGAGCACACTAACATTAGTGGGAGTGCGGCACAATCATTAGTTAACATTAGTTGGAGTTGCCTGACCTACCGCCCGTGCTGTATACTCCTAGAGAGCGCTTCTTCACGGCTAATCGTTTACAGAACTTGGCAGAAGTATAGAACTATGCTATACTTGTTACATAGAACAATCCTACTGTCAGGCAATGGACGAAAGGTCACGCTATTCCTTAAATGAAATTACGGAACGCCCTAGGTCATTGCCGACCTAGGGCGTTCTGTCATTTAAGGAGAAGTATGAAGAGATATGAATGGGAAGACAGGCTTGTAGAAGCACAAGCCGCAGGTCTTCTCTCAGATGGTGCGTTGCTAGTCGCCTTGAAACTAGCCAAGGTCATTAACTGGTCACCAAAGGGCAAGCAGCAGCCAGGGCTTTACTGGAAGAATCAGGATGCCTTTGACGCTGTTGGCATTGCCAGGGCCACTTACTTTAGGCACCGCCCGTCTCTGTTTGAGACTGGATTCTTTACCGAATTGAATGGGAATCTCATCCCACTACTACCGGAACAGTCTCAACTTGAGACTGCTAATACATCTAATGAGTCTCATATTGAGACTGTCACTAAGGGTAATGAGTCTCAACTTGAGACTGATGAGTCTCAGATTGAGACTACAGAGTCTCAGATTGAGCACCCATTTACTGTAGATGTATTAAGTGAAGATGTATGTAGTGAAGATTCATTGAGTGTAGATACCGACGCTATCGCGCCGGTAGATGTTGAAGACTCTCCTAACCAAAGAGAACCTTCAACTACTCCAACTCTCTCTTTGGTGTCTGAGCGAAGCGAAGACCAGGGAGATAGTTCGTCAATCGCAGACGGTACGTCTGCAACAGACGAAGAGTGGAGTGAGAAGCGACAGGCAGTAGACGAGGTTCGTTTCCAGTCCTGGGCTAACAAGCCGCGACAAGCAGCGGTATCAATTATGCAGGAGGACTGGTGAAAGACGTACTAGATGCAATCAAGACTGAGTTGGACGAACTCATTGCACGGGTAGAAGTGCTTGCCACAGCCGTTGGACTTAATGACCAAGACTTAGGCGTGTGACATGAACGGGAAACTAGGCAGGCTCCGAAAGGACACGCTGTACGACATTGCTAAAGAGAAGTACAAGCGAAACGAAAAGAAGAAGAGTCCGGCAACCTTTGAGGTACATGGGGACAAGCGACTGATTATCAGCAACTTTGATACGACATGCGCTGTGTGCCACGAGGGCATCAGATTGGGTCAGTTCATTTGGTTCGACCCAACGAAAGAGGCCGGTAAGAAGGTTGCACATAGGGATTGCTGGGTGCCAGACAACCCAGAAGGTGCCTGAGAGGCACAGAAACAGCCCTAGGAAAAACAAACAGGGCAAGTGTGGGCCAGGAGTCCACTACAAAAACTAAAACGCTTAGAACGGAGATTTGAGGAAGCGTGATTGAAGAGTTAAATGCCAGCGTTTTGCGCTGGCAGATGAAGCACGGACTAGGAGACGACGAGGTAGCCGAAGTGCTGACCAAGTTGTCACTGGCGTTTGAGGCAGAAGCAGCCAAGTGGGCCGGTATTGATTGGGAAGCCCTAACAGACGAAGAGTACGACGCCTTGCTAGATGGGCGCGGTACAGAGTGAGTGAGTATCTAACAACAGACAGCGTGCTAGGTGTATCGGCGGTACTGAACGTGATGTGGCTGGTGGGCAAGTTCAAAGAGCGACGGCTAGCCAAGGTATACGGGCTAGTGAAGGTGAGTGACAAGGTGTACTTAGTGAAGAAAGGAAGTGAGCATGAGTGTCAGTAGAGGAAGCAAAGCAGAAGTACCTAGAAGCCAAGGAGCGCACAGCAGCGGCCAAGCAGGCAATCAAGGACGCTGAGCGTGCGTACACCGACGCATGGGACGCAGAGCGCAGGGCATGGCAGGTATTGAACGAAGCAGAGAGAGAAGGGAGGGCCGGTAATGACATGTGGAGTAGAGGGCTGTGACAGGCCGGTAAGAGTGATAAGCCGTCAACTATGCGGCACGCACTACAAGCACTACCTAGACGGTAAGCCGCTGGTACCGCTCAACAACTACCGCAGAGCACAGCGCGTAGACGAGGCCGGTAAGTCATGTACCAATTGCAATCGCTACCAGCCTTGGTCTGAGTACACCACCAAGCCAACGGGCAACGGGTACGCCTCATGGTGTAACGCCTGTAAGACTGAGGTAAGCAACAATAGGTACCACAATAATAAGAAGGCAGTACAATAGAACATACAGAGTTGTCGTCACTCAAAGCATCAACCTGTGAGCAACGCCCTAACCCGTCAGTCGGTTAGGGCGTTGTTGTATATACCCCCCCCCCCCCACCTACGCCCTCCCTACCCCCCCCCCTCCCCCCCCCCCCCCCCCCCTCCCA
>Ga0164309_10000759_pt1 | contig 16768 bp, 11 predicted proteins | sample Whisoiple_247_MG_FD_109984 | JGI IMG/M metagenome (GOLD analysis project Ga0164309, IMG submission 109984) | Soil microbial communities amended with fresh organic matter from upstate New York, USA - Whitman soil sample_247_MG | ecosystem: Environmental > Terrestrial > Soil > Unclassified >...
AAAAGGTAGTCAACCTTCTCGTCGTCGAATGCCGAAAGCAGATCGATCAAGTCGGAGGGGAGGTCCATCCGGGTTCTCCTTTCGCCACCACTCTTGGGCCATCTGCCAGACAGCCGAGAGTCGCTCCGCCGGAGTCGTCTTGCTCCAGAATTCTCGATCGAAAGCGGCCACGTCGGGCTCACGGACGAGACCGCCGGTCCATTGCTCCCGCCGCAGCTGGGCTCGCTGCTCTCGACTCATCCTCCTAGAATACTACTACGAAACAGCAGGGTCGAGCGCCTTCGGCTCACACCCTCGGCTCAGCTTCTCGGCAACCGGAGCGGCGACGGCACCAGGTTCTGCGGATCGGCGCCCGGTCCGCGCGCGTAGACGGGATGCGGCGGATGGAGCGGCGGATCGAAACGGGCACCGAGCAGAGCTACTTGGGTCGCGTCCGGGGCACCGCCCGCTTCGTCGATGAACGAGTCGAGTCCCTCGACCGCTTCGCCGAGCACGACGAAAGGCTCACCACCGGCCCACTCACTGAGCGCCGTAGCGAGCCCTGCGCGTGGCCAAACGGTGGCGGCCAAGTGCTCGTAGCCCTCGACGTCGTAGGCTCCGACGAACACCTCGTCGCGCCGGGCGTCGCGCACGACCAAACGCAGGCGGGCGTCGCCTTTCGGGTGAGCGGCGGCAATGGCGCGGAGGGAACCGACGCCGACCGTGGGCACACCGAGGCCGAGAGCGAGGCCGTGCGCCTGGGCGATGCCGATGCGGATGCCGGTGAATGCGCCCGGGCCGACGCCCACGGCGAGGCGATCGATGCTCTGCTTGTCCCAGCCGGCGCTCGCGAGCGCTTCGCCGAGGAGCGACAGCATGCGCTCGGCGTGACGGCTCAGCTCCTGGTGGTAGGCGTGGGCCACCAGGACGCCGTCTTCGACGAGCGCGACGCTGCCGCGCTCCGATGAGGTCTCGAGGCCGAGCGTTCTCAAACGCGAGGACCCATGTCTTGCTCGCGTCCGTCCGGGTGGACGGCGAAGCGACCGCTCGTCTTGGGGTGGACCGGGGCCTCGCTGGGCCAGGGCCAACCGCCGAAGCCGGTGCGCTGGTAGTCCTGGAAGGCTTGCTCGAGCTCGCGCCGCTCGTTCATGACGAACGGGCCATGCTGCGCGACCGGCTCGCCGATGGGCTTGCCCTGCAGGACGAGGATGCGAGCGGGACCTCCGACGGCGCGGAGCGGAAGCTCGGCGGTCGGATCGACCAGGAGGACACGACTCGACGGCGTCGTCTCGCCCCCCACGTCCAGCGTCACGCCGTCGTAGAAGTAGAGCGCACGGTGGCTCTGCTGGCTCGCCGGCGGCAAGGTGACGGAAGCGCCCTCCTCGAAGTCGATCGCCCAGATCGCGACATCGGCCTCGGCCTGCGCGGCCCAGGAGTTCGGAGGGGGCGTCGGTGGATGGGCCTCGCCGAACGTGCCGGCGACCACGGTGACCTTCGCCGTCTTACCCGCAGCGTTGGTGACGGGGACGACCGGGATCTCCTCGTGCCAGAGCATCTTGAAATGCGCGGGCACCATCTTGTTCGCCTTCGGCAGGTTCAGCCAGATTTGAAAGAGCTCGAGGGGGTTGTCCCGGTCGTCCTCCAAGAGCGGGAACATCTCGGCATGCACGATGCCGCTCCCGGTCGTGATCCACTGCGCGTCGCCAGCGCCGAAGCGCGCCTTGGCACCGAGCGAGTCCGAGTGGTCGCAGTAGCCGCGCCGCACGACGGTCACCGTCTCGAAGCCGCGGTGCGGGTGACTCGGAAAGCCCGGCACACTGCGCCCGTGGTACATGCGAAAGCCGTCTTTGACCTCGAAATCCATGCCGAGGTTCCGGCCCCGCAGGAGCGCCGGGTCGGGGCCCATTTGGCCGTTGCCCTTGGGGTAGGCGTCGTTGTGGTAGGCGCAGAACAAAAATGGATCCACGGTGGCCCAGGGGAAGCCGAGGGGGCCGGATTCGAGGACGATGCGGGACATCGGCTCAGTCTAACCACGGCCCCGGGTCCCGGCCATGGCCCGATACCCCGCGCCCGAGCAATGGTCCTTTGCTGGTGCTACCGTCCGCGCCCTCATGCGCCCCCAACGGACCTTCGCGAGACGGACCGAGCTGCTCCTGCCCGCGGGCAACCTCGACAAATTGAAGCTCGCGCTGCTCTATGGCGCGGACGCCGTCTACGCGGGCAGCCCGGACATGTCCCTCCGCACGACCTCGGGCTTCTCGATCGAGGACCTGCGACAGGGCGTCGCTTACGCGCATTCCCTCGGTAAGCGCGTGTATTTGACGCTGAACCTCATCACCCACAACAAGGACGCGCAAAAGCTGCCCGAGTACATCGAGATCTTGCGCTCGATCGGGCCCGACGGGCTCATCGTGGCCGACATCGGCGTGCTCCAGTACGTCCGCGAGCAGGCCCCGGAGCTCGAGCTCCACGTCTCCACCCAGGCCAGCGTCGCCAGCTGGCTGACGGTGCAGAGCTTTCAGAAGCTCGGAGCGCATCTGGTCGTCTTGGCCCGCGAGGTGACCTTCGACGAGGTGCGCGAGATCCGCGAGCGCTGCCCGGACATTCGGCTGGAAACCTTCGTGCACGGCGCCATGTGCATGACGTACTCCGGGCGCTGTCTGCTCTCGAACTACATGGCCGAGCGCGGGGCGAACCAGGGCAGCTGCGCGCACTCCTGTCGCTGGAAGTACAAACTGTTGGTCAAGACTCCCGACGGCCAAGAGGGAACGATCGAGATCGACGACTCGAACATGAAGGATTTCGACTTCTTCTTGCAGGAGGAGTTTCGTCCGAACGACCTCTATCCGATCGTCGAGGATGAGCGGGGCTCGTACATTCTGAACTCGCGGGACCTGAACCTCATGCCCCAGCTCGCCGACTACCTCGCGCTCGGCATCGATTCGCTGAAGGTCGAAGGGCGCAGCAAGAGCGAATACTACTTGGCCGTCGTCGCCCGGGCCTATCGGGCGGCGATCGACGCTTACTACGCGGACCCCCAGGGCTTCGATCCGGCGCCCTATTTAGCGGAGCTCTGGACCGTGCCGTCACGCGGCTACACGACCGGCTTCCACTCCGGGCGCCTCGACAAGAGCGCCCACGACTACGACGTCGGTACGTCCCTCAGTGCCTTCGAATTCGCCGGCATCGTGCGCGAGTACCAGGCAGAGGACTTGATCGTCGAGGTGAGAAATCGGCTCTTGCCGGGCGACGTGCTCGAGTTCTTGCCCCCCGGCTCTTTGGACGTCGTGCGCCTGCGCGTCTACGACTTCGTCGATGCCGACAGTGGCGAGGTGAAGGCGCGCGCGACGGCCGGAGAACATCGGGCGATCCGGATCTCGGGCGGGGCGCTGGCCGACCAGGACCAGGCGACGCTCCGCACACGCTTGCCCGTGGGGACCGTGGTGCGCAAGGCGCGCCCCCTCACGGAGGCGGACCGGGCGGGGCTCAGCGCCGCCCAGCAAGCGGCCGAGCGCGAGCTCATCTCGCCAGGCGACTTGCTGAGCGCGTCCACTCGCCCCGTGCGTCCGGCCGACCGAGCAAGTGGACGCCCACCGCGCCTCGGGGCAAACGGTTGTTGCGGTCTCGGTTGCAACGGCTGCCTGCCGTTCTGGCAGGACGAACGCTACGCACCTCTGCGTGCTCGCTTGGCGGTGCGCGGAGCCCCAGGCAAGCTCGCCAAATCCGCGCCGACCCTACAAAAAGACTCGTTTCACGCGCGGGTAACGTCGGTAGACGACGGTGGCGGGACGCGCCTATGATGACTCTCAACGTGGAGGAAGGGGTAACCAGACCGCTCGCGATCCTGATCGTGGACGATGAGCCCGCCATCCGCGAGGTCTTCACCCGCTTCTTGGGACGGCGCGGCCACGACGTCGTCGCCTGTGGCAGTGCCGAGGAGGCGATTCAAATCGCCGGGGCACGCAGTAGCTCCTTCGACGTGATCGTGACCGACCTCATCTTGCCCGATATGACGGGTCTCGATCTGGCCCGGGCGCTCAGCGAATCCGGCTCGTCGGCTCAAGTGATCCTGCTCACCGGAGAGCCGAATCGCGAGACGGCCGACGTGGCCAGGCAGCTGCGGGTTCACCGCTACCTCGCCAAGCCCATCCGCGCCGGCGCCCTGATCGACGTGGTCGAAGAGGCCGGACGCGTCGCCACGAACCACAGCTAGATCAGGGCCATCTCGCGCCGCATCGACATCGCCGACGCGCTCACCCAGAAGGCGAGCAGGTCCGCCACCACAGCCCGCGCTGACGCCTCATCGAGCCCGAACAAGCGGCCGTGACGCGCCAGGAGGGACACACCCCCGAGGTCGTCGGCGAGCACGAGCGCCGAGCGGAAACTGGCTCGTTCCAAATCCGCCAGGACCTGGCCGGCGTTCGCGAGCGGGTGGGCAGCGTAGGCGCGGGCCGCGTCCTCGAAGCGACCCTTGGCGAGCCAGGGCAGAGACTTCGTCACCCGGCGCGTGAGGTCCCCCACATCTCCCGCGGCGGCGCGCGAGACGGGCACCGTCCCGCCAACGACCGCAGCCGAGGCGGCCAGCAAGAGCTCCGTCTGCGCCGGACCCAAGGCGAGCAGCACCTGAGCATCGAGAGCAGCCCCGCACACGTAGCGGGCCAGGCAGAACGCCTGCTCGGACTCCGACAGGCCCGCCAGCTCCGTAGGCACGAGGATGCCCACCGGATCGGTCAGCACGCAGCCCAGGCTGCTGCCCGGCGGACCGACGTACAGATCCAGCTCGAGCCCGCGAAACGATCGGAGCAAGCGATCGACCAGGGGACGCACCGGATGGGCCGCCCGCGGACCCACACGCTCTCGCGTCCCCACGCCAAGGCGCGCTGCGTCATTGGGATAGATCTTGGAGAGTAGTGGAACGAGCTGCGCCAAGAGCGCCTTGGTCGGTTCCGGCAGCGCCTGGGGTAGGCTGCTCCACACGGCGAGCGAAGCCGTCCCTTCCGCCGCGAGCGCAGTCTTGGCGTGGCGGGAGTTCCAGGTCGAACGCTGCAGGTCGGAGCCGCCACCCAGGAAGGTGAGCGGTCCCAAGGCCAGGTGCGCCTCGGCGTTCTGACCGGTGGCGTCGAAGGCCTGCGAGAGGCGGTTCCAGGCATCGATGCGCAGGACGTCGCGCAGGAGCAGATCGCTCAGCTCCGGAATCGCCCGGTCGAAGCGACCCTGGATGCAGAGTCGCTCGCCGAGCTCCCAGCGCAAGGCCGTGTGCTGTGGAGCGAGCTTGAGTCCGAAGCGCAGCGCGGCTTCCCCGCTCTGAGGGTCCGCCAGGCGATCGAAGTACACGCGCCCAAGCTCGAGATAGGACTCGGCCCGGCGCGCTGGCTCGGCGTGACCATGACAGAACGCTTCGAGCGCGCGCGCGTAGGGAGCGTAGTCGGCGCGACGACCGGCCTTCGCTTCCGCCTCCAAGTGGCGCACGATGTCGCGAGCAGCCCCCTTCTCCTCGTAGCCGGCCAGCTCCACCGCACGGGTCCAGGAGGCGATGGCCTCGGCCGATTGGTTCGCGTCCCGCTGCAGGCGGCCGAGCGTCGTCAGTGCCTCGCCGAGTTCGAGACCGCCAGCGGCAGCAACCCAAGCTTCGGCCGTCTGCCGAGCGCTCGATTTGCCGGTTGCGATTTCGATGTTCAAGAGGCGACGCAGGGCTGCGCGCTCGCTCGGTGCGGTCCGCAGCACCTCGCGCAAGAGGCGCGTGGCGTCCACGACCTTGTCCAGATGCTCGTGATAGATCTCCGCGAGACGCAAACGCGCAGCTCGGCCCTGGTCGGCATCTTGCGTGGCGGCGATGGCTCGTTCCAAGCGAGCGGCACCGGCGGCCCATTGCCGATCGCGCAGGTACAGCTCCGACAGCTCGATCAACGTGGGCACGTGACCGGGCTGCGCTTTTTCCACGCGTACGAGCGCGGCGATGGCTCCTTGCACGTCCTGCCGCGCGGTGGCCATCAGGCGCGCCAAGGAGATCCAGTGCCCAGCGCGCACCTCGGGGTCGGTGGCCGAGGTGGCCGCCGCCTGCAAAGTCGCGATCAGCTGTTCGAAGTGTCCGTCTGCAGCTTGCGTCCGCTGCAGCTCTTGGGCGCTCGCCGCATCGTCCGGGTAGAGCTCGAGGGCGCGGATGAGCAGCTTGGCGGCCGCGTCGCCCTGACCGCTCGCCTGATGAATCGCGGCCGCGCGTCGGAACAAGGACGAAACGCGCTCTCGACTCTGCACGACGCGTGACTCCGTTTCCGCGGCTTCTGCGAGAAGGTCGACGCTGCCAATCATCTCGGCCAGTCGGGTCATGCCGCGCGCCGCTCCGATGCTCTCGGGATCGTCCACCAGAGCAGGACGATGCATCTCGAGCGCGAGCGGTGGGTTCTGCCATTCGACCTGCTCACCGAGGCGCGTCCGCGCCGCGGCACGCTGGTCGAGCGCAGCCGCCGTGCGCACGCGCACTTGGTCGACCCGGGCCAGTAGGGACAAGTCCTCTGCGCCGAGGGCCCAGAGCTCCTGGGCCAAGAGTGCCCGCTCGTCCTCGGGACGCAGCTCGAGCACCCCGGAGGCGGCCTCACGCCTGAGCACCTTGCCGCGCTCGCCATCCTGTTCACCGAGCCGTCCGAGCTCACGCAGGGCGCTGATGCGCTCGGCCTCCGCTTGGTAACTGACGACCTGACCCTTGAGGACACGGACGAGGTCGTCAGCCGGTGGGTTGGGCGTCACCAGGCGCTCGAGCGCCTCGAGCGCTCCGCGGTGATTGGGCTTGCGTTCGAGCAGGGCTTCGTAGTGCTTCGCCGCATCTGCGGGCCGATCGAGCTCCCCTTCGAGCACCTCGGCCGCCAGCAGGGTGGACAGTTCGGTGGCTCCGTCGTCGCCCGTCGTTCTTGCCCCATCGGCCGCCGCCTCGGCCAATTTGGCGAACTCGCCGAGCACGCCCAACGTACGCACGCGCCCGTCGCGAGCGAGTTGATCGTGCGCGTCCGCAGCGAGCACGATTTCGTAGGCATGGAGCGCCTCCTTGGGCTTGGCCAGGCGAAACTCGTAGATGCGCCCGAGCTCGCGCGCGATGCGCTTACGCTCCAGATCGTCCTTCTCGTGACGGAGTCTGTTCTCCAGGTGTTGGCTGAGCACCTCGTGCTTGCCCTTGCGTTCGAGCACTCGTTCGAGCGCGCTCGACGCATGCGGAGAGCCAGGATCTTCCGCGAGCGCCTTCTTGTACGTCTCGAGCGCGAGCGTGTCGTCTGCCAGCAGGCGCTCGGCCACCTGGCCCATGCGCAGAAGGTGCTCGGCGCGCGCTTGGCGCGTCGGCAGACTGGCAAGCTCCATGTTCATCACCTGGACGAGCTCCTTGTGGTTGCCGGCTGCGCGATGGATGCGAGACAGAGCCGCCAGTGCCGGCCGACTCGTCGGGGCCATCTGCGTCACCTGGCGGTAGAGCTGTACGGCCTGTTCGATGCTGCCCAAGTGTCGTTCCGCAACCTCCGCTGCGCGCAGGTGGAGCGCCACCTTGTGCGCGCTGTCTTTGGCCAAGGCCGCTTCGGCCATCAAGGCCTCGATGGCGAGCTGCGGCTTACCGGCCGATAGCGCCACTCGGACCGAGCCGCGCAGGGCGATCAAGCTTCCACGATCGCGCTCCAGGATGCGCTGAAATGCCGCCAGCGCAGCAATGGGGGCCACGAGCAGGTCCTCCTGGATCTGAGCGGCGGCCAAGAGGTGCATGATGGCGTCGGCATCGTCCGTCGCCAGCTCGACCTGAGCCTCGTGCACTTCCACGAGCTCGGCGTAGCGCCTCTCACGGTGGAGCAGCCGCGTCAGCGCCCCGAAGGCTCCTGGATGATTGGGCACGAGGCCCGTCGCTGCCTTCAGGGCCGTGATGGCGCTCGGCACGTCGCTGAGGCGCCTTTCGTAGATCTCGGCCAGCTCGACGTGCAAGGTCGCCCGTTCGTCGACGTCCTCCGACGCGGCCTCTCGGCCCGACAGCACGCCGACCAAAGCCGTCCAATCCTCGGCCTGACGATAGATCTCGGCCAGCGAATCCGTCGCCGCGGGCAAGGCGGGCGACAGCTCACGGGCGCGCTCGAACCAGGTCGTAGCGTCGGCCAGGCTGTCCAAGCGCAGTTGATAGAGCTCCGCGATGCGCAGGCGGAGCTCTATCTTGTGCGAAGCGTCCGTCGCCAAGGTCTCGAGCTTGAGCAAGTTTCTGAGCTCGCCCTGATGATCACCCGCCGCTTGATAGAGATCGGCCAGGCGGGCGCGCGGCCCAGGATCGCTGTCGACCTCTTGCGCAGCCCGCTCGAGCAACTTCTGGGCGTGCGAACGATTGCCGAGACGCTCGGCGCTCACCTCGGCTGCACCCATGAGCGCCGCCGCTCGCCGCTTGGGCGAGGTGAGCAGGAGCACGCGCTGCTCCTCGAGCTCGACCAGCTTTTGGTGGGCACCCGTCTTGGCGTAGATGCGCTCGGCGTGTGACAAGGCAGCCGACGCCATGGGGTCCGTTTGGATCGCGCGCTCGTAGAAGGCCAGGGCCTCGCCGAGATCGCCGCCCCCGAGCTCGGTCGCCCGGGCGCGCGTGGCGAGCCGCGCAGCTTCGAGCGGCGGATCGCTCTGTGCCGCTTCCGCCAGGCGATCGAGCAGGCTCCGCACTTCGAGGGGCTTTTTCTCGCGTCGTGCCGCACGCAAGAGTGCGCGCAGAGTCGCACCGTCTCCTGGCAGCTGGGCGAGCGCTTGTGCGTACGCCGCGCGCGCATCGGCGTGTCGGAAGAGACGCTGCTCGAGTAGCTGTCCGCGCATGAAATGGAGGGCCGCCCGCTCACTCGGTCCCGGCGCCAGCTCGAGCTCCTCGGACAGCGCTTTGAGCGCAGCCTCCCATTCGCCCCGCGCGAAGCGAACCCGCCGCAAGCCGGAGATTGTGGGGCCATGCTGCGAGGCCAGCGCACGCGCCTGCTGATAGTGGTCGAGCGCGGCATCCAGGTCGAACAGCGGGACCTCGTAGAGCCGCGCGCATTCGTAGTGCAGACGTGCACGCCGCGTCCGTTCGCGCGTCTCTTTCAGCTCGTTCTCGCAGAGCGTCACGAGCTCGCGCGCCGCGGCCAAGCGATCGGGCGGTAACTCGGCGGGCGACGGGACGAGCTCGGGCACTGCACCATACGCTTCGGGATGGATCGACGTCGTCGCCTCCGGCACCGGCGGCGCGGGCGCCCCAGTCGGGCGGATCGGCGCCGGCGGAGTCGAGGCGGAGACCCGCGGCTGCTGTCCGGATACGCGCCCCCGGGCCGGGGGCGGAGGTGGCGAGCTGACCTGGTCGACGTGGGTGACGGCCGGCTGAGCGGGACGTCGCGAAGGTTGCAGCAGGCTGATGGACGACATCTCGTCCGGCGGGAGCTCGATCACCGTCTCCACTGTGGCGAGTGGGGGTGGCAAGGGCGTCACCGCCGGACGCGCACTCGGCAGCCGGGGCGGACCGGAGGAAGGAGGCGGCGGCGGATCCGAACGGACGTCGAGCGCGCGAGGCGGCGCCGGCGTGGGCGGCGGCGGTGGCAGTGGGGCCCGCGATCCCGGGGGCGGCGCGAGTGGCGGGACGCTGCGGACGCCCCGACTGGGCGGGGGCGGCGGGCCTTTCGAAAAGTCCGGAGGCGGCAGCTCGCGCTTGACCCCGCCCGGTGGTGGCGGAGGCGGGCCGGGCACCTTGGCCTTGGCCGATGCAGGCCGCACCGGACGCGGTCCCGACGACGGACGAGAGGCGGGACTGGAGCCGGAGGGCAGCGCGGGCGGCTTCTGGGAATCGGCCATTGCCCCAGGAGTGTAATCAACATGTGGCCAACCCCGAAGGCCTGGCCGGCGCGCCCCCCGCGATTGTCTCCGGGGTGAGGTCCTGAGGCGCCCGGACGCCATGACAATTTGGAAAGGGAGTGGCATAAGAAGCCGAGATGAGCGTCCTGCCGAGCGATGCGAGCACCTTGGCTCCCGATCGCGCCCCAGGCCCGCTCCGGGACTCGAGCGCCGCCCTCCTGGCTCAGGCTGCGGACGAGCTCCAAGCGGGCCAAAGGCAGCTCCGGGACTCGAGCGCCGCCCTACTCGCCAAGGCCGGTGCCTGGCGGGACGGGTTGGCCCGTCCGGAAGCGACCGGCCGACTGGCCAATCTCGATGCGGGGCGCGTGCTCGCTACCTACGGCGTCATGTGGACCCACGTCGCCGAAATGCAGGATCAAACCGCCGCCGTCGCAGCGCTCGGTCGCTTCGGCACCTCGTTCTACGTGGCAGCGGCCGTCTTTTTCGCCGCCCGAACGGCGACCAAGCGGCACCCCCCAAGCTTCGGCGTCGCCCTGCGTCAGCGCGTCCGCCGCCTGCTCGTCCCCTTCCTGCTCTGGAGCGCGATCTACGCTGCCTTCTACTACATCGTGACGCGGCCCTCCGGCATGACCCTGGTCGAGCTCGTCAAGTGGTGGGGCCCCTTTGCGGGCACCGCCCGACACCTCTGGTTCTTGCCGTTCGCCGCCTTCGCCGGCACGTTTGCCTTCTGGCTCGTGCCGCGCCTGCTCCGTTACACGCCCAAGCAGCTGGCGTGGGCGACGGTCATCGCCGCGGTCGTCACGTATTGGGTCTTCTACCGGGTGGTGTTTTTCGCCATGGATCGGCTGTGGGCCATCGACTGGCACCTGCACCGGCTGGATCGCTGGATCGAGGAGGTCCCGCTGATGGTCGCCTCCATCTTCGGTAGCGCGCTCTTCATCCGGCTCTCGACTCCGAGCGGCGGTGTGCCCGACGCGGTGCGCGACACCCCGCCCGGAAGGCAGGCCGCCCCGCGCCTGGCCGTGGCGATGCTCGTGGCCTTCGTGGCGCTCGAGATCTTCTATCTGAAGGGCTTCGCCTTCATCGACCTGGTGACCCATTCCGAGGGCCGCTTCATCGCCAACCTCGCGGGCCTGATGCTCCTCGGCGCGATGCTGTCCATCGGCCAGCGAAGGTGGCTGGACGCCATCGCGCCGCTCGGGCGGCTGACCTATTTCGCCTTTTTGTCCCACCTCGTCCTGCTCGACATGGCCAACGCGACGCTGGCGCAAATGCCCGGCCACGGAACGCTGGGCTTCGCCCTCTCCAGCACCTTGCTCCTTTTGGCCGTTTCAGTGGCGATCGGGGCCCTCGCCAAGCGCACCCCCGCCCTGCAGTGGCTCATCCCCTGAGCCGTCGGCCCAGCTAACGCAACTGTGTTGCATTAGAGCCGTCGGGATGGTACCCGGGCCGCCCCATGCGCCTCCGGCTGCTCGTCCCCCTCGCCCTCGCCGGCGTCTGCTGGACTCCACTCGCCCCTGCGGCCGAGCCGGAAGAGACAGTTCCCGTCCCGGCGCCAGCCGCAGAGTCCACCCCGCCTCGCCTGTTGTCGGGCAGCCGCCCGGTCCTGCCGCCGGGGGCAGCCCCCGACGCGTTGGTGGACCTGATCGTCGTCGTCGAGGCGAGCGGCCACGTCACCGAGGTGGAGGTCACCTCCGAGGCCAAGCCGAACTTGGCGACGCTGGCCGTGAGCGCGGTGCGGACCTGGCGCTTCGAACCGGCGACGCTCGGCGGACAGCCCGTACGCGCCCGGGCACGACTGCGCATCGAATTCGACCCGCCCGTGCTCGAGGGCCCGAGCCAAGCGCCTGCGTCGAAGAGCGCCCAGGAGCCCCCCGCGACGCACGATCACTCCGGACCGCACGACAGTGATCGGCATCTCGAGGTCACCGTCCATGGCGCGCCGGCGCCGCGCGCCGAGGTGCGGGGCCCGAGCGACTACTTCCTGCACCACGAAGTGCTCGCAGCAGCGCCACATCTCGAGGGCGCAGACGTCTTGCGCACGGTGCCCGGCCTCCTCTCCACGCGCACCGAGGGCCTCGCCGTGGCGCATTCGCTGTCCTTGCGCGGTTTCGATGCCGAGCACGGGCAGGACGTGGCGATCAGTGTCGGTGGGCTCCCGATCAACTTGCCGTCCCACATCCACGGCCAAGGCTACGCCGACCTCGGCTTTCTCATCGCCGAGAGCGTCGACCACTTGCTCGTCAAGGAAGGGGTCGCCGATCCACGCCAAGGGGACTTTGCCGTGGCCGGTTCGATCGACGTCGGCCTGGGCGTCGACGAAGCCCGGCGCGGCCTCTTCGTGGAAAGTGGCTTCGGGTCGTTCGATACCTTCCGGCAGAAGGTGATGTGGGCCCCCAAGCAGGCGGATCGAGAAAGCTTCGGCGCCGTGCAGCTGAGCACCACCGCCGGCTTCGGGCAGAACCGCGGCGGACGAGCGGGCAGCGCGCTTTTGCAGCATCGCTTCGGCAGCGGGCAGGTCACCTATCGCGCCATCGGCCTCGCCCACACTGCCGACGCGTCGAGCGCCGGGGTCGTGCGCCACGACGACGTGGAGAGCGGCGTCGTGTGCTTCAGCTGCGCCTACGACGATGCGACCGCCCGCGCCCAAGGCGCCAGCGCGGCGCGCCTCATGGCAGGTTTTTTCGCCGACTACAGCGGACCGGAGCACGCCAGCGGCACGCTCGGCTTCTGGGGCGGCGTGGACGACTTTCGCGCCCTGTCGAACGCGACGGGCTACACCCAGACGTCCCAGATGCTGCCCGGCGTCTCGGGCCGCGGCGACTTGTTCGAGCAGACGAACCAGACCGGCTCGCTCGGTTTGGTGGGCCGCTATCGCACGCAAGCGCTCGAGCTCTCACGGGCCGTGCACGGGACCTTGGAAGCCGGTGTGGACGGGCGGCTCGACTTGATTGGCCAAAGCCAGTCGCTCATCGACGCGAACGTGCGCAATCAAGTGTGGGACCAGCGTGTGCGCGCCGATCTGCGGCTGATGCAGCTCGGCACGTTCCTCGACCTGGATGTCCAGGTCGGTCGGGTGCTGACGGTGCGGGGTGGCGCGCGCGTCGCGCTCCAGAGCTACCTGGTGGACGACCAGCTCGGCAACCTGCCCGATCCGACTCGGCCGGCGGGCGACTTCTTGCCCGGCTATCGGCGTACGGCGACCGGTGCGGCCATCTTACCGCGCACCAGTGTGGAGCTGCGTGCGAGCCCGGCGCTGAGCTTTCTAGGCAGCTACGGCCAAGGCTACCGCTCGGTGCAAGCGGCCCTGCTCGAGGAAGGCGAAAACGCACCCCTGTCCCTGGTCGACAGTGCCGATGTCGGGGCGCGCGTGCATCTCGGAGCCCAGCTCGACGCCAAACTCACGGCCCATGCGACGTTCCTGCGCGACGAAGTGCTGCTCGATCCAGCGGACCAACGACTCGAATCGCTCGGCCCGAGCGCTCGCCTCGGGGCCACGCTGCACGTGCAGAGTAGGCCCTGGCAGTGGCTGACGGCTGCGCTGTCGGTCACCGCCGTGCGCGCGACGCTCGAGGGGCCGCCTGCACCGACGCCGGAAGAGCCATTTCCGCCGTTCGTCCTAGGGCAGGCCGTGCCCGGTGTCCCAGCCCTGACCGCACGGCTGGATCTGAGCGCGCGCCGCAACTTGACCACCATCTCGGGCCGCCCGCTCGAGCTCACGCTCGGCAGCGGATTGACGGTGGCTTCCGAGCGCCCGCTCGGTTACTCGGAGAGCACGCCGGAGGTCGCCTTCTGCGATGTCTCCTTGGGCCTCAGCTACCGCCGCATCGAGCTGACTTTGGCCGGCTACAATCTCGCCAGCGACTCCATGGCGGCCAGCGAGTCGGTCTTCGTCTCCAACTGGGACCCACAGAGCGTCCCTTCGCGCCTGCCGGAACGCCACGTGGCCGCCGGGGCGCCCCCTTCCTTCCTCGTGACCTTGGGGGCCACGCTATGACCGCCCTGCGGCTCTCGCTAAGTCATCTCGCGCTCCTGATGGGAGTGGCCTGCACCCAGAGCGCACAGGAGCCGGTCGCCTTCGCGCTCCGCGCCCGCGGGGGCGCTGCGACCGCCGAGCTCGCGGACGGGACGCTGCTCACCCTGTCTCGAGCCGAGCTGGCCTTTGGTCCCTTTTACCTGTGCGCCGGGGCGCAGGCCGGACCGAATTGCGATACGGCGCTCGCCGAGTGGCGCGACAGCCGCGTGCTGGACCTGCTCGACACGGCACCGGTCACGCTCGGCGAGCTCACCGGCTACTCGGGCCGGGCGCTCTCGTACATGCACGATTGCGGGATCGTCTCCTTGCTCACTCAGAACGAGCCGCTGCTGCTCCCTGCCGCCGGAGAGCTGGACGGCCACTCCGCCGTCCTGGAAGGCCAAGCCGACTTGGCCGAGGGCGACGCACCGAACGTGCCGTTTCGCTTCTTGCTCCGCGTCGCCTCTTCCGCAGAGGCCGATCGCGGTGAGCCCGTGGTGCGCTCGAGCCCAGGCCAGTTCGACACAGTCATCGATGCGAGCACCACCCGATTGACGGCGACCTTCGACGCTCGAACCTGGCTTCTCGAGCTCGACCGGAGTGCGTTCTGGCAGGACGCGTCCTGTACGGCCCAAAGCTCTGGCGTCGTGTGCGCCGGTACGGTGAGCCAAGATTGCGCTGCTGGCGAGAGCACGGATTGTGCGGCGGCCGGCCAGATCTGCGCCCCGAACCAAGGCTGCCAGGACGCGGTGGTTCTGGACGAAGGCTCGCCGGCCGGCCGAGCCGTGGCGCAAGCCATCACGCTGACGGCGGGCCTCCAGATCCTGGTCGAGTAGCCTGCGCGAATCGCCCGGCCGACTCGCTCAGTCGGCAGCGAGCGCGCCAAGGTCGGTGCGCGCAGCGTCACTCGCTTCGAGGATCCGAACGCCAAAGCCCGGTGGGACCGACGCGGTGCCGTCGTAGGAAAGCGCCCGTGACCAGGCGACCTCGCAGCTGAGGTCGATCGTCCTGCCACGAGCGTCATCGATCGAGAGCTCGACCTTCCCCTGGGAGACAGGCGCCAGCGTTCGAATGTAGAGCCCGCCAGCGCTGATGTTGTAGGAGAGGCCGAGATCCGTGCGGCCCGCACTCCGAAAGCGGACGATCTCGCTGGCCACGCGGCGCCTCGAGCTCCGCTGGTTCGTGACGCCCGATTCGGACATCTCGTTGACCAGGAACACCACACTGTCGGGTGGCGCCGTGTCCGGCAGCACCCGCAGCCCGTCGACGCGATCAGCGGCGCCGGCCAGCGCGGCCACCTGCCCGCTCGGCACGCACAGGACGAAGCGGCAGAGCACCCCCGCGCTGCGAGCGGCCCGCACCTGCTCGAGGGCCTGGGCACCGTCCTCGGTCTCCCAAACCACGACGGCCAAACGCGGCTCGCCCTGCCACGGGGCCCCTGCGCCGAGGGCCAGTGCCGTGGCACGGAACCCGGCGCGACGCAGCGCGCGAGCCCGAGCGGCGGAGGCCTCCGTCTTGGAACCGATCGACCAGGCAAGCCCCCTGCGCAGAGACGGCGGCGCCCCGCTGCCGGCATCCCGCGCGGCTCCGAAGCGGAGCTCGAGGCCAACGGCGTCGGCTGGATCGCGCAAGAAGTCGTCGATACCGGCGGTGAGAGCGCTCACGTAGTCGAGCGCCGTCGGCTGGCCGCCCAAGGCGAAGATCGCCACGCGCTCGAAACGCTCGTCTTGTCGCAGCTTCTCGGCAGCCGAGCTCGAGCCGCTCGCCGAACGCCCCAGGACCACGGCTCGCACTTCGGACAGGCTGGGGGGCACGTGGTCAGCCTCGATCGATACGGGCTCGAGCTCGCAGCGACGCGCTGCGACCGTGATGGCCGTCTGCCAGTCGGCGTCGAGCGTCCCCAGGACCAGGAGCGTGGACATGTAACCTAGTCAGGATACGTTGGAGACACTTCGGCCTCAAGACGGGCCGAACGGCACCTAGTGTCATGACCGAGCCGCCCTACCCCTCTGATGTCGCCAGTGATGGCGCCATCCCCCACGACTGCACGACCTGCGGCGCGTGCTGCTTCTCACGGGCTCCGGACTACTTGCGCGTCTTCGGGTCCGACTACGAACGCCTCGGCGACCAAGCCGAGCGGCTGACTCATTTCCTCGGCAACCGCGTGTACATGCGGCTCGAAAACGGTCACTGCGCCGCCCTGCGCGTGGAGCCGGAATCCGGCCGCTACCTGTGCAGCATCTACGAGCGGCGGCCGGACGTGTGCCACTGGCTCGAGCGCGGCAGCGGGCACTGCCGCGCCGAACGCGCCGAGAAGCTGGATCGAGCCAGGGAGCGCCTGGTCGAGCTGCGCATGAAGCCGAGCTCGCCGGGTCTTCAGGCCGTCGCGGCCCAGCCCGCGAGTGCGGAATCGGGCGACACGTAGGGCAGGCCGAAGGTCTCCGCGACGGCCGGCTCCGTGAGCTGGCCCGCCTGGACGTTGAGCGCGGACAAAAGGCGCCGGTCCCGGGCGCTGCCGGCGGCGAGCCCGAAGCGGGCCAGCGTCTGCACGTAGGGCGCCGTGGCGTGAACGAGCGCATCGGTGCTCGTGCGTGGGACGGCGCCGGGCATGTTCGGAACGCCGTAATGTACGATGCCGTCGACGACGTAGGTCGGCTCCGCGTGGGACGTCGGTCGCGTGGTCTCTGCGATGCCTCCCTGATCGACCGCGACGTCCACGATCACGGCTCCTGGTTTCATCAGCCCGAGGTCCGCACGCGAGATGAGTCGAGGGGCACGTGCGCCCCGGAGCAGGACCGCCCCCACGACCAGGTCCGCGCGGGCGAGCTCACGCCGCAGCACGCTCGGGTCGCTGTAGAGCAAACACACGTTGGCCGGCAGCTCTACCGAAAGCTCCCGCAGTCGGGTCAAGTTACGGTCCAAGACGACGACTTCGGCACCGAGTCCGGCTGCCATCTTCGCCGC
>Ga0164309_10000761_pt1 | contig 16753 bp, 17 predicted proteins | sample Whisoiple_247_MG_FD_109984 | JGI IMG/M metagenome (GOLD analysis project Ga0164309, IMG submission 109984) | Soil microbial communities amended with fresh organic matter from upstate New York, USA - Whitman soil sample_247_MG | ecosystem: Environmental > Terrestrial > Soil > Unclassified >...
ACGCGGTTTCGGCAGCACGGTGCGCAACAATCCGGGCGGCGGTGGTGCCTCGGAAGCGACCGACACGCCGCTGCGTTTCCGCACCTGGGGCGAGGCCTACGGCATTTCCACCACAACGTCAGCGCAAGGTGCATTCGTCGGCGATCACCGCCGGACCTATGGCGGCGTTGCGGGCCTCGGCGCGACGCTGCCGCCGGGCGTCAATGTCGGTCTTTCGATCGACCAGAGCCGAACCGCCATCGACGTTCCGCTGGCGCTGCAGTCGGCGTCGCTTGACCTGACTCAGTTCGGCTTCAACGCCTCGGTGGACAAGGGGCCATGGACCTGGGCTGTGGCGCTGGTGCATGGCGTCGGCAACATCAATTCCAGCCGCTACACCGGCTTTGGCCTGGCGACCGCCGGCTATACCGGACGGATCGATGGCGCGCTCACCGAACTCAGCTATTACTGGAATCTGGATCAGAGTCGCATCGTCCCGAAGGCCGCGTTCGAATATGTGCACGCCTCGACCGGCGCGTTTCAGGAAGCAGGCGGTCTCGATCCGGTGATGACGAGCGGTACGACGGTCGATCGCTCGCGGATTCTGCTGGGCGCCGAAATCGGGCACTACTGGATCTTCGATCAGAAGATCCTCGATCTGTCCGCCTACGGCAAATTCGTCGACAATGTCGCGCAGAATTTCGGCTCGGTTCTGGTCAGTCTCGGCCCCGAAAGCATCACCCTGCAGGGCATCGGCGAAAGCCAGTACGGCGCCGATGTCGGTGCGGCGGCGTCGCTGAGCCTGACCGACAGGACGCGCCTGTACATCAACTATGACGGCAAGCTCCGCGCCGCGATGCAGCAGCATCAGGGCACGGTCGGCGTCGAATATAAATGGTAGCGGAGAATGCCGGCCTCTCTGGCCGTCAGGAAATGCCCCGGTCGACCCTGATGACGCGGCCTTTCTCGACCGCGAGCGCCAGCCTGCCATGCTTCAGCGCAAGCGCTGCTTCGCCAAACAGCTCGCGGCGCCAGCCATGTAGCGCCCCGACGTCGGCATTGTCGTCGGCCGCGATCTGCTCGAGGTCGTCTACGGTCGCGATCACCTTGCTGGCGACCGCGTGCCGCTCGGACGTCATCCGAAGCAGTACCTTCAGAAGTTCGACGGTTGCAGCGCCGTTGGAATTGCCGCGCGGCTTTTCGATCTTCGGCAGGCTCGCAAGGTCGCGGGCAAGCCCGCGCTGCACGGCGGCGATGATGTCGGTCCCCCATTTCGAGCGGTCAAAGCCTCGCGGCAGCGAGCGCAGATTGGCCAGCTTCTCCAGCGTGGTCGGCGCGTGGGTGGCGATGTCGCCGACCGCGTCGTCCTTCAGCACCCGGCTGCGCGGAACGTCGCGGCTCTGCGCTTCCTGCTCGCGCCAGGCCGCGACCTCCATCAGCACCGCCAGATCCTTTGGCTTGCGCACCCGCGTCTTTAGCCGTTCCCACGCCCGTTCGGGGTGGAAGTCGTAAGTTTTGGGCGAGGTCAGCACTTCCATCTCCTCGCTGACCCAATCGCTGCGGCCGCGCTTCTTCAGATCGGCATCGAGCGCCGCAAAGACCTCGCGCAGATGGGTGACGTCGGAGACCGCGTAATGCATCTGCTCCTTGGTCAGCGGCCGGCGCGACCAGTCGGTGAAGCGGTGGGTCTTATCGGGGCGATGGCCGGTGATGCGCTCGACGAGCTGGTCGTAGGCGATGCTGTCGCCATAACCGAGCACCATGGCCGCGACTTGCGTGTCGAAGATCGGGTGCGGGATGGTCCCGGACTGGTGCCAGACAATCTCGATGTCCTGGCGGGCGGCGTGGAATACCTTGAGCACTGCCTCATTGGCCATCAACTCGAAGAACGGCTTCAAGTCGATGCCCTCGGCCAGCGTGTCGATCACGACCGCTTCCTCGGGGCTGGCCATCTGCACGACACAGAGCAGGGGGTAGTAGGTTGTCTCTCGCAGGAATTCCGTATCGACCGTGATGATCCGGTGCCGGGCGAGCCGGCTGCATACGGCCGCGAGTTCCGAAGTGGTAGTAATCAGATCCATGAACAGTCCATCACGCCCCAGACAGGGCGTTCTGCCGAAAGCGCTGATATGTCAAGGGGCCGAGCGGCGAATTCGAGCCTTGCATTTCGGTCGGACGGTGGATTTTCTCGGTCCGAGGAAAGGTCCGTGGCCGGGCAATTCAGAGGAGTTGCGGTCCAGGGCCAGGCGCCGGCGGAACGAAAAGCGCCGGTCAGGAATCGCCGAGGCGGCGAGCCGAGGGCCGGCGCGTGGGAACGGCCAGCACGATGATGCAAAGCCCGATCATCGCCATACCCATGAATTCAAACACCAGCGCGTCCACCGCAATTCTCCCGATCGAAAACGCTAGATTTGTCGGGAAGCCGTTGACTGCGTGTTAATTTCCGGCGCCGGGCAGCTATCCGGCGCGGGGATGCTGGGCGGAAGGTTAATGATTTACACCAACCCGAGCGGATTCCGGTGTCTCCGGTTCGCCCGACATCAATCGGCAGCCACCATGTCGGCTTTGGCCAGAAGCGGAAACGTCCCTCAGCTCATAACGCTGTTAGGAAGGATGAAGCACGCCAAGTAAATAATCGCCACCAGCCCTCCTACCGCCAAACATTGCAATGCGATCACGAGCCAGAACAATAGCGGGTTCTCATACTTCGAGAGTACAACGCCAACGCCCATTTGTATCTGCATCGTTCGAAGGCTGTTGAACAATTTCAACGCCACCAATGCGAAGGCAACCATCACGACAAATAATATCGATATCACCTGCATTGGCGCGGTAGCTCGCTCCCAGTTGGCATGTCTTAAAGGTACACTGAGCGGCGACTAGAACTTTATCATGTCGGTCCTAGTCAGCGTCACCTTGGGCGAGATGGTTGGTGCGTGGGTCATGTGCCAGGCCACATATTGCTCCGCAAATGCTTCCACCGACGCCATTCCGTCTGCGGGAATAATGACATTGAATCCGCGCAAGGCGGCAACGCCGCCAGTGTAAGTCACGAGGCCCTCCGCCGAGGTGCCGACCAGGATGACGGTCTGGATACCCTTATCCTTTAAGATCTGTTCCAGATTGGTCTTGAAAAACTTGTCCACGCCGGACTGCACCGACGGCTCATCGGCGGCCGGTGCAACATCTGCGATGAAATCCGCAGTCGTGGTGTTAGGTGGCAGGCTGTAGATGACCGCGACCTTCGCCGCACGCGCTTCGCCAAGAAGCTTCTTGATCGCGGGAAGCGCGGCCACGCAGCGCGGCCGCTTGCCGCAAGTCTGGTTCATTAGATCGCCCATAATTAGCGCCGTGGTCCCTCGCTCAACGGTCACGGTCTTGATTTCGGGGACAGCGGGCGTCTTCACGTTTGCCCACTCGTCGAGGATATCGGAGGCGACTGCCTTGGAAAAAGTTCCACCCGTCGCAGCCCCAAACGCCGCTACAACTGCAAATATGAAAGTGAACCGAGCGCCCATAGCATTTCTCTGAACTGCCGTCGTACTAAATAAGTGGCAACGTCAGATGAACCACCTGCGGGTCAGCGCTGCGGGAAATCTGGAAGCCGAATCGTCCTAGAACTTTGCGCATCGCGGCGTTTCCAGGCAGAACGTCGGCCACGAGTTGCTTCAGTCCGGCGGCACGAGCCAGTCCGACCAGATGTCGCGTCAGGATCAGTCCGATTCCCTTTCCTTGATATGCGTCGACGACCACGAATGCTACTTCGGCCTCGCCAGGTTTGACGACGACATAGCGGCTACCGCCGACAATCGCGGGCCTGCCGTCCTCATCGATTTCGGCGACGAGCGCGACGTGATTGACGAAGTCGATCTTCATGAAGAATTCTTTTTCCGCATCAGAAAATCCGCGCTTGGTCACGAAGAAGCGGAGCCGCCGCGAGTCAACGCCAGTGCGATCGATGGCCAGCAGCATGTTGGCCTCGTCCTCCGGACGCAGCGCACGGATTTCGATCGCTCGTCCGTCACGGAGCTGCTCACGAGCGGAATAGGTGGCTGCCGCCATTGCGGGTCTCCATCGCGGCAATGGAGGTTGTCGGGTCCTGCGTGCGAGATGCGCCGCCGCAGGTTTCAGCCGATTGATCTGGATCAAGCCGGAAGGTTACTGTGTGCGAGTACAAGTTCACGGGTTACCCGCTGTGCTGGGTGAGCCAAATGTGATCATCGGGCTGCGATGCTTATGGACGCTGGCGATACGCCTTTGATACGGTTTCGGCGAGAACGAACCGCCGAAGACGTGATTCAGATCGCCATTCGGCTCGGGCTGCTCGCTTTCCTGATCTATTGGTCGTTCGTCCTGCTGCAGCCGTTCATCCCCATCCTGGCCTGGGCCGTGGTGCTCGCGGTCGCACTGTATCCGTTATATGACTGGTTATCCGTCCATCTTGGCCATCGGCCGCGGATCGCCGCCTTCGCGATAACAATGGTGATGCTGGCCGTCCTGCTCGGGCCCGCGGCGTGGCTCGGCCTTGGTTTGGTCGAGGGATTGCGAAGCATTTCCGAGCACCTCAGTTCGGGCGAAGTAAGGATTCCGGCGCCGCCAGAGAGCGTCGGCGGCTGGCCGCTCATTGGAAAGCCGCTCTATGACTTCTGGAACAAGGCTTCACACAATCTTGAGGCAGCCTTCCGCCAGATCGCACCTTACCTCAAGCCGCTGACCGGGAAGATTCTGGCTTTCGCAGGCAGCGCCGGCACCGGGATGCTCAAGTTCGTGCTCTCGGTCGCCATTGCCGGCTTTCTGCTTCCTCCGGGGCCGCGGATTGTGGCGACGATTCGAAACATGATCGCAAAAATTGTTCCTCAGGGAAAAACCGACTTCCTCACGCTGGCGGGCGCTACCATCCGCACGGTGACACGGGGTGTGATTGGGGTCGCCGTGCTGCAATCGTTGCTCGCCGGAATCGGTTTGAAGATGGCTGGTGTTCCCCACGCCGGTTTGCTTGCGTTCGCGGTGCTTGTGTTGGGCATCGTGCAGGTCGGGGCGGCGCCCATTCTGCTTCCTGTTGTCATCTGGGTTTGGATGGTCAAGGAAACTGGCGCCGCCGCCTTGATCACGATTTATCTCGTGCTGGTCGGTCTGTCTGACAACGCACTCAAGCCTGTTCTAATGGGGCGGGGCCTATCCACACCTGTACTCGTTATTTTCGTCGGTGTGCTGGGTGGAACGCTCGCGCATGGGATCGTCGGCCTCTTTGTCGGTCCGATCATCCTCGCGGTGGCCTGGGAACTGCTCATGGCATGGAGCCGGACCGAGCCGGCCGGCGTCGCCGACCGATTCGATCCTTGACCTAAATCAAGAGTCGGCGCCCGGGTCCGGGCGACGTGGAGCGAGGCTGCGCTGGATGAGAAGTCATGATCGGAGAGCCGGCGGCTCGAGGTAACGCCCATGTCTAGTCTCCTTGGATCTGCCCTCGAATACCTCCTGGACGCCGGGCAACGCAGCGTTCTGTTCCTCGACGTGATGCGGCGGCGTGGTGAGCAATACCGCGAGCACCTGTCTGAAACCGTTCCTCACGTCCTCAACTATGAAATCGAACTGATCGCCGATGGCCGGAATCTGGAGCGGCCGGTGAACTATGGGCTGGTCCGGATCAAACCGCCGGCCGGCGTCGAGATCGATCCCACCCGTCGCCCTTTTGTGGTCGTCGATCCGCGGGCGGGCCATGGACCCGGCATCGGTGGCTTCAAGGCCGACAGCGAGATCGGCGTTGCCATGAAAGCCGGACATCCCTGCTACTTCATCGGCTTTACGCCTGAACCGATGCCCGGCCAGACCATTGAGGATATCGCCCGCGCCGAGGCCAGCTTCCTCGAGAAAATCATCGCGTTGCATCCGGACGCGGATGGAAAGCCCTGCGTGATCGGCAACTGCCAGGCGGGCTGGGCGGTCATGATCCTGGCATCGCTACGGCCCGAATTGTTCGGGCCGATAATCGTTGCCGGTGCGCCACTGTCCTATTGGGCAGGCGTCCGCGGCAAGAACCCGATGCGCTATTCGGGCGGATTGCTGGGCGGCAGCTGGTTGACTGCGCTCACCGGCGATCTCGGCGCCGGCAAGTTCGACGGCGCATGGCTGGTGCAAAATTTCGAGAACATGAACCCATCAAACACGCTTTGGACCAAGCAGTATAATGTCTATTCCAAGGTCGATACGGAGGCCGAACGCTATCTCGAGTTCGAGCGCTGGTGGGGCGGTCACGTCAACCTGAACGCCGAGGAAATCCAATTCATCGTCGATGAGCTCTTTGTCGGCAACAACCTGGCTGCCGGGAAGATCCGAACGTCTGACGGGCAGCCGATTGATTTTCGAAAGATACGATCGCCCATCGTCGTGTTCTGCTCAAAGGGCGACAACATCACCCCTCCGCAACAAGCGCTGGGCTGGATTCTCGATCTCTACCGTGACGTAGACGAAATCAGATATCACGGTCAAACCATCGTCTATACCGTTCACGAAACAGTAGGCCATCTCGGCATCTTTGTTTCGAGCGGTATTGCCAAGAAGGAGCATAGCGAGTTCTCGAGCAACATCGACCTGATCGATGTGTTGCCGCCAGGTCTCTATGAAGCCACCTTCGAAGCCAAGTCCGGCGACACCGCGCATGCCGATCTTGCCAGCGGCAACTGGATCATGCGCTGCGAACAGCGCACGCTCGATGATCTTCGCGCGATGGGCGAAAACCCGATTGAAGACGAGCGCCGTTTTGCGACCGCCAAGCGCGTATCGGAAATCAATCTCGCCAACTATCAAAGATTTGTTCAGCCTTGGGTCCGTTCGTTCGCCGCGCCGCAGATCGCCGAATGGATGCGGAACCTGCATCCCTTGCGCGTGGGATATGAGGCCTTTGGCCGCGATACGCCCGCAATGAAGGAACTCGCCGCGCGGGCTGACGCCGCTCGCGAGAACAGAAAGCCGGCTGCTCCGGACAATCCGTTCCTGAAGGCGCAAGAAACCGTCTCCGAGGGCATCGTCGGCGTGCTCGACAAATGGCGCGACACTCAGGAAGCCGTAAGTGAATCGCTTTTCCTCGCCATCTATGGGTCGCCGGCGTTACAGGCCGCGGTTGGCATCGATCCGAACGCCGATCCATCGCCACGTCCGGAAATGTCGGATGACCATCGCAAGCGTCTCGACGCACGCATCGAGGAGTTGAAGTCAAAAATCGAAACCGGCGGCCTCAGGGAATGTGGCATACGCGCGTTGCTTTATGTCGGCATGGCGCGAGGCATGGTCGATGAGCGCGGCCTCGAAGCGCTCCGCCGCATGCGGAGGGAGGATGCAGCCTCCCGCCTGAGCATTTCGGAGTTCAAGATGCTGGTACGCGAGCAGTTCTTTATGCTGCTGCTCGATCAGGAGGCAAGCCTCGCTGCAATTCCGAAGATATTGCCGCACGATATGAAGTCGCGCCGCCGTATTTTCGCAGCCATTAGCGAGGTGTTGTCGGTCGGCGGCGAGATTTCAGGCGAAACCGCCCAACGACTCGACCGGATCGCGCAATTGTTCGGTTTGGACGAGGGAGCGACGAAGGGGGGCGAGCACCCGTTCAATCCAAAGGCGAAGGCTTCGTAACACGTTCCAGGAACAGGGGTTCGGTGATGAGCGCGCAAACAGCAAAATTGACCGAAGGACAGTCTCGCACGAAATATGATCGCCTGCTAACAGCTGCGAAAGCGATTCGACCCGCTACCACTCTGGTGGTGCATCCGTGCGACGAAAGTTCGTTACGGGGCGCGGCCGAGGCCGCGTCGACCGGACTCATCACGCCGATCCTGGTCGGACCAGCCCTGAAGATCAAGGATGCTGCGACCAAGCATGGTATCGATATCGGCGGCCTGGAAATCGTCGATGCGCCCCACAGCGAAGCGGCCGCTACCAAGGCCGTGGAGTTGATCCACGAGGCCAAAGGCGAGATGCTGATGAAAGGCAGCCTTCACACCGACGAGTTGATGCGTAGCGTGACCGCCAAGACCGGCCTGCGCACCAGTCGACGCATAAGCCATGTATTCGTGATGGACGTTCCGGCCTATGCCGACACCGTTTTCATCACCGACGCCGCGATCAATATCTTTCCCGATCTCGATTGCAAGCGCGACATCATCCAGAACGCAATCGACCTCTTCACCCAAGCGGGTTTCGGTACGCAGCCCAGAGTTGCGATCCTGTCGGCGGTCGAAACAGTGACGTCAAAGATACCTTCCACAATCGAAGCGGCTGCGCTGTGCAAGATGGCGGATCGCGGCCAGATTACCGGCGGGCTGCTGGACGGTCCGCTTGCCTTCGACAATGCAATTGATAAGGAAGCCGCGAGCATCAAGGGCATCAAGTCCGAAGTCGCGGGCCGGGCGCAAATTCTGGTGGTGCCGGATCTCGAGGCCGGCAACATGCTGGCGAAGAATCTGGCCTATTTTGCCAAGGCAGATGGCGCGGGAATTGTCCTCGGTGCGCGCGTGCCGATCGTGCTGACATCCCGCGCTGACTCGTTGCGGGCGCGGCTGGCTTCCTGTGCGGTAGCGGCGCTCTATGCCGACGCCCGCCGCCGCACAGCAACGGTAGCGGCGTGACTGCCATGGACACCATTCTGGTTGTCAACGCCGGTTCTTCAAGCGTGAAGTTCCAGGTCTTCGCGGTCGATAGCGAAGGCCGGTTAAGTCGTCAGATCAAGGGACAGGTCGACGGTATAGGCACCCGTCCGCGTCTGCGCGCAAGTGACGCTGCCGGCGATAAACTGGCCGACCGCGTCTATCCCATCGAGAATGTTCCGGACGTTCCGGCGGCTCTACGCGTCGCCGGGGAATGGCTGCGCGACGAGCGTCGGGTGGTTCCGCTCGCCGTCGGACATCGGGTGGTGCACGGCGGTCCCGATTACGATCGGCCCGTGGTGATCGACCATAGCGTAGTGAGCCGGCTCGATCGGTATTCGATGCTCGCACCGTTACATCAGCCACACAATCTGGCGCCGATCCGTTCGATTTTGGCGAACTTTCCGAGCCTGCCGCAGGTTGCTTGCTTCGACACAGCCTTTCACCGCAACCACGACGATGTGGCAGACCATTATGCGATCCCGCAACGACTGCATGACGAGGGCGTCCGGCGGTATGGCTTCCACGGGCTGTCTTATGAGTATATCGCAAAGATCTTGCCCAAAATCGCACCGGAGATCGCAAGCGGACGAGTTATCGTCGCCCATCTCGGCAGCGGCGCTTCGATGTGCGCGCTGTATGGCGGTCGTAGCATCGAAAGCACCATGGGATTTACCGCGCTCGACGGTTTGCCGATGGGCACACGACCCGGACAGATTGATCCCGGCGTAGTGTTGTATCTCGCCTCGACCAAGGGCATGTCGGTCGCCGAAGTTCAGGATTTTCTCTATCGCGAATGCGGCTTGAAGGGATTATCCGGCATCAGCAATGACATGAGGGAACTGCAAAGCAGCGACGATCCGAAGGCGATGTTTGCAGTTGAGTATTTTGTCTATCGTGCGGCATTGAGTGTCGGGATGCTTGCCGCGGCGCTGCAAGGCGTCGACGCCTTCGTCTTCACGGCTGGGATTGGTGAAAATTCGGCCACCATTCGCGCCAGCATCGCTGAACGGCTCGGCTGGCTTGGGGTTGTGCTCGATCCCCTTGAGAATAGCCGCCACGCTCTCCTGATCTCGTCTCCGAAAACGACCCCCGTCTATGTCGTTCCGACCGACGAGGAGTTGATGATCGCACAGCACACGCTTTCACTGCTGTGGAATCGGTGTTCATCCGACAAGACCAGAGAGAGTGTGCCATGAATATCCCGGTATTTCCTGAAACCAAGGTTGCACTTAAGGGACGCAAGGGCCTGATTGTCGGCATCGCCAACGATCAGTCGATCGCCTGGGGTTGCGCCAAGGCGTTCCGCGCGCTCGGGGCGGACCTGGCGGTCACTTATCTGAATGAGCGCGCGAAGAAGTACGTCGAGCCGCTCGCCAAGGATCTGGAAGCGGCAATCCTGATGCCGCTTGACGTAAATGTTCAGGGTCAGACCGAACAGGTATTCGAGCGCATCAAGAAAGAATGGGGCCAACTTGATTTCCTGCTCCATTCGATCGCCTTCTCGCCGAAGGATGCGCTGCATGGCCGCGTCATCGATGTGCAGCGCGAGGGATTCCTGAAGACCATGGAGGTTTCCTGCTGGTCGTTCATGCACATGGCCCACCTCGCCGAACCGCTGATGAAGCGCGGCGGCACGATGTTCACGATGACCTATTACGGCAGCCAGATGGTGGTGCAGAACTATAATGTTATGGGCGTCGCCAAGGCTGCGCTGGAAGCCGCCGTCCGCTACATCGCCGCCGAGGTTGGCCCGAAGGGGATCCGCGTCCATGCAATTTCGCCCGGACCGCTGGCGACGCGAGCTGCATCGGGAATTCCCGAATTCGATGAGCTCATGGACAAGGCGCAATCCAAGGCACCGACGCGCAGCCTCGTGAGCATCGAAGACGTAGGTGCGGCAACCGCTTTTCTCGCCCTCGATGGCGCAAAGCTCATCACCGGGAACGTCTTGTATATTGACGGCGGATATCACATCATCGATTGAAGAAGCTTAGCGCAGGTGTAGCGCGATGAGTTCTGCGACGCAGGCGGGGCGCTGGCCACCTTCTATCTCGATCACCACGCGGTAGTGGACCCGCAGGCCATCCGGTGGAACATCTTCGGCTTCGGCAATCCCCGTCCGACCTCGCAGGCGCGAGCCGGCTGGAACGGGGGCGAGATAGCGAATCCGGTCCGCGCCATAGTTCAGGGTATTCTTGAGGCCCTTGAGGCCCATGACCGAGCGAATGAACATCGGGGCAAGGCTGAGCGAGAGCAATCCGTGCGCGATGGTCTTGCCGCCGGGCAATTCGGCTTTGGCCCGCTCCAGGTCGACATGGATCCACTGCTCGTCACAGGTAGCGTCCGCGAACTTGTCGATACGGTCCTGGGTGATGTCGATCCACTCGCTGACGCCTACCTCGGTGCCAATGGCAGACCTGATTTCGTCGAAACCGTTGAATATCCGCATGATCGCGGCTCCGATCGGCGTCAAATTCTCATTTGTGGAACATGATCAGGGATCGAAAGCTCGGCTTCGGTCACGGCCATCACCTCTGCGACGCTAATGCCCGGCGCTGTTTCCAGCAGTTCGATCCGGCCATGCTTGAACCCCAGGACGGCCATATCCGTCACAACGAGATCGACCGGCCGGGTCGATGTCAGTGGGAGGCTACACCGCGCGACGATCTTCGACTTGCCCTTTGCCGCGTGCTGCATGGCGACGATAACGCGCTTGGCGCCCGAGACCAGATCCATCGCGCCGCCCATTCCCGGCACCATCTTGCCCGGGATCATCCAGTTGGCGAGACGCCCCTCCGCATCCACCTGCAAGCCGCCCAGCACTGTAACATCGACATGGCCGCCCCGGATCAATGCAAACGACATCGAACTGTCGAAGGTAGAAGCTCCGGGAAGTGCGCTGATCGGCCGGCCACCGGCATCGGTCAGCATGGGGTGTGCCATGCCTTGCTCCGGGATCGGCCCGGTGCCGATCAGGCCGTTCTCGGACTGAAAAAAGATGTCCATCCCCGCCGGCACGTAGTTGGCGACGAGCGTCGGAATGCCGATGCCAAGATTGACCAGATTGCCAGGCCGAAGCTCCAGCGCGACGCGCCGCGCGATGAGGGTTTGGGGATCCATTGGCTCAACCATTGGCGATGAGGTAGTCGACAAGCGGAGCAGGGGTAACGACATGGTCAGGCGCGATTACCCCGACCGGAACGATATGGTCGGCCGTTGCAATGACGGTATCTGCCGCCATGGCCATGATCGGATTGAAATTCCGGGCGGTGAGCGCGTAGGAGAGATTGCCGAGATAGTCGGCCAGAAATGCGTGCACCAACGCAAACTGAGAGCGCAGGGCCGTCTCCACCAAGAACGGCTTGCCATCGATCCTGATCTGCTGCTTGCCTTCATCGACAATTGTGCCGACGCCGGTGGGCGTCAGTACTCCACCCAGGCCAGAGCCGCCGGCGCGAATGCGCTCCACCAGCGTGCCTTGCGGTACCAGACTGACCGCGATCTTCTTGGCCATCATCTGTTCTTGTGCCTTCGGATTGAGCCCAATGTGGCTCGCGGTGAGAGTCGCGACCAACGAGGCGTCGAACAGCTTTCCGACGCCGCGGCCGGGGACCGCGGCATCATTGGAGATGACAATGAGTTCGCCTTTTTTCTGCCGCACGAGTTCGTTCAGAAGCCGTTCGGGAGTGCCCACGCCCATAAACCCCCCGACCATGACGGTTGCCCCATTAGGGATCATCGCGACGGCTTCTTCGGTAGAGATGGATTTCATGGCTAAGGTTCTCGGCCTCGCACAGCGCTGGTAATCTGTGCTCGCCGCAAGCGTGAAACGGCGGCAGGCTAACGAGCTTGATTTGAATCAAAGGGGCGTTGAACTAGAGATCGAGTTCAGCCAGTTTTGGCCGATCCAGCAATACGATCTGGCGCTGGGTCTGCCCCAGGAAGCCAAGAATACCTTTGTCGTGCAGGATGGACAGCGCACGGGAAACCGTCTCAAGCGTGAGCCCGAGATAATCTGCGATATCCCGGCGGCACATGGGCAGCGCCATGACGCCCGCAGCCGTCAGTCGACTGTCCATTTCGAGAAGGAACGCGGCTACCCGTTCAAGGGAGGTCTTGCGTCCGAGCAGCAGCATATGGTCTTCGGCGTGCCGCAGATTTGTGGCCGTCATATTGAGGAGATCCCGGGCGACCGTGGCATCATTTTCAGCAACGTGCGCGAGACTCGCGCGTTTCACCAACCGCACCGTGGTGTCGACAATCGATTCGGCGGTAAACCGGTGTGCGTTGCCGTTCTCAAGGCCAAAGATATCGCCGGACAAATGGAATGCACCAATTTGTCGCCGTCCGTCGGAGAGGAGTTTGTAGCTGCGGGCGGCCCCTTCGATGACCTGATAGACATATTTGGCGGGCTCGCCCTCGCCAAAAATCTCTCCGCCGCGCCGGTATTTGAATTCGCTCGAATTGATCTCGGTCTGCGACAGGCTGCCGAGTTCGCCGAGAAATCGCGGCCGGTTGCCGGGACCTGCATTGAGATTTACAAACATGGCAGCCTCCCGTTTAAGCAAGCCTGCTCGTAAGCTTTGTTACCTCGGTCCGTGGGATGTCCTGTCAGCCGTCCCCCAGGACACCGCCTTTCATACGAAAGGGTCATTCGTCAGGCTATTGGCTGAAGGGACATTGTCCTAGAGGACAATCCAGATTGCAACTTCTAGGCGTCAACCCTTCTGCTGCCGATCATGCGGGCCAGACCGCTGGCGGGGATCCTGTACACATATTCCCACTTGCATACGCACGTGCTAGCTTTCCCGGAAATTTGGTCCGTTTGTGCTTGTCATGAATCTACGGATCTATGGGCTGATTGTCGGGGTGATCGTTGCGCTGGCGCCAGCGAATTCGCCGGCCGGCGAGATGCGGGCGAAGTCGATCCTTCTCGACCAGTTTGACATGCGCGGCGCAGCCTTCGATCTGATGGCGCCGGTCTTCAACTGGAGGCAGATGCAACGCTGGGATATCGCAGCGTCGAACCTGCCGCCAGATGGTCAAATCCGGTTCCGTTCCCCGCCATTGTGGGAGAGATACTGGTTGCAGAGCCTGGCCGTCATAGCCATCATCCTGATTCAGGCCGGGCTGATTTCGATTCTGCTGCACGAGCGGAGAAAGCGCAATGATGCCGAAGCCGAAGCCCGTTCGCGGTTGTCGCAGCTCGCTCATTTCGGCCGGCAGGCCACGGCGGGCGAGCTGTCGTCGTCAATCGCCCACGAGCTCAACCAGCCGCTGGGAGCGATACTTACCAACGCGGAGACGGCGGAACTGATCTTGAAGTCGCGCTCGCCCGATATGACTGAGCTCGCGGAAATCGTCGCCGATATCAGGCGTGACGATCTGCGCGCAAGCAAAATCATTCAGCGTATGCGGAGCTTCCTGAAGCGAACGCCGTTCGAACTCAAGGACGTCGATCTCAATGATGTGATTGGCGAGGCGTTCGAGTTCCTTGCTGTGGAGGCGGCATCCCGTAATGTCGCGCTTTACTTCAAGGCGTTCCCAAAAGCGCTGCCCATCAAGGCCGACTCGGTTCAGCTACAACAGGTTGTCATGAACCTGGTGGTCAACAGCATGGAAGCGGTGTCGGCCATGCCCTTCGGCCGAGCGGTAATCGGCCGCACCGAGCTGAACGGGGGATCATCGGCCATCGTTTCGATTTCCGATTCCGGTCCGGGTATCCCTTCGGAAAAACTAGCAGAGATTTTTGATCCTTTCTTCACCACCAAAGAGCTGGGACTGGGGATCGGGCTCTCCATCGCACGCACCATTGTTCACGCTCACGAGGGCCGGATCTGGGCGGAAAACCTGGCCGAGGGCGGGGCCGTTTTTCGATTGTCGCTGCCATTGATATGCCATTAAGGAGGAACGGGGTTGCCTGGTATCGTTCATGTCGTGGATGACGACGCGTCGTTTCGAACGGCGGTCGAGCGGCGTCTGAGGAAGGCCGGGTATTCTGTCACGACCTATCCGTCTGCGCAGCAATTGCTCGATCGCTTGCCCGACGAAAGCCAGCAAGGCTGTATTCTACTCGATGTGCGTATTCCCGACCTGAGCGGTCCCGATTTACAGGACCGGTTGGGCAAGCTCGGCTCGACGCTGCCGATCGTATTTCTTACCGGCTACGCTGACGTTCGAACGACCGTGCGAACGATCAAGGCAGGTGCAGAGGACTTCCTGACCAAACCGGTATCTTCAGAACAATTGCTGCACACAATCGAACGAGCCATCGCAAATCACGAGATTTGGCGAAACCGCAAGCAAAAGCTGGATGCGGTACGCGAACTGCTTGCAACCCTGACACCACGGGAGCGTCAGGTTTTTGATCTCCTAGTTCTGGGAAAGACCAACAAGCAAATTGGCCGGGAGCTGGGTGCGACCGAGCGAACCATCAAGGCCCACCGCCATCAGGCCATGGAGAAGATGAAGGTGCAAACCTTTGCGGAACTCGTCTCGGTTGCCGAAAGGCTCGGCTTGGTGGGTTCAACCCCGAATCGGCCGGCATCGGCCCGGGATTGATCGTTTCCAATTGTCCCAGAGGACAATTGGAAATCTGTCGCTTCTCGCATAGCAAATGCGCTGAAGGTCCCGGCCGAGTTCGGAGGAACCGACCGGGGAGTCTCGGGTGTGTAACGCCCGACATCTACGCGTAGAACCGTCCGCCGGCGGGCAGAACAGGACAACGCTTGCCTAGACAAAAGCTGGTTTATGTCGTCGACGACGATCCCGGCATGCTGCGGGCGCTCAAACGTCTGCTGAGCGAGCATGGCTATGACAGCGTGTTGTTCTCGACCTCAGGCGCTTTTCAGAGGCATGAGCAGTTCGATGACGCGGTCTGCGTCATTCTCGACATTGACTTGAACGATGGGTCGGGAATCGACGTCAGGCGTCGTTTGGCGGCCGCCGGGATTTCGCTGCCGGTGATTTTCATCACCGGCAAGGACAGCCAGGCGACCCGGGCGGCGGCACATGCCTCGGGGTGTCTTGCCTATCTCACCAAGCCGTTCTCCGCGAGAACCCTGATAGAGCCGGTCGAGCGCGCTTCCGTGGGCATCGCCTAGCCGGGATTATTCATCGATCTCGTGCTCAAACGTCTGTATTGGCGCTCCCTGGTGAACCGAGGCGAACTGTCCGAGAGGTATGGTGGTAATGACCGCCTGTACGCTGGAATCGACCACTTCTAACTGCAGTTTCTGGCCGTTCTCAATTTCGCGGACCAACGCTGGATCGGCAACGCTCGCGGCGATGCAGGTGTTGGTCAGACACCAGACATAGGGAATCCCGTGCGGCTTGCCCTGGTCGACCGTGAGCTTGACGCCGGCCTGCAAATACATACCGACAGGAAGGAAGAGCTGCAGCCGGGCGCTGCCTTCTCCTTCGCGCTCGATCAGGTCGGCGCGCACGGCCGATTGACCTGTGTCAAAAGTGCCGGAGATGGTGGTGCGGCACACCGGCTTCGTACCGGGAGTTTTAAAGCAGACTTTTCGCCAATCGCCGTAGTTGATGTCGCGGACCGAACTGCGTTGTCCGCGCGGCGCGACTTCCGATCGCGGTCCGTTTTCGGTGGAAGGCGCCGCCGGTTGAGCGCCGGCGACGTTTGGCGTCACAAGCAGCGATGCGGCGAATAGCGAGTGCAGGAGAGGGCGGTGCGCTGGGATAATGCGGCGGCTCATCGTGGCCTCCATCGCGCGGGCTATCGGAGCTTGTCGAGGAATTGGGCCACCAGTGGTGACCATTGCGGAATCGCATCCGGTGAATCGATGAAGAAGTGCCCGTCGCTGCCAAAGGGCGGCATCAGATGATACTCGGCCTTGCCGCCGGCGGTGGTGTAGGCGTCATACATTCGTTTCGACAAATCCGGTCCGAAGAAGGTGTCGTTTTCGATATAAAACCACAGCATGGGAATGCGCGCGGTGCGTCCGAACGCGCCGGTTGCTTCGACCAGTTTGTCAGGGGCGCAGTTGTTGTTCGGCTTGCCGTCGACACGGCCGCCGCGGCCTGCGGCAAAGGTGATGATCGCCTTTACGGCGGGTGGATTGACGCTCGACAGCGCAATCGATGCCCAGCCGCCGGCGGATTGGCCGATGACGATG
>Ga0164309_10000762_pt1 | contig 16744 bp, 13 predicted proteins | sample Whisoiple_247_MG_FD_109984 | JGI IMG/M metagenome (GOLD analysis project Ga0164309, IMG submission 109984) | Soil microbial communities amended with fresh organic matter from upstate New York, USA - Whitman soil sample_247_MG | ecosystem: Environmental > Terrestrial > Soil > Unclassified >...
CACGCGCCACCGCCTACGACGGGCACTGGCACCGGCTCCGCGGGGATACGGTGCTGGTGCGGCTCGTGAACGACAGCGGAAGGAGCGCGGAGCTCCGAGTGGCACCGGGCGCCTATCCCCGTGCCGCGATGATCGAGCTCCGGCCGAGCGACTTCGGCGGCACAGACAGGCATCCGCTGACCCGGGCCGTCACCGTCGACTCGACGAGCTGCGCGGTCGAGATCGGGTAGACAGGTCGACAGTTGGACCGGGAGACAGGTAGACAGAGAACGGGCTCCCCCAAGCGAGGAGCCCGTTCTCTGTCTGACTGTCCAACTGTCTAACTGTCTAACTGTCCAACTGTCTAACTGTCCTCCTACCGCATCGCTTCCCGGATCTCCCCCGCCGCCTCGATCGCGAGGTCGACATCACGGGAGAGCGCCTTCGCGGCCTGCGTCGCCTGCGTGAGCTCACCGGCGACCGCGCTGATCCCGCTGGTGCGGAGCTTGAGCAGGTCGTAGCGCATCGTCTGCACCGCCATCACGCAGCTCTCGAAGTGCGCGAGCATCTCGTCGTAGCGGCGCTGGATCTCCTTCACGCTGTCGAGCTGCCGCTTGAGCATCCCTTCGCGGCGGTCCCGCTCCTCCCCCGGCGCCTCGGCCTGGACCGCCTGCAGGCGCTGCTCCACCCGCGGCACTTCGCCGGTCGAGAGAGTCACCTCCATTGCCGCGAGGGTCTTGCCGAGGTCGCTGGCGCGGGCGTAGAGGCCATCGACCGTCTGCGCCACGTCGGGGAGCATCTTGAGGTCTTCGGGGCTCAGGCGGTCGAGCAGGGTGTAGATCCCGGCGCGGTCGGCGTGGGCGTTCTTCATTTTCGCCCACTGCGCCCCGTACTCCTTGGGGTTCGGTGACGCGACGTTCCGCGGGAGCTTCCCCCCCTTCGTGGTCCCCTTCGCCTCGAGGGCGTCGTGGGCCGGCGGGCGCTCGAGCACATCGCGCCAGCTGTACCCCGCCTGCCAGAGCTTGGAGTACGCGGTGAGGAGGGGCCACCCCATCCCCGCCGCGACCACCAGGAACCAGGGGGACGACGGGCTCGTCGCCATGTTGATGGCGAAGCAGCCGGCGGAGACCGCAGCCCACTTCACGAACTTCTCGCGGGTCTGCTGGATGATCATCGGCTCGCCGGTGTCCCGGACCAGCTTGTTCTCCTCCGGGTCCCGGTCGTAGCGGCGGTCGCGGGTCCTGGGCGCGCGCGGCTGGCGCGGGGCCGGGAGGGGCGGCGCACCCAGCGGCCCGGCCAATCCGCGGCTCGGCCGCTCAGCGGTGCGGAGGGGCCGCTGGTTGCGCGTGCTGGTGCGGCTGTCACGCCGGGAGGTCCCGGTCTGCGAAGGACGGGAAGCGGCGCGGAACCCGGTCCCGGTCGGCTGGTAGTTCCCCGCACTCCGGCTCTCGAGGGAGCGGCGGAGGGCGTCGGCGGTGGGCCACCGGTTCTCCGGGTCCTTCTCGAGGCAGCGCGCGATCGCGAGGGTGAGGTCCTCGGGCATGTCGCCGCGGCTGTCGCTCACCATCGGGGCGGGCTCGGTGATCTGCTTCATCAGGATCCCGGCCACCGTCGGTGCCGCGAACGGCGGCTGGCCGACGCACATCTGGTACGCCACGATCCCCAGCGAATAGAGGTCGGAGCGTCCGTCGATCTCCTTCTCCCCCGCCGCCTGCTCCGGGCTCATGTAGCTCGGCGTGCCGATCGCGACGCCGGCGCTGGTGAGCGTGGCACCGGAGCCCCCCTGCAGCGCCTTGGCGATCCCGAAGTCGGTCACCATCACGCGGCCGCGGGTGCCGTCGAGGAGGATGTTGTCGGGCTTGATGTCGCGATGGATGACCGAGAGCGCGTGGGCGGCCGCGAGCGCGTCCGCCGTCTCCTTCATGATGCGACGCACTTCCTCGGCGGGGAGCTGCCCGCGGCGCTTGATCCGCGCGCCGAGCGACTCACCGTCGACGTATCCCATGACGAAATAGACCAGGTCCCCGGTGTTGCCGACGTCGTAGATCGGCACCACGTGGGGATGGGAGAGCCGCGCGGCGGTCTGCGCCTCGCGCGTGAAGCGCGCGCGGATCTCTTCCTGGAAGGCGAACTCGGGGGGAAGGACCTTGATGGCGACGCGGCGGTGCAGCCGCTCGTCACGGGCGCGGTAGACCACACCCATCCCGCCGCGACCGATCTCACCCTCGATCGTGTATGTCCCCGCCAGCACTTCCTGCAGCCGCTGGGCGAGGGGGTGTTGCGCGCTGTCGGTCATCAGGAGGAAGGTGAAGAGGCGTATAGATTTAGCGCCTCGTGAATAAGCGGGCAACCGGTGCCTGAAGAGCAGGTAACAGACCGGAGCACGAGCGCCAAATTGACAGAACGACTTGTCGTATTATGAAACGTACTGTCGAGGTGGGAGTTTCACACCCCACCTTGTGCGCCGAATATACAGGAGAGACGTTCTCCCCATTGGCACGGTAGGTGCTTCATAACTGCACCAACCCCGCGCCTGGTGGCGCGGACCGCTCCCGGGAAGCGCACCTCCCGGATGAAAGGATCACAATGACCGACCGTCTCACCCTTCCGGTCCTTCCCCTCCGCGAAGTCGTCCTCTTCCCCGGGGTCACCGCGCCGATCGGCGCCGGACGCCCCGGTACCCTGAAGGCGATCGAAGCCGCGCTCGCGCGCCCCGACCGCCTGGTCTTCGCCGTAACCCAGCGCCAGAACCTGGAGCAGGTCGCCGCCGAGGGTCTCTACACCATCGGGACCATCGCCCGCATCGGCCAAGTGCAGCGCGGGGTCTCCGGTGTGCAACTCCTCCTCCACGGGGAGCGGCGCGGGATCGCGATCCACGTCGGCGACCACGAGGGGTACCTCCAGGCGGTGGTGCGGGAGGCCGAGGAGATGGCCCCGCTCAACCCTGAGGACGCCGCCTTCGTCGCCCTCCACAAGGAAGCGCGCACCCGCGCCGCCGAGCTCGGCCAGAAGTCGGGGCTCCCGGACGACGTGGTGCAGCAGGTCCTCGCGGGGGTGAATGAGGCCGGGAAGTTCGCCGACCTCGTCGCCGGCTACATCGACATCCCCCCGACCCAGCGCCAGGTCCTCCTCGAGACCCTCTCGGTCGAGGAGCGGCTCCGTCGCGTCCTCGTGCACGTCCAGCGTCAGATCGCGGTGCTCGACGCCCAGGAGGACATCAAGTCGCAGGTCCAGGAGGAGCTGGGCGAGCGGCAGCGGGAGATGGTCCTCCGCGAGCAGATGAAGCGGATCAAGCGGGAGCTCGGCGAGGATGAGGAGCACGACGGGCTGGAGGAGCTGCGGCAGAAGCTCGCCGACCTCCCCCTTTCCGAAGAGGTCCGGAAGGAGGTGGACCGCGAGCTCGGCCGCCTGAGCCGCATCGGCCGGGAGTCGATGGAGTCGCAGGTCATCCGCACCTACCTCGAGACCGTCGCGGAGCTGCCGTGGAACACGCGCAGCGAAGAGGCGCTCGAGCTGGCCAAGGCCGCGGGGATCCTCGACACCGACCACTATGCCCTGAAGGACGTGAAGGATCGGGTGCTGGAGTTCCTGGCGGTGCGGCAGCTTCGCGCGGCCAGCGGGCAGGTGGGCAAGTCGGCCGGGGAGACGGCGAGTGAAGCGCCGGAAGGTGACCAGGCCCACCGGCCCTCAGGCCCACCGGCCGGCAATGACGATGACCGCTCCGGCAAGGGACATATCCTCCTCTTCGCGGGGCCTCCGGGGGTCGGCAAAACCTCGGTCGCCAAGTCGATCGCCCGCGCGATGGGGCGGAAGTACGTCCGCATCTCCCTGGGCGGCGCCCGCGACGAGGCCGACATCCGCGGCCACCGGCGTACCTATGTGGGTGCCATGCCGGGGCGGATCCTCCAGGGGATGAAGCAGGCGGGGACCAAGAACCCGGTCTTCCTCCTCGACGAGGTCGACAAGCTCGGCGTCTCCTTCCAGGGGGACCCCGCTTCCGCGCTCCTCGAGGTGCTCGACCCGGCCCAGAATGACTCGTTCGTGGACCACTACCTCGGCGTGCCGTTCGACCTGAGCGAGGTGCTCTTCATCGCCACGGCGAACTTCCTGCAGAACATCCCGGCGCCGCTCCTCGACCGGATGGAGGTCGTGGAGTTCAGCGGCTACACCGAGCGGGAGAAGCAGGCGATCGCGCGGCAGTACCTGATCCCGCGCCAGGTGCTCGAGAACGGGCTCACCGACCAGCAGGTGACCTTCACCGAGCCCGCCGTGGCCGAAGTGATCACCAAGTACACCCGCGAGGCGGGGGTGCGGCAGCTCGAGCGTGAGCTCGGCAAGGTGGCGCGGAAGGTCGCGCGGAAGATCGCCGGCAAGGAGGCGGAGCAGGTCACCGTCGACCAGCCGCAGATCGAGGACCTCCTCGGTCGCCCGCGGGTCCATCCGGAGCGCGCCGCGCGGCAGGACCAGATCGGCGTGGCGACGGGGATGTACTACACCCCGGTCGGCGGCGACATCATGTTCGTCGAGACGAGCACGATGAAGGGGAAGGGGGAACTCGTCCTCACCGGCCAGCTCGGCGACGTGATGAAGGAGTCGGCGCGCGCCGCCTGGACCTTCGCCCGCTCCCATGCGGCGGGGCTCCACCTCAAGGAGGAGGCGTTCGAGAAGGACGTGCATATCCACGTCCCCGCGGGTGCCATCCCCAAGGACGGCCCCTCCGCCGGCGTCGCGATGGCGACCGCCCTCGTCTCGAGGCTCTCGGGCCGCCCCGCGCGGCACGACATCGCGATGACCGGGGAGATCACCCTCACCGGCCGGGTCCTCCCGATCGGCGGGGTGAAGGAGAAGGTCCTCGGCGCCGTCCGCGCCGGGATCACCACGATCCTCCTCCCCGAGGAGAACGTGAACGACCTCGACGACCTCCCGCAGGAAGTACGGGACCGGATCACCGTGCACCCGGTCCGGGAGCTCGGAGAGGTCCTCGCCCTCACCCTCCGCGGTGCGTCGTTCAAGGAGGGGAAGCTCCTCTTCGGCGGAATGAACCCGGCCGACGTGGCGCCGCTGGACGGGCCGTTCGCGCACTAGCCGGTGAGCAGTGAGCGGTAAGCAGTGAGCGGGCCCATCGGAGAGATCTCTCCAGGTGGGCCCGCTCATTGCGCACTACTGTGGAACGGTGATCGAGGGCCGCGCGTCTCGCGCGGCCTTCGGCGCAGGAATTCCCCGTGAAAGGCCGGGCCAGAGGCCCGGCCCTCGATCACCGTTCCAGTGCTTTCACCACGTGCATCCTCTTACTAACAGCTCCGTCGTCCGATCCCGCCACGCGGTCCGCGCCCCCCAGTTCGCCGTCACGCTCCCCAGCGCGAAGTACCCCAGGTGCAGCAGGAGTGCGGTGCGGGCATACGGCAGCGGCTCGATGTCGTCGCGGAAGAAGCCGGTCGCCTGGCCTTCGGAAAGCAGCGTCTCCACCGGGACCAGCGCCGTGTCGACCCATGCGCCGTCGGTCTCGGCGGTGAGGAGGAGGCGGGTGAGTTCGCTCCGCTCCGCGAGGAGGTCGAACTGTCCGCGAAAGAGCCTGCGGATCCGCTCGACCGCGGTGAGTCCCACGAGCGGCAGGCGCGCCAAGTCCTCCGCCACTTCACGGGCGGCCCCTTCGAGGGTGGCGCGGTAGAGCTGCTGCTTGGTGCCGAAGTAGTAGTGGAGGAGCTGCTTGTTGACACCGGCGCGGCCGGCGATCGCTGCGGTGCGGGCCCCACCGGCGCCGTGGCGGGCGAATTCGGCGCGGGCGGCGGCGAGGAGGAGGTCGGGAGAGGTGGGGCCCTTGCGGGTCACGGTCAGGCGGGTTCGTTCGCCCGCATCACCCGGTCGCGGCCGAGCCGCTTGGACTGGTACAGCGCCCGGTCGGCGGCCTCGACGAGGGCGTCCGCGGTCTCCCCATCCTCCGGATAGACCGAGATGCCGAAGCTCATCCGGGTGGTGATCGGCACCTGATCGAGTCCGTGCGCCGGCTCCTCGGCCATGGCACTCCGGATCCGGTCGGCGAGCACCGCGGCCCCTTCGGCGGTGTTGTCGAGGAGGATCATCGCGAACTCATCACCGCCGTAGCGGCCGAGGAGGTCGCTCGACCGGCCGAGCCGGTGCAGCAGCTTGGAGACGTGGACCAGGACGGTGTCGCCGACGAGGTGCCCGTGGGTGTCGTTGACCCGCTTGAAGTGGTCGATGTCGGCCATCACGAAGGCGAAGGTCTCCTTCCGCCGGCGCGCCGCCTCCACCGCGTGCTCGAGCTCCGCCATCAGCGTGGCGTGGTTGAGGAGCCCGGTGAGCCCGTCGCGGTGCGCCATCTCACGGACCCGCCGCCCCCGCTCGATCCGGTTGAGCACCAGGAGGGAGAGGAGGTTCGGGTCGACCGGCTTCCGGAGGAAGTCATCCCCGCCGGCGCGCACGGCACGGATCTGCGGGTCGGTCCCGACGGCCGCCGTGAGGAAGACGATCGGCACCAGCGCCAGCCGCTGATCCTGCCGTGCCAGGCGGGCGACGGTGAAGCCGTCTCCGTCGGGGAGCCGGATATCGAGGAGGATCAGGTCGGGATACTCGGTGCCGAGGAGCTGCGACGCCTCGGCCACGGTGGCGCAGCTCCGCACCCGGAGGTTGGCGTGCGTCAGGATCTCGGTGATCGCGGTGCACTGCGCCGGATCGTCTTCGACCAGGAGCACCTTGGCCGGCGGGCTCCCCACCCTGGCGATCGCCTTGGCGAACGACTGCAACTCCGCCTCCGCCACCTCGGCGGTGAAGATCGCGTCGATCCCGCTCGCCGCCGCGCGGAGCCGGTCATAGTGGCCTGTGCACTCGACGAGCACCACGCCGCGGGGGCGCACGCCGCGCCGGCTGGTCCAGGCGGCGGCCTGCGCGTATGGATCGGCGCCACCCTCTTCGTTCACCACCACCACCAGCTCGGGGGCGACGGCGGGATTGGCCTGCGGGGAGCCGTGGTCGGCCACGGCGACGTCGAAGCCGACCGCCTCGAGCCGGCTCGCGAGCTGCCCCGCGAGTGGCCGGCCGGCGCCGAGCACGAGGGCATGCCAGCCGAAGTCGGGATTGCGCGGGGCCTCGCTGGTCGACGCCCCCATCGTGGTCCCCGCCGACTGGAAGGCGCTCTCCAGGTCCTCGAGCAGCGGGCTCAGCACGCTCGCCGCCTGACCGAGGTCCTCGGCGTGCTCCACGAGCCACTGTTCTCCCTTTCGGGCGAGCGCGCTCACCTCGGGGAAGCCGTACGACCCCCCCGACCCGGCGAGCTTGTGGAAGCGCCCCTTGAGCGATGCCGCGGCGTCGGGCTCCGAGGCGAGCACCGCCGCGTAGTCCTTCCGGAGCTCGAGCAGGCGAGCGGGGGCCTCGGCGAGGTACTCCCGCCGGAGCGCGGCCATCGCCGCTTCGAGCGGATCCTGTTCGCTCATCGGCCCCCCCTGATCTGCTCGAATGCGAGCGCACTCCCGGCGACGAACGCCGGCGCGGTGCTCCACTGTCCTTCGAACTCGTCCCCCTCGCGCCTCGCGAGCACCGCCACGCGGGTATCGATCACCGCGATGATCGGCTCTCCCGGCCAAGCATTCCCCGTGTCGACCGGGGTCACCGTGCCGAAGTCGAGTGTCACCGGACCGCCCGAAAGGAGGACGGTATCCTCCACCGCGCCGACCGCGCGACGGAGTACCGGCGCGAGCGCGGCATAGGCCTCGGCGGGGGCGAAGAGCCAGACCCGATCCCCGGCGCGGGCGATGTCGCGGGAGAGCGCCTGCCAACAGGCGCGAGGACTTTCGAGTTCCACGGTGGCCGGACCCTCGGGGGCACCGAGGTCGGCGAGGGCGGCGCTCAATTGTTCCAATGCCGCGGACTGTCGGTCACCGAGCCGCGTTAAGAGCGACGCCCCGGTCTCCGGACGGTACCGCTTGGGACGCCCCCCGTCCACTCGCGCCGCCCCCTTGGCGACCAGTCCTTCGAGCGCGGAATAGGCATTCGCGCGGGCGAGGCTCGCGGCCTGCGCCAACGCGTAGCCGGTCCCTGGTCCGAAGGAGACCAGGGTCGTGTACATCTTCGATTCCGTGGGGGTGAAGCCGAACGGGGTCAGATCGATCGTCTCGGCCATTCCGTAGTATCTGCCACTACGCCTTCAGGCGCAAGCGGAACCCTAAGAAAAAGGCGCCCGACCGGTCCCTGGTCGCGCGCCTTGTCCGCCCTGTCCGCCTCGTCCGCTTACACGTATTCCAGCTGCCACTTGAGCACCCGCGCGATGAGCGCGAGGCGGAAGGTCACGTCGACCTGGCGGCTCTCGGCCGACTTGGTCTCGCTCGCGAGCGGATACATGTGGTACGTCGCGTGGTCGATCGCCTTCGGCATCGTGCGCAGGTTCTTCGGGGTCCAGACACCGCGGTCGTCGCAGTCCTTGAGCATCCGGGCCAGCACCTTGGTGGCCACCGGGGCGTGCGGAAGGGCGCCGATCCGGGCCAGGAGCTCGATGTAGTGGAGCGCGAGCGGGATGTCCTTCGGGGTCCCCTTCGCGTCCGCCTGGATCGGGTCGCCGAGGAGGAGGTGCGTCGGCTTGATCGACTTCTTCCCGATCTGCACCACGAACGCCTTCTTCGGCGCCGGGTGAGCGAGGTACTGCCCCAGCCGCTCCGTGAACCCCGCGCGCTCGCGCTGCAGGTTCGGCATGTAGGCCATCATGGCGAGCGAGTACCAGGTCGGCGGATACGCCTCGGGGTGCAGGATCGTGCTGCCACCGCTCTTGGCGAACGGCTTGCCGGCGAGCGGGCTCCGCAGGAACTGCGAGATCGCGCTCGCGATCTTGTGCGCCGAGCCGCGGATGCGCGGATCTTCGATGTGCCCCGCCTCCGCCAGCGCCGCCGTGGAGGCTTCGCGCAGGACGCCCCGGACCCACTCGATCGCCTGCGGCTCCGCCTTGGCGAGCTTCTGGAACTCGAGGAGGAGCGCGGGATCCTCATCCCGGCTCAGCAACCGGAAGAGCACCCGCTCGGCGAGCCGGAAGCTCCGCTGGTCGGAGGGGACGCCGTGCTGCAGGAGGCGCCGGAACTGCGGCACCGTCCCCGCCTCCTTGATCCCGTCCTTCACCGACGGCCCGGTCCCGAGGAGGTTCGCCCCCCAGACCCCGTTCTCCTTCTGGCGCTTGATGACCGAGGTCACCCCCTTCGTGGCGAGCAGCCCGGTCAGCTCCGTCGCCATCGTGTCGGCCGGGACCGCATGCTCCGGCGCGATCTCCCGGAGGGTGCGATACCGGATGGTGTCGCCCCCGTGCTCAAGGAGCCAGCTGTAGGGGATCCGATGGGAAGTGGGCAACTCCACGACGCCTCCTGGGCGCAGGACGGGGGGCAAGCGGGCGGGAAGATAGTTGGTGGGTGTTACAGGGACAAATACGGGGGTATTGGCGCCCCAGTGACGCCGTTAAATCTTTGTAGGACAACAACTTGTTGCGTTACATTGGATGTGGACAGTCGGGGTGGGAAACGGGAAAGGGGCCCCCGGCAGTGCCGAGGGCCCCTTAGCCGTCTCCGTCGGGGGAGTTACTTGAGCCGAGCCTCACCTGCCGCGCGGAACTCCGAACCGGTCGCCCAGGTCGGCTGGGTCGGTGCCTGCGCGACCGCGTAGATCACCCGGGTGACGACCCGGAGGGTCTGGAGCGAACCGTCCGCGGTGTACTCCGGGAGGAGCTCGTCGCTGGGCTGGTGGTAGCGCTTCTCGTTGTAGAGATCGTTCTGCTCCTTCCCCCACCCGGCGGGGCGGCCGACGAAGTCGATCCCACCTTCGAGGGAGAGCGCCGGGATCCCCGCCTTCGCGAACGGGAAGTGGTCGGAGCGGAAGAAGTAGCCGCGGAGCGCCACATCGGGGTCGGTGGTGACCCGCAGCCCCTCCTCCCGCGCGGCGGTGTCGAAGACCCGGCCGAGGGAACTCTGGTCCCGCCCCATCGCGCCGATGTCGCGGGTGCGGCCGAGGAGGACGAGGCCGTCAATGTTGATGACGGCGGCGATCCGCTTGAGCGGGATGGTCGGGTGTTCCACGTACGCGCTCGACCCGAGGAGCCCGGACTCCTCGGCGCCGAAGGCCACGAAGAGGACCGACCGGTCGGTGCGGACGCCGCTCCGCTGGAAGGCTTCCGCGAGGGTGAGGATCCCGGCGGTCCCCGAGGCGTTGTCGAGGGCGCCGTTGTAGATCGAGTCGCCGTCGATCGGCGGGCCGAAGCCGAGGTGGTCGTAGTGGCCGCCGACGAGGACCGCTTCATCCTTGTGCGGGCCGGTCCCGGGGCGGCGGCCGATGACGTTCATCGTCTCGGAGTGCGCGACACGGCTCCGCACCGTGACGTCCAGGGTGGTCGGGAGGGGGACGGCGCGGAACCCGCGGCGCGCGGCGGCGGCGGTCAGCGCGTCGAGATCCTGCCCGGCGGCGGCGAAGAGCTGCTTCGCCGCGGACTGGGTGATCCACCCGGCGAACTTGAGCGAAGTGGCGGGCTTCTCGAGGCGCACCTGCTCCCCGGTCCAGGAGCCGACGACGGTGTTCCACCCGTAGGTGGCGCTCTCGTCGGTGTGGATGATGAGGATCCCCGCGGCCCCCTGCCGTGCCGCCTCTTCGATCTTGTAGGTCCACCGCCCATAGTAGGTGAGGACCTTTCCCTTGAAGATCGTGGAATCCTGCAGCCCCGGGTCATTCACGAGGACGACGACGATCTTCCCCTTCACGTCCACACCCATGAAGTCGCCCCACCGCTCCTCGGGGGCGGTGGTGCCGTACCCGGCGAAGACGATCGGCGCCTGCACCGAGACCATCGCCGAGTCACGCATCGACCAGGCGACGAAGTCCCGCTTGTAGGCGAGCGGGACCGCCGGCGTGCTGGTCACGGTGATGGTGGGGTCGGGATCGTGGGTGATCACCGGGATCCGGTGATACCAGCTCCCCGAGTCCCCCGCGGGGACGAGGCCGAGCCGCTCGAACTGGGCCGCGATGTACTCCGCGGCGATCGTGCCGCCGCGGGTCCCCGGCGCGCGTCCCTCAAGGAGGTCGCTGCTCAGGAACCGGAGATGGGACATGTAGACGCTGCCGGAGAGGGCGGCGCGGGTCCGGGCGGTCGGCGAGGCCTGCTGCGCCGCGGCGGGGACGGCGCCCAGGACGGCGGTCAGTGCGAGGAGGAGTCGGATGGCGTGGCGCATCGGTGGTCTCGGATGAAGGACAGCATCAGGGCGGTGACGGTGTCAGGGTCGGACTGGTGCGGACGATGCAACGTGGCTTCGAGCGGGACAAAGCGGCGGCAGGGGAGCTGGGCCGCCATCCGCTCCCCGATGGCGAAGGGGATGGTGGGATCCATCCGTCCCCAGATGAGGAGCACCGGCTGCCGCACCTGGCCGATCGAATCCTTGAGCGCGGCGAAGTCGAAGGTCTTGAGCACCGAGCCGAGCGCCGCGCGATACGCCGAATCGGTGGCGGGGAAGTACTCCGCGCGCTCCTTCGGTTCGGCGAGCCAGCGCTCGTCGTGGATCGGGAGGACCCCCGCGGTCGCCGCCGCACCGGCGAGGCTGATGACGTCGATCGACGTCGGCGCCAACGAATCGAGGCGATCGGAGAGTCCGGCGCCTGCAGGGCTCACCAGCATCAGTCCGACCACCCGGTCCGGGCGGTGCAGCGCGAGGCTCAACGCCAGCTCCCCGCCCATCGAGTGGCCGGCCACGATCACCGGGCCGGTGGTCCAGCGGTCGAGGAGGTCGGTGAGGCGGCGGGTCTGGGTCCCCAGGTCGTAGGGCCCCGCCGGCTTGTCACTTCCGCCGAACCCCGGGACGTCGATGGCGAGGACCTTGTATCGGCGCATCAGCGCGTCGATCGGCCCGCGCCAGGAGAGCATCGACTCCCCGTAGCCGTGGATGAAAAGGATCGTCGTGTCCCCCGCACCGGCCCGGGCCGCGCGGACCTGCACATCCCCCGCCTGCAGCCACTCCGCGATGAGCTTCGGCCGCGTTATCGGTCGGCGGCCGATCAGGAAGATCGTGCCGAGCACGAGGAGGAGGACGACGAGTCGCTTTACCCAGGGCATCGGACGAGCGCCACCGAGGCGGGGGAGCCGAAGAGCTTCTCGCTCGACAGCACGAAGAGGTCGCCGCCGAGCCACGCCAGACCTTCGCCCTGCACGCCGAGCCCCGCAAGGGTACAGAGGAAGCGGGTCCGGGTCACGTCGGGGTGTCCGTCGGTGAACGGGACCTTCCAGAGCCCGCCGTAGGTACGCACCGCGAGGGCGTGCCCGTCGTCCATCCACGAGGCGTCGGTGGTCCAGTGGTCGATCCCCGCTTCCGACGGGATCGGGAGGACGCCGGCGAGCACCGCCTCCGCGACCCCACGCGCGCGCCACGCCGCGGCCGGCACCCGATAGATCCGGGGCTGGCGGATCAGCTCCTTCGATACGAGCCAAAGGTCGCCCCGTGCGTCCACCACCATCGACTCAGCGTCCCGTGCGCTGTCGGGATAGGAGATGCGGAGGGAATCGAGGACGCTGACCGTGGAGTCGTGTGCGGGGTCGGGCTCGGGGACCCGGTAGATGGTGATGAACGGACGCTTCCGTTCATTGTCGCCGATGTCGCCGATGTACAGGCAACGGCCGCTCCCGCGGGGGCAGGGCCCCGCCGCGAGCGCCTCCCAGTCGTAGTTCTTGCTCCCCTGGACCTTCACCCGGCCGAGGGCGCGACCCGCCGTGTCGGTCGCGAAGAGCTCCTCCGGGTTCCCCGAGTCGTTGAGACTCCAGAGCACTCCCGGGTGCGCGGGGCTCACCACCATCGCGCTCGATTCCGACAGCGCCGACTCGGCGAATCGGACCGGGGGGCGGGACCACGCCGGGGCCGGAAGGGCGACCTGGAGGAGGTGCAGGGCGAGGAGCATCCCTAAGTCTAATCCGGTCTTACCGGCCGCCCCGTCGCGGATAGATTGAGGCCATGCGACTCGCGATCTCGACCGGCGGCGGCGACGCGCCGGGACTCAATGCGGTGATCCGCGCCGTGGTCCTCTCCGCGCACCAGCGCGGCTGGCAGACGTACGGCATCGAGCGGGGGTTCGACGGTCTCCTCCGCCCCAACGAGGCGGGGATCATCAAGCTTGACCCCGACCGCGTCCGCGGGATCACGCACCTGGGTGGCACGATCATCGGGACGACCAACCGCGGCAATCCCTTTCGTTGGCGGGAGATGGGCCCCGACGGCGTCGAGCGCGAGGTCGATCGCTCCGCGGAGTTGATCGACGCCTTCGCGGCGAGCGGGTTCGACGCGCTCATCACCATCGGCGGCGACGGCTCGCTCAAGATCGGGTACGACCTGTCGAAGATGGGGCTCAAGGTCGTCGGGGTCCCGAAGACCATCGACAACGACGTGGCGGGGACCGTCGTCACCTTCGGGCTCGACACCGCCGTCTCCACCGCCACCGAGGCGATCGACAAACTCCACTCCACCGCCGAGAGCCACGAGCGGGTGATGGTGGTGGAGCTGATGGGGCGCCACGCCGGATGGATCGCGCTCAACAGCGGGGTCGCCGGGAGCGCCGACGTGATCCTGATCCCGGAGTTCCCGTTCGACCTCGACAAGGTGTGCGACAAGATCCGCGAGCGCGAAGCGCGCGGCCGGAAGTTCTCGATCGTGGTGGTGGCCGAAGGGGCGGTGCCGAAGGGCGGGGTGGTGCAGCTGGTGGAGCGGCGCGGGGTGGGGACGGTCGACCGCCTCGGCGGGATCGCGTCGCTCGTCGCGCGGGAGATCCAGGACCGGACCGGGAAGGAGACGCGGTCGCTCGTCCTCGGTCACATCCAGCGGGGCGGGTCGCCGACCACCTTCGACCGGCTGCTGGCGCTCCGGTTCGGCGCCGCTGCGGTGCGGGCCGCCGCCGCCGGCGCCTGGGGGACGATGGTGGCCCTCCGCCCGCCGCACATCGTGCAGGTGCCGCTCGAGGAGGTCATCGGCAAGGAAAAGCCGGTGACGCCCGAGACCGACACCGTCCTCACCGCCCGCGAGATCGGGATCAGCTTCGGGGACTAGAAGGTCAGGAAGGTGTTGAGGATCCGGTGTCCGTGGGCGCTCAACACGGACTCCGGATGGAACTGCACACCGTGCACCTGGAAGGTGCGATGGCGGAGCGCCATCACCACGCCGTCGTCGGTCGTCGCCTGGACGACGAGGTCGGCGGGGATGGTGTTGGGCTCCACCACGAGCGAGTGATAGCGCGTCGCCTCGAACGGCGAGGGGAGCCCGCGAAAGACCCCGGTCCCGTCGTGGCGGATCGGGGAGGTCTTGCCGTGCCGCGGCTCCGGAGCGCGGACCACCGTTCCCCCGAACGCCGCACCGATCGCCTGGTGGCCGAGGCAGACGCCGAGGATCGGGGTCGTGGGGCCGAGGCGACGGATCACTTCGAGGGAGACCCCGGCTTCGGTCGGGGTGCAGGGGCCGGGGGAGACGATGATGTGGGTCGCCCCTTCACCTGTGACCTGATCGACCGTGGTCCGGTCGCTCCGCACCACCTTGGCGAAGGCGCCGAGTTCGCGGACGTAGCGCGCCAGGTTCCAGACGAAGCTGTCCTTGTTGTCGAGGAGGAGGACGCGCGCGGTCATCGCTCTTTCCCTCCGCCCCTGCGCCCCTGCGTCTCTCCGACCGCCGCGGCGATCGCGCGGGCCTTGGCGAGCGTCTCGCGGTACTCCCCCTCCGGCTCGCTGTCGGCGACGATCCCGCCGCCGGCGCTCCACGTCACCCGTCCCCCGCGCACCACCGCGGTGCGGATCGCGATGCTCAGGTCGAGGGTGTGGTCGGCGCGGATCGCCCCGATCGCCCCGCAGTAGACGCCGCGCGCCGTCGGCTCGAGCTCGGCGATGATCTCCATCGCCCGGATCTTCGGCGCTCCGGTGATCGAGCCCCCCGGGAAGGTCGCCGAGAGGATCTCCGCAGGTCCCGTCCTTGGCGTCAGGGTGCCGCGCACCGTCGAGACGAGGTGATGCACGCTGGCGTAGCTCTCCAGCGCCATCAGCTCCTCGCACCGCACGCTCCCCGGTTCCGACACCCGGCTCAGATCGTTCCGGAGGAGGTCGACGATCATCACATGCTCGGCCCGGTCCTTCTCGCTCGCGCGCAGCTCATCCGCGAGCGACAGATCCTGACGCGGCGTCGCACCGCGCGGCCGGGTCCCCTTGATCGGGCGGGTCTCGACCCGACCGTCGCCGTCGGTGTGAAGGAACCGTTCGGGGGAGTGGCTGATCACCGCGTGATCGTCGTGCTGCAGGTATGCGCAGAACGGCGCGGGGGAGGCGCGTCGGAGCTCGCGATAGAGCGTCCACGGATGCCGGGTGAACGGTGCTGCGAAGCGTTGCGACAGGTTCGCCTGGAAGATGTCCCCCGCGCGGATGTACTCCACCACCCGCGCCACCGCCGCACGGTATCCGTCGGCGGTGAAGGTGCTGGTGACCTCGGCGCCGAGCTCCGGTGCGGGATACTCCGCAGGACGGGGCGCGGTGGCGGGTCGGGCATCGACAGGTCGTGGGGTGCGGGGTGCGCCTTTCCAGCGCGCCAGCGCCCACGCCAGCCGGTCCTCCGAGGTGGCGTGGAGCTGCGTCGTCCCCGTGCGATGATCCCACTCGATCCACCAGTCGTGGATCCCCCACGCGGCGTCGGGGAGGCGCAGGTCATCGTAGCGGGTGCGGGGGAGGTGCTCGAAGCGGTGCCCGTACTCGTAGGCGAGGAGTCCGAGCGCGAGATGTCCAGCGGGCGGGACCTCGGGCCCCGCCGTGCGCGCGACCGGATCCGCGCTCAGGTACGACCGCTCCCCCAGACGCGCAAAGCCGGGCGGGCTCTCGAGGAGCACCACGCCCGGCAGGTCGAGGAAACGTTCGGCGGCGTCGAGCGGAGACCGCCCCGTCAGGGTCCGCGACGGCACCGCGGTCCTGCTACTTCACCAGGCGGGTGCGGACCGTCTCGTCGATCTTCGCCGCCAGGTCGAAATCGCGCCCGGTGAGCCCGCCGGCGTCGTGCGTCGAGAGCTTCACGGTCACCCGGGGCCAGGTGACGACGAGGTCCGGGTGATGGTCCGCCGACTCGGCGAGGAAGGCGATCGCCCCGACCACGAGCATGGTGAAGGGCCACCCGTTGGTCTCGTACGTCTTGGTGAGCATCCCGTCGATGACGGTCCATCCGGAGAGCTTGCCCATCCGGGCGGCGACCTCGGCCACGCCGAGTGGCTGCAGCTTGGGGCTCATCGGGACCTCAGGGAAGGGAAAGGCGGTAGGTGGCGGACTGGCCGGGGCTCTCCTCGAGCGTCACCTCGAGGAGTGTGAGGTGACCGTGGCCCGCTTCGACCAGCTTCGACTTCATCTCCCGCGCGAACCACTCCGCCATCATCTCGACCGTCGTGTTGGCGACCGGGAGGGTGGCGACGTCGCGGGAGGGGAAGAGATACCGGTGCTCGCCGAAGACGTCGACTTCGACCCGGTCCCCCTTCTCGCGGATGGCGACCTTGGGGTTCCGCGTCGGGAGGAGGACCTTGTGGTCGATCCCGTCGACCATCGGCTTGGCGATCGCCTTGACGACCGCGAAGTCGAGGACGAAGAGCGCCTCGTCGTCCACTCCCCCTTCGACGGCCACCGCTACCTTATAGTTGTGGCCGTGGAGGCACTCGCACTTGTGCCCACGGAAGGTGATGAAGTGGGCGGACGAGAACGCCAGATAGTCCTTGGTTACGTCGACCCGGAACGTGCCGCTCACCGGCA
>Ga0164309_10000766_pt1 | contig 16694 bp, 14 predicted proteins | sample Whisoiple_247_MG_FD_109984 | JGI IMG/M metagenome (GOLD analysis project Ga0164309, IMG submission 109984) | Soil microbial communities amended with fresh organic matter from upstate New York, USA - Whitman soil sample_247_MG | ecosystem: Environmental > Terrestrial > Soil > Unclassified >...
CGCGGCGAGCGCGACGATGATCACGCAGAGCAGCACCGATCGCCACGGTGAGTCCTCGAGGACGGACTCGGGCAGGAAGACGATGACCGGTAGGTGCCAGAGGTAGATGCCATAGGAGCGCTCACCGATCCACCGCAACGGCAGCACGCCGATCGCCTTGCCGATGAGACTGGCCGGGTGGGTCGACACCGCGATGAGCAGGGCGGTGGCCAGCGACAGGAGGAGGATCCCGCCGCGGTAGAGGAACATCGAGTACTCGTCGGTCTGGGTCAGCAGCAGCGCGATGGCGATCAGGGCGATCACCCCGGCGCTGTCGAGCACGACCCGCCCTCGCATCGGCAGCTTGGCGGAGAGCTTGCCCGGCCGCCACAGCATCGCGAGCGCCGCACCGACGAGCAGGCCACCGGCGCGAGTGTCGGTGCCCTCGTAGGCGCGGGTGTTGTCGAAGCCCGGCGTGGCGATCAGCCACATCGCGACGAAGGAGACCACCGCGAGGCCCAGGGTCACCAGCGCGGCGCGGTCCCAGCGCTTGCGGAACAGCGCGATGAGGCCCCAGACCATGAGCGGCCAGAACACGTAGAACTGCTCCTCGACCGCCAGCGACCAGAGGTGGTCGAGGGGGCCGGGCCCGTTGAACCGGGCGAAGTACGAGACGCCCAGGCCGATCGTCGTCCAGTTGCTCACGTAGAACAGGGCGGCGACCGTCTCGGCCCCGCGGACGGCGAGCTCGCCGGGGTTGCTCAGCGCCGTCACGGCCAGCACGACGACCAGGACCAGGATCACCGCAGGCAGCAGACGCCGCGCCCGGCGCAGCCAGAAGTGGCGGAGATCCAGCTCACCGGTGCGCTCGACCGTCGAGCGCAGGATGCCCGTGATGAGGAACCCGCTCAGGGTGAAGAAGATGCCGACGCCGAGCAGACCACCGGGAACGGCGTCCGAGCCCAGGTGGTAGGCAACCACTGCGGCCACCGCGATGGCGCGCAGACCGTCCAGCGCGGGCAGGTAAGTGCCCTTGTTGTCGATCGGGCGGGGCATGGGCTCCTTAGGCGGGGAGGACGGGCGGGGAAGGGGTTCTGGTCGGTCGGTCGCTGCCGGACACCCGGCCGTGCGGTGGAACCCGAGACCCGATGCCCGTCCGTCGATGGTACGGGTCCACGCGGTGACTCCCGGGTAACCACGGGGTGTGGTGCCCCCGTGGCGCGGCGATCACCAGACCTCGACCGAACGCGACCGGAGGAGTGTAACGGCTTCGCAACGGTGCTCCGGCCGTCGTCTCGGTTCCGACCTAGCGCGCACGTCCGATCCAGAGGCCGGCGAACACCAGCAGTGCCGCGACGACGAACAGCAGGGTCAGCCGCTCACCCAGCAGCAGCATCGCACCGGCGGCCGTGAGGATCGGGATCACCAGCTGGACCGACCCCGCCGACGTCGCCGACATCCGGCGCTGGCACGCATACCAGGCGACGTAGGCGAACGACGTCGTGAGCGAGCCCATCGCGGCGGCGAGGAGCAGCCCACTCACCGTCACGTCCGGCCCACCGGTCACCGTGAACCCCACGGGGATCAGGAGCACCACGGCGAGGACCGTGAAGTTGCCCGTGGTCGCCGCCCGCGGGTCGGTCACCGTGCGCCCCGCGGCGGTGTAGAGCGCCCACGCGGAGCCGGTCACGGCGAGGAGGAGCACGCCGAGGGCCGTGACGTCGCCGGCCCCGGGGGCGGTCAGCACCCCCACGCCCGCGAGGGAGACGACCGCGCCGACCCCCCGTGCGCGGGGCACCGGGGTTCGGGTGGCGAGATCGTGGGCGACGAGCCCCGCGAGGACCGTCGCGTAGAAGACGAAGGTCCCGGCCGCGGCGCCGATGTGCTGGTACCCGAACGAGATGCAGACCGCGTAGACGCCGAGCCAGAGCGCGGGCCAGAGGTTGGCCCTGGTCAGGCTCGGACGCTCGCGCCGGGCGAGGGTCAGGGCGAGCAGCGCCACCGCTCCGGCGACGAACCGGACGACGGTGAGCAGGTATGCGTCGAGCAGGTGGTTCGCGACGACGTACCGGGTGACCAGGGAGTTCGCCGCGAAGGCGACCAGCACGAAGGTCAGCAACGCCGCCGTGCGCGGTGGCGCTGGTGACGTCGGGGACGTCGGCACGGTGTTCAGCATGGTCCGAAGGTGGCGCAGGCGGAACGTCGCCCACATCGGGAGCCGTTCCCCAGGTTGGGCCGGCCGACGGCCGAAGCAGGCGGCTCGCGGTATGGGCATGCCCCTCCCAGAGGGTGATAGACCCGCTCGACCGTGGCGTGGTACTTGCTACTCGTGACGGAGAACGCGGTCGGGTGGCGGTCGGTCGAGCAACGGGTCGCCGAGGGCAGGGCGGAGCGGGACCGGATGCCCCGCGAGCAGCACGGCGAGCTGGTGCCGACCGAACACCACGCGGTCGACCTGGTGCTGGGGCAGGAGGCGGACCGCCTCCAGAACCTGCTGCCGATCCGGCACGGGCGGATGCTCGCCTCGCCGTTCGCCTTCTACCGCGGGTCGGCGGTCGTCATGGCCTACGACCTGGCCGCGGGTCCGCAGACCTCGCTCACGTCCCAGGTGTGCGGCGACGCGCACCTCAGCAACTTCGGCCTCTACGGGTCTCCGGAGCGGCGGCTGGTCTTCGACCTCAACGACTTCGACGAGACGTGGACCGGCCCGTTCGAGTGGGACGTCAAGCGGCTGGCGGCGAGCGTCGAGCTCGCCTCGCGGGCCAACGACTACCCGGCGAAGCGGCGGCGCGCGATCGTCGTGCAGTGCGTCCGCGCATACCGGGAGGCCATGCGCACCTATGCGAGCCAGCGCACGCTGGACGTCTGGTATGCCCACGTCACCGCGCAGGCGGACGTCCCCGAGCTGCTCGACACCCTCGACAAGAACAGCCGCAAGGCGTTCACCCGGACCATCGACAAGGCCCGGACGCGCGACAGCCTCGGTTCGCGGCGCAAGCTCGCCGAGACGGTCGACGGCCGGCTGCGCCTGGTCAGCCGACCCCCGCTGTTCATCCCCAGCCGCGACCTCGACTTCGGACCCGGGCCGGAGGCGTTGGAGGAGTGGATCACGACGCTGATCGACGAGTACGCCACGACCCTCTCGGCGAACCGGCGCCAGCTGCTCCAGCAGTACCGGTTCGTCGACATCGCGCTCAAGGTGGTCGGTGTCGGCAGCGTCGGCACCCGGTCGTGGGTCGTACTCATGGTGGGACGGGACGAGGGGGACCCGCTCTTCCTCCAGGCCAAGGAGGCCGTCCGGTCCGTTCTCGACGTGGCCCTGGGTTCGCGGGCCCTCGACCACCACGGGCAGCGGGTGGTCGAGGGGCAGCGGATGATGCAGGCGGTGAGCGACGTCCTGCTCGGGTGGCAGCGCGCGACCCGTGACGGCGTCAGCACCGACTACTACGTGCGCCAGCTGCAGGACTGGAAGGGCTCGCTGGAGGTCGAGGGCATCCCGGCGTCGGTCCTCGAACGGTATGCGCGGATCTGCGCCGAGACCCTCGCTCGCGCCCATGCGCGGTCCGGCGACCGCATCGCTATCGCCGCCTACCTCGGCGGTGGCGACGCCTTCGACCACGCGGTCGGCGAGTTCGCCGCGGCCTACGCCGACAAGGCCGAGGCCGACCACGCCGCCCTGCGCCAAGCGGTCGCCGACGGACGGATCAAGGCCGAGTACGACGTCTAGCCCCTCGCCCCCTCGGGTGCCACCATGGCTCGATGGTGACGGTGACCGAGGCCGACATCGCCGAGCTCATCGCCCGGTTCGACGACGCGGCCGACGCCTACATCCGCGGCGACCACCAGCGCTACTTTGCGCTGTTCGACCACCCGGACGACTACACGCTGATGCCGCCCTTCGGCGGCGAGACTCGGCGCGGGTTCGGTCTCACCGAGAAGGACATCGAGGAGGGCGGCCGGTTCTTCGTCTCCGGCGAGGCCACCCTCGACGTCGAGCACTGGTACGCGTCGGGAGACCTCGTCGTCCTCGCCGCGGTCGAGCGGCAGCACGGCGAGGTCGGGGACCTGCCGGACCAGGACATGTCGCTGCGGGTCACGTTGGTCTTCCGGCGAGCCGGCAACCGCTGGCAGATCGTGCACCGCCACGCCGATCCGCTGGTCCGGAGCATCCCCTTCGAGCACTTCGCCCGGCTGGCCCGCGGGCTGGACTGACTCACTGTCGAGGGTCCCTCGGACGGTGGACCCGCGATGGCAGGGTCGGATACCCGGTCAGGTAACCGGATCGGTCGTGATCACAACCCGATCGGTGACCTGACCGGGTACACGACAGGGTTCACGGCGCCGTCGTCCGACCTCAGGCGACGAGGCAGAACGGGTGACCGGCCGGGTCGGCGAAGACCCGAAAGCGCTCGCCGCCGCCCTCCAAGCGGGTCGCCCCGCGCTCGAGCACCACGGCCTCGGCGGTGTCGAGGTCGCGGACCAGCAGGTCGAGATGGGCCTGCTGCGGGTATGCCGGGTCGGGCCACCGGGGCGGGGTGAAGTCGCCGACCTGCTGGAACATCACGCTGCGCCCGTCGGCCGTGATGAGGGCGCCCTCGGGACCGTCGTAGGTGACCTCCCCACCGGTGAGGTCGGCGTAGAAGTGCGCCAGGGCGGACGCGTCCGGGGCGTCGATGGTGACCGCGAAGAGGTTCATGACCGGCCCGACGCCGTCGGCCTGGCAGAGGTCGAAGGGGTGGCCGGCCGGATCCGTCAGGGTGACCCAGCTCGCGCCGTCCGCGAGCCTGGTCGCGCCCAGGGTGACCGCCCGCTCGGCTGCTGCCTGATGGTCGTCGATCTGCAGGTCGAGGTGGAACTGCTGCGGACGCACCTGTCCCGGCCACTCGGGGGCGACGTGGTCGGGTGCGCGCTGGAACTCGATCTCCTCACCGTTCGGGGCCCGCAACGCGAACCGATCGGCGTTGGAGCGGACGACCTCCCACCCGGTCAGCTCGGCGTAGAACGAGCCGACCCGGTCGATGTCCGGGGCGTCGAAGATGGCGATGTCCAGCTGTGCGATCGCGGTCATGGCGGCATCCTGCACCGCACCGCCGACAGACCCACGGCGGACCTCCGGCGATAACCTCACGCATGGTGTCGACGTCGAGTTCCGCCGGCCTGGCCCGTCATGTCCGCCGATCGGTGGCCTGGCACCGCTTCCGGGAGTACGTCAACGGCGCGCTGTGGGTCCTGCCCACCGCCGCCGCGCTGGTGGCCCTGGCCGCGGGCTACGTGATGTCGCAGGTGACGCACGACCCGGACTCGCTCATCGACCGGCTGGCGTTCCAGGGCACCGGCGACGACGCCCGCGCGCTGCTCATCACCGTGAGCAGCACCGTGGTGACCGTCATCGCGCTGGTCCTCGGGCTGACCGTCGTGGCCCTCCAGCTCTCCTCGACGCAGTTCTCGCCGCGGCTGCTGCGCAACTTCCTCCGGGACCGCGCGACCCAGGTGGTGCTGAGCGCGTTCACCGCCACGTTCGTCTACAGCGCGGCCGGCCTGTTCACCGTCGGCCTCGAGGGGGGTTCACGCACCGAGGAGTTTCCGCGGCTCGCCATCAGCGGGTCGATCCTGCTGCTGTTCATCAGCCTCGGCTTCGTCGTGTACTTCGCCGACCACCTCGCGCACTCGATCCAGATCGACGCCATCAACCGCCGGATCGAGCGCAACACCCGCCGCACCATCGTCCAGGAGGGGTCGACGTCGGTGGAGGAGGTCCCGCCGCGGGCGCCCGAGTGGGCGGTGCCGTTGGTCGGCCGGAGCTCGGGCTACATCCAGACCGTCCACCCCGAGCTGTTGCTGCCGCTGGCCGCCGAGACCGACGTCACCATCGGCCTGCGCCACCGGGTCGGCCAGCACGTCATCGCGGGCACCGTGATCGCCTGGGTGTGGACCGTGTCGGCGGCCGATCCGGCGCCCAACGCAGCGGTGTTCGAGGAGTCGGTCCTCCCGGACATCAGTGTCGGCTTCGAGCGGACCATCGAGCAGGACATCGGGTTCGGGATCCGCCAGCAGACCGACATCGCGTGCAAGGCCCTCTCCGCGGCGATCAACGACCCCTACACGGCGGTGCAGGCCATCGAGCACCTCGCCGTCGTCTACTGCGACCTCGCCGTCCGACCGCTCGGCGCCAAGGTGCTCCACGGACCCGGCGGTCGGGGTCGAGTCGTGGTGCCCGGCAACACGTTCGAGGACTACGTCCGGTTCGTCAGCGACGTCCTCGGGCGCTACGGCGCGAACGACGTCAGCGTGATGCTGGCCCTCGTCAGCCTGGTCCGGAACTGCGTCGAGGTGCTCCCGCCCGGTTCGCCGCGGCTGGCGATCCTCGACGAGGCTGCCGTGGTCGCACTGGCCGACGCGGAACGGGCGATACCCCGCGCCTCCGACGTGGAGCGCGTTCGAGTGGCGGTCACGTCGGTCCGTCGCACGATCGGCGTGCGGCAGGGGTCATCGGCGCAGGCGGGTCGGAGGTAGCGTCCCGAGAGTCCCGTGACGGGCGACCTGCTGGGCCGCGATCATCGACTGCGCGAGCGGGGTCTGCCGGTAGAGGACGGACCGGCCGGAGCGCCGGCTGACGACGAGACCGCTCCCCCGCAGCACCGAGAGGTGCTGGTTCACCGACCCGGGGCTCTGGCCCAGCTCGTGCGCGATCTGGGTCGTGGAGAGCGGCACCGCGGTCATCTCGAGGATGGCGGCACGGGTCCGGCCGAGCAGCGCCGCGAGCGGCTCGTCGTCGATCCGGTCCATGGCGGTCAGTCCCTCCCAGACCCGGGCCACCCCCCGCGCGGCATACGTGAGGCCGAACCGGTCGCCCTGCCCGTCGTCGAGGATCAGCCCGGGCCACGCGAAGACCGACGGGGTCAGGGTCATGGCGTGGGCCTCGTACGTGGCGCTGGTGTGCTGCGGCTTGTCCACCCGAAGCAGGTTCCCCTCGAGGCTCACCTCGGGGTGCAGGTCCTCGAGCAGGGCGTAGAGGCCGCCGTTCATCTGCGCGGCGACACGGTAGGAGACGTCGTCCTCCAGGACCGCGCACATCCGGGTCCAGAAGGGGTCGATCACCGCGTCCCAGTAGTCCCACAGCGCCTCGGCGAGCAGTCCCGGGCCGCGCGCGCCGGCGGCGATGAGCTCCTGGACCCGCCGCGGCTGGGACGGCTCCTCCTGCCAGATCTCGTCGAGGTCCTTCTTCAGGACGTCCGGAGAGACCTGGGTCAGCTCACGCAGCTGCTCCTCGATGGTCACCTGAGGTCCGGGTGAGGGCGGGACGAGGCAGCTGACCACCCATTTCCCGGGAGGCGCGACGGCGAGCAGCAGCGGCAGGTCGACGCCCTCGAGCCGGCCCCGCGCCTCGCGCAACCACGGACCGTGGATATGCGTCGGGTGGGGACTGCTCAGCAGCCGCAGGCTCAGTGTCACCTCGGCCAGCGGCGAGAACGTGAACCGCGTGCTGCCCAGCACGTCGGTGCTCAGCACGTAGGTGATCACCGGCCCCTCCTCACCACGCCGACCCGAGGTTCATAGGGCCATGGTGACGCGGAATCCTCGCCTCGCCCATCGATTCGGCGTCACCGAAATCGTTGCCACACCTCGCCTGCCGGAGCGCACCCTGTTGCACGCCAGGCCAGCAACCGGTCCCGCGGGGAGATCGGGACCGGTGCGGCGCCGGGGGCGATCGAGGCAAGGGAGAGACGGTCATGGTGGTGTCCAGGGCGAGAGCCGGGCTGCTGTTGACGGCAGCGGTATGCGTGTCGGTGGCGGCCTGCGGGGGCGGCGGTTCGAGTGGCACCGCGACCGGTGGCGGTGCCACGACCCCCGGCCAGAAGGGCGGGACGCTCTTCGTCATCAACACCGGGCCGCACAACGGCCTCGACCCGCAGGCGAGCTACGTCGGCTCGGACCTCGAGTTCGCCTCGCGCGTGTATGCGCGGAGCCTGGTCACGTACTCGGTCGGGGACGACGCCAAGCTCATCCCGGACCTGGCCATCGACACCGGACAGATGTCCGACGGCGGCAAGACGTGGACCTTCACCCTCGTCGACACGGGGAAGTGGCAGGACGGCCAGAAGGTCACCTGCGACGACGTCAAGTACGGCATCTCGCGGACCTTCGCGACCGACGTCATCTCCAACGGGCCGACCTACATCCTCAACTTCCTCGACGCCCCGAGCGACGCCGACGGCTCACCGGTCTACAAGGGCCCGTACAAGAACACCGGCCAGGCCGACTTCGACAAGGCGATCACCTGCGCCGGACAGACCCTGACGCTGCACTTCAAGAAGCCGTGGGCCGACTTCAACTACGCGGTGGCCTCGCTCGCCGCATACTCTCCGGTCCGCAAGGACAAGGACAAGGGCGACAAGTCGCTGTTCGACGTCTTCAGCAACGGCCCGTACCAGCTCGAGGGCACCTTCGACCCGAACAAGGGCGGGACCTGGGTGCGTAACCCCAACTGGGACGAGAAGACCGATCCGGTGCGGAAGGCGTTGCCGGACAAGATCGTCGACATCGAGGGCATCCAGAGCGAGCAGATCTACCAACGGCTGCTGGCCGACGGGGGCGACGACAAGAACGCCATCACCTTCGTGACGGCACCGGCATCCATCCTCCCGCAGATCGTCTCGAACCCGTCGGCGGCTCAGCGGGCGACGAACCCCGCGGCGCCGTTCGTGGACTACATCCAGCCGAACGTCACGTCCGAGGCCATGAAGGACCCCAAGGTCCGCCAGGCCTTCGCCATGGCGACCAACCGCGACGCCTACGTCACGGCCAACGGTGGCAAGCAGGTCATGACGCCGAGCTACTCCGTCTGCAACCCCGAGGTGCCTTGCTACAGCAAGGACTTCAACCCGTTCGGCGCACCCACGGCGGGCGACCCGGCCGCGGCGAAGAAGGTCCTGCAGGACGCCGGCAAGACGCTGCCGATCACCATCACGGTGGTCTACCGCAAGACGGCGACCCGTGACGCCGCGCTGGCCGCACTCAAGCAGACGTGGGACCAGGGCGGCTTCACCGTGACCCTCGACGGCGTCGCGAGCTCCGGGTACTACCGGACCATCTCCGCCGTCGCGCAGAAGTCGAAGGACGCCTTCTGGGCCAGCTGGGGCGCCGACTGGCCGTCCGGGTCGACGGTCCTGCCACCGCTGTTCGACGGCCGGATCAACCTGACGCCGACCAGTTCCAACCAGGACTACGGCTGGTACAACAGCGACACCGTCAATGCGGCGATCGATGCGGCCTATCTGATCCCCGACACCGCCGCCCGTGAGAAGGCGTGGAGCGGGGTCGACCAGCAGATCAGCAAGGACGGGGCGGTCATCCCGCTGACCAGCCAGAAGTTCACCTACGTCCACGGCTCCAACATCAAGGGCTACTCGGAGAACCACCTGTTCGGCGGCTTCCCCGACCTGGCGACCATCGCGGTCAAGTAGAGGTCATCCCTGATCCAGCATCGCCACGGCCTCCGCAACCGTGGCGATGCTGTCCACCGTGATCGGGTCCAGGACCAGCTGGACGTGGACGGCGCCGGCCGCCGCCATCGCCTCCAGGTGGTCGGCGATCGCGGCCGCCTCACCGGGGACCGGCGTCACAGCCGACCCGTAACTCGAGTCGCCCATCACCCTCCCCAGACCGCCGGCGAGCTGGACCAGGACCGCCGCTGTCGCCCCCACCTCGCCCGGCGCCCGTCCGGCCTCCGCCGCGGCGGTCTCGACCCGTTCCCGCAGCACCGCGAACTCGGCCGGGGAGTTGGCGTAGTCGCTCCACCACGCGTTCCAGAGGTCCGCATGCGGAAGCCCGATCCGCATCATCCGCGGACCGGTCGAGCCGAGCATGATCGGCGGGCCGCCGGGGCGGGCCGGTCCCGGGTCCAGGACGCAGTCGGCGATGTCGTAGTAGCCGCCGTGGAATTCGATACGGCCGTCGCGCAGGAGTGTCCGGATGACCGTGAAGGCCTCCTCGAACCGCGAGATGCGGTGGTCGAAGGGGAAGCCGAACGCGGTGTACTCCCGCTCGTTCCAGCCCGCGCCCAGCCCGAGGAGCAGCCGGCCACCCGAGATCGCGTCGACGGTGGCGGCCATCTTGGCCAGCATCGGCGGAGCGTGGAAACCCGTCGATGCGACGAACGGGCCGAGCTCCACGCGTGAGGTGACCGCGGCGAGGGCGGCAAGCGAGGTCCAGACCTCCCACGGCCCACGGGTGACCCCGCCGGGCAGGTCGTAGAGCAGGTGGTCTCCCAGCCAGATCGAGTCGAGGCCGCCGTCCTCGGCCGCACGGGCCATGGTCAGCAGCTCGGGCCAGTCGACCCGGCGCTCGACCTCGGGGAGCTGGACCCCGACGCGCAATGGCCGGCTCATCGGGCGGAGGGACCGGTCGGAGCCGTCATGAGGCCATCAAACCGCCTGTCCTCGACGGCTCCGACGCGGGTGTGGTGTCAGCCGTTGGCAGCGACGCCGATCCGGTGGCCCTGGTCGTCGGCGAAGACCCCGAAGCTGGTGCCCGTCACGTGCTGGACCGGCTGGACGATGCTGCCGCCCAGTCCTTCGGCCTTGGCAAGCGTCGCGGCCACGTCCTCGACGGCGACGAAGAACAGCACCTCGTCCTCGGTGCTCTGCCGGGGGCTGATGGCGACGTAGGTACCGCCCTCCGCGCCGGTGTCGATGAAGGTGTAGCCGGGGAAGGCGCCCTCGGACGCCACCTTCCAGCCGAACAGGTCGGCGAAGAACCGGCGGGTGGCGTCGGGATCGGCGGACCGGATCTCGGCGTGGACAACGGGGTGGGTCATGGCTGGGCTCCTCCATTGGGCACCGGCGGCAGGCCGGTGGGGGATGACGGGCGGGTATGCGCCTTACCCGGACAACGCACGCCAGATCCCCAGATCGACAGCGACCGGGCGTCGATCGTCACCCCGCCACGTCGTGGACCCGCGCGACGACCTGGTCCTGCAGCCCGAGGAGGGCCTTCCGGCGCGCACCGGCGAGGGCCGGCTCGTCGGTCACCCTCGCCGCCCGGACCGGCGCCCGTCGGGGTAGCCGGGCGAAGGACTCCTCGACCGCAGACAGGACCTGAGGATGAGTCCCCCACCCGCCACCGACCACGATGACCCGCGGATCGGCGAAGGCGACGACGGCCGCCAGGACACCACTCACCGCCGAACCGAGGACCTCGAGCAGCCGACGACCGGAGGCACCACCGCTGTCGACCCGCGACAGGAGGGCGGAGACGTCCACCGCGCTGGTCCCCGCGGTCCGCATACCCACGAGCTCGAAGACCTCGGTCAGCGGAACGGACCGGCCGCCGGGACCCGTCGTCAGCACGTGGGTGATCTCGCCGGTCAGCCCATGGTGGCCGCGGCGAACCTCCCCGTCGCTGACGACGGCGCATCCGAGGCCCTCGCCGAGATGGACGTAGGCGAAGTCGTCGAGCTCCCCGGGGCCGGCCGCCGCGGACTCCGCCCTCGCGGCCCAGTTGACGTCGTTGTCCACGATGACCGGCCCCGACACATGTGGCCTCAGAACTGAGACCGGGTCCAGGTCGCCGACCAGGAAGGGCGCGTCGGGCAGGTGGATCAGCCGCCCGGACTCCCGGTCCACGGGGTCCGCCGCGCTGACCACCGACAGGACCACCGGAAGCGTCGACTGGTCGCAGGCCTCGGCGACGGCGGCGTCCAGGGCTCGCCACACGCGGCCCGACCGGGTGGTGTGCGGCACCGGTCGCACGCTCCGGCCGACCACAGCGCCCCGCACGTCGACGACCTCCGCCACGACCCCTTCCGGCGCGATGCCGACGACCAGGGCACCACCGAGGTCAGGGGCCAGGGCGTAGTAGGAGCCGACCCGCCCACGGCCCGTGGTCCGGACGCCGGTGTCGCGCACGAGGTCGGCCGCATCGAGACGGCGAACGCTCTCGGAGATGGTCGGTCGTGAGATCCCGGTCTCCGTGGCGAGCTCGGCGCGGGTCAGGCGCTCGTGCACCATCAGTGCTCGCAACACGTGCTCGTCCGTCAAGGACGAGAGCAGCTGCAAGGACGGCTTCGTGGAAGTCACAGCAGCAGTCTAGTTAGGACCCTTGCTTAAAGACTCCGGTTCCCGCTACAGTTCTAGTAAGGAATCCTTCTTAATAGGAGTGGACACGATGACGATGGTGAACGAGATGGTCCAGCAACGTGACGAGGCAGCCCGAGAGCTGCCGCCGTTGCCGACATGGGAGAGCACGCCCGAGGACCTCAAGGCGGCGACCCGGACGATCAAGTCCGCGCTCCGCCGGCGCATCGAGGCCTCCGGCCGGACCGTGGAGCAGGTCTTCGCAGTGATGGAGGAGCGCGTCACGCAGCGGGTCGAGGAGATCGAGGCGGCCCTGCGCAACGGCGAGAACGCCTGGCCCGTGGTCGAGTACGCCGACATCGAGTCCGGCCGCGTCAGCGCGGCGGACCTGGCGCTGTTGCAGCGTCGCGGCTGCCTCGTGGTCCGCGGCCACTTTCCCCGCGAGCAGGCGCTCGGCTGGGACCGGGACATCGTCGACTACGTCGACCGCAACGCTTTCTTCGAGACGTACCAGGGGCCGGCCGACGACTTCTTCGGCAGCGTCGGCTCGAAACCGGAGATCTACCCGATCTACTGGTCCCACGCCCAGATGGAGGCCCGGCAGCACGACCGGATGGCTCGCGTCCAGTCCTTCCTCAACGCCCAGTGGAGGAGCAGCTCGGAGGGCGTCCAGTGGTTCGACCCCGACCGCGACTCGCTCTACCCCGACCGCATCCGCCGCCGGCCCCCGGGCGCCGACTCCGGCGGCCTGGGTACCCACCTGGACCCGGGCACCCTCGACCTCTGGATGACGCAGGCCTACCAGAAGGCGTTCCGGCACCTCTTCGACGGCAGCGTGGAGCAGTACGACCCGTGGGACGCGGCGTACCGGACCGCGGGGCCGCAGTACCCCGGCACCACGATGTGCTCGGCCTTCCGTACCTTCCAGGGCTGGACCGCCCTGTCGGACATGGACCACGACCAGGGCGTCCTGCATACCGTGCCGATCCCCGAGGCCATGGGCTACCTGATGCTGCGGCCGCTCCTCGCCGACGTCCCCGACGACGACATGTGCGGCGTCACCACCAACCAGACCTTCCCGGCCAGCGAGAAGTGGCACTCGCTCCTGCTGCGCGCCTCCGCCGGGATCCCGGACGTCAAGGCCGGCGACTCGGTGTGGTGGCACTGCGACATGATCCACAGCGTCGCCCCGGTCACCGACCAGAAGGGCTGGGGCAACGTCATCTACATCCCGGCGGCGCCCTGGTGCCCCCGCAACGAGGAGTACAGCGCCAGCGTTCGGGAGGCGTTCGCCACCGGCTCGAGCCCGAGCGACTTCCCGGCGGAGGACTACGAGCGCGAGTGGGCAGGCCGGTTCACGGCCGACGAGCTGAACGTCGTCGGACGCAGGGGCCTCGGTCTCGACTGACGCCAGGGTGAATCGGGTTGTCCCCAAACGAGACTCGGTGCAGTCTGGGGACATGGCCGCACCGGACCCTCCTCCGCTGACCGTCGTCCGCCCCGGAGAGGGCCGTAGCGGCGACCTCGGGTCGATCACCGTGGACTTCAAGCTGTTCGGCGCCGACACGGGCGGCGCATTGGCGGTCGTCGAACACGGCTTCCCGCCGGGCGCGCTGGTGCCACCGCACCTGCATACCCGTGAGGACGAGTACTCCATCGTCACCGAGGGTCTGATCGGGTTCCGGTCCGGTGACCGAGAGGCCGTGCTGGGCCCGGGCGGCTACATCACCAAGCCACGCGGTGAGGCCCACGCGATGTGGAACGCCGGACCGGAGCCCGCTCGGATGATCGAGGTGATCAGCCCGGCGGGCTTCGAGCTGTTCTTCCGCGACGTCGTCGACCTGCTCGAGCAGGGTGATCCCGACCCGGAGCGCGGCGCCCGTCTCGCGGAGGAGTACGGCCTCAGTTTCGTCGACACGCCGTGGCTGAGCGACGTCGTCAGCCGCTTCGACCTCCGCAGCTGATCCCACTCCTGGGCGGCGGGTGTTGCCGCCTTGGCCGCGGGCAGGGACGATCAGGCGGTGCGCAGCTACCAGCTCGAGGTGTGGTGGGACGGCCAGGCGATCCCGGAGGTGACGAGCGTGTCACCCCTCGGAAGCACCACCGACGTCATCACGTACCGGGACGGAGCGGGAGGGGTCTACAAGCTGCCCGGTCGCACGGACACCGTTCCGGTGACGCTGCATCGCGGCGTCAGCGCCGACCTCGCCTTCGACGTCTGGGCCACGGGTCCTGGCCTGAAGAAGGAGGTCCAGCTGCGGTTCACGGACGCCTCCGACGGCCTCGTCGTCACCTACGTCCTGCACGGGTGCTGGGTATGCGACTACGACGTCGCCGCTGACCCGGAGACCGGCGCGGTGGTCGAGTCGCTCACCCTGTCGGTGAACCGCTGGGAGCGCATCAGGCCGCCCGTGGACGAGCTCGCCAAGCGCTGGGCCGTCGAGCGTGGCGCCGAGGTTCGGCATGTGAACCTGGCCGACCTGCTGACCGGCCGACTCGAGGAGACCGAGAAGAGGCTCGAGCACCTGTTGGCCGAGGTCGAGTCGGCCGATTCGATCCTGCTGTTCGACGAGGCGGACGCGTTGTTCACGCGCCGGACCGACGTCCAGGACTCTCACGACCGCTACCTGGTCACCGAGCTCGACGTCGTGGCGGACCGGCTCGCGCGGTCCGACCGCCCGGTCTTCGTACTTCCCCAGCCGGATCCGCCGACCGACGGGTGACGGCCGCGTCGCTCGCCGCCTCGCGAGTCAGACGTCGAGGATCGCCCGACCGAGCGCGACGAGGGTCTCCTGGGCGCCCGGACGGCGGCGGAAGTGCGAGCGTCGCACGGCCGTGTTGATCACCATGAGGCAGGCCAACACGCTGAACCTCGCGTGCGCCGGCGAGAGCTCGGGCCGGCTGAGGCGCAGCAGCCGGGCCCACTCCGCGACGTACTCCGCCTGTGCCGCCATCGCGGCCGCCCGCGCGTCGCCCTCGAGGTTCCGCATCTCGGTCACCAGCAGACTCACCATCCGATGGTGGTCCAGAGCGAACCGGACGTAGCCGTCGATCAGCTTCTCCAGCGCCTGGGTCGGGGTCGCCGACGACGAGATCGCCCCGGCCAGACTCATGTTCAGCACCGCAGCCCCACGGGTCATCGCCGTCGCCAGGATCTGGTGCTTGCTGTCGAAGTGCGCATACACGCTCGGGCCGGCCATGCCGAGAGAGACAGCGACGTCCTCGACGCTGACGCTGGCGTAGGTACGTTCGGCGAACAGCTCGATCGCGCGCCACAGCACGGCTTCCCGCCTCGACCCGTATGCCACCGACCCAGCCACGGAGTCGCGCGGGCCGTCCGCCCACGCGGCCGGGATGGCGAAGCCGAGGATGCGGTGGCTGATGGTCGACAGCACCTGCACGTAGGCGGTCCGGGGCATCTCGAGCTCGGTGAACGACGGGCTGACCAGGGTCGCGAACACGGCCCAGACGAGCAGCTCGACCTCCGCATCCCGCAGCTCGGGTCGGGTGCGGCGGACGACCGCCGTGAGGCTCGACTCGAGCTCGCGAGCCGCATCGCCGACGAGGGCTCGCTGCTCGCCGGACAGGTGCCGAGCCTCTCGCTGGAGCAGGAGGCCGATGCCCCGCTCGTCCAGCGCCATTCCGATGAGCGCCTCGAGGGACGCCTCAGGGTCCTCGGCCGTCGTGGACAGGACGTCGGCCAGCGGCCGCATCGCCGCCAGGAGGACCTCGGTCAGGAGCTCCTCCTTGCTGGAGAAGTGGCGGTACAGAGCGGACGGGCCGACCGCGACCGCACGAGCGACATCGCCGAGCGTCACGTGCTCGTAGCCGCGGCTCGCGAACTGGTCGCCGGCCGCGGAGAGGATCAGCTCACGACGGTTCCGTGGCCGCTTGCCGTGCAGGTCGGTAGCCGTCGTCGCGGTGATCGCCCTCGCCTTCAACCGACGTCAGCCCAGCTTCAACGAGCGGCCGACGATCTCCTTCATGATCTCCGTGGCCCCTCCGTAGATGCGAGAGACTCGCGAGTCCATGTATGCCCGTGCGATGGGGTACTCAACCATGTAGCCGTAGCCGCCGAACAGCTGCACACACCCGTCGACTACCCGACCCTGCAGCTCCGTCGCCGACCACTTCGCCTTGGCGGCGTCGACCGCGGTCAGGTCGCCCCGCTCGAGTGCCACGACGCAGGCGTCGAGGTATGCCTGCATGATGTCGACCTCGGTCGTCAGCTCCGCCATGCGGAACCGCACACTCTGCAGGGAGCCGAGTGGCGAGCCGAACGCCTTGCGTTCGCGCACGTACTCGGTCGTCCAGTCGAGGGCGGCTCGGGCCACCGACAGGCCCTGGTAGGCGATCGAGAGCCGCTCCTGCGGAAGGTTCCGCGTGAGGGCGAAGAACCCGGCGCCCTCCTCACCAAGCAGGTTCGCGATCGGGACGCGCGCACCGTCGAACACGAGCTCGGCCGTGTCCTGTGCGTGCATCCCGATCTTCGCCAGCCGGCGACCACGGGAGAATCCCGGAGTGTCGCGCTCGACCACCACCAGCGACAAACCACGGTGCGGGTCGGGACCCGTGCGGACGACCGTGACGAACAGGTCGCCGTTGACACCGTTGGTGATGAACGTCTTTGCCCCGTCGACG
>Ga0164309_10000768_pt1 | contig 16686 bp, 10 predicted proteins | sample Whisoiple_247_MG_FD_109984 | JGI IMG/M metagenome (GOLD analysis project Ga0164309, IMG submission 109984) | Soil microbial communities amended with fresh organic matter from upstate New York, USA - Whitman soil sample_247_MG | ecosystem: Environmental > Terrestrial > Soil > Unclassified >...
AACCAGTCGTCGCAACGGCCGACCGAACTCGCGTGTTAAGCAAAGGCACATTCCCCAACCGCTTAATTCCAGCACAGCGAGGCCGTGTCCCGGTCAACCTCACTGCTGGCGATTTCCCTCGCAAGAAATCGGCACATCGCGGGCTTTTGCCAAACGACTTGGACGCCCGCGGCCCTACAGCGTCTCGTCGACCGACACGCTCGTGCTCGAGCTCGTCAAGCGAAGGCCAGCACGAGCCCCGTTGTAGATCCGGTAGCCCACTGCGATGCCGATGAAGGCGACGGCTGCTGCGCCTGCCATCGCCAGGCGATCTGCAGCGCTACCGCTGGCCGAGACCATGAGCTTACCTGCCACGTCCGCGGCGACGGTGATGCTGCTCTTCGACATGTATCAAGGCTAGCGGACCAAGAGCGCTCGCGCACGCGCTCGGCAAAACCAGGCTTTTCTTGGCAGTTCTTGGTGCTGAAAGTTGAACCGCGGGCTGCAGTGATCCTTGGTCGAGCGCTCGGAAAGCCTCGCGCGAGCTCGGGCGGAACCGTGAACTTTGCGTAACAGTTGCGGGGCGCGCGGTTCCGACCCGACCAGGCAGAGTAGCGTCGCGCGCATGAGGGATCATCGCGCCGAGGCCGTGCTGTGCCTCTTTCTTTCCGCCCTTGCCTGCAACCGCAGTGCCCCCGTTGATTCCGAACCTGCGGCTCCGTTGCCTGAAGCGAGGCCCGCAGCGAAGGCCAGTTCGGCGTTGAGCGTCGGGCGGCTGCGCTGGGACGGGAGCGAACACGCAATCGGCATTTTGCGGCTCGATCCGCGGCTCGATTGGCAGCTTGCATCCAGCGAGCCAGATCAGGCTCAAACCGCCTATCAAGTGCTGGTCGCGACCGATGCATCGCGACTTGCGGTCGGTCAAGCGGACGTGTGGGATTCGGGCAAAGTGCCGAGTTCGGACAGCGTGAATATCGCCTACGCGGGGACGAGCCTCGTGGCACGACAGCACGGCGTTTGGACAGTGCGCGTTTGGGACGCGCAGGATCGCCCTTCAGCGTTCGCAACCCCGGCGCGTTGGGAGGTCGGACCTTGGGACGAGGAAGTCGAAGGTGACTGGATTGGACGCGCCAGCCAGGCCGGCGAATCGCAGAGTGAACGCGAGCGCTCGGTCAGCTATTTCCGCAGGGAGTTCACGCTGCCCGAGGGGTTCCAGTCGGCGCGCTTGTATTCGACGGCGTTCGGCACGTACGAGATGAGTCTCAACGGCACGCGCGTGGGCAATGACGTGCTCGCTCCCGGCTTCACCGACTACGAAAAGCGGGTGCTGCTGCAAACATACGATGTCACGTCACGGCTCCGCGCGGGCCAAAACGTGCTCGGAGGCGTGCTCGCGGGCGGTTGGTGCACGGCGCGCTTTCGAAGCAAAATTGGCCGCTGCGGCAGCGAGCCGCCGCGCTTGCGCGCCGTCCTGGAAGTGGTCCTCGCGGACGGGAAACTTCAAACGCTGGAGAGCGATGACAGCTGGAAATACGCTTCTGGGCCGCTGCAATCCGCGCATTTGTTCGAAGGCGAGAGCTATGACGCGCGCCGCGCAATCCCGGGCTGGGACACACCCGGGTTCGATGACCGCGGCTGGCATTCTGCCGTCGAATACGACGAGGACACCGAACGAAACGTGTATCCAGATCCTGGAGTGCCGATTCGTGTCGGCGAAACGCTACCCGCGCTCACGCTCCAGGAGCCTAGCCCTGGGAGCTATGTTTTCGATCTAGGCCAAGTGATCGTGGGCTGGCCGCAGTTGACGATCGAAGCGCCCGCGAGCGCGAACGTCACTCTGCGCTATGCCGAACGGCAGCGCCCGAACGGCGCGTTGCTGAGTGACGTGGGCAATGGCCCCGCCGCCGCCGATCACTACGTGGCAGCGGGCTCTGGCAGCGAGACTTGGGAGCCGCGTTTCTCACTGCGCAGCTTTCGCTACGTGGAGGTGCGTGGCCTGAAAGCTCGCCCTCCGCTCACGGCCATCGGCGGACGGTCCGTGCGCTCGGAAATGCCCGCCACAGGCAGCCTGCGCACCTCGAACGAGACACTGAACCGCCTTTTCTCGGGCATTTTGGCGGAGCAGGATCGCAATTTCGTCAGCGTGCCGAGCGTGGGCGGTGCGTTTGGCTCCGAGCCAGGATCGCTCATCGGTGCGCAAGCGTTCGCGTTCACTTCGTGTCTGAATCGAGACGTACAGCGCTTTTACCGCAAGTGGTTGGACGACATCCGCGACGCCCAATTGCCGAACGCGAAGTACGCCAAGTCGGCTCCGAGCAGCGCCTCGAGCGACGGCGGTGCCGCGGCTTCGGCTGGCGTGCTCGTGCCCTGGGCGATGTACCGCTGCTATGCCGACCGCGCGGGCATCGATCCGCACATCACCTCCATGGGACGCTGGCTGGACGCCATCGCGCAGAAAAATCCCGACCATATTTGGCGTAACGGGCTCGGTGAGAGCCCCGGTGATCCGCTCGAGTCGGGAGCGCGCACGGATCCCGCGCTCTTGGCCACGGCCGAGTTCGCGTACTCGGCCGACGCGCTCTCACGAATGCTGCGCGGTGGAAACGCCGCGCTGGCCGCGGAAAGTGAGCGTTTCCAGGCGCTGGCCAAGGCGAGCCGCGCCGCGTTCAATTCCGAATTCGTGCTGCCCGACGGCAAACTGAAGAGCGATACGCAGACCGCGTACGCGGTAGCCATCGCGCGCGGAATGCTGGATGGTGATGCGCTGAAGCGCGCGGGCGAGCATGTGGCTACAGCGCTGGCGCGAAGTGAAAATCGGCCCACGACGGGCGTGCTCGGCACGGCACTCTTGTTGCCGGCTTTGTCGCGAGTAGGCAAAGACGAGCTCGCGTACGCGCTGTTGCAAGCGTTCGCCACGCCGAGTGCCGACTTGCCGCGCGGCGTTCCGAGTGGAGCTCTCGGAGAGTGGATGTATGACGCCATTGGCGGCATCGCGCTCGATCCCGAGGCTCCGGCGGGTCGCCACGTCTTGGTCCGGCCGCGACCGGGTGCTCATCTGACCGACGCACGAGCGTCGTTCGCATCACTGTACGGTGCGATCGAGAGTCACTGGTCGCTCGCGGGGCGAACCTTTCGCCTCGAACTCACGATCCCTGTGGGCAGCAGCGCCACGGTTTGGATGCCGTATCCAGGAGCAGTTCAGGTGACCAGCCTTGGCCGCAAGAACATAGACTTGGCTCCTGTCACGCGGCGCGCCGAAGGCGACGTCGTGCAGGTCGGCTCGGGGCACCACGAGTTCGTGGTTGCTGCGCCATGAACTCGGCTCACGTCGGCCTGGGTGCGTTCGCCGGCGCGTCGTTGGCACTGATGACCGCTGCGGTACTGCTCTCGGGAAGATCACCCGGGAAACGCGAACTTGCATCGGGACCGAGCGTCGCGCCCGTTGCTCAGCCAAGCGATTCAGCTTCGATTCGAGCGCCGGCCCAGCCCCGCATGGCAACGCCGCAACCCGTGATGAACGAAGGCGCAGACGGCCTAGTCCAGCGCTTGCTCGAACGGATCACTCGCGCGAAAGAGGGCGACGACGAGCGGGCAGCGATCGAACGGGAAATCTTGGCCCTGGGCGAGACCGCAGCGACGCCGCTCATCGCTCGCTTGAGGGGCGAGCGCGACGCGGAACGTCGACACGTGCTGCTCGACTTCTTGCGCAAGGTTCCCGGCAGCGTCGCGGAAGACTACTTCATCGATCAAGCGCGGCAAGCAACGGAGCGGCCCACGCGCGCGCTCGCCATGGATGCCTTGGCGGATCGGAAGAGCGAGCGCGCGCTCGACACGCTCGACGGCATCGCAACCACGGATCCGGAAGTCCCCAAAAGGCCGTTTTTGAGCGCAGCGCGCGGCCCCTTGGACGATTCCACGGAGCTACCCGACGAAGTGACCTTCACGCCACGCATGAAGGCCATGGCCGCGCTCGCGTCGACTGGCGACGCGCGTGCAACTTTGACGCTCGCGAGCATCGTGCGCAGCGAACCAGAAGAGTCGCTGCGCATGGAGGCTGCCCGCGACTTGGGCCAGCTGCGCAGCGACCCCGCGGCGATCGACGCGCTGCTCGGCGCGCTCAGCGACCACTCGGCGTACGTGCGATTGGCCGCCTTGCACTCGCTGAACGGCGTCGCCGATCCGCGGCTAATGGCGCTCCTGGCGAAGATCGCCAGCACCGACTCCGATCTCGGCGTGCGGGCGTTGGCGACGCGCTTGCTGCAGCAATTCGCGAATGCGCCCTAGCGCGGTGCCAAACCCAGACTCAGAGTTACCCATTCACACTTTGATTCGTCACACGCGCGCCGCATGCCGCACACGACGTCTTTAGAACTTACCGAAAGCGTTACAGTGAGTCACCCAGCCGAGGTGCTAGTCAACGCAGGCATCGCGCGCGCCGTCTCGGCGCCGACATGAGGAATGGGAGTAAAGCGATGTCACGCCGCATTGAGACGGTCGCACTTTTGACCAAAAAGGTGCTGCCCTGGGTGTTTTTGGCTGCTGCCGTACCGGTTGCGTGTTCTGCGAGAACCGACGAAGAAGACGTCGGTCACGCGGACTCGGCGCTCACCACCACGATCGGCGTCGACGCGGACTCGTACGTGCGTTCCACGTCGACCAGCACCAACTACGGCACCGCGACGACGCTGCTCGCGGACGGCAACGACGCCAACGCGACGTTGCAAACCTACGTGCGCTTTACGGTCCCGAACGTGAGTGGCATCTCGAACGTCAAACTCCGTCTGCGCGTGACCAACGCCGCCAGCGGCAGCAGCACCAAGTTCTACGAGGTGCGCCAAGTTGCCTCCACGACCTGGAGCGAAACTGGCCTGACTTGGAGCAACAAGCCCGCTCTCGGCGCGGTGCTTTCCACCTTTCAGAGCGCAGCCTCCGGGACTTGGCTGGAAGTCGACGTCACGAGCTTGGCCACCCCAGGAGCCGCAGTCTGCGTCGCCGTCGTGCCGAACAACATCAGTGACGGCGTGGATTTCAGCTCGAAAGAAGCATCTTCCAACCAACCCCAGGTCGTCATTACCTCGAGCGGGGGCGCTGCTGGTGCGGGGGCAGGGGGTGCGGCTGGCGCGGGCACGGCTGGTGCGGGCACGGCTGGCGCGGCTGCAGGCGCGGGGGGCAGTGGCAACGCAGGGGCTTTGCTGCCGACCGACGCCAACCTCAAGATCGCTTTCGTCGGCGACACCGCAGACGGAACGAATTGGGGCTCGGTGCTGTCTTTGGTTCAGGCTGAAGGCGCGCAAGCGGTTGTCGTCGAAGGTGACATGACCTACGACGCCGACCCACCCGGCTGGTGGTCGAGGACCGAGGGCGTCGTCGGCACGAGCTATCCGGTGTTCTTGGCGCGCGGCAACCACGACGATTCGTCTTGGTCCGGCTTCCTTGCCAAAGCGGCCAATCACCTCGGGGGCGCCACGCGCACCGCGGGCCCGCACGACGCCGCCTACAAGACGGTGTTCAAAGGCCTCGCGATCGGCACGATCAAGCTCGGCGACACCGGAACGACGGTGAACAACCTGTTTGCCGGTGACGACCACCTCTGGCGCGTGTGCAGTTGGCACCAAAACATGGCCAAAATGCAGGTCGGGGGCAAAGGCGACGAGATGGGTTGGGCGGTCTACGAAGCGTGCCGCCAGCAGGGCGCGATCATCATGTCCGGCCACGAGCACACTTATCACCGCACCAAGACGATGACCAACACCCAAACCCAGACCATCGACTCGAGCTGCTCGAGCGGGAGCAGCCTGTGCGTGGGCGCTGGCCGGACGTTCGTCAACGTGGTCGGCCTCGGTGGAACAGGTATTCGCAATCAAGTGCGGTGCACGCCGTCGTCCACGACTGCGCCGTTCCCCTCGCTCAACACCAGCGACGCCAGCTGCCCGATTTGGGCGGCCATCTACACCAGTGATCAAGGCGCCAACTATGGAGCGCAATTCATCACCTTCAACGTAGGGGGCGATCCGAAGAAGGCGAGCGGGTATTTCAAGACCATCTCCGGCAGCACGGTCGACACGTTCACGATCACGCACGACTGAACCGAGTTGCGCTTCAGTCGGTAACGTCGGGCGCCGCTTGGAACAACCAATCCAATGCGGCGCCCATCGTCCGCTCGGGCGTGTCACCCATGGAACCGTGACGTCCGTTCGGTAGCGACAGGCACCGAGCCCTGCGCCCCGAAGCTAGCAAGGCTCTTGCGCTCGATTGCATGAGATCTTGGCGATCGACCCACGCTTTCGGTTCGCATTGCGACGGAAATGCGGCGATCGCAAACGTGGCGACAATGGCTTTGCTCCCATGGCGACTCGCCTGGTCAAGAAAGCAAAAACCAGGCTAAACCCAGGCGATCGTCGCTTCGCCGAGCTACGCTGTTCGGTCATGGAAATCACGCGCAGCGAAGTCGACGCGCTCAGCGGGGCGACCGTGCTGGAGTTCGGGGCTGGCTGGTGCCCCATTTGCCAAGGCGCACGGCCGTTGATCGATCGCGCGCTCGCTGCACACCCGAACGTACGTCATCACCGGGTCGAGGATGGCAAGGGCAAGCCGCTCGGTCGTTCTTACCGCGTCAAGCTCTGGCCCACGCTGATCTTCCTGCGCGACGGCAAAGAAGTCGCGCGCGTGGTGCGACCGAAGCATGCGAGCGAGCTCGAAACGGCGTTTCGAGATCTGGGTTGAGGCGCGTTTCCTCTGCGCTGGAGTTCGCGTTTTCGGGCCGGCAACGGGATGAGCTGACTGACGCGCCGTCGCCGCCGGGCCGCGAGTGACCCGGCGGCGACTTCGACCGACGCGGGGCGCGATGCGAGCTACGCGACGAATCGAGCGCACCGAGCCCGCTGACCCCAACCCAAACCCTCGTTGCGGAAGTGCTTGCCGCGGTGAAGCGAGGGAAGGTTTGCTTGCAGCAGGCACGTGTTAGGCTCGAAGATGTGCTGACGCGGCGAGCGTTTGTTGCGGGTGTAACGGCTGGCGGAGCAGCAGCGTGCGCGCGCGGGCCTTCGATTCGGACGCTGCTCCCGGAGGTCACGCATGGCGTGCAAGCTGGAGACGTACAAGCCGGGCGCGCACTGGTGTGGGCGCGCTGTAGCGAACCGGCGCTCATGCAGGTGGAATGGTCGACGACCTCGGACTTCAGCCAAGCGCACCGGGTGAACGGGCCACGGGTGGGCCCGGCGACGGATCGCACGGGGACGATCGCGCTTGCGGGGTTGCCGGCTGGGCAGACGATTCACTACCGCGCACGCTTCACCCGCGAGGTTGAGCGTGGCACGAGTGCTTGGGCGAGCGGGCGCTTTCGTACGCCGCGGCCGAACCAGGTTCGCCTCGCTTGGTCGGGCGACACCTGCGGCCAAGGCTTCGGCATCAATCCGAATTGGGGTGGCCTGCAATGCTATGCGGGGCTGCGCGCGATCGAGCCGGATTTCTTCTTGCACAGTGGCGACATGATCTACGCGGACAATCCCATCCCCGCGGAGTTGAAGCTGGCCGATGGGCGGGTGTGGAGAAATCAGACCAACTGGCGCGTGGCGCGCGTCGCGCAGGAGCTCGACGACTTCCGCGCGCGCTTTGCGTACAACCTGCAAGACGCGCACGTGCGCGCACTGGCGTCGGAAGTGCCGATTTTGGCGCAGTGGGACGACCACGAGACGCACAATAATTGGTGGCCCGGACAGCGCCTGGACGACGAGCGATATCGACAGCGCGACGCTTCACAGCTCGCCGCTTACGCACGTCGAGCGATGTTCGAGTGGACTCCGATTGGTGGCGGCACCGCGCCCGGAGCCGCGGCGATTCAGCGAGTGATCTCGTATGGGCCGCTGCTCGACGTGATAGTCGTGGATCTGCGCTCGTTTCGCACACCCAATGACGACAACCGCGGGCCCGAACGCGCGATGCTGGGTCGAACGCAAGCGGAGTGGCTCGTCGAAACGCTCGCGCGATCGCAGGCCAAATGGAAAATCGTCGCCTGCGATCAGCCGCTCGGACTCGTAATCCCCGATGGGCCCAGCGGCGAGCTCAACGAAGGTTTCGGCAATGGCGAGGGCCCACCCCGCGGGCGCGAAGTGGAGCTCGCGTCCGTGCTGTCGGCAATCGCGGCGCGTGGCGTGAAGAACGTGGTGTGGTTGACGGCGGACGTGCACTACGCTTCAGCTCATCACTACGATCCGGATCGAGCGACTCTCGGCCCGGGAAGCGCGCCGTTTCGTGCTTTTTGGGAGTTCGTTGCCGGACCTCTGCACGCGATCAGCGGTGAACCCAAGCCGCTCGATCCCACCTTTGGCCCACAGTTACGCTTTCAGTGGGCGCCGCCCGCGGGCAGCGGCGGACTCGCGCCGTGGGATGGCTTGCAGAATTTCGGGAGCGTGGAGATCGATGGGGCGCGCGACGGCATAGCGGTGCGCATTCACGATCTGCAGGGGCGCGAGAAGTACAAGGTCGAGTTGGCGTATGAGGGGTGAGTTGGAAGAGCTACGGGGAGCTCGCGCGGCGACTTCACGTTTTCTGCCACTTGGCCATCGTTGCTTCCCAATTTTGGCCGTCGAAGCGGGCGATCTCGAACAGGCCCAGCAGGTCTTCATCCAGACAGCGGAGGTTGACGCTGATCTTGTCGGGCTGCGAGCGAGGCCTTCCGAACGAATGGATGCCACAGCGACGACAAAACAGGTGCTGCGCGACGTGCGTGTTGAAGGTGTACTTGGTCAACGATTCACCACCCGACAACAGTTCGAAGTCGGCGTCTGGGACGAGCGAGTGGATCGGCGCCTTCTTGCGACACATCGAACAGTTGCATTCCGAGACGGCAGCGCGTCGAATCGTGGCGCGGAAGCGCACCGCGCCGCAGTGACAGCCGCCTTCACAAACCAATGGAAACCGGGGTGTTCCTGTCATTGAACCTCACCCGAATGCTCGGGCGGCTTCAAACGCTCACGGACGCGGCTTCATCCGCGCGGCTGAACACCGCGATGCAACCGATGTGCCACGCGCGTGTTTTGCTCGGGTCGTCGTCGAAGCGTAAGTCGGCCTGATCGATGCCCGCGCAGACCACGCAGTCGAGTTGCTCGAGTTGGCGCACGAATTCGAACGCGCGTTCGTCGCTCGCGCGGCGCTCGCCATCGCTGAGATTGGCCAGGTTTTCGGAGCGATCGAGGAGATAAGTCTCGAAATCGGCGCTGACGGCGCGCGCGGCTTCACTGCCGCTGACGACCACGAAATGCAGCACCGTCGCGCAGTCGAGCGCGCCAAAATCGCTCGCCTGCGTCATTCGCCGCACGGGAATGTTCGTGCCTTCTACGTCGACCACAATCGGGACGATAGGGCGCGCGCGGTCGAATCGCAAGGTCGAGCGATCGTGGACAGGACTGCGCGTGAAAAGGAGCTCAGCTCTTCAAGATGTTCAGGTGTTCGCGGTGCCGTTGTTGGAGCTCGAGGTAATCCTGCTGACTGAGCCCCAACGAAGTCGTGAGTTGCCGCAGCACGTTGGTCTCGGCGAGGGTGATCGATTCGTCCGCGGCAGCCAGCTCGACCATCGCGCCCAGCACCTCGCGCCTGAGATCTTCGTCTGCTAGTTCGAGGAGCGCGCGCGTGAAGCGCGGCGTCTCTACCGCAGAAATTTCGACGATGTGTGTACGCAGCGTCTTGCAGATCGCATCGACGCCGCTTTCCGTCATGCCTTGTACGCGCAGGAGCTCGGCTCGCACACGCGCTTCTTCGGCCGCCGAATAGTCGCGATCCGCGTAGGCCACGGTGCCGAGTAGGCCGGCGATGCTCGTCACCACGCTGATCGTCTCGGGGTCTGCCCCCGGGAGCTCACGCTCGATACTGGCGCGAAGCGCGCCTCCCGCCGAGAGATCTTCCGAACCCGTCAAGGCCTTGAGCCAGCGACCGAACATGGCTCCGCTTATAGCAGCCGTCCGCGACCTTCACTCCCCGGCATGCGCTGAGAGCCCTGGCATGGCTCGGTCTTCGTGAATACTCCCGAGGTCCCCGGCGTTTTCCGCCGCCCGTTTGCCCAAAAGGCGATCGCTCCGTGAGCGATAGCTCCCTTGTAGGTGCCCGGGCGGGAGTGTCCCTTGCGCTCGTCTTTGCCCTTGGATAGCCTCGAAATAGTGTGATTGATGGCCGCCGCCGTTCGGCGCGAGGCCAGTGGGCGATCGGGCAAATGAAAGCACCGCAAAGCAGCGAGACCGCCCGCGAGGGTTCGGAGAGGGATCGCAGCCATTCGGACATCATCCAGCGAGGGGCGGGTCAGCTGAGCTCCGCAACGGCAGTATTTTCCGGCGTCGTCGCGCCGGCATTCACTCCCTCGTTCGGGCCCGCGGCTGCGATCGACGGCAAGCGAACCATCGTTCCCGAAGGTCTCACACCGACGCCCAACTGGGACGCCTCGCTCGTCCCGGACGCGCCGCCCGCGGCGCGCATCGGCCAATACGAGATCATTCGTGAGCTCGGTCGTGGCGGCATGGGCGTGGTGTATTTGGCGCGCGACACTTGGCTCGGCCGGCGTGTCGCGCTCAAGTTGTTGCAAACGACGTCGCCGGAGCTCACCCGACGCTTCATCGTCGAGGCGCGCGCGACCGCGAACTGCAATCACGAGAACATCGTCGTCATCCACGAAATTGGCGAGCACGAGGGCAATCCCTTCATGGTGCTCGAGTACCTGCAGGGCCAAACGCTCGCGGCAGCGCTCGAACGCTCGGGGACGATGCAACCGACTCGCGCCGTGGAGGTGATGGTCGCGGTCGTACGCGCCTTGGCCTTCGCCCACGAGCAAAAGATCGTGCACCGCGATCTGAAGCCGGAAAACATCTTCATCACCGAGTCGGGCACGGTCAAAGTGCTCGACTTCGGCATCGCCAAGGTCCTGCGCGAGGACGCTTGGTCCGCTGACGCGCAGCCGGACTCGGAGGCGGCCCCCCCGCCTTCCACGGCCTTCAACGATTCACGCACCGGGATCGTCGGCACGCTCGCGTACATGTCGCCCGAGCAATGGATCACGGGTGGCCACGTCGATCATCGGACCGACATCTGGAGCGCGGGCATCATCCTGTTTCAGATGCTGACCGGCGTACACCCACTGCAAGCGGTCGCCGGTGAGCTCGACAAGTGGGTGACTCAGATCGAAAAGCCGATGCCGAGTTTGCATCAGGCCCAATCGAAAGAGATCGCACCCGAGCTCGCCGACGTCGTCGATCGCTGCTTGCGCAAAGTGCGCGACGAACGTTTCCCCGACGCGGTCACGCTACTGAAGGCGCTCGAGCCCTTCTTGCCGGGGCGCTTCATGCCCGGCTTCCAATTCGACAAGGGACCGTACGCTGGGCTGCGCTCGTTCCAAGAGGAAAACGCGGGTTGCTTCTTCGGTCGCAGCCGCGAAATCGCGGCCATGGTCATGCGCATCCAAGACGGGCCACTGACCGCGGTGGTCGGGCCGTCGGGTGTCGGCAAATCGTCGTTCGTGCGCGCGGGCGTGGTGCCTGCTTTGCGTCTGTCTGGCACCAGCTGGCAGGTCTTGGTTGCTCGCCCGGGTCGGGCGCCGCTCTTGGCGCTGGCCAGCTTGCTCGCGCCGCTCCTCGGTAGCTCGACCAACGTCGAGGACGACCTCGGCGCGCAACGCGAAATCGGCCAACGAATGGTGTTCGAGCCCGGCTATCTGGGCAGCATTCTGCGCAGCATTTCACGCCGCACTGGGCAACGCTTCTTGCTGTTCGTCGATCAGTTCGAAGAGCTGTACACGCTTTGCAACAACCCCGAGCAGCGCCGTGCATTCACGACAGCGCTCGCGGGCGCGGCAGACGACGCCACCAGCCCCGTACGCGTGATCTTGTCGATTCGCTCCGATTTCCTCGGTCGCGTCGGTGAAGACGCGCACTTCATGGCCGAGATCTCGCGCGGTCTCTTTTTCCTCGGCCCTCCGGGTCCGGAAGGCCTGCGCGAAGCGTTGGTGCATCCGGCGGAGATGTGCGGCTATCGCTTCGAGACGCGCGGCATGGTCGAGGAAATGATCCACTACCTCGAGGCCAGCCCGGGCGCGTTGCCCCTGCTGCAGTTCACCGCCTCGGAATTGTGGGATCGACGTGACGCAGAGCACAAGCTGCTCACGGTCGAGAGCTACCGCGCATTCGGCGGGATTTCAGGCGCATTGGCCAATCACGCCGACGCGGTGGTGGGCAAACTGACGCCTGCTGCGCGCGCGCTTTGCCGCATGGTATTTCTGCAGTTGGTCACGCCGGAACGCACACGCGCCGTGCGCGAGCTAGCCGAACTGCGTGAGATGGCGGGCAACGCCGAAGAGCTCAACCAGGTGCTCGACGGGCTGGTCGAATCGCGCTTGCTGATCGTGCAAACCGGCGGTGGCAGCGGCGACGCGACCATCGAGCTCGTGCACGAGTCGTTGATCGAGTCTTGGTTGACGCTGCGCCGTTGGCTCGAGGAGAGCCACGAAGACAGCGTGTTTCTCGAGCAGCTGCGCGCTGCGGCGCGCCAATGGCAAACCAAGGGCAAGGACAGTGGCCTGCTTTGGGGCGGCGAGATGGCCGAGGAATTGGCGCGATTTCAGCGTCGATTCCGCGGCGAGCTCTCGGAGAACGCACAAGCGTTCGCGCGGGCGGTGGCCGCGCATCGCGTGCGTCGCGCTCAGCTCAAGCGCGTGGGCGTGGTCGCAGCGATCGTGCTCACGATTGCGCTCTTGGCGGCTGCCGCGGTAGCGCTGCTCGTGATCAGCCGCGCACAAAAGATCGCCGAAAAGAACGCGCAAGTGGCGCACGCCGCGGAGCTCGAAGCGCAACGCCGCCTGCATGAGGTGCAGGAGGCCGAGAAGCAGCGCAACGCGGCCGAAGCAGGGCGCAGCGTGGCGGAGAAGAACGAAGCACAGGCAAACAGCCAAGTCGCGCTCACGAACGAAGAGCTCGCTCAAAAAAACATCGAGCTGACTGCTGCGTTGCGCCACGCCGAAGAGCAAGGCTTCGCCGCCAAAACCGCGCAGGCTGCCGCGGAGAGGAACGAACGCGACGCACGGGACGCCAAGGAGCGTGCGCAGAAGGCCGCCAAGGACATCGAGGTCCTGTTGAAAAAAGAGCGTGATCGCGCCAACCGGCTGAGCAAACAACTGGGCAGCCCCGTGTTGGAGGAGCTGAAGTGACGGGCCCGGTGCCCCAATGGGCACCTCGAATGCACCGAGGATCCTTCGGCTACCTCGCAAGCGACGAGGCCGAAGTCCTTCGCTCGGACAGAGATGTTTGGTTTCGGGGACTGGGCTGATCAATGGGTAAGGTGACCGCGACGGGGATGGACCTGGTGACCGAGAAATCGGGGCACCAGGCCACGGGCATGGCGGTCAGCGTGTGCATCACGCCGGCCGCGCCGAGCCCCTTGCCCATCCCCTACCCCACCATGGGGTCGGTGGCCGAGGGCATCGTCGATCCGCCCATGCGCACCAAAGCGGGCGGCGCGCCGATCATGACGGTCGGCTCGTGCATGAAGGCGTGCCACGGCAACGAGCCGGGCACGATGAAAGAAGTCGTCAGCCTGAACACCGGCGGGCCCTGCTTTCCAATCATGGGCGCGGTCACCGTGCTCATCGAGCTCGGCATGGCGGGCATCACCGGAAGCCCCGGCTTCATGAACAAAGCGATCACCGTCGGCGCCCCTGCCATGGGCGGCGGTGGCGGCGGTGGCGGTGGCGGTGGTGGTGGTGGCGGCGGCGGCGCGGGCCCCGGCGGCTCCGGCAAAGGGGGCGACAACCAGAGCAATTCTGGCGGCGCAGGAGGCAGCGCGGGCAGCGGCTCAGGCGGCGGAGGCTCAGGCAGCGGAAGCGCGACGTCGCAGAGCGGGAAAGGCCCGGCACCGCCGCCGAGTGCGGGCCAGCGCGATCCTGCGAAGGCCGGCGACAGCTCGGGCGCAAAAGACGAACACACTTGTCAGAATGGTCACCCCGTCAACGTCGTCACGGGTGACGTGGTCGATCAGGCGGTCGATCTCGAGATCCCCGGGCTGATTCCGGTCGTTTTCAAGCGTTATTACTCGTCCGCTCGCTACGCGGACAAAGCCGCGACGCTTGGCAACGGCTGGGCTCACGGCTTCGAGCAATCGATTGTGGATCGCAACAGCACATTGCTGTTGCGCGAAGGCGAAGGCCGCACGATCTGCTTTGCGGCGGTGCCCGTCGGGGGTGAGACCTTTCACGCGCGCGAGCGCCTGCAGCTGAGTCGCCCCAAAGCGGAAGAGTTCCGCGTGTACTCGCTCGACACGCGGCTGACGCGCGTGTTCACGAGCGATACGGGTTCCAACAAAGCGCTGCTCCGTCACATCGAGGATGCCTGGGGGAACCGCGTTCGCTTCCAGTATCGACAAACGCACCTGATCTCGGTGATCGACACGGCGGGTCGTCAGATCCGCATCGATTGGCTGGGTGATCGGATCAGCAGCGTGTCCGTCGAAGACGGCAACGCGGTTTACTACGAGTACTCGCCCAATGGTTTCTTGATCGGCGTGCGCGACGCTGCGGGCAACCGCGAGAGCTTCGAATACGACGATTACGGCCGCATGCTTGCGACCACCACCAAGGGCGGCGTTCGCTTCATCTACGAGTACGATGAGCTCGGTCGTTGTGGACTCACCACCGGCCCCAATCGCCTCTTCTACACCCGCCTCGAGTACGACGTGGCCGCGGGCCAAACCATCGTGCACGGCGCCGAACCGCGTGTGTATCGCTGGAACGATCAAGGCCTGGCCGAACGCGAAAGCCTGCCCGACGGCACGCTGCTCGAAGAGGTCGCTTACGACAACCATGGCCGCCTGACCGCCAAAGTCGACGGCAGCAGCGAAGGCTTCCGTTACTCGTACGACGCCCGCGGCAACCTGATCGAGTCGGTCGATCCGCATGGCCTCAAACGCCGCTTCGAATACGAACAAGACCGCGTCGTGCGCGACATCGCCGCCGACGGCCAAGTCACCCACTACCGCTACGAACAGCACGGCGCGCTGTCCTGGGTGCAATACCCGACCGGCGAGGTCTACGAATTCGAGTACGACACTCGTGGTCGACTGACGCGCGCCGCCGGGCCGCGCGGCACGATCGCCGAATACAGTTACGACAGTTCCAACAACATCGTAGCCGAGGTCGACGCGCGCGGCGCGCGCACGGACTACAGCTACGACGCCGTGGGCCGCCCCATCTCGCGAACCGACGCGCTCAAACACACCACCCGCGTGCGCTACGACGCCGCAGGTCGACGCACCGCGCTCGAACTCCCCGACGGAACCACGCGACGCTTCGAGCACGACTCCGCAGGGCGCTTGTCGGCCGTCACGAATGGGCTCGGACAGACGACACGCATGACCTATTCCGGCATTTCAGCGCTCGCGCGCGTCGAACTGCCGGACGGTCGCGCTTACCAACTGCTTCACAATCAGCAAGAAAAGCTACTCGCGCTCGAAAACCCACTCGGCGAAAAGCACAGCTACGAACGCGACGCCGCCGGCCGCGTGGTGACCGAGCACACCTTCGACGGCCGCGATCTCACGTACAGCTACGCCGCTGGCGGCAAACTCGCGCGCATCGACTACCCGGACGCGACGTTCCGGAATTTCGAATACAGCGCGCGCGGCGACTTGATCGCCGAGCGAACGGCGGATCTTCAGCTCGAGTTCGAGCGCGACTTGCTCGGCCGCCTGATGAAAACGCGCTCCAGTGGTTGGAATGAAAACGTCGAGACCGCGTTCGAACGCGACGCCAACGGCCGGGTCACGGCCGAGCTGCAGCAGGGCCGCCGCGTCGCCTACCAACGCAGCGTCGAAGGCTTCGTCACCGAGCGCGTCCTGCCCAACGGCGCCAAGACTCAGTACCAGTACGACACCTCCGGTTTGCTATCCAGCGTCACCCACGACGGATTCCACCTCGAACTCGAACGCGACGCAGTTGGCCGTGAAATCGCCCGCAGCGCGAACCGCGCCGTGCGCGTCGAGCAAAAGTATGACTCCCTCGATCGCTTGCTCGAACGCCGCGTAGTCGTCCCCGAACCCGGCGCAGGGATCGGTTCGCAGCGCGTCGCTTCGCGACGCGGCTACCGCTACGATCGCGCGGGCCGCCTCGAAAACATCGAAGACGCGCGCTGGGGCACGACGAACTACCGCTATGACCCCGCAGGGCGCTTGCTCGAATCGCGGCAACAGCTCCTGCAAGAAACCTTCGAGCACGACGCAGCCGACTCCATTGTCGGCTGGGTGACGCAACTCGGCGCGGACGGCGCAGGGGCGGCTCGTTCAGCGGCGAAAACGGAAAAGGCACAGGTCGGCCCGGGCAACGTGTTGCTGCGCCGCGGAACGACGGAGTACCGCTACGACGCGCGCGGCCGCCGAACGGCAAAAATCGCGCTCGACAAGGACGGCAAACAGCAGACGACGCTGTACGACTGGGATGGACGCGATCGCCTGCGCCGCATTTTGCGCCCTGACGGCGTACAGCTGAACTACTCGTATGACGCGTTTGGGCGTCGCGTGCACAAGATCCGCCGCGCAGCGGATGGCGCGATCAGCAACAACAACTTCGTGTGGGACGGCGAAGTGTTGGCGGCGGAGCTCGACGATCAGCGCGGGCCGCGCGCGTTCGTGCACGAGCCAGGCGGATTCGAGCCGGTTTTGCAGCAGCAGGGCGGTGAGACGTTCCTG
>Ga0164309_10000769_pt1 | contig 16682 bp, 14 predicted proteins | sample Whisoiple_247_MG_FD_109984 | JGI IMG/M metagenome (GOLD analysis project Ga0164309, IMG submission 109984) | Soil microbial communities amended with fresh organic matter from upstate New York, USA - Whitman soil sample_247_MG | ecosystem: Environmental > Terrestrial > Soil > Unclassified >...
CACCTTCTGCGTGCACCGGATCCGCGGGGCCCAGCACCAGGCGCGGCTCGAGAACCGCGCGCTCGTGGACGGTGCGTTCACCACCGCCTGCGCGCAGGCCTGCCCGTCGGGGGCGATCACCTTCGGCGACATGAAGGATCCGAACAGCAAGGTCGTGGCGGCCGCGCGGAGCACCCGCGCCTACCACGTTTTCGAGGAGCTCAACGTCCGGCCGGCGGTGACGTACCTCGCCAAGGTGCGGCACACGGAGGAGCACAGCTGATGGCCAGCGCCACGCAGCATCCGACGCAGACCCACGCTGAGGTCACCCGCGACGTCATCGGGACGCTGGGGACGCCCACCCGGGGGTACTACATCCTCCTGGGGTGCGTCTCCGCCGCCCTCGCCGTCGGCCTGGTGACCTTCTTCTTCCTGGTGAAGGACGGCCTCGGCCACGCCGGGTACACCCCGCCGGTGATGTGGTCGGTCTACATCACGACCTTCGTGTTCTGGGTCGGTATCGGCCACGCCGGCACGCTCATCTCGGCGATCCTGTACCTGTTCCGGAGCCCGTGGCGGACGGCGGTGTACCGCGCCACCGAGGCGATGACGGTCTTCGCCGTCATGACCGCCGCACTCTTCCCGATCGTGCACATCGGGCGGCAGTGGATCTTCTACTGGCTGATCCCCTACCCGAACGCCCGGTTCCTCTGGCCCAACTTCAAGTCGCCGCTGGTGTGGGACGTCTTCGCCATCACGACGTACTTCACCGTGTCGACCACGTTCCTGATCTTCGGCCTCATCCCCGACGTCGCCGCGGTGCGCGACAAGGTCTCGGGGTGGCGCCAGAAGGTGTACGGGATGCTGGCGCTGGGGTGGAAGGGGACCGACGAGCAGTGGCGGCACTACAGCCGCGCGTACCTCTACCTCGCGGCGCTCGCGACCCCGCTGGTGCTCTCGGTGCACTCGGTGGTGAGCTGGGACTTCGCGATGGGGATCATCCCCGGCTGGCACGGGACGATCTTCGCGCCGTACTTCGTGGCCGGCGCCATCTACTCGGGCGTCGGGATGGTGTTCACGCTGCTGATCCCGCTCCGGCGGGCGCTGAAGCTCGAGCACATGATCACCACGTACCACTTCGACAACCTCGGCAAGCTCACGCTGCTCACCGGGTGCATCCTGTTCTACGCGTACGGGATGGAGTACTTCGTCGCCTGGTACAGCGGCAACATCTTCGAGCAGACCACCTTCTGGCGCCGCGCCTTCGGCCCGATGTGGTGGGCCGGCTGGGCGATGATCATCTGCAACGCCTTCGTGGCCCAGCTGCTCTGGTTCCGGAAGGTCCGCACCAACCTGACCGCGCTCTTCGTGATCTCGATCTTCATCAACATCGGGATGTGGTTCGAGCGCTACGTCATCATCGTCTCCTCGCTCGGCAACGACTTCGACCCGTGGGCGTGGGGCCTGATGAACCCGACCTGGGCCGACTGGGGGATCCTCCTCGGCTCGTTCGGCTGGTTCGGGCTTTGGTTCACGCTCTTCTTCAAGCATTTCCCGATCGTGGCGATCCAGGAGATCAAGGAGATGATCCCGATGCCGCGCCGGAAGGGGGCCCACTGATGTTCAAGGCCAAGACCGTCCCGGGCGTCCTCGGCTCCTTCGCGCACATCGACAGCGCGGTGGACGCCATCAAGGGACTGCGCGCCCGCGGACACACCGACCTCACCGTCTACTCGGCGGCGCCCAACCACGAGCTGGAAGAGGCGCTGGAGCACAAGATCTCCGCGGTGCGGCTCTTCACCCTCGTCGGCGGGCTCACCGGCGTCTCGGCGGGCCTCGCGATGACGTACTGGACCTCCCTCGACTGGCCGCTCCTCGTGGGCGGCAAGCCGATCGCGACGGTGCCCCCCTACGTGGTGATCATGTTCGAGCTGATGGTCCTCTTCGGCGCCCTCTCGACCGTCACCGCGGTGGCGCTCCTGTCGCTCCGGAAGCCCACCACCGGGATCGCCTACGACCCCCGGTACAGCGACGACCTGGTCGGCATCTTCGTCCCCTGCGCGGCGGACCGCGCCGGCGACGTGGAGTCGCTCCTCAAGCAGGCCGGATCCGTGGAGGTGCGTCGTGCCGCGTAAGCTCCAGGCGACCCTTGCCCTCGCCGTCTCGCTCCTCGCGGGCGGCTGCAGCTGGTACTACAACGACGTGCCGAGCATCGACGAGGCGTGGTACCTCGTCCCGTGGTTCGACCACATGATCGCCCAGCGCTCGATCCACCCGTACAGCCGCGCCGACGTGCCGCGCTACACGGTCGCCGGCACGGTGCCGATCACCGGCGGCGAGCGGGACTGGCGTACCGGCGAGATGGTCATGGCCGGGTACCCGTGGGACACCACGGTGGCCAAGCGCCTCGTGAACCCGACCAACGGCGCCGCCACGGCCCGCGGGGACACCCTGTTCCATATCTACTGCTCGGTCTGCCACGGCCCCAACGGCAACTCGGCCACGGCCACCGTCGGCCCGCGGCTCGCCGCGCCGTCGCTCCTGACCGACCGCGCCGGCAAGCTCGCGGACGGGACCATCTACTCGATCATCCGGTACGGACGGGGCGTGATGCCGATGTACGGTGACAAGGTCACCCGGCCCGCGGATCGCTGGGCCATCGTCAACTACGTGCGCCACCTGCAGTCCGAGGCGCCCGCGGTGAACACCGGCGCGGCGGGGGGGAACTGATGTCCGACGCGACCCTGCGCACCCGCATCGCCACCCGCTCGGTGGCCGGCACCTGGACCCCGTTCCTCTACGTCGGCGTGCTCTTCGCCGTGGCGGGGCTGGCGCTCTTCTTCATGAAGGCGTTCGGCGCCGACGAGGCCGAGGCGGCCCGGGCGTGGCACCTGTTCCACGTCAACTGGCTCTTCTTCACCGGCCTCGCCGGCGGCTCGGTCGCGCTGGCGGCGGTGCACCGCACGGTGTACGCCAAGTGGAGCGGCGTCATCGTCCGCTTCGCCGAGGCGGCCAGCGCCTTCCTCCCGTTCTCGATCATCGGGCTGATCCTGATCTTCACCGCCGGGTACGACCACATCTACGGCCCGATGGAGCACCAGCTCCACGGCCTGGCGCACGGCAAGGCGCTCTGGCTCTCGTACGGGTGGATGTTCCCGCGGCTCCTGATCAGCCTGCTCGCGCTGACCTTCATGGCGTACAAGTTCGTCTGGAACAACATGAAGGGGGACTTCGCCGACGCCGCCCAGGTGGCCACCGGCGAACGGAAGGCCCGCTATGAGCGGTGGAGCGCCGGGTACGACGAGGCGAGCACCACGCACCGCCTCCACTACATCGCCCCGGGGTACCTCGTCGTCTACGCGCTGGCGTTCACCTTCGTCGCGTTCGACGGGATCATGGCCCTCCAGCCGCACTGGTTCTCCAACCTGCTCGGCGGCTTCTACTTCATGGGGTCGTTCCTCGGCGCCCACACCCTGCTCGCGCTGACGATGATGTACGGCACGAAGCACCTCGGGGTGGACGACCTGGTGAGCCCCAAGCAGCGCCACGACCTCGGAAAGCTCTGCTTCGGCTTCACGGTGTTCTGGGCCTACCTGATGTGGGCGCAGTTCCTGGTGATCTGGTACGGCAACATGCCGGAGGAGACCGGGTTCGTCTTCGCCCGCCTCTGGGGCCACTGGATGCCGGTCGGTCGGGCGGTCCTCCTCGGGATGTTCATCATCCCCTTCGTCGGCCTCCTCGGCGTCGCCCCGAAGAAGTTCCCGGTCACCCTCGGGATCTTCACCACGATCAGCCTCTCGGCCCTCTGGCTGGAGCGGTACCTGCTGGTGGTCCCGTCGATCACCACCGCGGACGGCCCGATGTTCGGCGTCGTGGAGCTCGCCCCGACCCTCGGGCTGCTGGGGTGCTTCCTCCTCGCCTACGCCCTCTTCGCGCGGACCTTCCCGATGGTCTCGCCGCGGCTGGCGCTCGCCGCCCTCGTGGCGGAACGGACCCACGGCCACGGCCATGAGTTCGGCCACGAGGAGACCTCGAAGGACTACGCGATGCCTTCGGAGCTCGACCGGCGCGAGAAGCACAGGTAGACAGGTGGACAGGTAGACAGGACGATAGCTGGACAACGAAGAGGGGCTCCGTGGCTTACGGGGCCCCTCTGTCGTCCTGTTCACCTGTCCCGCTGTCTAACTGCTCACTTGGTCCGGAGCTTCGCCAGCAACGCCCGGAGCGAGTCGGCCGGGATCCGTGCCGTCATCAGGAGCATCCGGCTCCCGGTCCGCATGCTCACCGAGCTCGGCGCGTCGGCGCCCCCCGAGTTCGAGGCGACGGCGTTCTGGTCGAGTGCCGCCATCTCGGCGGCCGGCCCTTCGATGGTGCGGACCAGCTCCCCCCCGGTGAGCACCTGCTCCACCGCCACCAGGGAGCTGGAGGAGGTCGGCGCGTCCTGCACCTGGATCTGGAGGACCGGGAGGCCGGCAACGCGGGGAACGGTGAGTCCCGAGGCGACCGCGCGCTCGAGGGACTCGGTCCGCCAGACCCCGGAGGCCGGGACGGTCGGCGCGCTCGAAAGGGTGTCCTGCTCCAGCCGCTCGATCGGCCGGGAGCGGGAGGCGATCGCGGTCCCGCGCGGGGCGGGGGAGCGGTTCGCCACCACCGGGGTCACCACGGTCGTCGTCGCGGGGCGGGTCGGGGAGAGGGCGGTGTCGCGGGTCCCCGCGAGCTCCTCGCGGGCCTGGTCGAGCCACCAGTGGGAGCCGTAGCCGAGCCCGATCGCCGCCACCAGACTCGCGGCCCAGACGGCGCCGCGGATGATCCGGGCCCGGCGGGCGGTGGCGAGGTGGTGGCGGCGCCGCAGCTCCGCCCACGCCGGCCGCTGGATCGACTGTGCCGGCGCGAGGGTGGAGAGGAGGGCGGTGGTGCGGTCGCGGAGCCCGGCGATCGCGTCGCGCTCCATCCGGCAGCGCGCACACCCCGCCAGGTGGCTCTCGATCTCGACCGCCTGGGCCCGGCTCAGCGCCTGGTCCAGGTAGGCGTGAAGTTCTTCTTCAGGAATGTGCCGCATCGTCCATCTTCCCCGCCGTCAGGCGTTCATGCGCGGCCACGAGCCGCTTGCGCGCCCGGGCGAGGGTGGTGCCGACCGCGCCCACGGCCAGGTCGGTCTGGGCGGCGATCTCGGGATAGGTCAGCCCGGCGTCCCACAGGAGGAGGACCTCCTTGTCGCGCGGGGTCAGTTCATCAAGGGCGCGGTGGACCGACGCCATCCGCTCGTCCTGCTCCACGAGCTCCTGCGCGTCGGGCTCCGCCGCGGGCATCACGATCGGGTCGTTGGTCAGCAACGTCAGGTGCTTCTTCCGCCGCATCGCCGCCCGGGCCTCGTCACGGGCCAGGTTCGCCGCCACCGCAAAGACCCACGCCCGTGGCTTCTCGGGGCGATGGTTCATCGCCCGGACGAACACCTCCTGCGCCAGGTCATGCGCGCGGTCCAGGTCCCAGACCCGGCGGTACAGGAAGCGTACCACCGAGGTGTAGGTGCTCTGGTAGAGTTGTTCGAGGTCGTCGGCCATCGGTCTTGGGTCTCTCGGGTCGCGGTGCGGGCGGAGAAGGGTGGGATGGCGGCCCCAGACTTCGGGTGCCGCGTCCCCCGTCGGGGACTTCCCTGATCCAGGGACCGCCGTCCTGCATTCCCTCGACGGACACCCCGTACCCGGAGGCGCCGTCGGTTATAGGACGCGGGCCCCCGCCTTCCCTTGCACACTAAGGTAGGGCACGGGGTAGGAGAGGGTAGGAGGGGGGATGAGAGGGGAGTGATAGGATCCGCCCCTCGTACCCTCTCCTACCCCTTCTTCCCTTTGCCCTTCCCCACGAACACGCACCCCGGATGCTCCCCGCGCCCCGCCTTGGGCCAGTCGAAACAGAGGTCCGGCTTGGCGGTCGCTCCATCCTTCCGGAGCCGTCCATGAAGGGAGCAGGCCCCCTCCCCGTCCAGGTACCCACAGGCCGAGATCATCTCGGCGCCGAGGGAGTCCGGGGACTCCCGTTCGATCTTGCAGAGGTAGGGGGAGAGTCGGCTCCGGACCAGGGCCTCGAGACGCCGCTCCGTGGGGGTGCAGAGGATCTCGATCTGCAGGTCCCGGCAACAGGCCGACCCCCGGGTATGGTCGGCGGTGGTGCAGGGGGCGCCGAGGCAGGGGTTGGTCCCGGCGACGACGGGGAGGGCCTTCCGGGCCGGGGCGGGGGTATGGACCGCCCGCTCCACCTGCTTCAGCCCCTCGAGGAGGACGAACCGGTCTCCCCCGAGCTGCCTGGGCTGCTCCGGCCGGCGGGGGGAGCGGGGGGTGGCCCGGGAGTACCCGTGGGCGGCGCACCGCTCCCGCCCCTCTCCCCGCTTCAGGTGCTTGCACCGGAGGTGGAGGGTGGCGTCGACGAGGAGGTCGTTCCCGACCCGGCGGGGGGTGCCGAAGTCGATCTGCTCGGTGTGGCCCAGGAGCCAGGTCCCCTCGTGGTCCAGGGAGGGGACGCCGTCCTCGAGGCCGCCGACCTTGAGGGTGACGGCGAGGCGCTGGCATTGTGCGCCCATAGAGGCGCAGGGGGGTGGGGTGGTCAGTATTCCTCCCACTCGCCGGGGTACGGCGGACGGGGTATATTTGTGAACTCGTTCACAAGCGGGCGTCCACAAGAAGGTCGGTGTGGACGGACCCATTCTTCATTTCCGGACTCGGAGGAATAGTAAGATGCGCGCGACTTGGCTGGCGACTGGTGCGATGGTGCTTGCGGCGTGTGGTGGTGGTGAGAAGCCGGCGGACTCGGCTGCGGCTCCGGCGGCCCCGGCGGCGACCGCTCCGGCGGCGGCGACCGGTGCGACGCACACCGTGAACATGGAGATGCAGGGCTCCTCCTATCACTTCGCCCCGGCCGAGCTCACCGTGAAGGCGGGTGACGTGGTGAACTTCGTCAACGTCAGCGGTGGCCCGCACAACGTGCAGTTCCACGCGGACAGCATCCCGGCCGGCGCGGCCGCGGTACTCGATGCGAACATGGCGAACCGGATGGGGCCGCTCCAGGGCCAGCTCGTCACCGTCCCGAACGAGGCCTACGCCGTGTCGTTCGCGGGCGCTCCGGTGGGCGACTACCGCTTCACCTGCCTCCCGCACTCCGCCCTCGGGATGCACGGGAAGATCACCGTCCAGTAAGACGGTCCGCAATGCTGGGACGGGCTCCTCGAGAGAGGGGCCCGTTCCGTTTTCTGGGGCTGCGTGGTGCGTCGTGCGTGGGACTTGGTACTTCGCCATCGGTACTTGGGAGGTGATCGGTCAGGTGAAGCGCGGGACGTGCCCCACGCCCCACGCACCATGGACGACGTACCACGCATCTCTACCGGTACCCCACCCCCCGCACTTCCTCCAGGTCCTTCCGCACGAACCGCAGCAACAGCATCGGCAGCGTGATCCCCACCATCACCCCCACCACCGCGTCGATGGCGTAGTGCATGTGGCAGTAGACGGTGCCGAAGGCAAGGAGGATCGCGGGGACCAGGAGCACCCAGCCGAGCCACCGCCGCCCCAGGAAGGCGGCGATCACCGCGGCGGTCGAGACCGCGACGTGGGATGAGGGGAAGGCGGCGCCGTAGGAGTTCCCGTCCGCGAGGGTAGCGTAGACCAGGCGGGCCATCGGGTTGTCGAGGACGATCCCGGTGGGACGGGGGAGATAGTTGTAGGGGCCGGCGACCGGGAAGAAGACGAAGATCAGGTAGCAGAAGAGGAAGGTCCCCCCCTCGAGCAGGATCGCCCGGCGGGCGTTCTCCCGCTCCCCCTTGAACGCGAAATAGAAGATCGGCGTCGGCAGGACGAGGTAGTACCCCCAGTACGCCCCGTGCAGGAGGGTGCTCAGCCAGGGGTAGGGGTACTTCTGCCACCAGATCTCGCTCGGCATCCCGCCGAAGATCGCCCGCTCCCACCCGATGATGAGTTCGTCGTGGACCGGGAGGGTGAGCGGGCCGTGGAGCACATCCAGCGACCCGTAGAGCGCGACGAGGATGAACGCCGGGTAGAGATCCCCCACCACGCGGCCGACGGTGCCGAGCCCGGGGCGCCGCACCAGGAGGACGAGCGCGATCATCATGATGTGGCCGATGGCCACGCCCCAGTTCGCCGTGGTGACGTCGAGGCGTGTGAGCGCGACCGCGGCGATGATCGTCGCGTAGACGATCGTCAGCTTGTCGATCAGGAGGAACCGGGGTGGGTCCCCGGGGAGCTCTAGCTCAGCCATCCGGCGTCCTGGTACGAGCGGTAGGTCTCGGCGAGCCCCGTGGTGAGGTCGACCTTGGCCTCCCACCCGGTGAGGGCGGTGAACGGGGCGGGGTCCCCGGTCCAGGCCTCCTGATAGAACTCGTTCGCCTTGTCGGCGCGGAGGATCGTCTTCCGCTTGAACGCCGCGGCGAAGCCGCCGGTGAGGGTCAGGATCCCGCGCGCCACTACCTCGGGGATCCCGATGAGGCGCACCCCGCGTCCCATCGTCCGGCCGATCCGGCGCACCAGCTCCGCGCTGGTGACGACCTCGGGGTGGTTCACGTAGAAGGTCCCCCCGGTGGTGCGCTCCGACAGGGCGGCGGCGACACAGGCGTCGGCGAGGTCGATCACGTAGATCGCCGACATCTCCATCGAGCCATCGCCGAAGACCGGTGCCACCCCCACCTTCGCGGCCCGGAAGACCGTGAGGAGGTTGTCCTGGTCACGGGGGCCGTAGACGGTCGGGGGACGGAGGATGGTGAAGGGGTGACCGGAGGCGCGGAGCACCGTCTCCCCCGCCAGCTTGCTCCGGCCGTACATCGTGACCGGGTGGTCGTCGCCGGCATCCCGCTTCGGGGTCCCGCGGCGCGCCGGTCCCCCGGCCGCCATCGAGCTCACGTACACGACGCGCGGGCGCTTGGGCGCCTCGGCGCTCGCCGCAAGGACATTCGCCGTGCCGTCGCGGTTGGCGTGGAGGAACTCCCCCTCGTCCACCGCCCCCGTCAGCGCCGCCACGTGGATCACCACGTCGGCCTCGGCCATCCCCTGCCGGAGCGCCGCACGGTCATCGAGGTCGCCGCGCACGAGGGTCACTCCCCGTGCCGCGAGCCCCGCCGCCTTGGCGGGAGAGCGCACCAGGGCGGTGAGGCCGTGTCCCCCGGCCAGGAGCCGGTCGACCAGGTGACCGCCGACGAAACCGGTCGCGCCGGTGAGGAAGACCCGCATCAGAGGTCCGAAGTCCGAGGTCCGAAGTCCGAAGTGGGCACACCCGCACCCCGGACTTCGCACTTCGCACCTCGGACCTGCTCAGCGGACAGGTCGATCATACATCCGGTACGTCTTGTACACCACGAACCCCATCTTCTCGAGCCCCAGCTTCATCGCCGGGTTGTCCTCGAGGATCCACCCACCCTCGCCCCAGCCGATCCCCTGGGTGCCCGCACGGCTCCAGACGTGATGGTACAGCGCGGAGTCGAGACCACGGCCGCGGAACTCGGGGATGACGCCGAGGAGCGGGACCCGGGCGCGGGTGAACTTCTTGCGGAACTTCCACCAGAGGATGGAAAGGGCGCCCTTCACGATCCCGCCGTCCCGGTTGCCGCGGAGGGCCTCGTTCAGGTCGGGGATCGCGAGCCCGAACCCGACCGGCTCCCCCTCCCGCTCGGCGAAGATCACCATCTCCGGCATGATCACCGGCTTGAAGTCCTTCGCGAGCTTGTCGATCTCGGCGTCGGTCATGGGGACGAAGCCCCAGTTCTTCTCCCACGCCTTGTTGTAGAGCCGCTTGATGGTGTCGACCTCCGCCTCGAACCGCGACATGTCGAGGGAGCGGAGGGTGATCCCGTAGCGCTTGAGGGTGAGCTCCACCGCGCGGACCAGCCGCTCGGGGGCGGGGACCGGGTGCGCCGCGTTCCCTCCCTCGTAGGCGAGGAGGTCCTTCGACTTGGTGAACCCCGCCCGCTCGAGGAGCCCCTGGTAGTAGGGCGGGTTGTGCGGCATCATGACGACGTTGGGGGTCTGGAAGCCGTCCACCAACAGGCCGCATTCTTCATTCACCGAGAAGGAGGCAGGGCCACGCAAGGTGTCGAGCCCGCGGCCCTTCACCCACCGGTCGGCCTCGGCGAGGAGGGCGTCGGCGGCGGCCTGGTCGTCCTCGCACTCGAAGAAGCCGAAGAAGCCGACCTTGTCCTCGTGGATCTCGTTGTGGAGCGTATTCTGGACCGCGGCGATCCGTCCCACGACCCGCCCGGCCCGCTCGGCGAGGAAGTAGTCGGCGGCGCCGTGCTCGAAGTAGGGGTTCTTCTTCCGGTCGAGCAGGGTGGCGACCTCCATACGCAGCGGCGGGACCCAATACGGGTCCCGCGCGTGCATCCGGTACGGAAGGTCGATGAAGCGCTTGAGATCCGCGGGCGTCTCCACCCGGCGGATGACGACGTCGTTCAGATGACCCCCAGTTCCTTGCCGATCTTGGAGAACGCCTCGAGCGCCTGGTCGATCTGCTCGTGGGTGTGGGTGGCGATGAGGCTGGTGCGGAGCCGGCACTGCGAGGGCGGCACCGCGGGGGCGACCACCGGGTTGGTGAAGACGCCGGCGTCGTAGAGCTTCCGCCAGAAGATGAACGTCTTGTCCATCGGGCCGATGAGCACCGGGACGATCGGCGTCTTGGTCTCGCCGATGTCGTATCCCATCCCGCGGAGCCCGTCCTGCAGGCGCCGGGTGATGGACCAGAGGTGCTCGCGCCGCTCCGGCTCCTTCTGCAGCACTTCGAGCGCCGCGAGCACCCCGGCGGTGTTGGCCGGCGGGAGGGAGGCGGTGAAGATGAAGGGCCGGCTGTGGTGCTTCAGGTAGTCGATGGTGTTGTGGCTGCTGGCCACGAAGCCGCCGACCGAGGCGAGGGACTTGGAGAAGGTCCCCGCGACGATGTCGACGTCATCCTGCATGTCGTAGTGCGCACCGGTGCCGTCGCCGTGGGGGCCGATGACGCCGAGGGCGTGGGCGTCATCCACCGCGAGGACCGCGCCGTACTTCTGCTTGAGCCGGACCAGCTCCGGGATGTCGGCGATGGTCCCTTCCATCGAGTACACGCCGTCGACGATGATCATCGAACCGGAGCCGCTCTCCTGCTTCTCGAGCAGCCGCGCCAGTCCCTTGTAGTCGCCGTGGTTGAAGCGCTGGGTCTCGCCGTAGGAGAGCCGGGCGCCGTCCACGATGCAGGCGTGGTCGAGCTTGTCGAGGAAGACCGTCTCGCCGCGCCCGACCAGGCCGGAGACGAGGCCGAGGTTGGCGCCGTAGCCGGTGGAGAAGACGATCGCCGCTTCCTTCTTGAGGAACTTGGCGAGCGACTCTTCGAGCTGGAGATGGAGGTCGAGGGTGCCGTTCAGGAAGCGCGACCCGGTGCAGCCGGCCCCGTACTTCACGAGGGCGCGCTGGGCGGCCTCGAGGACCTTCGGGTGATGCGTGAGGCCCAGGTAGTTATTGGACCCCAGCATGATGCGCTTCTTGCCTTCGATCACGACCACCGTGTCTTCCGACTCGGAGATCGGCTTGAAATACGGATAGAGGCCGGTCCCCTTGAGGTCCTCGGCCTTCGTGAAGGTACGGCACTTGTCGAGCAGGGCCTGGGACTGCAGTGTCGGAGTGTCCACGGGCGCACTTCCTGCCAGGGGGGGTGGACCGGTCGGCGGGGTGCCGGCCTGAGGACCCCCATCGGGTCGCGTAAATGTAGGTTCCGGACGGGGTTGGGACAAGATTTGGGCCCCCGCGCCGAGTTGGTGACGGCAGGCACAGCCCCCCGGTCCCCCCCGGGTGCAGATTTCCCCGTCGGCCATCGTCCATAGAGAGGGCCACGAGGCGTCCCGGTCGGTTGCGCCGGTCGTCCTCTGCACCTAGCGTTGAGTCTCTTGCGGGCATCCCGCCCGCGACCCCGGAGAACATGATGCAGACCAGAATCCGTGTGTACGGCGCCCTGGCCGTCCTGGCCGCCGCCCTTCTCGTCCCCGCGCAGGGGGAGGGACAGTCCACCGCCCCCCGTCCCCGCCGGGTGGGGCGCGAGATCGTCAACTGGGACTTCTCCCCCGACGGTGCGTGGCGGAAGGACGCGAACCAGGTCCGCGCCTCCCGCCGGGCGGCGCTCGCCCGCGGCGACATCCGGACGCTGAACTCCCCCGCGACCTCCGCGGCGGTGACCGGGAACTACAACCTGCCGGTCGTGCTCCTCGACTTCTCGGACACGGTCGCCACCGGGGCGATGCTCGACACCGCGTACTTCCGGCGGCTGATGTTCGCGACGTCGATGACGCCCACGGACTCCCTCGCGTACTCCCTCAAGACGTACTACGAGGAGGTCTCGAACGGGAAGATCACCATCACCGGCAGCGTCGTCGGCTGGATCCACACCCCCTTCACCGAGGCGTTCGTGGGGCAGGGGTGCAATGCGGTCGGGGTCAACTCGATCTGCCCGGTGAACCCCGCGAACCGGTTCGGGGTGTTCCTTACCGCGGCGCTCGACTCGCTGAACGGCAAGGTCGACTGGAGCCTGTACGACAAGGACGGGAACGGGGTCGTCGACTTCGTCACTTTCGTGCACCCGTCGAAGGGGGGCGAGTGCGGCTCCAGCACCAACGACATCTGGGCGCACCGGTACAACCTGCAGACCCTGCGCGGGAGCGTGTACACCACAACGACCCCGTGGCCCGGGCACGCCGGCCAGTTCATGAAGATCAACGACTACACCGTGCAGGGCGGGTACGATTGCGCGACCCCCAGGCGGATGCGGGTCGGGACGATCGCCCATGAGACGGGGCACGCCTTCGGGATCCCCGACCTCTATGCCACCTCCGGGAACAGCGAAGGGATCGGCGAGTGGGGGCTGATGGGGAGCGGGAACTACACGCGGACCCATTCCCCGGCGGGGTGGGACGCCTGGTCGCTCGTCGACATCGGCTGGATCAAGGTCGACACCCTGAACGGCTCGAAGAACGTCACGCTCAACCCGATGCAGACGAGCGACACCGTGCTCATCGTCCCGCTCGCGGCGACCGACGAGTACCTGATCCTCGAGAACCGGGCGCGCTTGCAGAGCGACACCGCGCAGATGGACCCCTCCCGCCCGACCACCGGCGCCGGGGGCCAGCGGAAGACGCCGGGGCTCCTGATCTGGCACATCGACCAGAGCATCGTCGACGGTGGTCGGGTCAACAACTCCGTCAACTCCGGCCCGATCGAAGGGGTGCGCCTGGTCCAGGCCGACGGGGCCGACGACCTGCACGCCGGGCTCAACCGCGGCGACCAGGGCGACAGCTATCCGGGGAGCACGGTGAACCGGCGGCTCAACTACCACTCGACCCCGTCGAGCACCCGGAACGACGGGAACGTCGCGGGCTTCGTGATCGACTCGATCGTCCAGGTCTCCGACGTCGGCGCGGTCACCTTCCGCTTCCGTCGCTCGGCCCCGTTCCGGGTCACCTCGACCGGCGCGGCGAGCGGGGGCCAGGTGACGGCGAACGGTGTCAGCGGCACCGTGGTCGACGAGATCTACGGTCTCGGTGACTCGGTGACCGTCTCCGTCGCCGACTCGCAGTCGGTGAACAGCGGCCGCACCCGGCTCGTCTACGCCAGCTGGAGCGACGCCGGCGCCCGGCAGCACACCATCGTCTCCGATGGAACGCCGGACACGGTGACCGCCACCCTCACGGTCCGCCACCGCGTCAACTACGCGGCGAACGGCTCCGGCACCATCGGGACCTCGGGGCCGCTGAACAACGACTTCGTCAACGCCGGCACTGCGGTGACCCTCACGGCGACGCCGACGGGGGACGGGACGTTCACCAACTGGACCGGCGACACCACCACGGCCAACGCCAGCCTCGTCCTCCCGATGGGGAAGCCGTACAACGTCACCGCCAACTTCAGTGACGCGGTCGCGGTCAGCTACGACGAGGCCACCGACGCGATCCTCGGCATCACCCCGCTCGGCGGTGCCCAGGCGACCTACCTGGACTCGCAGGGGAACAACAACGCGGTCTACGACCTCGGTGACTACCTCGCCTACCTCAAGGCGAACGGGTATGTCACGTCGCCCGCCGTGATGGCGCGCATCATCGGCCGCAATTCCATCACCCCGCGCCAGGAGAAGTGACCATGCGTTCATTCCGGATCCTCGGACTCGCGCTCCTCATGGCGGTGATCGGCGGCTGCAGCAGTGACAGCGGCGGCAGCAGCGGCCCCGTCGTCGGGTGGCTCAAGCTGACCCTCGACACTCCGAACAGCGGCGACGGCTCCATCCTCTTCAAGATCCAGGGGGGCGAGATCGACTCGATCGCCGGCGGCGCGATGATGCAGCGGGGGGATTTCAACCAGTTCCCGACCTTCATGCGGGTCGTGGTCTCGGGCAACCTGACGGACGGCCCAGTGGCCTACATCCTGGTCCCCGACACCCGCGACGTCGCCGCCTACTCGGTGACGGTCGAGCAGGTCGCGGTGAAGGCGACCAACGCCCAACGCGCCCTCACCGGCTACTCGGTCAACGTGGCCGTCGACAACTGACCCGAGTGGTACACGCGAAGGGGACCCTCCGGGGTCCCCTTTGTCGTTCCGGGGAACGCTTGCTCACCTCCCCGCGGGATACGAAGTTGTCGAAGTCCGAAGTCCGAAGTCCGAAGTCCGCAGTCCGAAGTCCGCAGTCCGCAGTCCGCAGTCCGAACTCCGAGACCCGAGGCCCGAGGCCTACTCCGCATGGACCGTCGCCGCTTCCTCACACTCTCTGCCACCGCCGGCGGGATGGCGCTCGCCGTCTCGGTCGCGGCGTGCCGGCAGGACGGCGACACCCCGAGCGGCGGGGCGGTCTTCGCCCCCGATGCGTGGATCCGCATTGCGGGGGACGGCACGGTCACGGTGGTCCTCGCGCGCACCGAGATGGGGCAGGGAGTGAGCACCGCCCTCCCGATGCTCATCGCCGAAGAGCTCGAGGCCGACTGGGAGACCCTCCGCGTGGAGCAGGCCCCGGCCCATTCGGCCTACGGCAACACCGAGATGCAGGCCTCGCTGATGCTGACCGGCGGGAGCAGCTCGGTGCGCGAGGCGTGGGGACCGCTCCGGAGGGCCGGCGCCACGGCGCGCACCCTCCTCATCGCGGCAGCCGCGCGGCGTTGGGGGGTCGCGGTCACCGAGTGCCGCGCCGAACGGGGGAAGGTCTTCCACGTCGGGAGCGACCGGCAGGAGGGATTCGGCGCGCTCGCGGCGGATGCGGCGACGTTGCCGATCCCCGCCGAGGTGACCCTCAAGCCCTCCACCGAGTGGCGGCTCCTCGGCCGGGCGCTTCCGCGCCGCGACGCCCGCGAGTCCGTCGACGGCACCGCGCGGTTCGGGATCGACGTCCGGCTCCCGGGGATGCTCTACGCCTCGGTGGAGCGCGCCCCCGTCTGGGGAGCGACCCTCGCGAGTTGTGACGATGACGCGGCCCGCGCGAGCGCCGGCGTCCGCGACGTGCTCCGCTTCGACGACAAGGTGGCGGTGGTCGCGGAGTCGCACTGGCAAGCGATGCAGGGGCGGAAGAAGCTGATCCTCACTTGGGACGAAGGTCCGCTCGCTGGGCTCTCCGACGCGTCGATCGGGGAGCGGATGCTCGCCATCGCGGAGGAGGGACCTGGAGGGGTCGCGCGGAACGACGGCGACGCCGTCGCGGTGCTCGCGGCGAGCGCCACCACGCTCGAGGCCTCGTACGAGACCCCGTTCCTCGCGCACGCCACGATGGAACCGATGAATTGCACGGTGGATCCCCGCACCGGCGAGGTGTGGGCCCCCACCCAGTTCCAGGACGGGCCCTCCTACCTCGGCGGCGGTGGCGCCCGCGGCATCGCAGGAAGCGCCCTCGGCCGCGGCCCCAACCACGTGAAGGTGCACACCACCCGCGCCGGCGGCGGGTTCGGGCGCCGGATGGAAGGGGACTTCGTCCGCGAGGCGGCGGAGATCGCGGCACGGGTCGGCGCCCCGGTCCAGCTCCTCTGGACCCGGGAGGACGACACGCGTCATGACCACTACCGCCCCCGCACCCTCCACCGGCTGAGCGCCGCGCTCGACGACTCTGGCCGCCTCGTCGCCTGGAAGCAGCAGATCGTGGCGCCCTCGATCTCCCGGAACTTCGTCCCGCGCGTCGTCCCAGATGCGGTGGTAAAGCTCGTCGGGCCGCTCAAGGACGGCGTCGACCAGAGCACCGTCGAAGGGGCGGCCGACACCCCGTACAGGATCCCGAACCTCCTCGTCACCTCCGCGATGGCAAACCTCGGGATCCCGGTCGGCTACTGGCGGTCGGTGGGGCACTCCCACTCGGCGTTCGCCGTCGAGTGCTTCGTGGATGAGTTGGCGCGACTCGGGGAGCGTGATCCGGTCGAGTTCCGGCGGGACCTGCTTTCCCACGTGCCCCGGTACTCTGCGGTGCTCGACCTCGCCGCCGAGCAAGCGGGGTGGGGGACGCCGCTCCCGACGGGACGGGCGCGCGGGGTCGCATTCCACGAGTCCTTCGGGAGCATCGTGGCGCAGGTGGCGGAGGTGTCGATCGACGGGAACGCGGTGAAGGTCCATCGCGTCGTCTGCGCCGCCGACTGCGGGACGGTGGTGAACCCTGACATCGTGCGCGCCCAGCTCGAAGGAGGGATCCTCTTCGGGCTGGCCGCGGCGCTGCATGGTGAGGTGAAAGTGGAAGCG
>Ga0164309_10000770_pt1 | contig 16672 bp, 14 predicted proteins | sample Whisoiple_247_MG_FD_109984 | JGI IMG/M metagenome (GOLD analysis project Ga0164309, IMG submission 109984) | Soil microbial communities amended with fresh organic matter from upstate New York, USA - Whitman soil sample_247_MG | ecosystem: Environmental > Terrestrial > Soil > Unclassified >...
ACCGACTACGCGCTGCGCAAGAACAAGATCCAGGAAGTCATCCCGATCCACCCCGAGCTCGAGGAGCCCCTCGCGGAAATCCTCGGCGGCACGTACGGCCTGATCGTGTACCAGGAGCAGGTCATGGCCGTGGCGCAGAAACTCGCCGGGTACACCCTCGGCCAGGCCGACATCCTGCGCCGCGCCATGGGCAAGAAGAAGAAATCCGAACTGGACAAACAGTTTGCCGGCTTCTCCCAGGGCATGCAGGACAACGGCTACTCGATGGCCGCCGTCAAGACCCTCTGGGACATCCTGCTGCCGTTCTCCGACTACGCCTTCAACAAGGCGCACTCCGCGGCGTACGGCGTGATCTCCTACTGGACCGCCTACCTGAAGGCGCACTACGCGCCGGAATACATGGCGGCCCTGCTCACCTCCGTCGGCGATGACAAGGACAAGTCGGCGATCTACCTGAACGAGTGCCGGCGCATGGGCATCACGGTGCTGCCGCCCGACGTCAACGAATCGGCGCTCAACTTCACCCCGGTGGGCAACGACATCCGCTTCGGCATGGGCGCCATTCGCAACGTCGGCGCCAACGCCGTCGAGGCGATGGTGGCCGCGCGCGAACGCGAAGGAGCCTACACCTCCTTCAAGGACTACCTGATGAAGGTGCCCGCAGTCGTCTGCAACAAGCGCACCATCGAATCGCTGATCAAGGCCGGGGCCTTCGACTCGCTGGGCCACCACCGCCGGGCCCTGGCCATGATCCACGAAGAAGCCATCGACTCCGTCATCACGCTCAAGCGCAATGAAGCGATCGGCCAGTTCGACCTCTTCGCCGGCATCGAGGACACCGAATCGGAGTCCTCGCTCAGCATCGAGATCCCCGAGCTGCCCGAATGGGAAAAGAAGGACAAACTCTCCTTCGAACGCGACATGCTCGGGCTCTACGTCTCGGACCACCCGCTGCAGGGCCTCGAGGGACTGCTGAGCCAGCACGCGGACCAGTCGATCACCTCGATCATCGCCGAGGACGGACCGCACGACGGCGCCATCATCACCATCGCGGGCATGATCACCTCATTGAGCCGGCGGATCGCAAAGGCCAGCGGCAACGCCTACGCCCGGGCCGAGATCGAAGACCTCGGCGGTTCGGTGGAAGTGATGTTCTTCGGCCAGGTCTACGGCCCGATCGCCTCGGTGCTGGCCGAGGACCTGATCGTCGTGGTCAAGGGCAGGCTGCAGCGCCGCGACGACGGTGCCGTGGCCCTGAACTGCATGGAACTCTCGGTTCCGGACCTCAGCGAGGGCCTCGACGGTCCGCTGGTGATCACCATGCCGACGCACAAGGCCACCGAGGCCGTGGTGAACGAACTCGGCGAGGTGCTGAGGACCCACCGCGGCAAGTCCGAGGTCCGGCTGCACCTGCACGGCGACTCCCGGGTGGAGGTCATGGGGCTGCCCGTGCACCTGCGCGTCAACCCCAGCCCGTCCCTGTTCGGCGACCTGAAGGTGCTGCTCGGCCCGACCTGCCTGGACAGCTAGCCCCCTCACCGCCGCGTGCACCCCGCGGTTTCGACGGTTCCGTGCCCACCCGACGTCGGCTAACACCCGCCCGGCAGGGAACCGTCGAAACGGGCGGCCCGCGCCTAGATCTCGTAGTCGAGCGGCACGGGCTGGCTGTAGCTGCCGCCGTGGTAGAGCAGGGGTGCGCCGTCGCTGCCGATCGCGCCGTCGACCACCTCGACGACCACGACGGCGTTGTTCTCGAACGAGAGCCGCATCTGGATCTTGCCGATCAGCCAGCCGGACACGTCCTTGAGGATCGGCACCTCGTGCGGGCCAAGCGCCCAGTGGTCGCCCTCGAACCGGTTGCGGGCACGGGCGAAACGCTCGGCGAGCTCCTGGTTCTCCAGGCCGAGCATGTGCACCCCGATGTAGGCGGAGTTGGCCACGGCGGGCCAGGAGCTGGACGTGCGGGCCATGTTGAAGGTGAAGCGCGGCGGCTTGGCCGAGAGCGACGCCACCGAGGTGGCGGTGAAACCGTAGGGGACGCCGTTGTAGTTGGCCGTGATGATCGCGACGCCGGCCGCGTGCCGGCGGAACATCTCCTTAAACGTTCCCTCGAAGGCTTCTTCGGCTGAGGCCACTGTGGTTCATCTCCCTGCGCTTGTGACGAGTACTTCCTGCCAGCGTATTCCGCCGGGCAAGGCCCACGGTATTCGCACCCCGCCATCCCGCCCTCCGGGCGTCACGTGGCGTGCGGCGGCGTAATGTCCGGCCCCGCCGGATCCCTTGTTAAGATTTGTTGCATGACACAACCCGCGGTGCACCTGCCCGTTGACCACCACGACGGCGCCACCGGGCCGGACGCCCCCGTCCCGCCCCGCCGCGCCGCCCCCTGGCGGGAGCTGCCCTGGCAGGGAGTGCAGTGGAACGGACTGCCATGGAAGGGGCTGGTTGCGATCGCGGCGGCGGGGCTTCCCGTGGGCCTGCTCTGGTGGCTCCTGGCGCCGACCGGCCTCAACCTCATCACCCGTGACCCGGCCCTGGCCACCGGGAGCAACCCCGAGACCTGGCTGCCGCGGGACCTAGTGTTGGCCGGGCTCTTCCTGCTGGCCGGCTGCCTTTCCGGCGTGTTCCTGGCCGGCAACCGCCCCGCCCGGCTGGGCACCGCGACGGTGGTCCTGGCCGTCGCGGCAGGAGTCGCAGGCGCACTCCTGGCCTGGGGAACCGGCGTGCTCGCCGGCAGCTGGTGGGGCGCGGCGGAGGACACCTCGGCCAGCGCCAGCATTGCCTTCTCGCTGCGGGCTTACGCCCTGCTGCTGGTCTGGCCCGCCGCCATCGCCCTGGCGATCTTCTTCGCCACGGTATTCGGCCACTCCGAGAACGAGCCCGAGCCCCAGCTCGAGCCCGGGGCCGGTTCGGGCCCGGCACCCGGACCGGACGCTTGATTCCACGGCGGACACCACGGCCGGCGCAGCCCGGTCAGGGACCGGACACGCCGGCGCGTAAAATGGTCGGGTGACCTCAACTGCTGACAGCCCCGCATCCGCCGCCACTGACCGCACCGTGACTTTCCGCACCGTGGACGTCCGCGGCCAGCAGTTGTCCCTCGCGGGGCTCCGTGCCGCCGTCCCGCGGGCGCAGCACGGTACCGTGGCCGACGCCGAGCAAAAGGTCCTGGACATCATTTCGGCCGTCCGCACGCGCGGCTTCGAGGCCCTGCGCGAACTGGCCCTGAACTTCGACGGCGTCGAACAGGCCCACCCGCGCGTTCCCGCTGAGGCGCTCACGGCCGCCCTGGCCGGACTGGAGCCGGCGGTGCGCGCCGCCCTCGAGGAGTCGATCCGCCGGGCACGGCGTTTCGCCGACGCGCAGCGGCCGGCCGATACCGACGTCGAACTCGGCGAGGGCGCCGTGGTCAGCCAGAACTGGGTCCCGGTGGCCCGCGTCGGGCTCTACGTCCCGGGCGGCCTGGCGGTCTACCCCTCCTCGGTCATCATGAACGTCGTCCCGGCGCTGGCCGCCGGCGTCGAGTCCATCGCCCTGGCCTCGCCGCCGCAAAAGGACTTCGGCGGCCTGCCGCACCCCACGATCCTCGCGGCCGCGTGCTTGCTGGGCATCGAAGAGGTCTACGCAATCGGCGGTGCCCAGGCCATCGCCGCCTTCGCCTACGGCATCCCCGGCGGCAGCGGCGCCGGCGCCGAAGCGGGCATTGATCCGGTCGACGTCGTCACCGGGCCGGGCAACATCTTCGTCGCCACCGCCAAGCGGCTGGTCAAGGGCGTGGTGGGGATTGACTCGGAGGCCGGCACCACCGAAATCGCCATCCTGGCCGACGCGACGGCCCGGCCGGCACTGGTCGCCGCCGACCTCATCAGCCAGGCCGAGCACGACCCGCAGGCCGCCTCCGTGCTGATCACGGACTCGGAGGAGCTCGCCGCCGCCGTCCGCAGCGAACTCGACGTGCAGGCGGCGGCGACCAAGCACAGTGCCCGGGTCCGGCAGGCCCTCTCCGGTCCGCAGTCCGGCGTCGTCCTCGTCGAGGACCTGGCGCAGGGAATCGCCGCCTGCGACGCGTACGCCGCGGAACACCTCGAGATCATGACCGCGGATGCCGCCGCAGTGGCTGGCCGGATCCGCAACGCGGGCGCCATCTTCGTGGGGGACTACAGCCCGGTCAGCCTGGGCGACTACTGCGCCGGGTCCAACCACGTGCTGCCCACCAGCGGAACGGCAGCGTTCTCCTCCGGGCTGAACGTGACCACGTTCCTGCGCGCCATCCAGGTGATCAACTACAGCAGAAGCGCCCTGGAGGAAGTCAGCGGGCACATCGTCAGCCTCTCCGGCGCCGAAGACCTGCCGGCCCACGGCGAGGCGGTCACCGCCCGGTTCGCGGCCGGCAGCTAGGCAGCCCTGGAACGCGCGCAACCACAACATGTAGTAATTACAGGCTTGTTATTCAGCAACATCTAGTCGTAAACTGATTCCGAAAGCACCGCCACGGTGCTGCGGCGCCCCTTCAGGGCGTCCAGGCTTGCGACAGGGGAGGAATCGACGTGTATTGCCCGTTCTGTCGCAACCCTGACTCGCGTGTGGTCGACAGCCGCATTGCCGATGACGGATCAGCGATCCGCCGCCGCCGCCAGTGCCCCGAATGCGGGCGGCGTTTCACCACCGTGGAAACCACCAGCCTGACCGTCATCAAGCGCTCCGGCGTCGGCGAGCCGTTCAGCCGCAGCAAGGTCATCAACGGAGTGCGGAAGGCCTGCCAGGGCCGCCCCGTCACCGAAGACGACCTCGCCATGCTTGCCCAGGAGGTCGAAGAGACCATCCGGGCCTCCGGTGCCGCCGAAATCGATGCCCATGAAGTGGGCCTTGCGATCCTGAACCCCCTGCAGCGCCTCGACGAGGTGGCCTACCTGCGCTTCGCGAGTGTGTACCAGGCCTTTGAATCGCTGGAAGACTTCGAGTCCGCCATCGCCCTGCTCCGCCATGAGGCCGAGTCCAAGGGGCTGGAAGGCAAGAACTCGCAAAAGAGCCCGCTCTAGGCTCAGCTAAGTTCCGGTGGTGGCAGCGGAGGGGAAGCCGTGGCCACCACCGGCTCCAATTTCGCTCCGCGTGGGGCGGGCCACCCCCGGCGGACGGTACCGTCAGCGGCCGCCGGAGACCGGCAGCACTGCCCCGGTGATGTAGCCGGCCTCGCCGGAAAGCAACCAGAGCACGGCGGCGGCTACTTCATCCGGTTCGGCGCCCCGGCCCATGGGAACCGTGGGATTGAGCCGCTCCACGCGGTCCGGCATCCCGGCGGCCGCGTGCAATCCCGTGTTCGTGCTGCCCGGAGCCACAGCATTCACGCGGATGCCCTGCGCCGCGACCTCGGCCGCGAGCCCCGCCGTCAGCACATCGACGGCCCCCTTGGACGCCGCATAATGCACCCAGGTTCCCGGCGAGCCTGCCTTGGTGGCGGTCGAAGAGATGTTGATGATCGAGCCGCCACAGCCACCCTGCTCTGTGCTGAGCCGGCGTACGGCCTCCTGGCAGACATAGAGGACGCCGGCGACGTTGACGTCGAGCACACGCCGGATGGTCGCGGGCGGGACGTCCGTGAGGGGACCGATCAGGTTTCCGGTGATGCCGGCGTTGTTCACGACGGCGGCAATGGTCCCCAGTTCGGCGGCTGCGTCGAACAGCCGCGTGACGGCGGCCGGGTCGCTGACGTCCGCGCGGACGGCCACCGCCACGCCGCCGTCGGCGGTGATGCCTGCCACGGTGGAGTCCGCACCGGCGTCGTCGGCGGAATAGTTCACCACGACGGCGTACCCGGCCCGGGCTGCGCGAAAGGCCACCGCCGCGCCGATGCCCCGGCTGGCGCCCGTGACGATGAGAACGCCGGGCATCGGCTCCGTCATGGGGCTACTTGGCCAGCTTGTGCGTCAGGGCGACCTCAATCGCCGCGCCGACGATGCCGGCGTCGTTCTTCAGCTCGGCCGGGACGATCGGCGTGCGCAGCGACATGTGCGGGAGGTACTCGTCGGCACGCTTGGAGATGCCGCCGCCGACAATGAAGAGTTCGGGGGAGAAGAGGAACTCGACGTGGGAGAAGTAGCGCTGCAGCAGCACGCTGTATTCGGTCCAGCTCAGTCCGTCGCGCTCACGGGCGACGGCCGAGGCCTTGCTTTCGGCGTCGAAGCCGTCGATTTCCAGGTGCCCCAGTTCGGCGTTGGGAACGAGCTTGCCGTTGAAAATGAAAGCCGAGCCGATGCCGGTGCCGAGGGTGATCACCAGGACGGTGCCCGCGACGCCTGCGCCGGCACCGTAGCGTGCCTCGGCGAGGCCGGCGGCGTCGGCGTCGTTGATGACCTCCACCGGGCGGCCGAGGCGCGCGGTCAACAGTGCGTCGATGTCCAGGTTCAGCCACGCGTGGTCCACGTTCGCCGCGGAGTGGACCACGCCGTGCTGGATGATTCCGGGGAAGGTCACGCCCACGGGGGAGTCCGCTGCCGGGGCGTCGGGCCGCTTGGACAGCTCGGCGACGACCTGGGCCACGACCTCGGCTACGGCTTCCGGGGTGGAGGGCTTGGGGGTGGGCACGCGCAGCCGGTCGCCCATCAGCTTGCCCTTCCTCAGATCGACGATCCCGCCCTTGATGCCGGTGCCACCGATGTCGATGCCGATCAGCGGGGCGTTCTTCTTCGACTTCTCGTCCTTCTTGGCCAATGGGCTTCCGTTCGTGGCAGGGGCGGGGTGGGTCTTGGGGGTGCTGCGGAATCAGGGGAGGGTGAGGACTTCGGCGCCGGACTCCGTGACCAGCAGGGTGTGCTCGAACTGCGCGGTCCGCTTGTGGTCTCGGGTCACGACGGTCCAGTCGTCGGCCCACATGTCCCAGTCGACTGTGCCCAGCGTGAGCATGGGCTCGATCGTGAAGACCATACCGGCTTCCATGACGGTGTTGTAGGCGGGGGCCGCGTCGTAGTGCGGGATGATCAGCCCGGTGTGGAAGGCCTCGCCGACGCCGTGCCCGGTGAAATCCCGGACGACGCCGTAGCCGAAGCGCTTGGCGTAGGACTCGATGGTCCGGCCGATCACGTTGATTTCGCGGCCGGGAGCCACCGCCCGGATGGCGCGGCGCAGCGACTCTTCCGTGCGCTCGACCAGCAGCCGGGATTCCTCGTCGACGTCGCCGACGAGGAAGGTGTAGTTGGTGTCGCCATGCACGCCGCCGATGAACGCCGTGATGTCGATGTTGAGAATGTCGCCGTCCTGGACCACCGTGCTGTCCGGGATGCCGTGGCAGATCACCTCGTTGAGCGAGGAGCAGAGTGACTTGGGGAAGCCCCGGTAGCCGAGGGTGGAGGGATACGCCTTGTGGTCGAGCAGGAATTCGTGCCCCACCCGGTCCAGCTCGTCAGTGGTGACGCCGGGCGCAATGTGCTTGCCGACCTCAACGATCGCCTGGGCCGCAATCCGCGAGGCGATCCGGATCTTCTCGATGGTCTCCGCGGACTTGACCTCGGATCCCGTGAACTTGGCCGGAGCCGGCTTGCCGACGTACTCGGGGCGCGGAATGGACGCCGGCACGGTGAGCTGGGGGCTGACTGTTCCCGGGACAAGGGTGCCGATGGGTGCAGTCGAGGTCAGGGAAGGCATAGATTGATTCTATAAGCAGTGGCCGAAGGCCGGAAAACAGCAGGAAAACACAGCCCGAACCGGGCCAACGCAGGAGGAGCCCAGATGACCGAATACTGGTACAACGTCAACACCCACGAAATTGAAGAAGACGCCATGTCCGACTGGAGCCAGTTGATCGGCCCGTACAAGACCCGCGAGGAAGCTGAGCATGCCCTCGAAAAGGTCAAGGCCCGCAACGAGGCCTGGGACAAGGGCGAAGACGACTAAGACAGCGGCACTCCAGCCGGACTTCCGTTCGCAACCATCTCTACCCACATCCGGGTGCCGGCCTGGCCGGTCCCTCAAGGAGGCATATCATGGCCGAACTCAGGCCCGAATACGCAGGACAGTGGCGGTTTGACCCAACCCATACGCGCATCGGCTTTTCCACCCGGCACGCAATGGTCACGAAGGTGCGCGGAGCCTTCAATGACTTCGACGGCCTGATCACCGTCGACCCGGAGAACCCGGAACGATCCAAGGTTGAACTGACGGTCAAGGTCGCGAGCATCGACACCCGCAACGCCGACCGGGACCAGCACCTGCGGACCAACGATTTCTTTGACGCCCCGCAGTTTCCGGAGATCACTTTTGTGAGCAGCCGGGTGGACCAGGTGGACGAGGGACACTTCATCGTCAGCGGCGACGTCACGATCCGGGGCGTCACCAAGGAGATCTCGATCCCGATCGACTTCATCGGCGTCGAACGGGACCCCATGGGCAACCTGCGCGCGGGCTTCGAGGGTTCGCGCCGCATCGACCGCCAGGACTTCGGGCTCAAGTGGAACACTGCCCTGGATTCCGGCGGTGTGCTGGTGTCGGACAAGATCACCCTGGAGTTCGAGGTCTCCGCGATCAAGAGCGAAGACAGCGCCACAACGGCCAACGGCTAAGGCCGAGGGCGGTCTGCCGGCCCGGGGGACTCGGCGCTAGAACGAGTGCTCCGGGCCGGGGAACTGGCCCGAGCGGACATCGTCGCCGTAGGCTTTGGCGGCGTCGCTCAGCGTGGTCCGCAGGTCCGCGTACTGCTTGACGAACTTGGCCATCTTCCCGCCCCGCAGCCCGGCCATGTCCTGCCACACCAGCACCTGGCCGGTGGTTGCGTTGCCGGCCCCGATGCCGATCGTGGGGACCTCGACGGCGGCGTCCACGGCGGCCGCCGTCGGCGCCGGAACCATTTCCATCAGCACGCAGAACGCACCGGCGTCGGCGAGGGCGACGGCGTCGTCGATCAGCCGCTGGGCGTCGTCGCCGCGACCCTGGACCCGGTAGCCGCCGAGGGCGTGCTCGCTTTGCGGGGTGAAGCCGATGTGGGCCATCACCGGAATGCCGGCCTGGACCATGGCCCGGACGGTCTCGGCGTAGAACTTGCCGCCCTCGATCTTGACCGCGTGCGCGAGTCCTTCCTTGAGGAAGCGCACGCCCGTGGCCACTGCCTGCTGGGCGGAGACTTCATAACTGCCGAAGGGCAGGTCAGCCACCACCAGGGCACGCCGGGCGGAGCGCGTGACGGCCCGGCACAGCGGGATCAGCTCATCCACCGTGACCGGCAGGGAAGTTTCATTGCCGAAGACATTGTTGGAGGCCGAATCTCCCACCAGCAACACCTCGATGCCGGCTTCGTCGAAAATCTCGGCGGTGTACTGGTCGTACGCCGTCAGCATCGCGAAGTGCTCGCCGTTGAGCTTTGCCTGGCGCAGGTGGTGCGTGCGGATCCGGGCAACGGGCTTGGCGGCGTCTTTGGCAGCACCATCTTTGGTGGCGCTGTCGGGCGCCGGAACCTGGGCCGGGGGGACCTGGGCCGGGGCGCCTGACGCGGGGCCGTTGCCGTAGGGCGCGGGGAGTTCGGCGGACATGCTGGATTCGGGGCTGTTGCTGGGGGCCATGCCACGAGCGTAGTGCGATACCCGGGGTCCTAGCTACCGGGCGGCCGCGGCGGAGCGGTGAAAGCCGTCACAAATGCTGCGTCCGAGCTCGGCCGTGGCGGCGCTGTAACGCGGCTCCGGAGGCCAATGTGTTAACGGTGTGTTACGCAGGTGCGCTGGGCCAGCAATCGCCGGGAATGCTTAGTAGAGTGATGCGTGAGCAGCTGCGGGCGCCAACCAAGACGAGTAGTCGGGACGGGTCCGGGGCACGGACGTAGACCCGGAAAGAGGCACCATGGACCGCCAGCAAGAGTTTGTCCTGCGGACGATCGAAGAGCGTGATGTGCGCTTCGTGCGCCTCTGGTTCACCGACGTCGTGGGATCCCTGAAGTCAGTGGCGCTCGCCCCGGCCGAAGTGGAAGGCGCCTTCGAGGAGGGCCTAGGCTTCGACGGCTCCTCGATCGAGGGCCTGGCCCGCGTCTTCGAATCCGACATGCTGGCCCAGCCGGACCCCTCCACCTTCCAGATCCTGCCGTGGCGCGGCGAGACGGAAGCGACCTCGCGGATGTTCTGCGACATCCTGACGCCCGACGGCGAGCCCTCCGCCGCGGACCCGCGCAACGTGCTCAAGCGCAACCTGGCCAAGGCCGCGGACATGGGCTTCACCTGCTACACCCACCCCGAAATCGAGTTCTACCTGCTCAAGTCCCAGCAGCCCGGCCCGGACGGCGCGCCGGTCCCGGTGGACGAGGGCGGCTACTTCGACCACGTCCCCGGCGGTGTGGCCCAGGACTTCCGCCGGACCGCCGTGACCATGCTGGAGTCCGTGGGCATCTCGGTGGAGTTCAGCCACCACGAGGCCGGCCCCGGCCAGAACGAGATCGACCTGCGCTACGCGGACGCCCTGCAGACCGCGGACAACATCATGACCTTCCGCACCGTGATCAAGGAGGTCGCGCTGCAGCAGGGGACCTACGCCACCTTTATGCCCAAGCCGTTCACCGCGCACCCGGGCTCCGGCATGCACACGCACTTCTCGCTGTTCGAGGGCGACACGAACGCCTTCTACGAGGCCGGCGCGGAGTTCCAGCTCTCCGAGACCGCCCGCCAGTTCATCGCCGGCATCCTCAAGCACGCCCCCGAGTTCACCGCCGTGACCAACCAGTTCGTGAACTCCTACAAGCGGCTCTGGGGCGGGGGAGAAGCCCCGAGCTACCTGAGCTGGGGCCACAACAACCGCTCCGCCCTGGTCCGTGTCCCGCTGTACAAGCCCGGCAAGGGCCAGTCCGCGCGAATCGAATACCGCGGCATCGACTCCGCCGCCAACCCCTACCTCGCCTACGCCGTGCTGCTGGGCGCCGGCCTCAAGGGCATCGAAGAGGGCTACCAGCTGCCTGCCGCCGCCGAGGATGACATCTGGTCGCTGAGCTCGGCCGAGCGCCGCGCCATGGGCCACGACCCGCTGCCGGCCAGCCTGCACGACGCGATCCGCACCATGGAGGATTCCGAGCTGATGCCGCAGATCCTGGGCGAGCAGGTCTTCGAGCACTTCCTGCGCAACAAGCGCGCCGAGTGGCAGGATTACCGCCTGCAGGTGACGCCCTACGAGCTGCAGCGCAACCTGGCCATCCTTTAGGCGGCCGCGGTGAGCCTGGCACGGCGCCTCATCGCCGCAGGTTTCAACGACCTCGAGAAGGGCGAGCGGTTCCTGGCCGCCCCCGAACTGGACGGCCTGGACCAGGATGCCTTGTTCGCCGGGCTGCAACTGGCCGCCAACCCTGACACGGCCCTGCAGTCGCTGGTCCGGCTGATCGAGAAGCACCCGGACCTGCGGCGCCTCGCCGCGGCGGAGCCGGACCGCAGCGAGCCGCTGTACCGCGTGCTCGGCGCGTCGGAGGCCCTGGGCGAGTTCCTCATCCGGCACCCCGAACACCTGGACGCCTTCCACGCCCCGGCCAGCCCCGAACCTGCTGCCGCAGACGCCGCCGCGCTGCGCGCCCGGCTCCTCCAGTCGGTCCGCGCCGATCCCAAGGCTGCCCGTCCGGTCGCGGGCCTGACCGGCCAGGAAGGGTATGCCGCCCTTCGCACGGCGTACCGGCGCGGACTCGTGGAGCTGGCGGTCAAGGATCTTTGCGCCGCCGACCCGCTGGACTACCTGCCCGCGGTCGGGGCCGAACTCGCGGACCTGGCCGGTGCCGCGATCGAGGCCGCCCTGGCCGTGTCCCGGGCCGAGGCGGCGGAGCAGTTCGGCGCCGGGGACGTGGCCGACGTCGGGCTGGCCGTGATCGGGATGGGCAAGTGCGGGGCCCGGGAACTCAACTACATTTCCGACGTCGACGTCATCTACGTGATCGACGCCGGTGCGCTGGAAGACTCGCGGGCGAACACCATCGGAACCGCCCTGGCCTCGGGGATTTCGCGGGCCATCATGTCCACGAGCCGGGAGCCCGGGCTCTGGGAGGTGGATGCCAACCTCCGGCCGGAGGGCAAATCCGGGCCGCTGGTGCGCACCCTCGCCTCGCATGAGAGCTACTACGCGCGCTGGGCCGAGAGCTGGGAGTTCCAGGCGCTGCTCAAGGCCCGGACCATCGCCGGGGACGCTGCCCTCGGTGCCCGCTACGAGGCCGCCGTCGCGCCGCTGATCTGGTCCTCCGCCGGCCGCGAAGGGTTTGTCGAGTCGGTCCGGTCCATGCGGCGGCGCGTCACGGAACATATCCCGGCCGAGGAGGAGCAGCGGCAGATCAAGCTGGGCCGCGGCGGGCTGCGCGACGTCGAATTCACCGTCCAGCTGCTCCAGCTGGTGCACGGCAAGTCGGACGAGACCCTGCGCTGCCGGGACACCACCTCGGCCATTGCCGCGCTCTCCGCCGGAGGCTACATCGGGCGCTCCGACGCCAAAGAATTCGACCGCGACTACCGTTACCTGCGGCTGCTCGAACACCGGATCCAGCTCTTCCAGCTGCGCCGCACCCACCTGATGCCGGTCAAGGAGGCGTCGCTGCGCTCCCTCGCGAAGGCCGTGCTGGGCCCGTTCTCCAACGAACGCCCGCACCCGGACGCGCTGCTCGCGGCCTGGCGGAAGACCAAGCGCTCCGTCCGGGAACTGCACGAACGCATCTTCTACCGCCCGCTGCTCAACACCGCCGCCGCGCTCAGCAGCGAGGAAGCCCGGCTGACCCCCGAGGCCGCGCAGGGCCGGCTCGCCGCGCTCGGCTACCTCGACCCACCCGGCGCCATGCGGCACATCGAGGCGCTTACCGGCGGGGTCAGCCGCCGCGCCGCGCTGCAGCGGCAGCTGTTGCCCATCCTGCTCGGCTGGCTCGCCGAAGGGGTGGACCCCGACGGCGGGCTGCTGGCCTTCCGCCGCGTCAGTGAGGCGCTCGGCACGACGCACTGGTACTTGGGGCTGCTGCGGGATTCGACGGCGGCGGCCGAGCGGCTCTGCCACGTGCTCTCCAACTCCCGGCTGATCTCCGACCTGCTGGAGGTCTCGCCCGAGTCGGTGGCCTGGCTCGGCTCGGACAAGGACCTGGTTCCGCTCAGCTACGAGGCACAGTGGCTGGAGATCACCTCCAAGATGTCCCGGCACGCGGACCCGGAAAGCGCCATGCGCCTGATCCGGCTGATCCGGCGCCGCGAGATCCTCAGGATTGCCATCGCCGACAGCGCCGGGCTGCTGGACCAGGACCAGGTGGGTGCGGCCCTGGCCGACACCGACCGCGCCGCGGTACTCGGTGCGCTCCGGGTGGCCGAGACGGTTGTTGCGGCCGGCGGCCCGCTCAAGACGCGGGTGCTGGTGGTGGCGATGGGGCGCCAGGGCGGCCGGGAGATTGGCTACGGCTCAGACGCCGACGTGATGTACGTGCACCGCGGCCTGCCGGGGGTCCCGGAGAACGAGGCGCAGGAGCAGGCGGCCCTGATCGTCAACAAGCTCTCCAGCCTGCTGACCCAGCCGCTCAAGCCCGCCATCCTGGCCGAGCGGGTGCTGATGGTCGACGCTGACCTGCGCCCGGAAGGCAAAAGCGGGCCGATGGTGCGGTCGCTGGAGTCCTTCGCCGAGTACTACCGCCGCTGGTCCCTCATTTGGGAGGCCCAGGCGCTGCTGCGGGCCCGGCCGATGGCGGGCGACGACGACCTCGCCGCGGACTTCGTCGCGCTGATCGATCCGATCCGTTACCCGGAGACGATTGCCGACCAGGATGTCCGCGAGGTGCGGCGGGTCAAGGCGCGCATCGAGGCCGAGCGGCTGCCCCGCGGCGCGGATCCGGCGCGGCACCTGAAGCTGGGCCGCGGCGGCCTGAGCGATGTCGAATGGCTCGCCCAGCTGCTGCAGCTGCGCCACGCCGGGCGGCACCCGGAACTGCGGACCACCTCCACCGTGCAGGCCCTTGAGGCGGCTGCCAGCCTGGAGCTGTTGGAGGCCGGGGAAGTGGTGCTGCTGCTGCGGGCCTGGCGGCTCGCGAGCCGGATCCGCTCGGCCAACGTCATCTGGACCGGCCGCGCCTCGGACCTGTTGCCTTCGTCGCGGCGCGACCTCGAGGCGGTGGCACGTTGGTGCGGCTACAGCCCGGGGAACGCCGCCGCGCTCGAGGAGGACTACCTGCGGCTCAGCAGGCGGGCCCGCGCCGTCTTCGAGCGCGTCTTTTACGGCCAGTAACCGCACGGCAGCGGCCTGCTGCTGACGCGCCGGCCGCCTACTGACGCGCCACGGGCCGCGGTGCTACCTTTGGGCGCATGACCAGGCAACTGTTTGTGAACCTGCCCGTGAAAGACCTCGCGAAGACGGTGGAGTTCTTCACCGCGCTGGGATTTTCCTTCAACCCCGACTTCACCGATGAGAACGCCAGCTGCATGATCGTCAACGACGACGCCTACGTGATGCTCCTCGTGGAGACCTACTTCAAGACGTTTACGTCCAAGGCTGTCGCCGACGCCCGCAGCAGCAGCGAGGCGATTATGTCCTTCTCGCTGGAGAGCCGTGAGGCCGTGGACGCGCTGGTCAGGACCGCCCTGACCTCCGGCGGAACGCCGTCGGAGGAAGCCCAGGACTATGGCTTTATGTACACCCACAGCTTCCAGGACCCGGACGGCCACCTCTGGGAGGTGTTCTGGATGGACCCGGCCGGGCCACCCAAGGACGCCGCACTGTAGCGTTCGGACCGGAGCTTTCGGACCAAGGCCGCGAACCGCTTGACGGCGGCGCTGCCCCGCTTTGGATACGCTTCTGTCATGTCTGAACACGTTTGGCTGCTCCCGCTGAAGGACCTCGACGACGACGCACGCGCAGTCAAGCTGGGCGAGGTCGCCGACGTTGAGCTCGGCGAGGGCCAACGCAGGTTCGTCGGGGATCCGCTGCGGATGATGCTGATGGGCCTCGAAGAGGACGCCCGGCACCCCTTTGTCATCGACGTCGGCGGATCCGCCGTCGGTGTCCTGACCCTGCAGACCGGCGCGGCGACCCTGGCCGGCTGGGCGGACGACACTTCAGTCTGGCTGCTGCGCGGCTTCCTGATCGACCGCCGGCAGCAGGGCAAGGGCCTGGGCACGCTGGCTGCGGAGGCGGCCGTCCGGGCGGCGGAGAAACTGACGGCAGCCCTGGGCGGCGGTCAGGCCGGCGTCGTCCTGTCCGTGAACGAAGAGAATCCGGCCGGGCAGGCCGCCTACCGGAAAGCCGGCTTCGAGGACCGCGGGCAGTACCTGGGCGGTGACGCCGGCCCGCAGCGGACCATGTACCGGGCGTTCTGACCGGCGCTTCCGAGCAGGCAACGAGATCTCGGCCCTGGTGCTTTGACGGAATTGACCGGACTGGACACGAGCTTCCGCAGTTTTAGCACATCTTTCGGTCAGGTCGCCGCGTGCCGTTTGGCCGATTCTTCCGGGCCTGTTCAAAATGTCAACATCACGCGGGGCGCCGTATCGGACTCAGCGTCCCCCACCCTATGCAAAGGTCCTGATGATGTTCGGCACATTCGGCTATGTTTTTCGTGGTATCGCCCGTCCGAGGGTGATGTCAGCAACCGGCAGTCTATCGGCCGCTGGCACCCCGGTCGATGCTCGGGCGCTCGAGCTGAGCCGACGTAGCGGCAAACGAGCATGATTCGTTGGCGGGAATGGATCTTTGGCGGAGCCCGTGGACTTCCGCGTCAGGAGGGTCAGGCCGCCAGTTGCCGTCAACTGTTGCATACGGTCCTGGCCACCAGCCGGGAGTGGTTATGGGCTTTGGACAATGAGGGACGGTTCAGATTTTCCAGCGATGCGTGCAAGAGCCTGCTCGGGTACCGACCGGCTGAGCTAATCGGTGAGCATTTCAGCATGGTCGTTGACGTGGATCATCTGCCGGACAGCATTGCTCAGCTCATTCACTCACCGGAGACGCCCGGTAGCGCTGAGGGTTTAGTGCGCTGCAGGCGCCGCGATGGCAGAACGGTTTGGATCGACTCGTCCGTTCTGAACCGCCCGGCACGACGAGGTCGAATTCCGGGCCTGGAGGGAACCAGCCAGCGCTTCGCGTCAGCAACTCTCGACCCGGCGTCCATGGCAATCAGGCACAGGAGGCTCAGCGAAACCATCGACGAGACGCGGTTGCGGGCGGCCTTTCAACCCATCCGCGATCTTTCCGGCGGCCACCTCGTGGGCGCCGAAGCCCTTGCAAGGTTCCAGGGGGCCGCCGGGACCAATCCGGAGCGCTGGTTCGCAGAAGCTGCGGCGCTGGGACGCTCCGCAGACCTCGAACTCGCAGCGTTGGGCGTCGCTCTCGAAGCGGCGCAGCACCTACCGCCGAGCCTCTACGTGGCCCTGAACGTTTCACCTGCAACGTGTCTTGATCCAAGGCTGTTGGTTGTCCTGGAATCATCCGACCTTCCGTTGGAGCGACTAGTACTTGAGCTTACTGAGAGGCTGGAAGTGGAAAGCTATTCGCCCCTCATCTCGGCGTTGGAACCACTCCGCCGCCGCGGGCTGCGAGTAGCAATCGACGATACCGGGGCCGGCTTCTCCTCAATGCGGCACGTCCTGAGGTTGCGCCCTGACATCATCAAACTGGATCGCAGCCTCATAGCCGGCATCGACGACGACGACGGACAACGAGCCCTTGGTGCCGCCATGACTGTCTTTGCCAGCCAGATTGGCGCCACCGTCGTGGCCGAGGG
>Ga0164309_10000772_pt1 | contig 16643 bp, 11 predicted proteins | sample Whisoiple_247_MG_FD_109984 | JGI IMG/M metagenome (GOLD analysis project Ga0164309, IMG submission 109984) | Soil microbial communities amended with fresh organic matter from upstate New York, USA - Whitman soil sample_247_MG | ecosystem: Environmental > Terrestrial > Soil > Unclassified >...
CGCCCTTCCAGAATCTGCTCGGTCTGATTCTCGAACTCCTCGACGACCTCCGTCCTCGCCAGGCCATCGACGATGGTCACCTCGACCCGGTGCCCGAGCAGGCGGACGCCGCTCAGCACCTGCTCGGTATTGGGCACCCGGGCGCTCATCGTTCCGAGCCCGCGGCTCTCCTTGCTCGCGATTCCCGGCCACAGCTCGCCGAAGTCCCGCCGCCGCGTGCCCACGTAGGGCAGTGGTGCGAGCTCGCCGCCGGCGGCCGAGGTGTGAAAGGCCCCGCTCTCGGTGAGGCGCACGGTCTGGCCCGAGCTCAAACCATCCAGATCGGTGCCGCGCAGCTTGCCCCGTCGGAGCGTCAGCTCGGTCGTATTCCCCGCCACGGACAGCGCTGCCAGCGCCCCGCTCGCGCCATCGAGCTGAAAGCTGCGCCGACCCACCACGAAATCGAAGGCCGACTCCTTTTGGATCAGCGGGCTGCCGGTGACCCCGACGTCGCCCCGCGTGAGCTCGGCCGCGTGCGTCGACAGCTTCGTTTCGCTGAGCGGACCGAGATCGAGACGCCGACCATGGCCCAAGTCCAGGCTGACGGCCGACCCGGCGAAGGTGCGCACGATGCCGCTCCGGGGGATCGCCTGACCGGGTGCGAGCGGCCTGCATTCCGCGCCACGCTCATTGCAGTGTTCGGCACCCGACCGGTCGTCGCTCGGGCTCTGCACCCGCAGGACCTTGATGGAGTCAGTAGCCGCCGCACCTCGATCGGGCTGGTTGCGGCAGCCAACCAACAGGGCCACAGCCAAACAGAAGGTCAACCCGACGCGCGACCTCGCCCTTCGCCCTTCGCCCATGGGCGGATCGTGGCTGCTTCCAGGCTGGGACGAAAGGAGGTGGGCAGGGGTCACCCTGCGTCCGACGTGCAGGGCACGCGAAAGATCTCGAAAAACCTCAGGCGATCATCTCGGCGAGGAGGCCCGTGCCCCCCGAGCCGAAGTCCTCGGTCGGCACGCCGACCGCCGTGGCCAGGGTGTTGTAGAGGAGCGAGTTCTTCACGTGATCGACCTCGATGTAGTTGCCCGACTTGAGGTAGCCCCCCGGATTGCCGGCGATGATGATCGGCAGGTTCTCCTGGCTATGGGACGGGCCGACCGAGATGTGGCTGGTCCACATGGCAAAGCCCACGTCGAGCAGCGGACCGTCGGGCGTGTCGAACTCGGCCCAGCGATCCAAGAGGTGCTTGAAGGTTTCCATGCGGATGCGGTCGATCGCCGCGTGCCGCTCGACCGCGTTGGGAATGGCGGCGCCGCTCGTGCCATCGCTGTCGATGCGATGACTGATGTGATGAAAGTTCTCGAACAGCTCGCCATCCACGGTGTAGCGCGTGGCATCGGTGCCGTCTCCGACCTGAAGTGTCGCGACGCGGTTGGCGTTGCAGGCGAAGGTCAGTCCCACCAGATCCATGTGGAGCTTGGCCACGTCTTCGACGACCCCGTTCTGTTTGAACGCCTGCCCAGAGTTCATCGCCTCGATCGCCGACAGGTCGATGGAATTTTCGCTACAAGACAGTGCCATTGCCTGCATGCTGTTCTCCACGTCACGGATCGACGTGAAGTGGAGGTCCAGCCGATCGCGATCGGCCACACTGAGCTTGGAGCTGGACCTCAGATCGTTGATCTGATCGCGAATGAGATCGTTGACGCTGTTGCGGCGCGCGGCGAGCTGGTCGCCCACCGGCGTCGGCTCGCCCGTTCCGGGATCGAGCAGGCCGGTGAGGCGCTGGTAGACGTTGTACGGGTTGCTCTCGGCCGAACGCACCTGTCCGGCCGCCGAGAACGAGAGCTTCTCGTTGATGAACCCCAGCTTCAAACCCGAGTAGACAGCGAGCGGTCCGACACCCTCGGGGTTGAGCGCGTCGGCGAGCACCGTGTCGACGGACGGGCCCGTCGACGTCGCATTGTTGCCGCTGCCCGTCGAGGGCCGCGCGGTCAGACATTGCGCCAGACCCTGGGCATGTCCGCAGCCGCTGAGCCCGGCTGGGTAGTCGATGCCCTGGATGATGAGGAGGCGCTCGGCGTGGTCGGCAAGTAGGCCGGTACAACGCTCGGCCGCAAACTCGTTCATGCTCGCGGTCGTCAGCGGCCCGGCCGTCGTCGGCCAGAAGCGCTCGGGCTCGCTCTGCCACTTCTGCACGACTCCACCAGCCGTGCAGATGAAGAACGCAAAGCCTGGTTTCTGCGAGGTCTGAGCGAAGGCGGATCGAGAGGGCATGCCCTCGAGAAACGGCAGCGCCACACCGGCAGTGCCGGCGGCATACAGGAACGCGCGACGATTCACGGCTGTCTTCGAGTAGTTCATGGTTGTGCGGCGCTCACATTCGTGAAGTCTGGACTCTGGAGCATGGCGAGCAGCATGGCTTTCACCGAAGCGTTGGCAGATTGGCTTTGATTTTGTAGCTCGGTGAGCAGCGTCACGTCGGACGAGCCGAGGTCGCGAGCCAATGCGAATTCGGTCAGGTTGGCCACATAACAGGAGTGAGCCACGGCACTTTCGGCCAGTTGCGGCGCCAGATCGGTGTAGCTCTGGAAGGTGACGGCCCCATCGGCCATGGTGAAGGTACCGGTGGTGTCGACCGGCCTATCGGCGTCCATGGTTCGGGCTTGACCGATGGCGTCGAAGCCTTCCAGTGAGAAGCCGGGCGGATTGATGAAGGCCGCGTGGCAGTTGGCACAAATACCTTCGCCGGTGTGTGCCTCGACGCGCTCACGATTGGATTGCCCTGCGATCGGCGCTGGCAGCGGTGGGATTTCTCCGGCCGGCGGCTCGAGACGAGCACACAACAGGCGATTGTTGATGTCGACGCCGCGATGAATCGGGTCGGGATCGCTCAACAGGCCATTATACGCCAAGAACCCGAGTCGAGTGGGGAAGCCGGGGCGGCTGCCGTCCAGGGTCACCTGCGTCAGCGCCGTCCCCTGTGCGTCCAGGCCGTAGAATCCCGCGGTCGCGCCGTTCACGAAGGCCACGTCGGACAGCAGGATCTCACGAAAACCGAAGTCCTCGGCATACACGCGAGAGAAAAACTTCACGTCCGCGTCGAAGAAGACTTGGTTGAGCGACTCGTCGTATTCGGGGAAGGTCGCCTTGCTCTTGGCGATGGAACCATAGCGGTCGAGCCCGAATAGCTCGCGATGGAACTTCTCCATGGCGAGCACGGCGCCGTCCTCGTCGAGCATCTCGGAGACGACCTCGGCTAGTCCCTCATCCGTATCGAGGTCGCCGGCTGCCGCCTGCGCCAGCAGCGCTTCGCTCGGTGTCGTGTCGCGCAGCAGGTAGGAGATCTTCGTGGCCAGCTCGGCGCCGCTGAGCCGGCCGGGGTCGGACAGCTCGACCTGATACAAGAAGTTCGGCGACTGCAGAAGCGCCTCGATGAAAACCCGCGCGCCGTCGGCGAAGTCGTCGCCGCTGGCGTAGAAGGTGGCTCCTTGATCCCAGAGCGCGCTGTAGTCTGCTACCTCGTCGGTCGTCAGGGTGCGGCGGAACGCCCGCTCGCCCACGGCCTCGATGAGCCCCGCCTGGTCGTCCGCATCGCCCAACTTGGCCAGCGCGGACGCATCCGTCGCGACCAGCTCGGCGACCTCCTCCGCGGCCCGCTGGTAGTCGGACCACAGCGTGTCGGAGACATAGAGGGCGCGTTCGTTGTTCGAAAACTTTCCAGCCAGCGCATCCGCAATGAAGCCGCTGGAGAGGCCAGGCGCGGCGGGGAGCTGGAGCACGTCCCGCACGCTATTTTCCCACTGCACGTGGGAGAGCCGAATGACGCGATAGTACGTCGGCTGTCCATTGAGCGAGAGCCCACCGGGCAGTGTGACGACCTGGGTCGCCCCACCGCCAGTGCCCACCACCGAGCCGCCAACGCCAGAGCCGCCGCCGCCCGCGCCGGGGCCGCCGCCGCTGCCCGCGGGTCCCGAATCCACGGGGCCGCCGCCACACGCCGCTGCAGCCGCCGCCACCAAGAGCGCGCACGCCGAAGTGATCCTGTGAGGTCCCCGCATCATGACCATGAGCATTTCGTTAACACGTGGCAGCGCCTCGCGTAGAAGTTTCGTTCCCGCCCGATCTATCGATCGCGGCTAAATTTGGCTGCGTTCGTGCTCGAGTCTCCAGAGCCGCCGTGGGATGACCTTGCAAGTGTGAAGTCATGAATCACCGCGGCAACCCGGGGCACGGCGTCGCCATACAATTCATGCCTGCTTTGGCTGGTGCGGCACAGAGGTGCCTGATCTCCCTAGTCCGACGGAAATTTGAAGCACAGATCGAGAGCGGGGCGACGAGCGCTCTGCAGGCGCACATCGTCGGAGCGCGAGCGTTCCATGCGCGCCAATGATGTGTCGGTGACTGTGGTCGCGCTCGCCGCTGCTCCGGTCAAAATCCGCACGGCGTGGATCGAAACCGGCGTACCCCGCGAGCAGGGGGATGACGTGGGCCGCCCCGGTGGGGGGGCGGCACCTTCGATTCGTCTTCGCGGAGAGGGGGGGATTCGAACCCCCGGTACGGTTGCCCGTACACATGATTTCCAATCATGCACCTTCGGCCACTCGGTCACCTCTCCTGGGCCTCGCCGCGGTCGGCGAGGTTTCTGTCACACGTTCCAGTCTTCGGAGCTCCTTGTTCGCTTCATCGCCGGCCAGCGATCCCGCGACCACTCGAAGACCTGCGGAGAGAGTGGGATTCGAACCCACGGTGGGCTGTTAACCCACACCTGATTTCGAATCAGGTACCATCGGCCACTCGGACATCTCTCCGCGGCGGAACCTGGCAAGCCGACCGGGGGCTGTCAAGGACGGCGCAGCGCCCGCGAAGCCTGCGTCGCGCCAGGGAAAAACAGCTAGGAGGGGCCCAAGTTCCCCCTCCGCCCGCTGCCCGGAGTCCCGCGGCTCCCAACGCGGATGGACGAAAGGCGGACTCGCGCGCTCGAGACATCCAATCGGGCCCATGCCGCGTCGGCGGATCGGTCAGCGTGAGCCTCGACGTCGACGCCACTGCTGTCCTCCGGGGCTCCGTCGCGCAGGGCGATAGCGACCGGGCGGAGGAGCACCTCCCGTCCGACGAAGATTGGATCCTCGCCAGGCACACCTGGGTCGAGGGCGGAGCAACCACGTCCTTCGAGTGTGACTCCGGACGAACGCACATCGTCGCGCTCGATGAGGTGACCTGCAGCGGGGCCGCCGAGATCGCCGAGGCATCACTCCTTCGCACTTTCGACGCCCTGCATCTCGCTGCACTCCCACGCGGCGCGCGTGGAGTGCCGCTGCGCACCATCGACGTCCGTGAAACGCCCGCCGCGCGCTCTGGGGCCACCGGTCGTCGGAGCGTGGGCGCCTCGGGGCGTTTTTCGGGATTTCCGTCCTGAGTGGAGGCGGAGCCCGACTTCCTTGCAGTGTCACTGCCCGGCCACCTGGAAAGGCCTCGGTTTGTCGCCAGGAGATTAGACGTTCGGTGAAGCACCCTGCCAGGATGGTGCAAGCCTGTACTGGCCCACCCTCGCCACTCTCATGACGAGCTTCTCAGACCTCAGCATCATCATCCCGAGCTACAACGCCCGACATCACCTGACCCGATGTCTCACGGCGGTGCGGGACGCCTTGCCAGGTGCCGAGGTGATCGTCATCGATGGCGCCTCGAGCGACGACTCGGCGACCATGGTGGCGCAAGAGCATCCGGAGGTTCGCCTCCACGTCGAGCGAAACCACGGCTGGGCTTACGCCACGAATCGCGGCGTCGAGCTGTCCACGCGGCGCTTCTTGTTGTTCTTGAACTCGGATGCCTACCCGACTCGGGACGCCGTCGTTCTGATGCTCGAGCGCCTGGAGCAGAGAAGGGACGTGGGGGCGGTTGCGCCCATGCTCAGGAACGAGGACGGCACGCGGCAGTCGCTCTTCGGCTTTTGGTATTGGCCGACCTGGCGCGACATCAAGAAGCCAACGCTCGCACCGGTGCTGAGCGCTGCCTGCCTGATGACCACCCGCGAGCGCTTCGAGCAGGTTGGCGCCTTCGACGAAGCGTTCTTCCTCTACAATGAGGAGTTCGACTGGTGCCGCCGCGCCCACAAGGCGGGCCTGGGGCTCGAGATCTTGCCCGCCAGCGTGGTTCACGTGGGCGGCGGATCCACCACCAAAGGCCCCTTGCTCACCCTCGAGGGCTGGCGAGGCTTCGTCTACTTGTCCGCGAAGCATTGGCCACGCTGGGTGACTCGTCTGCTCAGCCAAGCCATGCGCCTGCAGGGTCTCGTCTTCAAACACGTGGACCCGCGACCCGGCTATCGCTCCATGTGGTCGCAGCTCGAGTCGATCATGAAGCACCAGGAGTACACGCGCAGTCCGTTCGACGTTTCCGGACGCGGGGTCCCGAACCTCTGCGCGCCACTGGCGCGGGAGCCCGAGTGACGCCGGAAGGGCAGCAGCGAATCCGGTTCCTCCTGCTACTGCTCGGCGTGCTCCTGCTCGCTTGGGTGATTTACCAAGCGGGACCCGAGAAGGTCTTGGAGACGGCGCGAGCAGGCCTCGGTTACCTGCCCTACCTCGTCCTCTGCAACGCTGCGTACTATCTCTTCGAGGCGCTCGGCCAGCGCGTGCTGCTCGGTCCCGAGCGCCGGCTCATTCCGACCGCGGTCTTCCTGCGCACGACACTGGCGGCCTTCGTGGCCAACGTGCTCCTGCCGGCGGGACGGGCGGGGGCGGAAACCGTACGTGTCACCGCGTATGCCAAGTACGTGGGGGGCACCCGGACGCTCGCTGCTTCAGCGGCCTTTCAGGTTCCCGCCCTGTGGGCCACGGCCATCTTGATCGGCCCCTGCGCAGTGGTCGGTGCGGCCGCCCTAGGCGCCCGAGCTCCGCTCACCTGGGTCTTCGCCATTCACGCTGGCGGTAGCGCGCTCTTGGGCTGCATTCTCTTTCTCTTGCTTCGGAAGGCCACGCTCGGTCAAAGAGTCGGACGCTGGTTTCCCCGCTTCGCGGCGCGCGCAGTCGCTTTCGACGAAGCCACCACGTTCCCCAGCCGACGCTACCTGAGCGCGCTCGGCTGGGCGGTGGCCGCCCGCGTCACCGAGGTCGCCGTGTTCGCCCTCGTCTTTTTGGCGGTGGGCCTGCCGGTCCTACCAACGCGCGTCCTCTTGGCCGTCGGCATCCAAGTCGTCGGTGGCACCGTGGGCGAGGCGATCCCTGGGCAGCTCGGCGCCGTCGAAGGGTCGTTCTCCCTGTTCGCCGGCGCGCTCGGCCTCGAGCCGCTCTCGTCCCTGGCCGTCGCCATCCCGCTTCTGGTGCGCGTGGGGCAGTATACCCTTGCTGCCCTGGCGCTCGCTTTTTTGAGCCCGTCGCTGGGCCGACGCGGCCTCAAAGATGATAGTTCGGCGACTCCTCCGTGATGATCACGTCGTGGACGTGGCTCTCACGCAAGCCCTGGCCGGTCATCCTGATGAACTTGGTGTTCTTGCGCAACGCTTCGACGTCGCGTGAGCCGGTGTAACCCATGGCCGAACGCAAACCGCCGACGACCTGCGCGATGATCTTGGCAAGCTTGCCGCGGTGCGGCACGCGCCCTTCGATGCCTTCGGGCACGAGCTTTTCGTCCGCCGTGCCGGCCTGACCGTAGCGATCGCGGCTGCCCTGCTTCATCGCGCCGATCGAGCCCATGCCGCGGTACACCTTGTAGCTGCGGCCCTGGAACAGCACGATCTCTCCCGGTGCTTCGTCGGTGCCGGCGAACATGGAGCCCATCATCACGGTCGAAGCCCCGGCTGCAATCGCCTTGGCCACTTCGCCCGAGTACTTGATGCCGCCGTCGCCGATGACGGGGATGTTGTGCTTGTCGCCTTCCTTGGCGCAATCGGCGATGGCAGTGATCTGGGGCACGCCCACGCCCGCCACGACGCGCGTCGTGCAGATGCTGCCTGGGCCGATGCCCACTTTGACGGCGTCGGCACCCGCGTCGATGAGCACTTTCGTCGCTTCTGCCGTGGCGACGTTGCCTGCGATGATCTGCAGCTTGGGGAACCTCTTGCGCAAAGCACGCACCGCATCGGCCACGGCCTTGTGGTGGCCGTGCGCAGTGTCGATGCAGATGACATCGACGCCGGCGGCCACGAGGGCCTCGGCCCGTTCGTCGCGGTCGCGCACCGGTCCGACGGCGGCCCCGACCAAGAGACGCCCACGGTCGTCCTTGCTGGCCAAGGGGTTCCGCTCGGCCTGGAGCAAATCCTTGATGGTGATGAGGCCGACGAGCTCGCCCTTCTCGACCACGAGCAGCTTCTCGATGCGGTGCTTGTGCAGGAGCGCGCGCGCTTCCTCCGACTTGGTGTCGACCGAGCAGGTGACCAGGTTCTTGGTCATCAAAGCCGACACGGGCTGGTCGAGGTTGTTCTCGAAGCGGATGTCGCGCGAAGTCAGAATGCCGAGCGGGCGGTTGCCGGAAACGACGGGCACGCCGCTGATGTTGTTGCGCCGCATCACCGACAAGACGTCCCTGAGCGATTGCTCGGGCTCCACGGTGACCGGGTTCAGGATGACGCCACTTTCGGCGCGCTTTACCGCCTCGACCTCGCGGGCCTGGTCGGCAATGGACAGGTTCTTGTGAATGATCCCCAGGCCCCCTTCGCGCGCCATGGTGATGGCCAGGCGCGCCTCGGTGACGCTGTCCATGGCAGCGCTGACCAGAGGGGTGTTGAGGCGTATCCCGCGCGTTAGCCGGGAAGCAACGTCGACTTCGCTCGGGAGGACGTCGCTTGCCGCCGGCACCAGCAGGACATCATCGAAAGTGAGGCACTCGCGGAGGTCTTGCTCAAACATGAGTGGGATTACTTCGCGGCCGCGGCTCGGTCAACCTGGCGCGAATCCGCCTGAGAACGCCTCCGGTTGGCCTGGAAACCCCAGCTGCTAGCGTCTGCGCGCCCCGGACCCCGCCACCGCCATGCCGCACGCCCGACTCACCCGAATCCTCTCTCTGTTCGCCTGTCTCGTGGCGCTCGGTCACGCCGCGCCGGCCCACGCCGAGGAGTACCTGTCGGCCGAGCCGATGGACGGCAAGAAGATCCGCATCGACGGCATGCTGCACGACTGGCCGGGCGGCTTTGCCAAGCTGAAGGGCAAGGCGAAGATCGGCGGCGAAGCGCTGGTCGGATACGACAAGGAGTTCTTGTATCTCGCTGCGTCCGTCGAGGACCCCAAGATCGCGCGGACCCAAAGCGGCGGACAGGCGGAAGACCGCCTGATGCTCGAGGTCATGGTTCCCAATGCCACTGGCAAGGGCTCGAGCGCCCACACCATCAGCGTCTACCCCGGCGATCCGGGCAAGCTGCCCGCGATCGTCAAGGTCGATGGCAAGTCGGTGAGCCAGGCCGAAGCCGTGGAGGCCCCGAGCGGCAAGACCCTCATCGTCGAGGCCAAGCTGCCCTGGTCGGCGCTTCCCGGCACGGCCAAAGTGCGGGTTGGGCTGCGCGGCCGCCTCGTCTACCAGGACGCGCAGAGCCCCGGCAGCGTACGCGCCACCTACAGCACCTCGACGGAGACCGGCACCAGCATGCCCCCGCTGACGCTCGAGCCCGAAACGGGTCTGGCGCAGGCACTGCTCGAACCCAAACAGCTCGGCTTTCGTCCGGCACGCGAGGCCTTCGGCGACATCGCGGGCGACGGGCAGATCGAACGCGTGGCCGTCTTCGGCCATTTCCTCACCATCGTCGGCTCCGGCTACAAGGACGGAAAGCAGTTCTACTATAATGAACTCGACGTCGGTTCGGCCGACCGGATTCGGCGCCTGGAGCTCGTCGACTTCAGCGGCGACGGCAAGGCGGAGATCGTCCTGCAGAAGCGCATCGGACCGGACGATTCGTACCGGGAAGTGCTCACCGTGCTCACCATCGGGAGCGACGGTGCACCGCTCTTGGTCTTCGCGCACGAGGTCACGCTGGCCACGCCCGACGGGTCCGTGCAGAACGACGTGAAGATCAGTGGCACTGGCGCCTCTGCGAAGATCCGCATCGCGCAGGGCAAGCAAGCTGGCTTCGATCCCGGCACGTTCCAAGAGCCGACCATCGGCGGCGGCATTCAGCCCGCACTCTTGCCGTGGGAGTCCGTGGAGTCCCGCACCTTCCAGTGGAAGGGAGCCGGCCTGGCCCAGGTCGAGGAAAAGACGGGCAAGCCCCGCGTGGCGCCGGCAGGACACAGCACAGGTAAGACGACCGCCGCCGTAGCGGCCCTAGCGCCACCGCCACCCAGGCCACCCACGGCATCCGAAATGCTCGACCGCGTCTATGCGCTCTATCGCAAAGATCGCGGCGTCGGCGCGCACAAGCCTCGTTTCGATCTGGTGACGGACGTGGTCGAGGATAGCCGCACCGAACGCGTTTTGGTGCACGACCGGGACCTGGTGGTGTTCGGCCCCGGATTTCGCGAGGGCCAGACCTACACGTACCTCACCATCGGCGTGAAAGAATCGAAGGACATTCTGTCCGTGACCACGCGGGATCTGGTGGGCGACGGCAAGGCGGTCATCATCGTGCATGCCATCCTCCGCGCTCAGGCGAGCAAGCAGCTCGGCGGCGACGAGGTCGAGCGCCAGGCGCTCTTCGTGTACAAGGTGCAAGACGGCGCCTTGGCCCGCATTTTTGCAGCCGAAACTGGCCGCGCCTCCAAGGGCAAGCGCGTGCTCGGCTCGGCGCTCTTCGTGCCGAATGGGCGCGGCGTGGCGATCGAGCTCAGGCCCTTGCGGACGATCGGCTGGACCGAACAATCGTATCCATTCCCCGAAGATACGACCACTGCGGGAGGCCTCGAACCTTTGCTCCTACCTTGGACCACGATGCGCCCGCGTCGATATGTTTTTCGAGCAGGCACCTTCTCACTCGAGTAACGCTCTTATCCGCGCACATTTCGATTTGAGTGCTACGATCGAGCGTGGTAGGGTTCTCTCAGTTTCGTAAATATCGGAACGCGCCTTTGATGCCAGCACTCGCAGTGACGGTGCTCTCGGGGTTTCTCGGAGCCGGCAAGAGCACCCTGGTCAACCACCTCCTTCGCCACGCCGGAGGTCGACGGCTCGCCGTCCTGGTCAACGACCTGGCAGAAGTGAACGTCGACGCGCAGCAGCTGAAGGCAGGCCGGACTCGGCTCGGCGCGGATGGCGCGCGCCTCTTGGCGGGCGGCGTGGTCGAGCTGCACAACGGCTGCATCTGCTGCAACTTGCGCGAGGAATTCGCCCAAGAGGTCGTGCGCTTGGCCCGGCTCGGGCGCTTCGACGCCCTAGTGGTGGAAGCCACGGGCGTGGCCGAGCCACTGCCGATTGCCATGGCCTTCGACGAAGAAGAGATCGACGGCCAGCTGCTGTCGGAGTTCGCAGGCGTCGACTCGATGGTCACGGTCGTGGACGCTTTCAATTTCTTGCGCGACTGGGAGCGCGGGCACGACCTCGTTCGGGCAGGCCTGGCGATCGACAGCCAAGACAACCGCACCGTGGCCGATTTGCTCGCCGAGCAGGTCGAGTTTGCCAACCAGATCATCGTCAACAAGGCCGACCTGGTCAGCCCCGTCGAGCTCGAACGCCTGGTGCACCTGCTCTCGTGCTTGAATCCCGAGGCCCGCATCGTCACGACCATGTTCGGGCACGTCAACGTCGACGAGCTGCTCGACACCCGGCTGTACGAGCGCGAAGGCGAAATTCAGGACGATGACGAGCTCGCCGAGGCAGTCGAGGAGGCAGCAATCTTGGCCTTCGAGCGCAAGCCCGCCATCGAGTCCAAGGCACGGACACACGCCGAGCTCGACATCAAGAGCTTCGTGTACCGAGCGCGTCGGCCGTTCCACCCGGAGCGCCTGTGGAACTATCTGCAGGAAGCCTGGCCGGGCGTCCTGCGCAGCAAGGGGCTCTTCTGGCTCGCCACCCGCATGAACGAGTCCGGCCTGTGGTCGCAGGCGGGGCGCTCGTGCAGCCAGCAAAGTGCTGGTCGCTGGTGGAGTACCGTGCCGCGCGAGCTCTGGCCCAACGACGACACGCTGCGGGCGTCCATCTTGGCCGAGTTCCGCGGCCCGTTCGGTGACCGCCGCCAGGAGATCGTCGTCATCGGCCAGCAAGTCGACGAGCCCGCCATCCGCGCTCGCCTGGACGCGTGCCTGATCGACCCACTCGAGATGCGCCTCGGTCCCATCGGCTGGGCGCAGCTGGCGGATCCGTTCCCGGCCTGGGAACCGGAGCCCACGGACGAAGGTGAGTTGCCCGCCCCCGTGCTGCGCCGCGAGACGCCGACGGCGTAGCGCCGCGAGACGCCGACGGCGTAGTGCCGCGAGATGCCGACGGCGTAGCGCAGGCGGCGCCGCCCCTTCGAGCGCCCCGCTTTTGGACCGCAGGGGTTCGGGCTAGGAGGCGAGGCAGATCATGCCGGCCTCGAAATACCTTCTGTACGGCGCCGGCCAGTTCGGCGTCATGATCGTGGCGCGCTACTTTTTCCAGTGGCTCATTCGCTTCTGTGACGTGGGCCGAGACACGGGCGCGGGTGCGCTCTTCGCCGCGAGCCTGGTCGGGCTGGTCTTTTTCGGCTTCCGCGTGTTCGACGCCGTCGCCGATCCGCTAGCCGGCGCGTTCGGCGATACCTGGGTTCAGAAAGGGCGTGAGCGTCGCACGCTGATCTGGTTCTTCTTCGCGCTCCCGGCCGTGGGCCTCGCCCTCATCTTTTCGCCGACCGGGGACATGGCGCTGGTCCTGCGCTGGACGCTGCTCTCGGCGGGCATGCTCGTGTTCTTCGTCGGCTACACGCTCTACGCGATCCCGTACTGGGCCCTGGTCGAGGACTACGCGGGCGGCCAGGACGCGGTGCGCACGCGCCTCTCCAACATGCTCGGAGTCGGCGTACTGCTAGCCATGGGCGTCATCTCCGGTCTCAGTCCGAGTGTGGTGCAGAAGCTCGATTTCTGGCCGGGGGCGCTCATCTTCGGACTGGTCGGCACGGGGTTGATGGTGCTGCCCTACTTCGCCGCGCCGAAAGGCGGGACGAAACCTCAACGGCAACGCCAACACATCCCCCTGAAGGACATGCTCGCCGCGTCGCTCAAGAACCGCCGTTTCGTGGCACTGATCCTGCTCTACGTCGGTTCACAGATGTCGTTCACGATGATGACCTCGGCGGCACCCTACATCGCGGAACGCCTACTCGGCGGAACCATCGGCGACGTGGCCAGGTTCATGACTCCGTTCTTGGTTAGCGCCCTGCTTTCGTTCGCCTTCGTACCGGCCTTCGCCAGATGGCTCGGCTGGGAGAAGGCCACCCTCGTCGCCACCCTGGCCCTCGGTGTCGCTTACGCGGGCGCGGGCCTGCTCGGCCGAGGTGCAATTGGCAGCCCGATGACCACGGCCATGCTCGTCTTCGCCGCGGCGGGACCTGGGGCTGCCGTGGTACTCGGCCTCGAAGGGGAAGCGATCGCGCGCTGTGCTCAGGAAGATGAGCACAAATCCACGGCAGTGTACTTTGGAGTCTTCAATTTCGTCGTCAAAGCCATGAATGGCGTCGCGGTGGCGCTCACGGGCTTCCTGGCCGAGGTCGGCACCCGGGGCGCCGTGCGCGCGATGCCCATCACGGCGGGAGTGCTGTGCACGCTCGGCGTCTTGCTCTACTTCGCGGTGCGCAAGAACCCCGCCTGAGCGCCCGGACGCGAAACCCCTGCATCCCGGCCGGCCCGGCCGGCAAGATGTGCGCATCCTTCACGGGACGATGAGCGCCCTCAAGCGCAATTCCACGGGCTCACCTCCTGGCACGTCAGCTGCAAACGCTGCGACCAGGAGGTTTCTTCATGTCCGCACCCGCCACGCTCAGCGCGCCCCCATTCGCCGCCCCGACCGCTCAGGCCAAGAGGTCCGAGTACTCGCTCACCCACGTCTTCGTGATGCCGATCGCCTTCCTAGGCGTGCTCATCCTCACGCGCCTCGCGGCCGGCTGAGGTGGTTCAGGCTGGCAGGACGCGCCGGCCCGCGGCGCCCGGTAGGACCTTCAGGAGTTTGGTCCGTTCGGGGAGCACTGCGTAGTCCTCCGCCTTGACCGTGTCGATGAACTGAAAGCGCGCTGTGGCTTCGGTGTGCGTCAGCGTGAGCTGGAGATACCCTCGGTGCTGCGTGTTCGTGTACTTCAGAGTGCCAATGAAGGCGACCAGTGCGCCGGCCAGTGCATCCGGCGGAATGCTGGCTAGGTATTCCTCGAAGCCCGGGGAGGAAACGGCCGGCGTCGCGAACTCGACGCCCGCCGGAGCGCCGGTCGAGGTATCGAGATTGCTGGCCCAGGCATTGTGAGTGTCGCCCGCCAGGGAAATCAGGTTCTTGTCCAAGGCCGCTGCCGTCGCCAGGACCTGTTCTCGCGCTGCCGGATAGCCGTCCCAGGCGTCCAGATTCAGGGGCACGGACGGAGCGGTCACGATGGAGAGCTCCGTGGGCGTGAGCGACGCCGGGTTGGTCTGCGCCTTGACGAGGAGCGTCTGGTACGTAGCGAGGTCGACCTGCTGCAGGATGAGGGGGATCGGCAAGTAGAGCTTGGCCATCAAGACCTGCTGGCCCAAGACCTGCCATTTCGCCTTGGAAGCTGACAACGCGGTCCCGAGCCAGCTCGCTTGCGTCGAGCCAAGGATGGTGCGCGTGGGCGAGCCGAGCGCTGCCGCGAAGCTGGCCCCGTCGAAGCTGCCGTCTGCCAGGAAGAAATCTGCGTAGTCGAGCTGCTCATCGCGACCGATGAGCCGGGTGTCGAGCATGTGCAGGCTCAAAAGATCGCCGAACGGCAGCGTGCGGTAGATCTGCTCCTTCGGCGTGGGCGGCGTCTCCCGAATGGGCATCCACTCGTAGTAGGCCTGAATCGCATTCTGCTTGCGCACACCGAAATCGCCTTCGCTCGTCGGGTCGTGATTCTCGGCACCCTCCTTCCAGGCATCGTTCGCCACCTCGTGGTCGTCCCAGACCACGATGAAAGGCAACTGTTGATGCACAAAGCGCAGGTCCGCGTCCTCGTGGTAGCGGGCGTAGCGACGCCGGTAGTCGTCGAGGGAGATGATCTCGTGCTCGGGATCCACCACGCGGCCGAGCGCTTCGGCCTGCTCGGAGGCGTAGCCGTCCTTGTCGTACTCGTAGATGTAGTCGCCGAGATGCAGGGCAAAATCGATCTCCTCGGCCTGCTCCGCGGCGAGCCGATAGACGTGGAAGTACCCGGCCGGGAAGTTCGAGCACGAGAAGACGGCGAACCGCACGGACTCCACGTGGCCTTTGGGCAGCGTGCGCGTCTGGCCAATCGGACCCGTCGCGCCATCCGCGAGGAAGCGGTAGTAGTACTTCTTGCCAGGCTTGAGCCCAGTGACGTCGATCTTCACCGTGTAGTCGACCGTCTTGTCGGTGAGCGTCTTGCCCTGGGCTACGACCTTCTTGAAGTTCGACTTCTCCGACACTTCCCAGCACACGAGCACCGGGGCTTCGAAGGCGGGCGTCGCGCGTGTCCAGATGATCACGCGGTCGAGCCCTGGGTCGCCACTGGCTACACCGTGCTGGAAGGAAGCCGGGGCGCACCCCTGGAGCAAGGGCATGGTCGACAGCGCTCCGATGGAAGCGGCGAGACCCTGAAGAAAACGACGGCGATCGGCGACCTTGAATGCGGACATGGGGTGCTCCGGGGTGAGAGGTGCGCCCACCGAATCACGCGCCCAGACTCGCGAGAAGGTTCGTTCGACCTCGGTGCAAACTTGGACCCAGACGGACAAACTCCCGTCCCCAACGCAACGGGAGCGTCACGCCTTCGGGCACGCAGCTCCGAGAATCGGATGCCCCGGCCCCCGCCCGGCCCGCGAAGCGCCGTTCGCCGATGGCCTGTGTTGAGGTGTGGCACGCAGGTGCAGCCGCTCACACCCAACTCCCGTTCGTGAGTTAAGAGTGAGGGCGGTCGGCCGGCCGAATCCTGCTACCGTGGGGGCCTATGACCTCACGTCTCCTTCCCTTTCCTGTGGTTCTTTTGCTTCTAGCTGGGTGCGGCACCGCACCCGGTACCGCCGACGACTCCTGCACCGCGACGTCCGCCGAAGACGGCACCGTCGTTCTCAACTGCGAGAACAGCGATCCTGTCGTCGTGCGCAGCAGCAACGCCGATCGCGCCTGTACGGCGGAGGAACAAAAGCCCGGCCAGTACGTGCTCGAGTGCCCCGGTTCCGATCCGATCGTGGTCGAAAACGGGGAGGACGGGGAATCCTGCTCGGTCCATGCCAACGATGACGAGTCATACACTCTCACCTGCCCCGGCTCGGATCCGGTCATCCTGCGCAGCGGTGCGGATGGCGCACAGGGCGAAGATGGCGCGCCAGGAGAGGACGGCACCAACGGGACGAATGGGACCAACGGCACGGACGGCGACCCCTGCACCTTGGTCGACAACCAGGATGACACCATTTCCCTCAGCTGCCCGGGCTCCGATGCGGTGGTCCTCTCGACCGAGGGCATTGCCACTCCGTGCACGCTCACCGAGCTTTCGGACGGCTACCAGCTCGATTGCCCGGGGAGCGACCCCGTCACCATCCAGAACGGCACCAACGGCGTCGACGGTGAGTCCTGCACGGTGACGGACAACCTGGACGGCACCTACACCATGGACTGCGGCA